>Ga0208988_1000142_pt1 | contig 9582 bp, 14 predicted proteins | sample MedBloCARef_M1_FD_187850 | JGI IMG/M metagenome (GOLD analysis project Ga0208988, IMG submission 187850) | Forest soil microbial communities from El Dorado National Forest, California, USA - Mediterranean Blodgett CA Ref_M1 (SPAdes) (version 2) | ecosystem: Environmental > Terrestrial > Soil >... | reverse complement strand
CGCCCGCCTTCAGGCGGGCATGTGCTTGCATCTACAATGTCGGCCTGAAGGCCGACGCTACAAAAACGCTCCCGAAGCGAGTTCTCACACAGACTCGGAGGTCCAATTTTTGTTAGCTTTTTGATGTTGCAGCTGAACAGGTTGGCGCGCCGCCGTCCCCGAAATTTTGTTTCTCTCTGTCCCGCCACACATTTGATCCAGCCGAATAGCGTTTTAATCGGTTTCCGAGCGGCCTTCATTTTGGATAGGGGTGCCCGGCGAGAATGGCGAAGGCGCGATAAATCTGTTCGGCGAGCATGACGCGAGCCAGTTCGTGTGAAAACGTGAGGGAGGAAAGCGAAAGCTTTTGCGTGGCGCGTTGGCGCAGCGCGTCTGGAAAGCCATCCGCAGCTCCGCAAAGAAAGATAATTTCGCGCGCGCCGCGGTCACGCGTCTCGCCCAGCCACTTGGCAAATTGCGCCGAGGTCTGATGCTTTCCCCCGTCGTCGAGGAGGACGACGGTTGCGGCGGAATCCAGCGTGAGTTTTCGGAATGATGCGGAGGAATCTTCGCGCAACTCCGCGATTTCAACCTCCGCGAAACGCGCCGTGCGCGCCACATAATCATCCACCAGAGCGCGAATCTCCGGACGGCGAGTTTTCCCGAGCATCACCAAGCGAATTTTCATGGGCACTTCGGTAGCGCTGGCGTCTCGCCGGCAATCCTCGAATTTAGATTGAGAACAATTCGCCGGCAAGATGCCGGCGCCACTGTTACGCGATCCGCTCGCTTGCCGGGCGACGGGCTTCAGTTCAATCCGTACTTCTTACGTTTGTCCAGCAAGGTCTTTCGGCTGATGCCCAGAATTGCGGCGCTCTTGCTGATTTTGTAGTGCGTGGCATCGAGCGTGGCGCGGATGGCTTGGCGTTCAATCTCTTCGAGCGAGCGAAGCGATGCTCCCGCGCCGGCCTCCGCGGTTCGCACGGACTCGGGAAAATCTTCCGGCGTTAGCGTCGAAGCCGTGGAGAAAACGAGTGCGCGTTCGATCGCATTCTTGAGCTCCCGCACGTTTCCGGGCCAACTGTAGGCAACCAGCATCCTCCGCAAAGGTTCGGCAAACACGGTGCCGGGCCGGCCGTGCACGCGTGCCGCACGCTCCAGCAGCGCGTCGGCGAGCGGCAGGATGTCCAAGGGGCGTTCGCGCAGCGCGGGAACTGATATCGTAAGTACGCTCAGGCGGAAGAAAAGATCCTCGCGGAATTGGCCGTCCGCAACGAGGCGCGCGAGGTCGGAGTTTGTCAGCGCCACCAGACGCGCCTCAATCGTGATTGTTTCCGTGCTCCCCAGCCGCTCGAACTGGCGTTCCTCGAGCACGCGGAGGAGCTTTGACTGCGTGGCGGGAGAAAGCGCCGCGACCTCGTCCAGGACAATCATTCCCGTCCCGGCCATCTCCAGCCGGCCGAGCTTGCGCTCGACCGCGCCGGTGAAAGCACCGCGTTCGTGGCCAAATAGCTCTGATTCCACCAATTCCTGCGGGAGGCTGGCGCAATCGATTTTTAGATACGGCGCATCGCGTCGCGGCCCGAGTTCGTGGATCAACCGCGCGAGATGATCTTTGCCGGTGCCGCTTTCGCCGGTGATGAGCAGAGTGGTGGACGTTTCCGCGACCTTGCGCGCGAGTTCGACGACGGCCTTCGACGCCGGGTCTTCCGCGATCCAGGCCATTCGCGGCTCGCTCATCGCTCCGCCTCCGCGGTTCCGGGGACGGAGCCCGCCGTGCCGCGCTCGGTGAAATCAACGCGGCGCGCGGCGCGCCAAAGGCGCTCGAGGTCGTAATAATGCCGCGCTCGCTCGGTGAAGACGTGCACGATGAAGCCGCCGAAATCGAGCAGCATCCATTCGGCGCCGGCCGTGCCTTCGCGGTGCCTCAAGTGCACGCCGGTCCGCGCGAGTTGCTGTTCGATCTCGTCGCAGATGGCCTCCACCTGCCGCGCGCTGAAGCCCGTGCAGAGCAGAAAGCCGTCTGTAAACGCGCCGAGCCCTTGAAAATCAAGCAGCGTGATCGCCGCCGCCTGCTTTTCCTGCGCCGCGGCGATGGCCACGCGAAGTTCGGGTTGCAGCGAATCCTTTTTCTCTGTCACCGGTAAAGAGCCTGTTTTGTAATGTATTCCTCCACGCGCGGCGGCACAAGCCCGTGAATCGATTCGTTGCGGTCGAGGCGTTCGCGGACTTCCGTGGCGGAAACGTGGCTGGAGACTGTGTCCAGCACATAGACCGACGTGCGGCGAAGGACGATCGCCCGCGGGTCAAGCGGCGCATGCGCGGCGCCCCGCCGCCCAAAAAGTTCCGGCGGAATCACGAGGCGCAAAGCCTCCACGCGAAAGCCGGGACGGCTGGCCACGATGAAATCGCACAGGCCCAGTAGCGTTTCGTAATCTTTCCATGACGGAAGATGAAGGAACGAGTCCGCGCCCAGCAAAAAATAAAGATGCGTTTCCGTTCCGTGGAATTTCTGCTTGAAATGCCGCACCGTTTCCACCGAGTAATATACTTCGCGGCCGGAATGTCCCGGGCCAGACTCGGCCAGCGATGCGATGAAGCGCGGATGATCCGCGCAGGCGAGAGTCACCATCGCGTAACGGTCCGCGTAGGACGCCATGCCGCCACGATGTTTGTGCGGCGGGCGGCCCGTGGGAATGAAATGGATTTCGTCGAGGCGAAAGCGGCGCTCCGCGGCTCGCGCGACCGCCAAATGCCCGACGTGGATCGGATCGAATGTTCCGCCGAACAGCGCAATCCGGCGCTCGTGCGCGGGACCCCGGGAAGCGCCGTGGCCTTGCGGCGGGGCGACGCTCAACGGTTTTCCGTTCGAGGAGCGGCCGCTTCAGGCGCGGATGCGAGGGGCTCATTCTTGCCGGGTTCGGCCAAATCGGGGGCATCGTCCACGGCGCCTTGGGGCGCCAGACGGTCGAGCGCGTCAGCCATCGCCCGCACCAGTTGTGGAATGCCTTCACCGGAAGCGGCGGAAATGGCGTGGAACTCGAGGCCGCGCGTAGCGCAGAAGTCGCGCAATTTTTCCAGGCGCGCGCGGTCGGTGGTCGCGTCGAGTTTCGTTCCCACGACGATCATCGGCTTGGCGGCAAGTTTTTCGCTGAAGGCGGCAAGCTCTCCGCAGATAATTTCGAAATCGTGTACGGGATCGCGGTCGGAGGCGTCGCTGGTGTCAATCAGATGCGCGAGCAGGCGCGTGCGCTCGATGTGGCGAAGGAAACGGATGCCAAGTCCTACGCCGGTGTGCGCCCCTTCAATCAGTCCGGGAAGATCGGCGACGACAAACGTGCGGCCACTATTTTTCTCCGACGGTTTTCCCATCGCTCCGTCGGCGGAAACCACGCCGAGGCCTGGTTCAAGCGTCGTGAACGGGTAGTCGGCAATTTTCGGATGCGCGGCCGAAATGCGGGAAATCAGTGTGGATTTCCCCGCGTTCGGAAAGCCGACCAACCCCACATCCGCCAGCAGCTTCAACTCAAAGTGGAGGTGGCGCTCCTGGCCGGGCACGCCCTCTTCGGATTCTCTCGGCGCCTGATGCCACGGCTTGGCGAAGTGCTGATTGCCGCGCCCGCCGCGCCCGCCTTGCGCGACTAAAACTCGCTGTCCCGGCTTGGTCAAATCGGCGAGCTGTTCGCCGGAATCCTGATCGGTAACTACGGTGCCCACCGGCACCAGCAGGACCATGTCCTTGCCGGCATGCCCAGAGCAATTCGAGCCTTCGCCGTGCCGTCCACGATCGGCCTTGAATTCGCGGTTGAAGCGGTAGCGAAGCAAAGTGTTGTCGTGGGGATTCGCTTCAAGGTAAATGCTTCCGCCGTGGCCGCCATCTCCCCCGGCGGGACCGCCGCGAGGCACAAATTTTTCGCGGCGAAACGCGACGCAGCCGTTCCCTCCGTCGCCGGCCTTTATGTAAATTTTGGCTTCATCAACAAACACGTGGATTCCATTTCCGCAAGTCAGGATGCGGGCTCTGCGCGTCGTCGCCATAGCGCTGGCCTTTGCGCGTCGGCGACTTGGAGCCTGCCCAAATGAGAATACGACACTGCGGGGCCGATTTGCATCCCCGCCTTCAGTATAAAAACAAAAAGGCGCCCCGACCCCGCCGGGACGCCTTCGAATTCAAAATTCGGCTAATCCGCTGAGGCAGCCACGGGTTCTGGCTTTGCCAATGCCGCTCGCGGTGAACTCTCGCGGTGAACCGCGGCCTGCTCCGGCGGCAGGACGCTGATGTAGCGGCCGTCCTGGCCCTTGTCTTGAAACAGCACCACCCCATTGATGAGCGCGAAAAGGGTGTCGTCCTTGCCGCGGCCCACATTGAGGCCGGGCTTGTGGCGCGTGCCACGCTGGCGAATCAGGATCGTACCCGCGTGGACCAACTCGCCGCCGAATCGCTTCACTCCCAGCCGCTGTCCCTGCGAGTCGCGGCCGTTTACGGAGGAGCCGCCACCCTTCTTATGTGCCATAAGGCTATCCCTTTTCCGACGGGCTCCAAGCGGAGCCCGCACCCGATTGGAGCTCGTTAAAGCTCGATGCCGCTGACTTGGACGGCCGTATAGTTTTGCCGGTGACCCCGGCTGATCTTGTACTGGCCGCACGTCTTAAATTTGAGAACCGTGATTTTCGGATGCCGCCCCTGTGCGATGATTTTCCCAACGACTTTCGCCTTCGCGGCGTTGGGTCCGGTCAAAAGCTGCTTCTCGTCGGTCCCCACGGCCAACACGTCTTCAAAGGTAATCTTCCCGCCGACCTTCCCGGGAAGGGTTTCGACCTTCACGGTGTCGCCCGGCGCCACACGATACTGTTTGCTGCCACTTCGAATGACGGCGTACATCGCCCCTCCATATGCAGATCGGAAACCCCTATTATAGGTGTCGTTCCTCCGAAGGTCAATGCACAGGTTGCGATGGTTGCGAGGCAGCGCGCTTTGGCGTATCATCCGGCCACAATCGGGCATCACAATCTCAAAAACGTCAGGAGGAGCTATGACCAGGAAAATGTGGTTTGCGCTTGGTGTAATGGCGCTAATGGGGGGAATCGCATCGGCTCAGGACGCGAAATCCGTTTTGCAATCCGCCACCAAGGCGATGGGCGACGTCAAATCGATTCAATATTCGGGCACCGGCCATCTCAGCCAATTGGGACAAGCTTTCACGCCGGGCGGCGCCTACCCTGAAACCAATGTCACCAGCTATATGAAAACCATTGACTATGCATCCCGGTCTGCAAAAGAAGAGCTGACCCGCATGGAACAGATTCCTCCGGTCAAGGGAGGAAGCCGGCCATTCGCCGGAGAGGATAAGCAAGTCAACTTCGTCAACGGCCAATACGCCTGGGACCAGCCGGGAAGCGCTCCAGTGCCGCAGGTCGCCTTAGCCGACGAACGGCAACTGCAGATTTGGCTTACTCCGCACGGCTTCTTGAAGGCCGCCATGGAGAACCAGGCTGCCGCCAAGAAGGGCACAACAGGCACCGTGGTGTCGTTCACCAGCGGCAAATTCAAAGTGACCGGCACGATTGACGCACAAAATATGGTTGCCAGGACGGAGACCTGGCTTCCCAACCCGGTCCTCGGCGACATGTTGGTGGAAACAACTTTCTCAAGCTACGAGGACTACAACGGAGTGAAGTTCCCATCGACGATCGTGCAAAAACAGGGAGGCTTCCCTACATTCGACCTGAAAGTGACCGCCGTGAAGACCAACCCGGGCCTGAGCCTCTCAGTTCCCGACGCCGTCAAAACGGCGGCGATTCCGCCGGTCAAAGTGGTGTCGCAGAAAATAGCCGATGGGACCTGGTTTATGGGCGGCGGGTCGCACAACAGCGTCCTTCTCGAGTACCCCACCTACCTGGTGATGATTGAGGCGCCCCTGAGCGAGGCTCGATCGCTGGCCGTCATTGAGGAAGCCAAGAAACTAGCTCCCAACAAACCGATCAAATACTTGATCAACACGCACGCTCATTTCGATCACACGGGAGGAGTCCGGACGTACATCGCGGAAGGGGCCAGCGTCATCACGAATGAAATAAATCTGCCCTTCTACGAGAAAGCTTTCGGTGCGCCTCGCACGCTGGCCCCGGACATGCTGTCGAAGGACCCAAAGAAACCAACTTTCGTCCCCGTGAAAGAAAAATACGCCCTGGACGATGGCGGGCGTTCACTGGAAATCTTCCACATCGACGGCGACACTCACAATGCCGGCCTCATGATGGTTTATATCCCCAAGGAGAAAATTCTGGTGGAAGCCGACGATTTCACGCCGGACGCTCCGGGCGTGCCCGCTCCCTCGGGCCCCCGCCCCCGCATCTTCTCGTCTAACTTGTACAAGCAAGTCCAGCGCCTCAAGCTGGACCCGACCACGGTTGCGCCATTGCACGGAGTTGTGGTGCCGTTCTCCGACCTGAAAAAAGTGGCCGGGGCCGCATAGAGTGAACTGAAAAAACGCAGGACGAATTGGCCAGCAGTGAGAAAAATCCCGCTGCTGGCCAATTTTTGCAGTGGACTCGGTAAGCCAGGCACTCTTGGGTCTGGGTGGCAAAGCGCAAATGTTTGATGTGGGGAAGGAGGGTCAAACAGAAATTTGCTGGATTTCGACTAGCTCGAGAGAATCATCAATCCCATCACTGTCCTCGACGCAGAGCGCGATGACTTCTCGCGCGCGCTTCATCAGCGTATCGAGTGTTTTCGCCTGCGTGTGGCAGCCTCGCAGCGCCGGAACCGACGCCACGTAGTAACCTTCTTCATCGCGCTCAATCACAACCGTGAATTTCCGCTTGGATTTCATTGTCATTTCTCTGTGACTGCAAGTATAAGACACACAATTTGTGGTCGACGACGCAGCGCACAGCCACGAGTCGCTACGCTGCTAACAAACGAACCCACCACCAACGGGCGGGTGCGCTTGACGTTTCCGTGGCCTGCCGTCAGTATGCTGCCTTGATTGCGGGGGTGAGGATTTTTGCATCCGTTAACGCATTTTGAGTCGCGGCGCACCGCGGGAATCGGCGAGCATGTCTGAAGGAAAAGGTCTGCTCATCGTTTACACCGGCCCGGGCAAGGGCAAGACGACCTGTGCGCTGGGCACGGCGTTTCGCGCCGTCGGACAGGGCCTGCGTGTGCTCATGGTACAGTTCATCAAGGGGTCCTGGCATTACGGGGAGCTCGACGCCGCCAAAATGCTGGGCGACGACAAGATGGAAATTCTGCCGATGGGGCGCGGCTTCGTAAAAGTTGGCGGCGCGGAGACCGATCCCGAGGACGTGCGCCTTTGCGAGGAGGCCTGGTCGTTCGCGCTGGCGCGAATCCAGAGCGAGAAGTACGATCTGGTGGTGCTCGATGAGATCAATTACGTGATCAGCTATCATATGTTGGACCCGGAAAAAGTCGTTGCGGCGCTCGCCGCGCGCCCCGAGCGGGTGCATGTGATCTGCACGGGACGCAACGCGCATCCGTTGCTGGTGGAGGCGGCCGACCTGGTGACCGAGATGCGCGAGGTCAAGCACCCCTATACGAAAGGCATTCTCGCCCAACGCGGGATCGATTACTAAATTTTCCATGGCCTGGTTTAAGAGAGAAAAAAAACGGATCGATCAGCCCACGCCGCCCGACGAGCGCCGCGTGAAGACCGAAGGGCTGTGGACCAAGTGTGAGAGCTGCCGCGCGATTGTCTGGAAGAAGGACCTCGAAGCGAACTGGCGCGTCTGCCCCAAGTGCCAGCATCATTTCCGTTTGAACGCCACGCAAAGGCTTGTGCTGCTGCTCGATTCGCGCTGGGTCGAGCACGACGCCGCACTCGCCTCGAACGATCCTCTGCACTTTACGGACACCAAACCTTACGCGTCGCGATTGAAGGACGCGCGCAAGAAACTCGGCATGGCCGACGCCATTGTCACCGCCGAGGGCCTGTTGGGCGGGCGGCCGGTCATCTGCTGCTCGATGGAGTTCAACTTCATCGGCGGCTCGATGGGCGCGGTGGTCGGCGAGAAAGTGACGCGCGCGATTGAAGCCGCCATTGCGAAAAGAGTTCCGCTCGTGATTATTTCCTGTTCGGGCGGCGCCCGCATGATGGAAGGCACCATCAGCCTGATGCAACTCGCGAAAGTATCCGCCGCGCTCGCGCGGCTCGACGAGGCCCGCTTGCCGTTTATTTCCATCCTCACCGATCCCACGACCGGCGGCGTCACCGCGAGCTATGCCATGCTGGGCGACATCAACATCGCCGAGCCTGGCGCGCTCATCGGTTTTGCCGGGCCGCGCGTCATCGAACAGACCATCCGCCAAAAACTTCCCAAAGGTTTTCAGACGGCGGAATTTCTTCTGGAGCACGGGTTCCTCGACGCCGTCGTTCATCGCAAGGACCTGAAGACTTATATCTCGTCCGCGTTCGATTTTTTCCTGGCGTAGCCGCATGACCTACGAAGAATCGGTCCGCTATCTTCTCTCACCCGCCGCCTCGTTCATCTCAGGACAATCGATCGTGCTCTCAGGGGCGCAACTGTAACGAAGAAGTTCTCAGTTCCCAGTTCTCAGTTCTCAGCTAAATCAAATAGGTGTTCACTGAGAACTGAGAACCGAGAACTGAGAACTGTTTTAGAACTGCAATCCCGCTTCGCGCGCCGCGTCGGCAACCGCTTTGACCCGGCCATGGTAAATGTAGCCACCACGATCGAACACCACCTTGGTGACGCCCTTCTCTTTGGCCAGTTCGGCAATCTTTTTCCCAACCATCTTCGCCGACGCCACGTTTCCACCGGTCACCCGCGCGCCCTTCCGGTCGTCCGCAGTCGAAGCCGCAACCAGCGTCTCGCCCTTCAGGTCGTCAATCAGCTGAACGTAAATATGGTTCAGCGACCGGTAAACATTCAGTCGCGGACGCTCCGGCGTACCCATCACTTTCTTCCGGATACGATCATGCACCCGCTGCCGTGTCTGATTCTTTGAAGCGATTCTCAGCATGTTATAAGCCCTCAGCTATCAGCCGTCAGCCATCAGTTAAAACCTTTCAGCCCCCAGACTTCATTTGAAGTAGCTGAGTGCTGATGGCTGAGTGCTACTTAGCTCCCGTCTTGCCAACCTTCTTCTTCAGGCGCTCGCCCGCGTACCGCACACCCTTGTTCTTGTACGGATCAGGTGGACGCAGAGACCGCATCTCAGCCGCTACCTGACCGACCTTCTGGCGGTCGATTCCAGTAATCGAAAGTTTGGTTTGCTTGGGGTCGACCGCAGCGTCAATACCGTTGGGCAGCGGATATTCAATTGGATGTGAATACCCGAGGCTGAACACCACCATGCCCTTGCCCTTCATTTCGGCGCGGTAGCCAATGCCCACGATTTCGCTCAAGCGCTCAATGTCTTTTCCGATGCAACGGAGACCTTTACTGAACGGGTCAAGGAATTAGGACCCGATCTCGTCAAACTGAGCTCAAGTAACCCTGATACTCCCCCGGCCGGCTGCGATAAGGCGCAAGAGCGGCTCACCAGTTTCGAGTCAGACTTGAATTCAATCGGAGCGAAATTCGGTACGGAAGGCCAGAAGTACATTAATGATGACGAAG
>Ga0208988_1000139_pt1 | contig 9653 bp, 6 predicted proteins | sample MedBloCARef_M1_FD_187850 | JGI IMG/M metagenome (GOLD analysis project Ga0208988, IMG submission 187850) | Forest soil microbial communities from El Dorado National Forest, California, USA - Mediterranean Blodgett CA Ref_M1 (SPAdes) (version 2) | ecosystem: Environmental > Terrestrial > Soil >... | reverse complement strand
CGGCACTTTATCCCAAGAAATAAATTCGGTTGCACGTCAGCGTCTTCAGAGGTTGAAGCGGACTCAAGTCGTCTTGGAAGCCGCGTCCTCTGGCTCCTACCCCTTTCACGAACAAAGGAGGTCGTTCGCCACGAGATTGCGTAACGGGAAAAATAAATCAGGATCGATTGGTGGCGACCGCGTGATCGGGCCTCGTCGCCGCATACGCTGCGATGAATAACGCAGCAAATATCCAGTCCATGGAACCAATCGTGAGCACCGAGAGCGAAAGCCTGTGCTGGGTAAAGAGGAGAACCAACGCAATCCCGTAACTGACCTTCTCTAAAACCGACGGCAGGATCATCGCGCGGTATCGCAGCGGATCTCTTGACAGCACCAGGAACACAATCTGCCACGCCACCCCCGCTCCCAGGAACCCATAGAAATATTCCGGGTGAGTGATCGCGGGGGGCGTTTCCCGACCGATCCTGCCCTCCATGAAATAAATGGGAGTGAGGATCAGCAGGCCGTAGATTCCGGCAGTCAGGAATACCGCTTTTGCGAATCGCATCGTCATACCCATAGATTTCGCAGGGAGAAGTTCGTGCATGGTACAGACTCATCAAAATTCACTATCGCGTGTTTGGGGTCCATATATGCCCGGCAAAGATTTGAATCAGTGTGCCGGTTTCGTCGCATCCGCCGCGCCTTTTGCCGCCGCGGACGGCTTGAACGCCAGCTCGACGAACCGGAATTCCTTGTCGCTTCCATTCTTTAACGTCCGGGGCGGGGCGCCTTTTTCAAACCATAGAAATTCCCCCGCGCGCAGCAATTCGTCTGGGCCTTTGCCCGATGCCGGTGTGATGGATGCCGGATCGAGAGCGACGAGTAATTCGGATTGGGCCGGATTGGCGATATTGGTGTTCTGGTGTGGAGGGATCCGCACGGTCTGGACGCGCGTCTCGTTCGACGCAAATTGCGGCAGATCGATGCGTTTGGAGGACGATGCCTTTGCCGCAACCGCGGGACAGTTCAACGGCTTGCCTGGGAGAACTACCGCGCAGAGATTGTGCTCTCCGGTTTGCGGCCGGAGGAGTTCGATGGCCACGGTGTGGTATCCCGCTTGGCCGTCATTTCGTGTCGAGTGAACGTAGCCGCTGAGTTGCATGCGCACCTGGCCGTCGGCATTCTTGGCGTGTACGTCCGGCTTCCCGGGAATACCCACCGTGACCGTCTGGTCGCCAATGGCAATCGCGACCGCGTCCTTGTTGTGCCGATGCAACAGAAGGGAATCGCCGGCGGCGGCCTCCGCGTTGTACACATTCACATAATCGTTGTGAAGCGCCAGATGGTGATGGGGCTCCTCGGCCATCGTGATGATCGAAGGCGCTTGCGAGGCAAGCGGCAGCGGCAAAATCAGCAGCACGGCGAGCCACGCATTTTTCGATTTCATTCGGCCTCTTTTCTGAAGGATCTCGCGAAGCCCCGTCCGAAATAATTTTTCAATCCATCGCAGGCATGCACGCGCGGCAACCGGACACGTCGCACCCAACCTTCTTGAGAAGATTGAGAATTTAATCTATGCCGGATCAAACGCCTCGTCAATCTGCGGAGTGCGTGTTCATGCTCTAGCCGATCTGTGCGGGCATAACGCGGATGTTAATTTCCCCGGCGCGTATTTTTTGTGTTATGGTGCGCGGTGAGAGGAAGCCGGAATGATCACCGCACGCAGACATTTCCCCTCTTGTGTCGAATTGGAAGGTTACCACAAGGGGTAGACATCTTGAGCACGGAGCAACAACATTTTGTGCTTTCTCGTCGGTTTTCACTTGACAGAATTTTCGCTGTTGTTTACATTGCGTCCTCAGATTCAGGCGGAACGTGGTTTGGCGAGCGGACGGCCCATTTACTCCGGGAACACCGCATCACCATTGCACGCAACCTGTCGAACTCAATCGCTACATCGAGGGGGTACCCTTCCACTCTCTATCGCCGGCGCTCCCAGCGCTGCCGGCACGGCGTAGCGCAAGACCGTAGGCAGTCGAGTGGAGCCAACGGAATGCGCAAGGGGAGTTGTTTTTTATTGATGATTCGAAATTCCTGGTTCATCCATTCGAATACAGCAATTGCCTGCTGAGAATCAGGCAATTGCGATCTCCCGGACACCCATTCGGGAGTAAAATAAGGAGGTTCCTCCTGCGCGGGGGAGCCTACCTGCGCGGAGGCGAAAATGGCGTACACGAAGATGGTTATAAATGAAAAAACACTCCAGTCGAAACCGGCAACTACCGCCGATGTAGACGTCCGTACGGGCCTGGAGTTCCAGCGGAAATTTACGGATGGAGAGATTTCCCCGTTCGATGCGGTCGAATGGGAACGCCGTGTGGCGCTGATCAGCAACGAGAAGGGTAAGACGATTTTCCGTCAGGAAAATGTGGAAGTGCCGAAAGGCTGGTCGCAGACCGCAACGAACATCGTTGCCTCGAAGTATTTTCACGGCAAGCTCAACACGCCGGAGCGTGAAGGCTCGGTGCGCCAGCTCATCGGCCGCGTCGTGAACACGATCGTCAAATGGGGCGAGCAGGGCGGCTACTTCGCCCACACGTCCTCGCGTGACGCCTTCCGCGACGATTTGACGCACCTGCTGGTCGAGCAGAAGATGGCCTTCAATTCGCCGGTGTGGTTCAACGTGGGCGTGCAGCCCAAGCCGCAGTGCTCGGCCTGCTTCATCAACTCCGTCCAGGACGACATGGAATCGATCATGAACCTGGCCAAGATCGAGGGGATGCTATTCAAGTGGGGTTCTGGCACAGGCACGAATTTCTCCACACTGCGCGGCAGCCGCGAAACGCTCTCTGGCGGCGGCATCGCCTCCGGGCCGGTGAGCTTCATGAAGGGTTTCGACGCCTTCGCCGGCGTGATCAAGTCCGGCGGCAAGACGCGCCGCGCCGCGAAGATGGTCATCCTGAATGTGGACCACCCGGACATCGTCGAGTTTATCGACAGCAAGATGAAGGAAGAGCGCAAGGCCCAGGTCCTGATCGAGCAGGGTTACGATCCCGCGATTGATGGAGAAGCCTACTCGTCGATCTTTTTCCAGAACGCGAACCACTCGGTCCGCGTCACCGATGAATTCATGCAGGCGGTCGAAGACAACCGTGACTGGTGGACGCGCAACGTCAACGACGGAAATCCGGTCGAAAAACACAGCGCGCGCGAACTGCTGCACCGCATGGCTGAGTCCGCCTGGCGCTGCGGCGATCCCGGCATGCAGTACGACACCACCGTGAATCGCTGGCATACCTGCAAGACGACCGCGCGTATTAATGCCTCGAATCCCTGCTCGGAATACATGTTCCTGGACGACACGGCGTGCAATCTGGCGTCGCTCAATCTGATGAAGTACCTGAATCCAAACGGCTCGTTCGACGTCGAAGCGTTCCGCCATGCCGTGGACCTCACCATCACGGCGCAGGAAATCCTGGTGGACAACGCGAGCTATCCGACCCCGAAGATCGCCGACAACTCGCACAAGTTCCGCCCGCTGGGCCTCGGCTACGCCAACCTGGGCGCGCTGCTGATGTCCATGGCGCTGCCTTACGACTCCGACGGCGGGCGCGACATGGCCGGCGCCGTCACCGCTCTGATGTGCGGCGAAGCGTATGCGCAATCCGCGCGCGTCGCCGAGCGCCTCGGGCCGTTCCCGGGCTACGCCGCCAACCGCGAGCCGATGCTCGATGTCATCCGCATGCACCGCGACTCGCTGCGCCCGATCAAGCCGGAAAACGTGCAGCCGTCGCTGCTCGGCGCCGCGCAGACCGCCTGGGACAACGCGCTCGCGCTCGGCGAAAAATTCGGCTACAAGAATTCGCAGGTCACCGTACTCGCTCCGACTGGCACGATCGGCTTCATGATGGATTGCGACACGACCGGCATCGAGCCCGACCTCGCGCTCGTGAAGTACAAGAAACTGGTCGGCGGCGGCGTCATCAAGATCGTCAACAACACCGTTCCGGCTGCGCTGATGAAGCTGGGCTATTCGCCGGAGGAAACATCGCAGATGGTTTCCTACATCGATCGCCACGGCAAGATCGAGGGCGCTCCGGGATTCAAACCGGAACATCTGCCGGTCTTCGATTGCTCGCTCGCCACGGTGGGCGGGCGTTCCATCGCCTGGCGCGGCCACTTGAAAATGATGGCGGCGGCGCAACCGTTCCTTTCCGGCGCGATCAGCAAGACGATCAACATGCCCGAGGAATCCACGGTCGAGGACGTCATGCAGGCGTATATCGAGTCGTGGAAGCTCGGCGTGAAGGCCGTTGCCATTTATCGTGACAATTCGAAGGGCTCGCAGCCGCTTTCCGCCGCCGGCGATAAGAAAGACACGGCGCAACAGGGACAGATTGCCGCGGCAAAGGCAGCGGAGGCAGCACCGGGTTTGGCCGAACAGCGTGAGCTCTTCATCCGCGCACATCGCCGCAAACTGCCGAGCGAGCGCGCGTCGATCACGCACAAATTCTCGATCGGCGGCCATGAAGGCTACATCACCGTCGGCATGTACGAAACCGGAGAGCCCGCTGAGATCTTCATCAAGATGGCCAAGGAAGGCTCGACACTCTCGGGCTTTATGGACGGCTTCGCGCTTTCGGTTTCGATGGGCTTGCAGTACGGCGTGCCGCTCAAAGCGCTGGTCGATAAGTTTATCAACACGCGCTTCGAGCCCGCCGGCTACACGGGCCATCCGGCAATCCCCTATGCCAAGTCCGTGCTCGACTACATCGCGCGATGGCTCGGCGGACGGTTTATTTCTGCTGATTACCTCACGCAGACTAGGGAAGGGGGGTTACCTGTGGCGACTTTGGCGATGCCAGTCATATCGTACACACTGAGTGCGACCGCCCAAGTCGATCCGCCGTCGCAGAGTGCAGATTCGCGCCCCATGTTCGACGGCGCGCCTACCTGCTCCGAATGCGGCATGCTCATGACGCCCAACGGCGCCTGCTACAAATGCGAAAATTGCGGCGGCACATCCGGCTGCAGCTAGACGAAACACACAGCGCGATTCCCCAAAGGGCACGGTTCGCCGTGCCCTTTTTTTGCGCCCAGGGCAGGCCGCAATTCCGGAATACACATGGATTCGGCGCTTTGTATGGTGCGGTTAAGTGAGAGACCTACGCGGAGCTAGCGACTCGTGCCAGCAAACAAAAGGATCGGGCCAAAAAAACGAAAGGGGCTCGAATCCGAGCCCCTTCCAGCAAAACCCCATTTCACCCCGTCCCAAAAAAACCTGGGACATCACCACCCCGGGAAAATCAAAAACCACTTTGCCTGTGATGGTGCAAGCGTGTTGCCACCGATTAGAAATTCTTATGTTCGGCTTCAAACCATTGATTCAAAAATGTTTAGGAACTGCAGCCTTAATTGTGGGTACATGAATACCCTGAATATCTACAATTTTTCACAGTATTCGGTTGCGGTCGCTACAATCTTTGGGAGAATTCAAGCGCCGATCGCGGTGCGAATGGCGGAGGCGAGGGTTTCGGCCCAGTGGGTCACATCTTCGGCGCGCTCGGCCTCGACCATGACGCGCGCCTTGGGCTCGGTGCCCGAATAGCGCACGACGACGCGCCCGGCGGCTCCTAAGGTTTTCGTGGCTTTGCTGATCGCGGCGGAAACCACAGGCAACGATTCCAGCGGCGGCTTGGATTTCACCGCAATGTTCACAATAGACTGCGGAAAGATCTTGAGGCCGCGTAGCAACTCGTCGAGAGGCCCGCGCAGCGCCACGAGGCAAGCCATCTTGAGTGCCGTGAGCAGGCCGTCGCCGGTGGTGGCGTCGTCGAGAAAAATAATGTGTCCGGATTGTTCGCCCCCCAAATTCGCGCCGCTGCGCAGCATTTCTTCGAGCACGTAGCGGTCACCGACGGGTTCGCGAGCGAGACTCAATCCTTCGGCTTGGAGCGCGCGCTCGAGTCCGAGATTTGCCATCGTCGTGCCGATCACGCGTCCGCCGTTCAGATGTCCAGTGGATTTCAGGAATCTCGCCATGGCCAGCAGCACGCCGTCGCCGTCCACGTGGCGTCCGCTCGCGCTGACGAACATCGCGCGGTCGGCGTCGCCGTCAAATGCCACGCCCAGCGCGGAGTGTGTTTCGATCACTTTCTTTCGAAGATTTTCCGGATGGAGCGAGCCGCAACCGTCGTTAATATTTCGTCCGTTGGGCTGGTCGTGGATCGCAATCACTTCGGCGCCGAGCGAGCGGAACAGCGAGGGCCCAAGCTGGCTCGCGGCGCCATTGGCGCAGTCGAGCACAACTTTCATCCCCGCGAGTTTCGCGCCTGGAATCACCCGTCCGCGCAGTTGCGCCAGGTATTCCTCGTCGAGCGAGCGGTCCGTCGGAACGGCGATCCCGTGCGGGGCCGTCTCACGGCCTTTGTGATTGTGAATCTCGATTTCGAGGTGTTCCTCGACTTCGTCGGGAAATTTCATCCCCGTTCCGGCGAACAGTTTCACGCCGTTGTCATGAAACGGATTGTGCGAGGCGGAAATCACCATGCCGGCCGAGAATTTTTTCTGCCGCACCAGGCAGGCAACGCCCGGCGTGCTGATGATACCCGCGGAAACGAAAGCGACGCCGTCATCGGCGAGTCCTGCGGCGAGCTGCGAAGCAATATGGGGTCCCGATTCGCGCGTATCCATGCCGATCAGCGCGCTGGGTTTCGCGTCGCGTTCCAATAAATATTTTCCGAGCGCTCGCGCGACGCCGTATAGAGTGGCGTCGTCCAGCGGATACGTGCCGGGAATGCCGCGAATGCCATCGGTGCCGAACAATTCCTTGGTCATAATTGAAGTCAGATTGGACGGGGAGCCACGCCGGACCCCGAAAAGTCTAGCACACGCTCTTTCACCCGGTAGGAGGAGTAGGTGCGTGGCGCGGCACAAGAGTAACCGGGAAAGCCGAGGGGGAAACCTGGACAACGGTCGCGCCAAACGGAGCCTGCACCATGTCCGGTGAGACCCGCACCTGGGAAGCCCCTTCCTTCCAATCTTTCATGTCCACGCGAACGCTCAGATCGGCCGTGACCAACCGTCGCAGCAGCGCCGACCGCCCTCGCACGCGCACGCGCACCGTATTGGGCACATCGCCTGAAATTTCCAGATGGCGAGGCATGCTGGTGAACTCGAGCGGCACTTGAAAACCCACCTCTGCGAACGGCTCCGAGGTGTACGTAGTCCACAACGCAAAAGAAATACCGAGCGCCAGAACCTTCGAGCCGGCGTTGGCAAAGATGTATTTGCGCAGGAACCGCATCGTCTATTTCCTCACCGGCGTTCGAACGTTCATAAGCGCGGCGGGCAACACCGAAGTCACTCTTCGGCGCGAGAACATTTCATTCAGGCGGTCGCCGAGTTCTTCCGGCGTGAGATTCGTATCGATCGCTCCGCCGGACGCAAGCGAAATCGAACCAGTCTCCTCGGAAACGAGCACCACGACTGCGTCGCTGTCCTCGGTAATTCCGATGCCGGCGCGGTGCCGCGTTCCGAGCTGTTTCGATATCAAAGGATTCAGCGAAAGTGGAAGGAAACAGCCCGCGGCCGCCACCCGCGATCCCTCGACGATCACGGCGCCGTCGTGCAGCGGAGATCCGGGCCGGAAAATGGAAAGCAGCAGGTCGTAGGAAAGCTTGGCGTCAAGTGGAATACCGCTCTCGATATAGGTTCGCAACCCAGCCTGGCGTTCGACGACCATGAGCGCGCCAATGCGGTTTTGCGAAAAATACTCGGCGGCCATCACGATGTCGTCATGCGAATCCTTCGGATTGTGAGAAGCGAATTTCATCAACGAAAGGTTGCGCCCAAACCGCGATAAAGCGCGTCGAATTTCCGGTTGAAAGAGAATGATCATTGTGATGGCTACGTAAGGCAGCATGGTCGTAAGCAGCCACTCGACCATTTCCAGCCGCGCCCAACGGGCGCCGCGGTAAAATAGCATCAGCAACCCAATGGCCACCAGCATTTGCACGGCGCGCGTCCCGCGCAACAATTTCAGCAGGTAGTAAATCAGAATCGCGATGATCAGGATGTCGAGCGCCGATCGCACGCCCAGGTGCGACAGGGGAGCGATAGGCAATGCGTTGGAGGGCATCGTCGTATGTTCTACGGTATCGCAGCCGTGCCGCCTGGAGCAAGCCGTGGTTTATACCTGTCGGCCGCTATGCTAAGGTGAATTCCGGCCCGTCATGCAGACCGAAGACGTCAAGATCACTTCGCGATCCAATTCCTCGCAGCGCATTATCGCCCTGGGCATTGTGTTTGCGTTTCTGTACTGGGCTTCCAGCGTCGTCATGACATTGCTGCTGGCGGTCCTGCTGGCCTATTTTCTCGACCCCGTCGTGAAGGTCCTCGAAAAAGTGCACATTCCGCGGGCGCTCGGAGCGTTGTTCGTTCTACTGGCGGTCACCTCGATCTTTGGCGGGTTGGGCTATCTGCTGGTCGATCGCGCGGATCAGTTCCTCGCCGATTGGCCTCGCTACAGCGCGGGGATGCGCAGTGCCGCAACGCTGGTTGATCGCAAGCTGGCCATTTTCGAAAAACAAGTAGCAGCGATTTCGCCGGAAGAAGAAAAGGGCCGCCCACCGGTGCGCATTGCCGAATCGCGGCCTGTTCGCGACATTTTATTTAGCGGCGTTGGCTCGCTGTATCCCATCCTGCTCGTGGCGACCTTTCTGCCCTTCCTGGTTTTCTTCATGCTCGCTGCCAAGCGGCGGATCTGGCAAGCCACCATGGGACTTTTTCCCGCTGAAAACCGGACGCGCGTGCAGGGGGCGCTCGATCAGGTCAGCGCCATGCTGCGCAGCTATGTTGCCGGCAACGCTTTGGTCGCGCTGATCGTGATGCTCGCCAGTTGGATCTTTTTCCTGACGATTCACCTGGACTACCCGCTTCTTTTGGGGGGCGTCTCGGGCGTGCTGAATCTCGTGCCCTATCTAGGCGCGGTCCTCGCGTGGCTGCCTCCATTTTTGATCGGGATGGCACATTGGAAGACGATCGGCCCTTACGTGGGAGTCGCGGCGATGTTGAGTTTCTTCCACATGATTGGGGTCAATGTCTTGATGCCTGCCATCGTTGGGCGCCGCGTTCATTTGAGCGCCCTGGCCGTGACAATTGCATTGCTGTTCTGGGGATGGCTCTGGGGCGCGATCGGACTCATTCTGGCGATCCCGATTACAGCCACGATTAAAGTGATCTGCGATCACGTCGAGGGGTGGGAGCCCGTGGGCCGCTGGCTCGGCGCCCACTACATTCGCACCCTGGTCAGCCAGGAGACCTGGGACAAGATGGGCTTTATCGTCGAGGCCGAAGGCGCGATCCTCTGCTTCATCATCTACCTCATCCCGGGCCTGCCGAAAGACATGGTCTGCTATCTCTTTGGAATCAGTCCTATGCCCCTCTGGGTCTTTACGCTGGTTTCCACTCTTGGCCGCATCCCAGGTACCTGGGTCTTGTCGGCTCAAGGCGCCCATACGGCAGCCGGCGACTATCTCCAGGTGATTCTCCTCACGGCCATCGTGCTCGCGGTGGCGCTGCCCGATCCGTTCCCGGTGATGCGCTACGACGACGCGATGCGCGACTACGGCGTGGACAAGCCGGATCTGCGCGTGACGCTCAAGCTG
>Ga0208988_1000138_pt1 | contig 9666 bp, 9 predicted proteins | sample MedBloCARef_M1_FD_187850 | JGI IMG/M metagenome (GOLD analysis project Ga0208988, IMG submission 187850) | Forest soil microbial communities from El Dorado National Forest, California, USA - Mediterranean Blodgett CA Ref_M1 (SPAdes) (version 2) | ecosystem: Environmental > Terrestrial > Soil >... | reverse complement strand
TTTTACGGGAGGCGATGCACATGCGCTCTGGCGCACGATCGAACGCATCCTGGCCCTGCCTGATCACACCCGCCTTTTCACGGGCCACGACTACATGCCCAACGGTCGCCCACCCGCCTGGGAAAGCACCGTAGCTCACCAGCGTGCCCGGAACATTCACCTTGCCCAGGCGCATGGCGAGGCAGAGTTCGTTGCCCTTCGCCGCGCACGCGACGCAAGTTTGCCGATGCCAAAGCTCATTCTGCACGCTCTGCAGGTCAATATCGCAGCAGGACGCCTGCCTCCCGCCGAAGACAACGGCGGACACTTTTTGAAGATACCGCTCAACGCGCTTGCGACCTTTCGCGAATGAGGGCCGTCTCGCCACCGAACAAGGCGCCGTAGCGCAGTTCGCGGATGAACAGCGGTGTCGATTAGCCACCAGGTCGCGGCGCTGCGTTCTCCAAAATGAATCTCGCTTTAACAACAGGAGGTCGAAACATGACGTTACAGATTGGTGCTGTCGCTCCGGACTTCGTAGCCGAGACCACCGAAGGGAAAATCAAATTCCATGACTGGATCGGCAATAGCTGGGCACTGCTGTTCTCGCATCCCAAGGATTTCACCCCGGTTTGCACCACCGAGCTCGGTGCACTCGCCAGGCTGAAACCGGAATTCGACAAGCGCGGCGTCAAGCTGATGGGTCTTTCGGTCGATCCGGTCGACAAGCACGCCAAGTGGTCGGAAGACATCCGCGAGACGCAAGGCGCCGCGCCGAACTATCCCATGATCGGCGACACCGATTTCCATGTCTCGAAGCTCTACGACATGCTCCCCGCCTCGACGTCGGGCAATGTCGCGGCCCGGACGGCCGCCGACAACCAGACCGTCCGGAACGTCTTCATCATCGGACCCGACAAAAAGATCAAGCTGGTGCTGATCTATCCGATGACGACGGGGCGCAGCTTCGTAGAGATATTGCGCGTCATCGATTCCCTGCAGATGACGGCCAAGCATCGCGTCGCGACGCCTGCCGATTGGAACCAGGGTGACGACGTCATCATCGCGGGCTCCGTCAGCGATGACGAGGCCAAAACGATCTATCCGAGCGGTTGGAAGGCGCCGAGGCCGTACCTTCGTATCGTGCCGCAGCCGAAGTGACGTTTTAGACTGGCGTCGCTGCGAAGCGATGCCAGTCCGCGCGAGGGCGCGGACGCAAAGTCAAACGCGGGCGCAGGAAGGTACGGAATACAAACTTGATATCAAACCCGGGGGCAGCGATTTTCGTCGAGAGCCGTGATCGCCAGGAAAGCCTCAATCAGTTTCCAGCCGGTAGCTCGCGATCAGGGCCCTCGGAGAGAACCCTGAGTTCTGTCTTTGACACGCCACAGGAGTCATAAAATTGAATACAGAAAAAAAGACGTTCGTTCTCGTTCACGGGGCCTGGCACGGTGGCTGGTGCTACCGTCAAACCGCGGCCGCATTGCGCAAGATGGGGCACGAGGTTTTCACACCGACCCACACGGGCGTCGGCGAACGTGCTCATAAGGCGGATGAAAACATCACCCTCGAAACCCACATTCGCGACGTCGCAGGCTGCATCGAGGCCGAGGAAATCAGCGACGTCATCCTCGTCGGCCATTCTTATGGCGGCATGGTGATCACCGGGTTAGCCGACCGGATGGCCGATCGCATCAAGGCGCTTGTCTATCTTGATGCCTTTGTACCGGACGACGGAGACTCTTTGTTGGCGCTGCTGCACAAAGCGCTCGAACCGCCGGTGGCCGAGCAGTTCATCGGCGCCTTTCGCGACGCGGGCCTGGAAAACAACAGCGGGATGACGCATCCGCTCACGGCGGAAATCCTCCACGTCTCGCCTGCAAATCGCGAATGGGTGAGCCGGCGCTGCGTCCCGCAGGCGCTTGCCACGTTCGAGATGCCGGTCTTGCTGTCGGGTGAGATCGAGAACGTGAAACGCCGCATCTACATCCTGGCCGATGGCTGGGACCCCAGTCCGTTCCGGTATTTCGCCAACAAATTTACCGGAGCCCCAGGATGGGATGTCGTCAAACTGACCTGCGGGCATGACGTCATGGTGGATCTGCCGAACGAACTGGCCGAAACCCTCGCGCAAATAGCGTAACCATTCGGATCTGTAACCCGAGTACGGGGGCAACGGAGTGATTGACAGTATGAGCAATTACAGAAAGATACAGGCCGAAGACTGCCCGTGCCGGGAGGGCATGTTTCCGCGCGGTAAGGTCAGCCGGCGCGGTCTGCTGTTCGCGGTTGGCTCGACGGTTGGGGTATCGTCTGCAAGCCTTGTAAGGCCAGCTCTAGCCGCGGCGCTATCTGCGCCTCCCGGCTCCATCCATTACGACGTTGCTGCTGACCCAACGAAGGAGCAAGGCCGGCCGACATTTGAAGATGGCGGTTATGGCTCGCGCTCGCAGTTCGAGACGGCCGTCCGTCTTCTCGCGCCGAACCCCAACCCCAACACTACTTTTACCCCGCTTGCAGACCTCCTGGGTAACATTACCCCATCCGGCCTGCATTTTGAGCGCCACCACGCCGGCATTCCCGTTATCGATCCCGCGAAACATTCGCTTGTCATTCACGGCTTGGTTGGAACGCCGAAGCGCTTCACCATGGCTGACATCCGCCGGATGCCTTCTGTCACTCGCAAACATTTTATCGAGTGTTCGGGCAATACGCTATCCGGGTGGACCGGGCAAATGGAGAAAACCGTGCAGGCCTCGCATGGCCTTCTGAGCACGTCGGAATGGACAGGCGTTCTTTTTTCTGAGTTCGCCAAGCAAGTTGGACTGAAGCCGGAGGGAACCTGGGTGTTGGCCGAGGGGTCTGATGGCGCCGTAATGACCCGCTCGATCCCGATGGAGAAGATGCTGCGCGATGCGATCCTCGCCTATGGCCAGAACGGCGAAGCCATTCGCCCCGAGCAGGGCTACCCCCTGCGCCTTGTGCTGCCGGGCTACGAAGGCAACACTCACATCAAGTGGATTCAGAGCCTGCAGGTGAGCGGCGTCCCCTTCATGTCGCGCGAAGAGACGTCGAAATACACCGACCTGATGCCGGACGGCGTTGCATGGGAATTCGTTTTCGAAATGGATGCGAAATCCGTAATCACATTTCCCTCCGGGGCGATGCGGCTGCCCGGTCCAGGATTTTACGAGATCACGGGGCTCGCCTGGTCCGGACGGGGCCGGATTTCGGGTGTCGAGGTTTCAACGGACGGCGGCGCCACCTGGCAGAAAGCTGATCTCGAAGGCATTCCCGAACCCATCTGCACAATTCGCTTCAAACTACCTTGGATGTGGGACGGCAAGCCTCGTGTTCTGCTCAGCCGCTGTGCGGATGAGACCGGGTATGTTCAACCCATCCGGAAGCAACTCGTGGAGCAGCGCGGCGTAAACGCATTCTATCACTATAATGGCATCCAAGCCTGGGGCGTTGGCCCCGACGGGAGTGTTAGCAATGCCGCCGCTTAAAATCGCTCTTGCAGCAATTCTTGTTTTCGGCGCACCTGCCGGCGCAGCCATGGCGGAAACGAAAACTGCCTTCGATTTCGGCCAGCCCATCACGAGCGCCGATCTTCAACGTTACCTTTCCATACCGCCAAACGGTGCCGGCCTCCCGCCGGGACATGGCGATGCCAGCCAAGGCCGGATGGTCTACGAAGAGAAATGCGCGGCATGCCATGGAGAAAAGCTTGAGGGCATTAGTGAAACTGGCGCCCCTGCACTTATCGGAGGCCGCGGAACGCTCGTGACGGCGAAGCCTTTCAAAACCGTTGAAAGCTACTGGCCTTATGCGACGACTGTCTTCGATTACGTGAGGAGAGCGATGCCTTTCAATGCGCCCGGATCGCTCACCGGTGACGAGGTCTATGCCGCCACGGCTTATGTGCTCGCGCGCGGGAAGATCATTTCTGAGTCTCAGGTCATGGACGCCTCGTCGCTGCCGGAAGTCGAGATGCCGAACCTGCGGGGTTTTATCCTTGATCCCCGGCCCCGATAGCTAGCTAAAGCTAGCAGCCTGTCGGACTCAGCGCGCTGAGCAGGGTTGGGTAGAACCGATGGATTGATTCGGCCTTTCTTCGTGACAGGGTGGCACGCAGTTGAGCAATTTCCGTACGATTGATCGCAAGACTGGGTACCTTTTGCCTCCGTCGGTGGACGAGTGGCTTCCTGAGAGGCACTTGGCCCGCTTTGTCGTCGAGCAAAGCCTCATCCGAGCTCCGTCGCCTGGTAGCTCGGCATCGCCTGCATCCGCTCCCACCATGTGGCAAATCCACGCCAGCCTTCGGTGACCGCATAAAGCAGCCAATAAGCTTCGGTCGCCAGAACAGCGGTACGTTGGATCAACATACGCAATGCCTGCCCTCCCTAAGTTCAAGGAACGAGCCCATGAGCAAAACCCTGCCTAACCTCAGTTCTATGCTTTCGGTCAGCGCTATCTGTCTTGGCATGGCCCATCCGGCGCTGCTTTTCGCGCAAGATATGTTGCCGCGTCCCGAGCAACCTTTCAAAAGTATCCCAATGGAGAAACAGAACGTGAGCACGCTAAAAACTTACCAGATCCCGGCAATTACCTTCGTGCGGGATGGCAGCGCGCACATAGTCGACCTCACGATCCCAATTCCGAAGACAATCTCCGAAGAGGCGCAAGCGATGCTGACGGCCGCAGCAATGGCGCCGCACCCGTCACCTGAACCGACACAGACGGTCGCGGACGTGCGTGCGGCGCACGCTGAAATGCAGGCTCGGCTAACCGAACAACTCTTGCGGATGTATCCGGTCACAGTGGAGAAAAAATCGCTTGGCGGCGTACCCGTCACACTCGTCACGCCCACAAACGCAAGGGCTGACCTGGAGGACCGGCTGCTAATCAATCTGCACGGAGGCGCTTTTTTTCTTGGCCAGGGCTCGATCCGGGAAGCTATCCCAATTGCAGCGCGAACCGGCATCAAGGTGTTGGCTGTCGACTACCGGCTCGCGCCTGAGGCACCGTTCCCTGCTGCGGTCGACGACACCATTGCAGTATACCGTGAGCTTCTGAAGGACTACAGACCGCAGCACCTCGCGCTGTATGGTTCATCGGCAGGAGCCATACTCTCGGCGCAGGCCTTGGTAAGGGCCCGCCAGCTAGGCCTGCCGCTGCCGGCAGCACTGGGATTCTTCTCTGGTACCGTTGATTTTGCGCATCCCGGCGACAGCGAAGCTTTCTTCAGCGACGAAGGGCTGGCGCCCATGGTCACACCGGTTGCTGTAGTGGCGCATGCATACCTAGGCAGTCACAGCCTCATCGATCCCATCCTATCTCCGGCCTACGCCGACGTTAAGGGATTTCCTCCGGTGCTGCTGATGGGTGGTTCGCGGGACATGTTCCTTAGCGGTACGTCTAACTTTCACCGGCAGTTGCTGCGCGCGGGAGTGCACGCCGAGCTGGTCGTTTTCGACGCTATGCCTCACGTGCATTGGCAGAACCCGAATCTGCCCGAATCCAACGAAGCGCTGGATATTCAGGCTGGTTTTCTTGCCGAGAAAGTCAAGGGCCATTCGTAGAACGGTCACAATGGTTGTACCGCAGTGCACGTGCACCCGCTGTCCTGTTTTGACCTGAGGGTCGTTCGGTGGCGCTAACCGATCGAAAATCCTGAACTCTCGCTGCAATCCATCATTGGGCACCTTGCACAGCCTGATGAAGAACCCCATGCGGCATCGTCGGGCGAACCCGATCGCAGAGAATCGTAGTCCGGCGCAGGAAATCGTAGAATAGAGCGGATGAAGCGCTCCGGTTCGGAATTTCGGTTCGAATTCTCTCATGCATATCAGTACCTAAAACGTCGGCCGATTTTTGTGTTGGACGCTTTGTTGGACGCTTTATCGGACACCGCGACCCGTATCCTGCACAACCCGGATGATCTCGGCATCGGGATAATGTGTTGATCGGCGTGGGATCGGGCGCGCCGACGGCACGATAAATCTATGATTCACTTGACGTTGGAGGGGTCCAAATTTGCTGAGCCGATTGACACTTTCGGGCTTCTCCGGCTCCAGGCCAAACTCAGATATTCCAGGGACGCGCTTTCAGCCTTACCATTTCGCGGCTTCGCAAGGGAAAGTCGCCGCAGGCTACCCTGCAGCACTTAGAAACGAGCTCAATTGGTTCTTAGGACGGCTCAGTTGGCCTTGCGACCTAGGAAGGCCGGGATATGGAGAACTTTTTCCTCGATCAAGTTGCGGACAGCGGAGGAGCGTCCGCGCTGATCAAGGCCTCGCGGAGCCGCAGGGCGCGTATATTCCGAAGTCGACTTTGCTAGTCGAATTTCGGGGTGGCGGGCCGCCGGGTGCAGCTGCGGACTCTTTAATTCCGGCGGCGGTGCATTACGCTCGAACCGGTCAGTGATGCGACGGTGGTCGTTCCGCAGCCTGACGGCGAGTTCCGTCAGAGAGCCCGCTGGTTGCGTCTGGCGCGTCGTACCAAGATTATCAATGCCGGTCGCCACGACGGAGACGCGGACGATACCTTCCAGGCTTTCATCAAACGTGGCGCCGACGATGATGTTGGCGTTTTGGTCGACCTCTTCGCGAATGCGGGTCGCGGCTTCGTCGACTTCGAACAGCGTGAGGTCGTTGCCGCCCGTGATGGAGATAATGAGACCGCTGGCACGCTTGATCGAGGGGTCCTCGATCAATGGATTAGAAATCGCAGCCACAGCGGCATTGAGCACGCGCTTCTCGCCAGAACCCTCGCCCCTGCCCATCATGGCTTTGCCCTTCTCGCGCATGACTGTGAGAATGTCGGCAAAATCGAGATTGATCAGACCTTCCTTGACGATAAGATCGCTAATGCAAGCCACACCCGAATAAAGCACTTGATCGGCCATGACGAAGGCATCGGCGAATGTAGTCTTCTCGTTGGCCACCCGGAACAGGTTCTGGTTTGGGATGACCAGCAGGGTGTCGACCGCGTTGAGCAGTTCTGCGATGCCAGCTTCGGCAAGGCGCATGCGGTGCTGGCCCTCGAAGTGGAATGGCTTAGTGACTACGCCGATGGTGAGAATGCCAAGCTCGCGCGCGGTCTTAGCTATGACCGGTGCCGCCCCGGTCCCGGTACCGCCGCCCATGCCGGCAGTAACGAATACCATGTGTGCGCCGATCAAATGATCGCGGATCGCATCGACCGCCTCTTCGGCTGCGGCGCGCCCCAGTTCAGGCTGCGAGCCGGCGCCTAGGCCTTGGGTTACCTGAGTACCCAGCTGAATGATGCGCTTGGCCCTCGACATGTTGAGCGCCTGTGCGTCCGTATTGGCGACGATAAAATCGACGCCTTGCAGCCCGGACACGATCATGTTGTTGACCGCATTGCCGCCAGCACCGCCAACCCCAAACACGATAATGCGGGCTTTCATCTCGCGAATATCGGTGATGTTGGTCATCTCTGCCTCACGATTTGTCCGACAAGCCAGGAACGAGAGGATACGAATTGCTACCTATGGGCCTTGCGATCCGCTGCCACTAAGTCCGCAGCTAGAAGCCCCGGTCTTCGTGCTGCTATTCGGTGGCTGTCGATCGAACGACCCATTCGGCCACTGGTCCGCAGAAAACCTTCAAGCCGCGCCGTCGTTTCCTTGGCCGCCATGGTCTCGACAGTCGCCTGCAGCAGCTCAGCCATCAGCCGATCGGCTCGCTCGCGCTCCCGCTCGAAATCTGCCCGGTGACCGGCCGCCGTTGCTTCGAGCCGGGTGATCTCCGCCTGCAATGCCACGATCTTTGCCGCCAGTGGAGCGACGTTGCCTGCCTCACTACTACCTCGTGGCCGCCGCGTATGCTGTATTTCCGCGAGATCCACGTTCACCAATACTTTGCCATCATCCGACAGTGAGCGCGGCAACCGAAGCCGCTTGGCAAGCGAACGAGCAGCCCCCGCCGAGATCGTCAGGCGCGCGCCCAGCGCGGCATATGTCAGTGTTTCAACTGGCATCGGCGGTACTCCTGGAACGAACCCGGCGATCTGTTAACCGAAAAGTAACCAGAAGCTAGGCCGCGATAGTTAACAGATCGTTAACAGATGGACGGCCGTCTCCCACTTGAGCGTGTCGTCACCAAGATGCATCAGACCTGGAAGACGCCAGTATCTTGGGGCTTGCCGAGCCAAGCTGTGTAGAGTGGTCCGCTCCACGTCGACCGATCAGCAGCGGAACATCAGTTCTGGCTCAAGCCGCAATCGAGGACCGCGTTAGCAGGTCCAGTCATTCCGTGGCTCCGGACGATCGGACCTTTCGAGCTTCTTCGGCTCGGGGGGTCAAAAGCGACGGTGGGCCCCCGCGAAAGAGAACTCCGGTCTGCCTGGCCGGACGAGGTCCCCGCTGTTCCTCTTCCCCTGCCATGCAGACGCTCCCTCGTCAGGATCCATCGGATGGAAACAGCGCGGAAACCCGCGGCGAAAGTCAGAAATTCCAGTCACCGACTTGCGGCGTAGAATTGCTTGCGGGGCGGATTACCCCTTCTCTGGATTTGGCAGTGATACGCCGCGAAGCGCGTGACCCCTGACCTTACCAGCATGGCGAGCCCTTGCCGGACCGGCGACATCCGGTCAAGGCCGTGAGCCGGCGGAGCCGGGCGCGCGAATAGCGCGAGCCTTGAGGGGATCGCGCCGGGCTGGCCCCCTGGCGATGAGCAGGTCACGATGTTAGGGACACTCACATCCCCAGCCCCCGTTTCCTGCCGAAACTCCATTCGATGCCGCCAGCATCGCGCACCGTGCCGGTGATATGCTGGCCGATGCGCTTGTCGAGCACGGGTTGCCACGGCACCAGCTGGAAGCCGATGCCGTCATCGATCATGGCGAAGCGGCCGCTGGCGAGCTGGGTGGAGCCGACAAGCGTGCCGCTGACATATTCGCCGGACTTGGCGGCGGCGAACGTCAGACCGCGTTCGGCAGCCATGGCCTTGCCGACACGATTAACCTCCGTACGCTCCAGATTGGCGACAAAATCCTTTGACACACGGATACGTCCGTCCTCCAGCCGGACGGCGTGGCCCATATTCACGAGGCTCTGCCTGCGGCGTTCCATTGCCTCAGTGACCTCCCGGCCGAATCCGGTATTGGCAAGCGTGGTACGGTTGGGCGAGGCTAGTTCCCGGTCGAGCCAAGTCGCACCGTCACTTCGGATCTGCTGGTCAAGGCCGTTGTGAGACAGGACGCTTATTCGGATATTCGCCCGGTCCCGCGCAAGATCGTAGGCTTGACCGTGCGCGGGGAGATCGGCGGGGACGCGCCAGTGATCGGCGTCGATCCGCTCGGCATGGCCGGCCCGGCGCAGCGCCTCCAGCCGGCGGACATGGGAGCGAACGAAGGCCTCGGGATCGCCGCGCGTGGACGCCCGACCGGCTTCGTCGGTGAAGTCCATCGGGCGATCCGGCGCGCTGGGCCACAGATGGCAAGATAAAGCGGGTTTCCCCGCTTCCGGAACTTCGTTCCTAAGTGTTTGTCTGCACATTGTTTTGGGTCGATCTCCGACGTTCCATCGAGATCAGCGAGCGGCGCTTTTTTTTCGCGCGTGGTGGTGCGCAGATCGGATAGCTCCACGCCGTCCTCGGACGAGACGATGAAGCGGAACTGATGCCGGTCCTGGCGGCCGCGCAAGGCAGCCAGGCGGGT
>Ga0208988_1000136_pt1 | contig 9711 bp, 9 predicted proteins | sample MedBloCARef_M1_FD_187850 | JGI IMG/M metagenome (GOLD analysis project Ga0208988, IMG submission 187850) | Forest soil microbial communities from El Dorado National Forest, California, USA - Mediterranean Blodgett CA Ref_M1 (SPAdes) (version 2) | ecosystem: Environmental > Terrestrial > Soil >... | reverse complement strand
GTTTCAACCGAAGCCAGACAGGCTCCACGCCCCGATCCGATCGGGGCGTTCAGCGTAAAGGTAGAGCCAGCACACCAGCGAAAAATTTCTTTTCGCTCTTTCCGGAAACTGCTAAAAGTGGAATGATCCTGTCATCGAAAATCCCGGAGGACACGAAATGAAGGCGATCCTTGTTCATGAATTCGGCGGTCCCGAAGTGCTGAAGCTCGAAGAAGTCCCCACTCCTCGTCCCGCCGCTGGACAGGTCCTTGTGCGAATCCACGCCGCGGGGGTGAATCCGTATGACACCTACATGCGCAGCGGCCTTTATCCCATAAAGCCGCCATTGCCCTACACGCCCGGCTCCGATGCCGCCGGCATCGTCGAAGGCGTTGGCGAAGGTGTGACCAAGGTGAAGAAGGGCGACCGCGTTTATACCGCAAAGACGCTGACTGGCGCATATGCGGAATATGCGCTCACCCTCGAGAGCCAGGTTCATCCGCTTCCGGCGAAGATCACCTACGCGCAGGGAGCGGGTATCTGGGTGCCGTACGGCACCGCCTACCACGCCTTGCATCAGTGCACAAACGCCCGCGCTGGCGAATCCCTGCTGATTCACGGCGCGAGTGGCGGCGTGGGCATCGCTGCCGCCCAAATGGCGAGCGCCATGGGTATGACTGTCCTAGGCACGGCGGGCACGGAGAAAGGCCTCGAACTGGCCATGCGTGAAGGTGCACACCACGTCTTCAATCACACGAAGCCGGACTATCGGGAACAGATTCTGAAAACGACCGGTGGGCTGGGTGTAAACCTCATCCTCGAAATGCTCGCCAACGTCAACCTCGGTCATGACCTGAAGCTGCTCGCTACTCACGGCCGCGTGATCGTCATCGGCAGCCGGGGCGACGTCACCATTTCGCCGCGTGACATCATGTCGCGCCGTGGCTCGATTCTCGCGTTTGCGCTGTGGATCATCACCGAAGCCGAAGAAAAGGAGATCCACGCCGGGATCCTCGCCGGTCTGGAGAATGGAACGCTGAGGCCTGTCATCGGGAAAGAGATCCCGCTCTCCGAAGCTCCCCGCGCCCACAAAGAAGTCTTGCAGCCCGGCGCCTACGGCAAAATTGTTTTAGTTCCATAGTGGACGGATAAATAGTCGAAGGATAAATTTCCTCTGCCGGGCGTGTGGAGTAGCCCCGGGCCAGAGGTTGGTGCACCGTTTTGGTGCAACGATCGTATGGGCGCAGAATTTGTGAAACACACTCTTCCGTTTAGTCGTCTAAAATAGGAATGCGAACTAAACGTGTTTCCCGATGAGCTGTTTGCAGCACGGATCAGGTGGAGGCAACGGGCCATGCAGCGCGCTGTAGGTATTTTTGTCACGGTGTTGTTTGTATTCTCGTCGATATTTGCAGGGGCGCAACAGCCTTCCTCTGTGCCGGCACAGACGGGAAATCACGAAACCCCAAATCCCGCGCAGGATTGCAGCAGCAATTTGGATGCGGTGCGTGAAGCAACTCGAACTCTGGAACGCAATCGGCGCGCCCTCGCGGCGCAAACAGATTCAAACGGCGCGCCTCAGATGAATGGTTCGGCTCCTCCGCCCATTGACTTACGGCAGGATTTGTCGATCCTCGAACAAAAAGTGACGGACTTAAATCAGTGCACGCTCAGCAGGAATCGATTGAGCGCGGAGCGAGAGCCGTCAGCCGGATGTTCCAACGAGCAGCTTTTGAGTTTCCAGATGAATCACGAAGGGGAGGAAGAACGCGAAATTCCGATCTGGCACATGTCTGGCGACACTGCCTTTTTTTATGAAGCCGGGATGACGATCGACGCCGATGGTGCTCCGAACGCCTACCATCCTGACAATACCGGCCTTGATGATCTCTCAAACGCAGGGTCACCGGGGAATTGGCAGGGCTTGGCCAAGGACGCGGATGGAGAACCTTTCGTGCAGGGCGCGAACGACCCTTTTCCCGGCTATTACGTTTCCGCGACCGCGCTGGCCGATCGAACCAAGCCTGTGAACGATCCTACGCGCTACGTCGATGCGTCGAAGATCCCTTTTATTGTTTTGCCGAGCGCGATGGCGCGTCAGATTGGCGCGCGCCCCGGTGACTTCGCGGTCGTTTTTAATCAGCGAAACAGCAAGAGTTCGTACGCGATCTTTGGTGATGTGGGCCCTCCCGACAGGATTGGCGAAGGTTCAATGGCGCTAGCCGAAAATCTCGGAATCCGGTCCGATGCGCGCAATGGCGGCGCGAGGAGAGGTATTTTGTTTCTTGTTTTCCCGGGATCCGGAAACGGCCGGCCCAGGACGATCGATGAGATCAACGCTGAATCGGAGAAATTACTGCAGGCCTGGGGAGGAACTTCTCAGTTAGCCGCATGCATGATCCAGGGGCCCGCGCATCCGGTGGCGGGAAATCCGAACGCAAATTGAAACGGAGTCACGGACCGGGAGTAGCCCGTGAGCGAAAAACGATTACGAGAGCATCTTACAAATCTACTTTCGGGCCGCGGCGCGCACGTCGAATGGAAAGCTGCGTTTGACGGGATTCCTCCAAAGCTTCGCGGAGTCCGTCCCAGCGGCATGCCGCGTTCGCTATGGGAATTGTTGGAGCACATGCGCATTGCGCAATGGGACATCCTCGAATTCTCGCGCGATCCGAAACATGCCTCTCCGGACTGGCCCGCCGGATACTGGCCGGAAAGCCCGGAGCCCCCGAATGGGAAGGCGTGGGAGAAAAGCTTGAAATTGTTTGCCCGTGACTTGGCGGCGATGAAGAAGCTGGTGGCGAATCCAAAGACAGATCTTTTCGCCCGAATTCCGCACGGCACGGGACAGACCATTCTTCGCGAAGTTCTTCTTATCGCCGATCACAATTCATATCACCTCGGCCAGGTTGTCTTTGTTCGCAGGCTTCTCGGCGCGTGGAATTCAGACTAGAATCCTCATTCCCGCATCTTTGAAGTTTCTTGACACCACCCGATGACGGCAGTAAATTCGGCCCGCCCTTAGGGAGGTGTATCATGCGATGTCTATTGAAAGTTTCCATTCCCGTCGTGGAAGGAAACGCCGCGATTGCCGATGGAACGCTCGGGTCAACCATCAACTCGATCCTTGCAGATATGAAGCCCGAGGCTGCCTACTTTGCCGAAGATAATGGCGCGAGAACCGGGTTCATTTTCTTCGATCTTGCAAGCACGTCACAGATCCCTGCTGTAGCCGAGCCGTGGTTTCTGGCGTTCAACGCCAAAGTCGAGGTTCGTCCCGCGATGAACCTCGAAGACTTGAAAAACGCCACACCCGGCATTGAAAGCGCGGTCAGAAAATATGCCCGCGGGGCCCGTGCAGCCGGAGCCTAGACCTTGGAAATAGGAAGTGGACATGCAGAGTGGGTGATCCCGCTGCCGGACATTATTCCAGGTACGCCGCAAGCCAATCGGAGAATGATTTGTACCAGAGCTGGCTGTTCTGCGGCTTCAGAATCCAGTGGCCTTCGTCGGGATAGACAATGAGTTTTGACGGCACGTTCTGCCGCTGCATTGCCGTAAAGAATTCCAGGCTCTGCGTGTACGGCACGCGGTAGTCGAGCTCACCGCAAATCACCAACGTGGGCGTCTTGAATTTACTCAGGTCACCAGCATACGTGCTCGGAGACCACTTGTGATAGCTTTCCGGGTTTGTCCACGGCGTTCCCTTCATGTCGTGCTCTTCGAACCAGAGTTCTTCCGTGGCGCCGTACATTCCCGGTTTGTCGTATACGCCCGCGTGGCTGATGAGCGCCTTGAATCGCCCGGTGTGCGTCGCGATCCAATCGACCATGTAGCCGCCGTAGGAGCCGCCCGCCGCGGCCTCGCGTGTGGCGTCCACGAACGGATATTTCGCGGCCACGAAGTCCGTCCCCTTCATCAAGTCTTCGTAGACCTTGCCGCCCCAGTCGTCCGTGATTTCGTCGGTGAACTTCTGTCCGTACCCTACGGATCCGCGCGGGTTGATCATCACGGCGACATAGCCGGGCGCGGCAAATAATTCTTCGTTCCAGCGATAGCCCCAGGAATCGGTCCACAGGCTTTGCGGTCCGCCGTGAATCAGCAATAGTAAAGGATATTTTTTCGACGCGTCGAAATGAGGCGGGCGAATCAGCATCCCGTGCACGCGCGTGCCCCCTGCGCCTTCAAACCAGAAAGACTCGGGCGGATTCATATCGAGTGTGGCCAGGCGCGCGGCGTTGTGATGCGAAATCTGTTCCGCGCCGCTGCCGTCGGAGTGTGAAGTATAGATTTCCGCAGGCATCGTCAGGCTGGAACGCAGGAACGCGAACACGCTGCCATCCGCGGAAACAGAAAGTGCTTCGTTATAGGTTTCTTTCAGGATTTCGCGCGGCGCGCTACCCTCGCTTGCGGCGATTTCGTAGAAGGGTTTCTCTCCCTCATTCTCAGCGGTGAAGTAAATTCGTTTGCCGTCCGCCGACCAAACGATTTCATCCACGCTGCGGTCAAACGATTCGGCCAGTTCCATGTGCTTTCCGCCGGCGCGGTCGTAAAGCATCAGCCGCCAGCGGTCGCTCTCATACTCCGCCGTTTTCTGGGAGTGATACGCGATGAAGCGGCCATCGGGTGAATATGCCGGATGGCCGTCGAATCCGGGATTGGCCGTGATGCGTTTCGGTTCGCCGCCATCCACCGGCGCCACGAAGAGTTCGCCATTCGTGCTGATCGCCTCAGGACGATCGGTCACCGCGGTGAAGCACAGTTCCTTGCTGTCCGGAGAAAAAGAGAAGTCGTTGGCGTCGCCGCGCTCATCCGGAGGCACATCGTAGTCAGCGTTCGCCGTCACATCGCGTGGAGCGCCTCCGTTCGCCGCGACCACAAAAAGGTGGCTGCGTTTGCCGTCGTTCCAGTGCGTCCAGTGGCGATAGAGCAGATGATCGTACACGCGCGCTTTCACCTTGCTTTTTTCAGCGGCTTCGTCGCGCGAACGGTTGCAGGCGTCCTCCGCGCAGTCGGGATAGACGCTCGACGTGAAGGCGATCGACCGGCCGTCGGGCGACCACTTTTCGTTGTCGGCGCCCGTCGAGAGGGAAGTAATCTTTTTCGCGTTCCCGCCTTGCGCAGCCATCACATAAACCTGCGACGCCCCCTCGCGGCTGGAGAGGAACGCGATTTTCTTCCCGTCCGGCGACCACTGCGGCCTCGTGTCATGCCCGCTCTGCGTCAGTTGGCGCGGCTGGCTCCCGGGCGCGGTGGAAACGACCCAGACGTTGCGAGCGACGCGATTCGATTCCATTTCAGGCGTCCCGACCGTGTAAACGACCACGCGTCCATCAGGTGAAATCTGCGGCTCGCCGACGCGCTGCATCGCGATCAAGTCGTCGAATGTCATCGAATGCTTTGACGGGCTCTGCGCCCAGATCGCGGAAACGCAGGCGCACGCTAAGAACGCCACTAAGATTAAGATTGATACTAGCTTGCAATTCATAAAGAGCCTTTCTGCTTCCCAATTCGTTCCCCACCAGCCGGCGACGCCAATTGGCCGGGCGTCAAGTGAGAGAATGGTTCAAGACTATCTCTTGTGATAATCACATTTTCGAGTCAATTTTCCAAATTACGAATATTAGGTCATATCAGTTTGGGATTGTGAATGGGACGCTTCCTAAAAACACTTGAATCCTTAAAATATCTTTTCCGCAGAGTTGACAGCGACAGCGTCCCTCGCGCTAGCCTATAATTACCGTCGTGCAATAATTTTATCCTGGAGCTTGCTGATGCTTTCGATTCGCCCCGCCACCGTCGATGATGCGCCATTGCTCGCGACAATGATCCATGAACTCGCGGAGTTTGAGCGCCTGAGTCATGAGGCCAGTGTGACCGGAGAAGACATCGCTCGCAATGGTTTTGGCGCCGCCCCGAAATTTCGCGCCGTCATTGCCGAGTGGAATGGCCAAACCGCTGGATACGCCGTGTTCTTTGAGTTTTTTTCCACTTTCCAAGGACGCGCCGGATTGTTTCTTGACGATCTATTTGTCCGTCCGGATTTCCGCAAGCACGGCATCGGTAAGGCGCTGCTCGCGCACGTCGCCGGCGTCGCCTGGAAAGAGCATCACTTCTGCATGCGCTGGGAAGTACTGGACTGGAACACGCAAGCGATCGACTTTTATACCAAACTGGGCGCGGTATATCTCAATGAGTGGAAAGCAGCCTGCCTGATCGGCGATGCCCTGGAGGCTGTCGCGCAAGAAGCGAAGTCGCAGAAATAGCCGGCGATCGATGCCCAGTGAAAGTTAACCCTTCACCACAGTCCGGTTTCGCGCCCAAAGCCAATTCACGAAGGCAATGATCATCGTCGCAAGTATAACGGTCCACTCGCCGAGCCGCATGCGCGATACGAGCACGAGCATAAAAATGATTCCAAGAACTGCAAAGAAATTTCCCGCGGGAAGCCGGTAGGCGGCCGCGTCCGGGGACTTACGGCGCAGCGCGGGCAGCGCCGCGCACACTACCCCATACGCAAAGAGCCGTCCGGCCGATGATATGAGCACATTCCATTTAAAATTGCCCAGAGCAGCCAGACACCAGACACTCCCCGCAAAGAAGAGAATGGAGACGTGTGGCGTGCGAAAGCGCGGATGAATCTGCGAAAAGAGGGCGGGCGCATCTCCGCGCTCGCCAAGGGCGAATGTCAGTCGCGGCGTGTTCAACATCTGCGCGCTCAGGTAGCCGTAAACGGAAATCAAGGCTCCAAGTGTGATCAAGACCGCTCCCGGCGGTCCCCACATCTGGCGCGCCGCCACGGCAAGAGGGCGATCTGTCGCAGCGGCGGCTGGAAGGATGGCAACCACAACATACTGAATCGCGCAAAAAAGAACAGCGACAGTCACAAGCGAAGTACCAAGAGCGAAAGGAGCGTCGCGCTGAGGATTCTTCGCTTCCGCCATCGGAACAACGGCCCCTTCAAATCCTCCATATGCGAACATGATTACGAGCACCACTTCGAGCCAGTTTCGCAGGGGAACCGATGTGCCGGTCGGGTCTACGCTCCGAATTGCTGGATGCGTCTGTAGAAGGAAGATTCCTCCGGCAATCGCGAAGGAGAACAGTGGCACCAGCTTCGCCACGGTGAATACATTGCTCACCGTAGCGCCGGATTTCACGCCGCGATAATTCACGAAGGCTAAAAAGCCGATCAGAATCGTTAGGACCGCCAGCCGGATGACGGGTTTGGTGACATCCGGCCAGAACTCCGCGAGATAGTTCGTGAAGAGGTTTCCTGCGGCGGCCGCTGCTGTTAGCCGCACCAACCACACGAGCCAGCACATTTCAATGCCGACGAACCTGCCGAAGGCTTCGCGGGCGTACAAATACGGGCCTCCCGACTCGCCGAATCGAGAAGCAACTTCGGCAAAGCAGCCCATGATGACTGCAACGATTGCGGCAGCGATGAGATAGGCGAGAGGGCTCCAGCGGCCGACATAGCCCGATACCAAAGACGGGAGACCAAAAATTCCGCTTCCAACGATGGAATTGACGACAAGCGCTGTAAGTGTCCATCGCCCGATCGCCCGAACCAGTCCAGATGATTTTTCGCTTTCCACTAATGAGGGAAGGAAGCGAGCGGCGGCGTCTTCCCAGCCGGCATCGGCGTCCGCGCCACGTTCATGACCATCCCCAGCAGCGTGTAGTAGCCGCATAGGCCAATCATATCGATCACGCCCTGCTCGCCGAACCTGTTTACTACGCGCGCGTACGCAGCGTCGCTCACGCACCGGTTGTGGTGCAACTCGGTGCAGAAGTCATATGCGATTTCTTCATCCGCAGACATCCCAGCCGGGCGGCGCCCCTCGGCAACCGCGGCGATGATCTCCGGCTTCACGCCGGCCTTCAGAGCCAGCGAATCATGTGAATCCCATTCAAATTGTTGTGTCCATTGCCGCGCGGCGATGAGAATGACGAACTCGCTGATGTTCGCTCCGAGCTTGGTGTTGTACCGGAGATACTCCCCCACCTTCTGCAGCCGGCTCATGAAATCGGGGCTGCGAAGCAGTGGCACGAATGGCCCCACGAAAGTTCCCCGCGGGCCCGCAATGACTTCCTCCATGGCCTTCTTTTGGACGTCCGTCAGCTTGTCCGCCGGAATCAACGGCATTCGATCTTGCGTCGGTTCAGCCGCTGTCGCAGCGGCCGGCAAGCCAAGCCCCAGGAGTGAAGTCCCCGCCAGCGTCGCCGCCCCGCCCAGAAAATCGCGCCGCTCCACCATCGCTTTCATCTCGGGATGTTCCTGCTCTCGGGATTTATCCATCGATGTTTCCTCCTTGAGCCTTGCGACCCGCTGGCATTATACGCGGGATTCAGAAATTTGATATATCGTCAGTGCCAAAAAGAATCCGTCTAAGCGGGCAGCCGTGGGAATGACTTCACATTTGTGCGGGCGGAATGTCAGCTCCGTGCGAATGGCGCTTGCGACGAACGGGAGGTGGACGTATTGGGATCGCGCAACGATAGAGCTCAAATCAAATAAAGATAGAGAGTTGCCAAATGAGCCGAACCGCCCGGTCAAGGGACTGCGAGCCGGGCGAAGAATCTCGCGCCTTGATTCGTCCTTATGCGAAAAGACTCCCCGCCCGATTCACCCGAAGCCGATCTGCTTCACAATCATTTGTAACGCATGTCTTCCGCCGGGCTGCACGCTTCATTTGAAGCCCTTCGCATGAGGGGCTCCCGGTAAACATTCAGCGCAAGAGCGTAGCCGCACCGGTGGACTTCACAATGGGCGAGCGCTTAGAAATCGATCGCCTGCGTTTTGCCTTGGAACGTGATTTCGGTCACGGCTGCTCCGCTGGTTAGCACTACGTCATGATCCGCCTTGGCCGGTAACGTTTTCCACGTGCAGGGGACCTCGGCAACAACTTTGCCCTTACTCTCGAACTTTGCTTGGTTTCCGCTGACCAACAGGTCGTAATCGCCCGCTTGGAGCGGTTTCCCCGCCACGGTCGCGTTAGAGCCGAGATGGATTGTTTTATGCAGTGAGTCGGTTGCGGCTGGCAAACAAAGTGGCAATGCCATTCCTGTGGCTAGTAGAGCAGTGATTAAACGTGAGCGTACTCGTATCTTCATGATGAAAAATCCTCCCTGATGTAGTGTGTGGCTCCCGGCGGGAATGAATCAGACCCGATAAAAGCCGGATACCTGAAGAGGATACCGCCCGCTCGGAGATAGCCACTTAGGTAGATGTGTGTGGGTAGTGGAGGGTTACATCAGTGTTGGATGTACTGTGCTTGCGACGCCACCCTGAGTCTCTTGAGGCTTCAAGAGAGTTGGAGGGAGCGACGACGTTTGAACCCGCAGCCCTCTGCGCTACTGAATCGCACCCGAAAACGGGTCCAGCCGCTTGCCATCGAATGGTTCTTCCCATTAGTATCCGTGCGAAACTAGCGCGGGAGGAGTTCTTCGATGCTTTCAGAATCATCGGGAATCACCAGACGTCCGCGCATAAACGTCATTCCTGCACGGCAAGCGTTCGGGTGCGAGATTCAGGAAGTTGATTTGAGAACGATCGATGAGGATGATTTTTCCAGCATCCATCGAGCTTGGCTTGACCATTCAGTCCTCCTGTTCCGCGGGCAGATTTTGACCGACGACGATCTCCTCGCGTTCAGCGAAAGGTTCGGGGAGCTGGACTGGGCCCCGGTTCAGGAATCCGGGCGCCGGTTCGTGGAGGGGCATCCG
>Ga0208988_1000135_pt1 | contig 9719 bp, 7 predicted proteins | sample MedBloCARef_M1_FD_187850 | JGI IMG/M metagenome (GOLD analysis project Ga0208988, IMG submission 187850) | Forest soil microbial communities from El Dorado National Forest, California, USA - Mediterranean Blodgett CA Ref_M1 (SPAdes) (version 2) | ecosystem: Environmental > Terrestrial > Soil >... | reverse complement strand
AGCGACGAATGCGGTCGATGCATGTTGGACTCGACCCGCCACTGTTCGATCACGATCTGCGCCTCCGTCAGCAAGTGAAAAATCTCTCCATTCAAGCACTCGTCCCGTAGCTTTCCGTTGAAGCCCTCGCAGTACCCGTTCTCCCAGGGACTTCCTCGTTCGAAGGCCACGTCGGCGAAAGAGCCCTCCAGGACCTCTAAATGGGGATTCGCGTTAGCTACTTATTTTCGGACGAAGGAAGGACTGCGCCCTCAACCTGCTTCTTATAATCCGCAAAATCTATTGGTGAGCAGATGAACTCCGGCATATCGTAACCGGGTGGTTGCAAGTGGAGAGGGAACTTGTTGAGACCCTGCCAGGGTTCCTTATACATCTTCGGGTCGTAAATCGTCACCGTGAGCTCCATGTTGTCATGGTCCACGCGGTGAAAGCGTTCCTCCACGCGCAAATCTTCGCTATGCGGACGGCCCGCGTGATCGAGCCAGCTTCTTGGATTCAGCCCGACCGTCTGGACCACGAACGTGTAGTCGTCCACCCATTTTCCGACGGAGTACCCGTTCCAGCGCGGGTCCGGATCCTTGGGGAGTTCTCGTCCATCCGTCCAGATGGTGCGCCAATTACCAAAATATTGATTTAAGTAAATCACCTGGTTCGCATTTTGAACGAGCTCGATGGTCCTCAATTCATAAAGTTCCATGCGCGGGAACCCGATCGGGTCACACTGGTCCATGGGATCATTGGCAAGCGCGGCGGTGACTTGTCTGACACCCGGCCCAGAGGGTTTATTGGCCTTGAGTGCTTCCAGGCCCAAAGGCGTGTACTGTAGAGGACGCATAATGCCCGTCTCGTCGGGCCGCCCCCCTTCGACGCCCTGTCCACGGGGTGCCTCCAATGCTGGGTGTTCTAAGGCGCCACTTGGTTGGCGTCCCCCATCCGCTTCTGCTGCATCCCAGATCCCCGAAATGTCACGGCGCGGAGCCGGGGCTGACTTCTTCCCGGCGTATGCGGGTTTAATCGGCGGGATGCTGTTCCATTTTTCTGGCTTGGCCTCTTCTCCCGCCGCTTTGGGCGCAGCAGTTTGCGCGCCCAGAACGGGAGAAATCGCCAATCCCGCGAGCAGGGCAACTACCGGGACCACCAAGCACTTGGACATTTCCGAAATCCTTTCGGCAGCCGGGTGCGGGCTGCGCTTGCAGCCCGCTGAGAATTTTGATCCCAACCCTGTGAATCTACCCGCGACCAAGGCAGTCGAAATCACAGACCCGACTGCGACAGGCTCGGGCCGCTAGTCGGTGCGGCAAGGGCGCTCGCTCGACCGATTCCTGTCACTGGAACTGTTTGCCATTGATCACGATACGCCTTCTCGGAGCGGTTGGGCTAGCGCTCCCCAGGAACCCGACCGGGTTGCCATTCTTGGCCTGCATGGCGTCAATTTCGACTTCATCCCCGGGCTTGAAGGTATTTTTGGTCCAGCCTATCGCCATCATGGACACCGGATTTTGACTTTCGATAATCCAATGCACCGTGTTGCCACTCTCGTCCTTGCCGTCAATTTTCACGAAAACGTGGGGATTGGCCCAAACATATTCCGTCACTGTTCCCTTAACCGTGACGTTCTTCGCCGTGTCGTACGACGCGTTGCCGTGATGGGCAAACAGCGGAACGCAAACCGCCAACAGGCCAACCACTACGAAGCAAATGTTCCTGAGCTTATTTATCATGGCGCTTCTCCATGTTCCTTTACGGGACAGCATTCAGTCTTGTGCTGCAGTTCGGAGGCAGGAGCGATTCCAACGATTGCCGTTTTGACCGCCCAGGTAGCATTTTATACACCCGAAATCGTTCTCAGTGAACCAAATTTTTTCCGTCGCAGCCCGGTTCGCGGTCCATGAGACAAAATGGCGCGAGGTTAGAAACATGATTTTTGATTGTGGAAACTTTACAGATGTGAGTGTATTTGCGCCTTGGCTGTAGGAAATAGGAGGACCTGCCATTTAAACTGGGAGAATTGGAACTATACAGCCGTTGAAAAGGATTAAGTTCGGATGCCCTGAGCGAAATATCGTACAATTTGCTTCTCCAAGGCGAAAAGGTTACTAAAAGTTGTCATGGCGGTGCTTCTGCTGGTCCTTCAAACCAGCCAAAATGAAGTTGTTTACAGTGCTTGGACGAAAAAACTGAGCAACAGGTTCATGTCCCATGTTGTTGTAAGCAGTATGAGATTCTCCCACTGGTGGGATTGCCCGGAATTTGGCGGAAAGGGAAGGAGATTACATGTCTAAGAGAAAAACTGAGCCTTTCGAGCGTCGGAGATTTTTGCGCGGGATGACCCTGGCAGCTGGAGCAGCGCGCTTGTCGCCCCAGTTTTTTGGATCTACCGCAGCGGCGATTGCGATCCCGGCAAAAGTCGAAGCGGCGGCGAGTGACGCGGGCCAAACGACACGACTTGCCGAATACGCGGTCCGCCTTCGCTATGAGGACATCCCGGCAAAGGTCTTGCAACGTGCCAAGGATTGCATTGCCGATACGGTGGCGACGATCCTGTTTGGCTCACAGTTTCCCTGGAGCAAGATGATCATCGCACAGGCCCGGCGAATGGGCGCGGGCGGGACTTGCGCCATTCTCGGCACCGGCGCAAGAGTGTGTGCGCCCGCCGCTGCGCTGGCGCATGGCGCTATGACCCATGCATTCGAGCAGGACAATTTGACGTTTCCCGATTCCGGCGCGCACCCAGGCGCGTCATTGGTCTCCTCAGGGCTGGCCGTAGCGCAGGAACGCGGAATGAACGGACGCGACCTGCTCACAGCCTTCGTCGCCGGGGCTGAAGTGATGATTCGTATAGGACGCGCGACCAAGCGGACAAACGAAGTGCGCGGTTTTCACGCGCCGGGCACCTTGGGACCGTTCGGTGCGGCTGTCGCGAGCGGAAAGCTGATGCACTTCGATTCGTCGAAGATGAGCAACGCATTGGGAATTGCCGGTTCGACATCCGGCGGCCTTATGGAATTCGCGCATAGTGGAAACGGCGCGATGGTGAAACGACTGCATCTGGGGCGTGCTGCCGAAGGCGGCGTTCTGGCCGCAAGCCTCGCTGCCGACGGCTTTACCGGACCGAGCACGGTTCTCGAGGGCGGGGCGGGATTTCTCAAGGCGTTTTGCAACGAGAGCGACCTCGCGGAATTGACGCGGGGGCTCGGAGAGACCTTCCTGACCTCAACAATTATGATGAAACGCTTCGCCTGCCACATTACCGCCCACACCGCGGTGGAGGCAATTCTCGACCTTCGTAACCAATACGGAATTTCGGGCAGTGATGTCGCCTCAATCCAGATCGCGGGAAGCAAGCGCATGGCAACGACCAACAATATTCCGGCGCCGCCCGATATCCTCATCGCACAGTTTAGTATTCCATTCTGTGTGGCTCTGGCTATGTATCGCAATGCGATCGATCCTTACTCTTTCGATGAAGCTGCGGTGCACGATCCAGCGATCCAGGCCATGGCCTCGCAGGTCCGGATGACGGTGGCGCCGGGTCAGGATGCCGATGACATTTCCAGTACGGTGGCTGTCACGCTCAAAGATGGGCGTGTTCTTACGCAGCGCGTAACAGAGTTCCTCGGAACACCGGCTCGTCCATTGACGGGCCGCGACATGCGGCAGAAGTTTCTGCTGCTGACGCAGAAATACCCGGCTAAACAAATGGAGCGCCTGTTCGACCGGCTCGAAAACATTGAGGCAGAAGCCAATCTAGATTGGGTCCGCGTGTGAGGATCGATCACTCCTGCGAAGAAAAGTTGATCGTAAACAAGCCGTTTTCGGTGGTGCTACATCATGGGGCTGAAATCAGAAAATCCACATGTGTCGGTATGGACTGGCGCAAACTGTGTCCCAGACCGTAATTGGAATAGATCAATTCCTTCCGCCCTGCCATTCTACCTTCTGTCGTATTTTATTGATCGCAAATCGGGCCAACATTGTGGCGAGGGATAGTGGTATAAGCGATCCCGCTCCCAGTATCGCCAGTGAGTACCGGGATATAGGGATTTCCTGCTGAACGAGACGGCGTGTATGCCGCGCAGGTCTGGCCATCCGCTTTTTTTGGAGGTTCTGCAACCATCGGAGGAAACGCAGAGTGGCAACTCTGAAAGATCCAGCAACTCTAGCCAAGCCGATCACCATTTCCGCGCGTCTCGATCGTCTCCCGCCTTCCGGTTACCTCCGCGGCTTGGTCGCACTCATCTCCCTCGGTGGCTGGTTCGAATTTTATGATCTCTTTGTGACGGGTTACGTCTCGCTTGGTTTTATCAAGGCGGGCATATTCACAGCAACTACGAAGGGTCTGTTCGACTGGACCGGCTTTGCGAGTTTCATCGCGTCCGGCTTTGCCGGCATGTTCATCGGAACGTTGCTGTTCAGCGGGATATCGGACCGTTACGGTAGAAAGAAGACCTTTCTTTACTCGCTGTTCTGTCACTCAATCGCCACGATTGTGATGGCCTTCCAAAGTTCTCCCGTGGCCATCGATCTGTGGAGATTCATCGCCGGCCTCGGGATCGGGGTCCAGCTGATAACCAGTCACGCTTTCATTTCAGAGATAACACCGAAGCAAAGCCGCGGCCACTACATCGCGTTTAGCCAATTCATTTCCTATTGCTCTGTTCCGGTTGCTGCGTTCGCCGCTTATATTCTGATCCCTAGGACCATCCTCGGCCTCGATGGCTGGCGTTGGCTGGTCATGATCGGTGCTATCGGTGGGCCGATTTTCCTACTCATCCAGTCGAAGTTGCCGGAATCCCCGCGCTGGTACGCCGCCCACGGCAGGGCGGAGGACGCCGAAGCTGCTACGGTCCGGATGGAAGAGGCGGCTCGGGCCAGCCTAGGCCGCGATTTGCCACCACCACAGCCCGGAGGGAACCAAGTCCTTGAAAGCGGCAAGTGGTCTGAGATTTGGAGTCGCCGCTATGCTGCGCGGACAATCATGCTGGTACTTTTTAATATCTTTCAGACCGTTGCGGTATATGGATTTGCCTCCTGGGTGCCCGTGCTTCTGACCCAGCAAGGTGTCCCGTTTGTCCATTCGCTCGAATACACATTCTGGATCGCAATCCTGAACCCTTTCGGTCCATTGATCGCGATGAAGTACGCCGATGCCCTGGAGCGGAAATGGCAAATCGTGGGATTAGCGATGGCCATCGCCGTCTTCGGGACTACCTTCGCCCAGATGCGCAATCCGTTGTTCATAATACTGTTCGGCTCCCTGATCACCGTGGCAAACAACTGGTTCGGGAGTCTCTTCCACACCTATCAAGCCGAACTCTATCCAACGCGAATCCGCGGCAAGGCTGTGGGCTTTGTTTACAGCTGGAGCAGGCTCAGCGGGATCTTTGTGGGTTTCGTAATTGCGGCGCTGTTGAAAGACTTCGGCACCGTAGGTGTCTTCGCATTTATCGCCGGTTCAATGGCCGTTGTCGCTTTGGCGATCGGGATCCTGGGACCAAAGACTTCTGGGGTATCTCTCGAAGTTCTCTCCCACTGAACAACGCACGAAACCTTCCCATTTGGATCTCTTTCAGTGGGAGTCAGCGAGCTTGCCGGTGATCTTCCCTCCTGAACCGAACTCGCTGCTGCCTAATGGCCCGTGGTGTCCTAATTTGGAAACCGTCGGAACGATCGTGATGCTTAGGAGGTCGGGGCTTCAGCCCCGACGCTTACTTTCCCACACCTCGGGGCTTTAGCCCCTGAAGCTTCAGGGCTTAAAAGCCCTTCTCAGACCGACCCGAATGTCGGGGCTGAAGCCCCGACCTCCTGAAATGCAAATATCAGACTTCATTCAAAACGTTCCCCCATATTGGGACACTGCCTAATGGCCCCTCGATATTTACATTGTGCGATACGCGTGTTATTGACGTACGCGGAGGCTGACAATTGACGTGCGTCCATTGTTAAACGCATTTGAGCCGACGGGCGTGCAGCATCGAAAGTGTGTGTCCGAAGAAGAGAAATCTAAGGCGGTGATAACACCATGATCAAATCAGAAGAAAATTCCGTTGATCGTCGCAATTTTCTGAAGATCGCCGCTGGGAGTGCGGCGGCGCTGGTTGCCAGCGCGCCAAGAGTGGGCGCACAAGAGAATAGCGCTCGCCCCCCTCACGAGCAAACGTCCGAGGAGGCCAAGAAGGTTGATGCACCGGCTACGGAACGCACCACTGAGACCTCTGCTGACAATCCATATACCCAAGGGATGGCCACTTTCGTATCGGGTCTTCGTTACGAACAAATTCCCAAAGAAGTTATTGATCGAATTAAGCTGTTGATGCTGGACTCATTTGGTTGTGCGATCTACAGCGTTGACTTGGAATGGAGTCGCATCCTGATGCGCACGCTTCAACAGCTTGACAGCTCAAAATCCTGCGGTGTCTGGGGCACGTCGCTGAGGCTCTCTGCCCCGCACGCCGCGCTGGTCAACGGCACCCTTGTACACGGATTCGAACTTGACGATATACACCGGTTGGGAGTGATGCACGTGGGGGCTGTTACGCTGCCGTCTCTCCTGGCCGTTACGGAAATTAGACCGGGGATGAGCGGACGCGACTTTCTCACTGCCGCGGTTGCCGGTTACGAGATCGGGCCGCGGGTGGGAAAGTGCATGGGAGAGGAACATATTGGCCAGGGTTGGCACTCCGCAGCGACGGTTGGAGTGTTCTCAGCGGCGGCAGCGGCGGCAGCCGCATTGCGGCTCTCAAAGGAGCAGACGGTCCATGCGTTAGGAATCGCCGGCACGCAATCAGCGGGCCTCATGGCTGCCCAGTATGGTTCCATGGTCCTGCGGATGCACACGGGCCGGTCAGCCCAAAGCGGCCTCTACGGCGGTTTGCTCGCCGCAAACGGGTTCACGGGAATCGTGAATGTTTTCGAGAGTGACTATGGCGGCTTCTGCACTACATTCTCCCGCTCGCACGACCGGTTCAACCTGGCCGAGCTAACCTCTGGCCTGGGGGCTCGCTTTGAGACGATGCAGGTGTCGCTCAAGTTTTACTCCTGCGTGAGCAGCAACCACACGACGCTTGACGCGATTCGTGCGATTCGGGCACGACGGTCGTTCTCTGTCGACGAGGTTGACCACATCGTAGTGCATGGCTCTCAGGTGACCGTTGATCATGTAGGCTGGAAGTATCGTCCTGCGGGGATCTCCGCGGCACAACTGAACCTGCCATTCTGCGTGGCGACGCTCCTCCTCGACGGTAATGTTTTTGTCGATCAGTTCACTGCACAGAAGATCGTCGATCCGGTCCGGATAGCGCTCGCTGACAAAGTCAAAGTCGTGGCTGATCCGGATATCATGGCGCGAGGCTCTGAATTCCGGCAGATGGTTAGAGTAGAAGTATTTTTGAAAGATGGAGCCGTATTGACGGAAACCGTTGAGACGCCACGCGGAAGCGAGCGGAGCTTTGCGAGCAAAGCTGACGTGGTTGAGAAGTTTGAAAATCTGGCAGGCCACGTCATTCCGGCCGGCCAGGTAGCGGCAATCCGGGAGGCTGTTTTAAACTTGGAAACGCTGCCGGATTCGAGCAGGCTGGCCCATTTATTGACGAAACAATAAGCTTGTGTTTTATCTTTCCTGCGCCTGAATACAGGATCGTCCTCGTCCAACTCGCGTGCCGATTTCGACGGATCGCCGAATATAGAGTCGATCCCTCAGCTTTGCTTTGATAGCCCTTGGCTCCCAGATCCCCGTTTTGGAGACCGTGACAGCCACGTATCCGAAATGCCGCCCTTGCGGTGGCAACCCCTGCAGCAGCAATCTGCCTGGACTTCGGACGAAGTTACGCTGCTGCTTGCTCTGACATTGGGGAAGGACTGACGCTCCCGCTGATCCCTGGTGCCGCAGCTATTCCGAGACGCCGGGGGCCGACATGATCTTGTGGCGGATTGCATAGTGAATGAGCTCGGCGAGGGAATGCATGCCAAGCTTAAGCATGATTTTCGCCCGGTGTGTCTCCACGGTCCGGATGGTAATTCCCAACTCGGCAGCAATCTTCTTATTCGGTTTGCCCAGGGCCAGAAGCCGAATAATTTCAACCTCGCGGGGAGTAGGACGAGCTTGGAAATGCTCCATTGAGTCGTGTTGACCAGCGGTCTTGAGAAACCCTTTCAAGACCATGTCCGACACCTTGGGGGTCAGGAACAACTTGCCGGCGGAAACGTCTTTCACTGCTTTTACGAGATGTGCCGCGAGGTCGGATTTCAAGACGTAGCCACGGGCTCCTGCTTCCAGAACGCGGCGCACCATCTGGTCGGACTCATGCATCGTGAGGATTACAACTTCGGTACTTGGAGTTGCCTCCCGGATCTGACGCGTCGCCTGCAGCCCGTCTAAATCGGGCATGCTGATATCAACGATGGCTACGTCCGGTTTCAGCTTGCTTGCTTTCTCTACCGCCTCTCGGCCGTTCATTGCCTCGCCCACAATGATCCAGCCGCGCCGGGCGCTGAGCTGTCCTCGAATGCCGCGCCGGACGAGCTCGTGATCGTCCGCCACCAGGATGCGAAGTCTCTTCGTGTCTCTAGCCATCTACGGGAATCCTCACACGTACAGTGGTGCCACTGCTGCTGGATTCAATATCAAACTGGCCGCCGATGAGCTTCACTCGCTCGTGCATGCTCGGGATGCCGACCCCAGGTCCAAAGGGTAATTTCTCATTTCGTTTCCGCAGGCTTCCGGAAATTCCGGTGCCTTTGTCGCTAATCTCCAGTGTGATCTTTCCGGAGTCACGCTCAATTCCTATCTTGGCTAGGGGACTTCCCGAATGCCGCTGGATATTCGTGAGACTCTCTTGAACGACCCGGAAGAGAGCCAACTCGACGTCTGGCTTCATCCGTCCGAGACGCGGCGACATCTCAAGTTGGACGTCGATTCCGGTTCGGTGCGTGAAGCCGCTCGCGTAATGACGAATCGCATCCTCTAGCCCAGCTTCATCCAACATCGGTGGGTGCAATAGATAGGAAAGGGTGCGGACATCGCGGATGCACTGGTCCGCCAAAGCTTGACATTGGGAAGCGAGCTTGCGCAACTTCCTGTTGGACGAAGGAATGGACGCATGGATTTGACTCAAGGTAGTTGCCAGAGCGACGAGGTCTTGCCCGGTGGAGTCGTGCAAGTCCCTGGCGATTCTCCGCCGCTCCTCGTCCTGCAAAAGCAAAAGCTGGCCTGAAAGGCGCCGCAGCTCTTCTTCGGCTTGCTTTCGATCTTCAATATCCGTGTTCGTCCCGTACCACCGTACGATGCGTCCTTGCGCATCGCGTAGCGGTACGCCCCGTGCCAAGAACCAACGGTACGTCCCGTCAACTCCGCGGTGACGTTCTTCTTGCTCGTAGGGCGTCCCATTTGTTACTGACTCCTGCCAGGCTTTTAGCACCCGCTCCCGGTCGTCGCGATGAAGCATGCTCTGCCAGCCATCGCCTCGCAATTCTTCTAGCCCCAGTCCCACATAGGAGCGCCAGCGCTCGTTACAATAGTCAAGCGTGCCGTCGAGCGGGCCGCTCCAGATTTGCTGCGGGATCGCATCGAGCAGTGTCGCCGACTGGCTTTCCGCCTGCTTGCGGTCCTCAATATCGATAGCCAATCCGTACCACTTAACGACGCTTCCCTGCTCGTCGCGCAGAGGAGCGGTGCGAACCAGGAACCAGCGATATTCCCCGTCAGCCCGCAGCAACCGCAT
>Ga0208988_1000132_pt1 | contig 9757 bp, 13 predicted proteins | sample MedBloCARef_M1_FD_187850 | JGI IMG/M metagenome (GOLD analysis project Ga0208988, IMG submission 187850) | Forest soil microbial communities from El Dorado National Forest, California, USA - Mediterranean Blodgett CA Ref_M1 (SPAdes) (version 2) | ecosystem: Environmental > Terrestrial > Soil >... | reverse complement strand
CGACCGGTTTCCTGCCGATGGGTTTTCTCGCCATCGATCTCGCCAAGGCGCTTAACCTGCCGCTGTTCGATCCGAACGACAAGAATGCGCCGGTCGCCGAGAATAAGCGACCCAAAGCCGGCAATGGGTTGCTCGGCAAGGACCCTGCGAAGCCAGACGTCGTGGTCGCCACCAACGGCGGATCGGACCTGATCTATTTGCCGAGCAACGACCGCAAATTGGCGGGACGCGCGATCAAGGCGCTCTTGGAACAGGACTATGTCAGCGGCATCTTCGTCGACGACTTTCTCGGGCGCTTCCCCGGCACCCTGCCGATGTCGCAGCTCGGCCTGAAGGGCAAGGCGGTGACACCGAACCCCTCGATCGTCGTCAACTTCCGTTCCTATTCCGTCGGGTGTGACGAGCCAACCAACTGCTCGGTCGAGGTTGCCGATACGGTGCTGCGGCAAGGCCAGGGCATGCACGGCAGCTTCGGCCGCGGTGATACCATGAATTTCATGGCGGCGATCGGACCGGACTTCAAAACCGGCTACGTCGACGCGCTACCCGTCAGCAATGCCGATGTCGGGGCCACCGCGGCGCGGCTCCTGGGCCTGACGCCAAAGCCCAAAGGCAATCTGATCGGCCGGGTGATGACGGAAGCGATGCCGAACGGCGCTACGCCGCAGGCGTCTTCCGGCACTGTCAAGTCGCGACCCTCCGCCAACGGCTTGCGCACCGTGCTGAATTTCCAGCGCGTGCTGACGCAACGCTATTTCGACACGGCCGGATTTCCGGGCCGCACCGTCGGGCTCGATCCGGAAGGCGGCAAACAGAAAACGGCGGGAAAATAACCCCGCCTGTTAAGCCCCGACAATGCGGCTGGGTTTCACCAGCAGATCGGCAGGGATCTTCCATGCCTGGTTGATCTTGTGAATCATCTCGACCGTCAGAGGCCGACGACGATTAAGCAGCTCAGACGCACGTGATCGAGAGCCAAGTAGCTCGGCGAGTTCGGCCTGCGAGTGTCCGAGCTCCTCGATCGCGTAGTTCAGCAAGTCGATCGGATCGGAGATATCAATATTCGGCCAGCGGCCATCCTCATATTTTTCAACGAGCGTCGAGAGGATGTCGAGCTTGTCGCCCTCTTCGGTCCCGGCGGCGGCACCCCAGAGTTTTTCAATCTCCCGGATTGCCGCAGCAAGATCGTCATCGTTTCGAATGGGATGAATTTCCATCGTGTGTTCCCTCATAATATCGCGACGGTCAAGGCGTCGATCCGATCGTATTCGGCATGCGTTCCGACAAATTTGATAAACGCGATGCGCCTGCCGAAATCGAAAGCAACAACCATCCGAAAATTTCCGCCGGCGATTTCGAACCTTGCTCGCTCCCGGTTCAGGATCTTTGCGTTTGGAGCCGCAAGACGAACATCACCATCGAACTCCAATTGTTCCCAAAACGGGAACAGCGCAAGGGGCGCACAACAAAAACGGCGGGAAAATAGCCCCCGCCGCCACGATATCCGCTGCAAAAGCTGAATTTACATCCCGATGTCGAACACCTTCGGCAGCTGCGAGAACGGCAGCGCCGCCGCGCCGACAATGGTGGCGACCATTCGCATCAAGGTGCGATTGCTGCGGCGCTTGCCGCGCATCTGGTTTGCGATCCACTCCAGCACCTCGCTATCGACGCCGGCAGCCCTGGTCGGCGCCCAGCTTTCGATCGCGGTGTCCGGCGACAGCGCAATGGTGCGCGACGGCACCGGCAGACCGGACTCGGAGGCCGCGTGGTGCACGACGGCCTTGGCCAGCAAATCGTCGAAACGTCCGTCATCGCTGCGCTCAGCGCCAGCGTCGTTGATCTCAAACAGCGCCTCGGCTTCCGCACGGCTGACTGGCTCGTGCTCGACCGCGGTCGCGGTCAGGATGCGCGCGCACCAGGCGGCGTCGTCGGCGTCCAGCGCACGGGAAAAATGAACGCGACCTTTGGTGGTCGGGCCTTCGCCGGTAATCACGCCATCGCGCACGACAGTGAGGGCAAGTGCTGCGCTATCGCGGCAGGAGATCTCAGATGGTTCGAGGACGGCGACAGGTTCGGCAGGCATTCCAACAGAGGCAGACATTGGAGTTCTCTTTTGTTTTTTTCCAATCCCAGCAATTTCCATGCCGGGTGTGAACGAGTGATTAATAATTCGAAACTTGCGTCGCGACTCTTTTAAACAGTTGCTGATTGGTCGCTGTGACGTCGGTCACGGTCTCAGGGACGCCGCAAACTGGCCCGGCAATGGTGCGGCGCGCAAGAGGTAATATCGGGATAATGATGCTTTTGAAGTCATTGTGATTTTTCCGTCGCAGTAGGGGGTATTAAAAGATGCTGCTACTTGAACCCTCAACCGGAGAAGCATGTTTTCCTTTTGCGGGGACGGTTCCATTCGGCCGCCGTGCTCCCTATAGTGGCCTCCGAATGGCTACTTCGCGGTTGGAAAGGGCGTATGTGGGCGATGAAGGCCCAGCTGGCACGGTTTGTCATTTTCCAGATAGCGATTCCGATCGCGCTTGCTATCTTCATGACAGTGGATGTTGGCTGGCTATCCGCCGCGCTGATCGTCATATCGGTCATGGCGGGCTTAAGCCTTAGCGGTATGGCCTTTCGCCGCCTGGCCGACCCGGAAACAATTCGGCTCGATCTGGAAGAACGGGTCCGCAGTCAGGACTTCTAAAGCCGGCATCCCGGCAATTTCATCCGTAACCCGAACGATATGAGGTCAAAGATGGCACTCCAGATTGGCGCTGTGGCCCCGGATTTCGAGGCTGAAACCACCGAAGGCAGGATCAAATTCCATGACTGGATCGGCAACAGCTGGGCGCTGTTGTTCTCGCACCCGAAGGATTTCACCCCGGTCTGCACCACCGAGCTTGGCGCGCTCGCGAAGCTGAAGCCGGAATTCGACAAGCGCAACGTCAAGCTGATGGGGCTCAGCGTCGACCCCGTCGACAAGCACGCGAAATGGTCCGAAGACATCAAGGAAACACAGGGGGCGGCGCCGAACTATCCGATGATCGGCGATACCGATTTCAAGGTGTCAAAGCTGTACGACATGCTGCCGGCCTCAACCTCCGGCGACGCCGCCACGCGAACCGCCGCCGACAACCAGACCGTCCGCAACGTCTTCGTCATCGGGCCGGACAAGAAGATCAAGCTGGTGCTGGTCTATCCCATGACGACGGGGCGCAATTTCCAGGAAATCCTGCGGGTGATCGATTCGCTGCAGATGACCTCGAAGCATCGTGTGGCGACGCCCGCCGACTGGAAACAGGGCGAAGACGTCATCATCGCGGGCTCCGTCACCGACGACGAGGCCAAGACCATCTATCCGCAGGGCTGGAAATCGCCAAGGCCGTATATCCGGATCGTGCCGCAGCCGAAGTAGCGGCTCGACGTCGTCGTCGCTGACCGAGCACCTTGTAGCGAGACTCGTCATGCCCGGCCTTGTGCCGGGCACCCTGCGCTTCGGCGAGATCAGTCCGCGGCAGGTCTGGCACGCCGCCCGCTTTGCCGCGGCCGAGCGTGGGCGTGGAACTTGGCGCGACCTATCCGGGGCCGATCATCGATCACAGAGCGGGCCGCGAACGCGCGCTGAAAGCCTATGCGAAGGGTGCGGGCGATGTGAGTACGCCGCGGCATCCGCTTTACACACCGGCAAATCCGGCTATCGTTGCGTCATTGACAACACTGGGGGACGATATGGACGACGAGAAACCCGATCTGGAACCGATGCCCGACGCGATGAGCAGCGCTACTGAAGCGCCGAAGGAAGCCGCCAAGCCGGCGGTCAAAAAGCGCAGGAAGACCGCCGCCAAGAAAGTCGCGAAAAAGGTAGCGCCGAAGAAAGCCAAGAAGGCGAAGAAGGCTGCCAAGAAGTCCGCGGCGAAAAAGTCGGCCAAGAAAACCGGCAAGAAAGCCGCCAAAAAAACCGCGAAAAAAGCTGCCAAGAAAAAGAAGGCTAAGAAGTCGAAACGCTAGACTCTGATTCGACTTCGCCGAATCAGACCCGTCGCTTTTCGGAGGGCATGCTTTCCGGGATCATGCCCCGACCGCGCCGCGCAAGAGCCTCTGGATAAAGGTCCGGAGGCTTTTGTTTTAGGACTCGAGGTCTCGTCAGGCTCGCGCGCGCCGGTTGACCAGAAACACCGCGGCGGCGCAGACAAACATGCCCGCGATCGCGATCCCATCGAGCCGCTCGCCGAACAGCACATAGGCCATGACCGAGGTCACCGCCGGCACCAGATAGAACAGGCTTGCCACCGAGCTCGCCGCCGAGCGCTTGATCAGCCAGTACAACAGTCCGATCGATCCGATCGACAGCATCACCGCGAGCCAGATCAGCGACAGCAGGAACTCGCTGGTCCAGTGCACCACATTGCGCTCGAACAACGCCGCGCCTGTCGCAAAGAAGATCGCGACCGCGATGAACTGCACGAGATTGCCGGCACGCCAGTCAATGCTGCCGCAATAGCGCCTCTGGTACAGCGTGCCCAAGGTGATGCTGACCAGCGACACGCCCGAGGCCAGCCAGCCCCAACCCGCCTCGCCGCTCATCGGGCGTTCGTGCAGGATCAGCAATACGCCGGCGAGCCCGAGCAGCAACCCCGTCCATTGCTGCGGCGTGACCCGTTCGCCGAGCCAGCGGTTTGCCAGGGTCGAGGTCAGGATCGGCTGCAGACCGGGAATCAGCGCGGAGAGCCCGGCGGGAATTGAATGCGCGATCGCGATCGCGATGCCGCCCAGATAGAATCCGTGCACCAGAATGCCTGCGACGACGCTGTGACCAACGCCTGGCCAGTCTGGCCATTTCGGCTGTAGCGTCCAGACAATGACCGCCATCATCCAGACCACCAGGGTCATCCGGATCGCGAGATAGGTCAGCGGGTCGGCATTGTGCACCACGTATTTGGTGGCGATAAAACCGGTACTCCACAGCACGACAAATATCGCCGGCGCCGCGCGCGCGGCGAGATTTTCAAGGTCACTGTCCATCTGCGGCTTTGATTGCCTGAACATACACTATCGGGCAATCGTGAAACGCCGGAGTCCGCCATGCGCGCTGTATCAGATACGAGGCTGCGCAGCATCCGGGCACGGCATCCGCGCTTCGTCATACTCCGCTACCGGATCGCGCCTTTGGCGTGTTCGACGACAGCTGAATTCGGTCAAAAATTCAGCACGAGTCGAAGCCCTATTACCGCGGAGTCTTTGAGCAGTTTTCGCGCATCCGGTCGGGTCGGTTGCACCGCGAGCCGAATGCACGAAATACTGAAAGCCCGGCTGTAGCGGCTTCGCCGACATCGACCGCCGCGGATTTGATGCCGTATTTCTGCAAGGGATCAGGCGACCGGCCGAGCGTCGATTCCTCAACGGTGCCTTCACTCGTATCAGGGTCCGCGGTATTTTCGTCGCCGGTCTTCTTGTCTTGCTGCGCCGATGCCAGGCTCGCAGATGGACGAGTGCGACCAACCAGACTCGTGGTTCGAGACGCGCGCTCAAGCAGCGCGCTCCTCCTCACCATGTGGGACAAATGAATTAAAAATCTTCCGGACAGGGGTCGACGATCTTCCAGAGATCCACCCCGTTCTTGATCTTCTTCATTTCGGTGGTCAGTCCGCCATTGCGGCGGATCCAGTCCTTCACCGGCTGCGGATAGTAGGACATCAGGTCCGATGTCCCTGCCGCGCTGGTGACCTTGATGCCGAAGGTAAACGCCTTGTCGTAATAGGCCTGGTGGAAGCCGAGGCTGGCGCGCGGCGTCACGCATACCTTGTTCATCGGCACGATGCCGAACACCAGGGTGCAGGCCGAATTGCAGATGCCATCGATGATGACGCGCTCGCGGCGGTCGCGGATGCGCTGGTACTTCGCCTTGTATTCTTCGACATAGCCGCCGTGATCGCGGGTGATATGCAGATCGGCGCGCGCCGGTGTCGCAGCGAGCAGCGAGAGCAGCAGCAGGGCGAGAGGCGTGATGCGCATGGATCGATCGGGAACCGGATAGGGCCTGTCGGGACGCGGGAACAGCCGGCCCGTCACGGGACCAGACGGCACAACTCTGGCCTTACTGTGTTGGAATTTCGTTAAGCATCCTGATTCGGCCGAAAATCCCCGTCCTGTGGCGGATTTTCCGCACTTTTTTGAGGATTCTGCTTAGGATGGGAACCGGGGTTGCCCTAGAATGTCATCTTTACAGCTCAATTGCCGGAGATTTCCAGATGACCCGCCTGAAGCTCCTCTCCGCCGCGGCAATCCTGTCCGCGCTGGCCGCCGCCCCCGGCCTGGCGCAAGCGCGGACCCACCTTCACCCCTATTCGCTGCCCTACCCGATCAGCTACAGCCATAACTATGGGCCCGGACCGCAGCCCGGCACTTTTGCCTATTATGATGGCCCTTCGACCAATGCTTGCGTCCGGAGTGCTGCGACCTATCTCGGCCAGGACCGTCGCCGGTACCCGTGCTTCTGAGCGGCCGCGCAACGTGGCGACTGGCGAGTTTTCATCTCAGGGATTTTATTGATGGCGGCTGGCGGCTCTCATCTACCCTCCAAATTCAAGCTTTTGCTCGTCGGCAAATGGGTGAACTGATCGGCAGAATGCAGACGCCCGGTCGGGCTCCTGATCGAAACTTCATAACCGTCCGCCGCAAGCTGACGTGCCTGGGGGCATCTGATGGCGGGGAAGAGGTTTTTTTGCGAAACGCCGCCGCCAGAGCCCGCCCGGCGCCTTGGGCGGCCCGGCAGCAGCCTGCTGGCCCTGTCCGGCCAAGTCTGGTAATCGACCCCACGCACGCGCTCGTAGCTCAGCTGGATAGAGCATCGGACTTCGAATCCGATATAGACCATTGATTATAATGCATTTTTATCCCGCATGTCGCGTCTGTGTCGCGTCCAGGTTCTCCGTGTGTTCTCAATGGCTACACGCGACCATCGGCCGCCAGTTACGACAGAGATCGCTCCAAATCGGTGAGCTCCACGTCCTCCCGCCGCCGTGGAAAAAGGTGGCCGTAGACGTCCATCGTCATAGCGATATTGCTGTGCCCGAGGCGCGTCTGGACCTCCTTGGGCGGCAGCTCCAAGCCGCCATCCGCCTTTCTGTTGATCAGCCAGGAGGCGTTGAAGTGTCGGAGGGAATGCAGTCCATAATACTTCGCGGCAAGGACCGGATTGCCTTCCTCATCGCGCACCGGCTTGCCGTGCTCGTCCTTGACCCGGACCGTGACTCCCGCGGCGACCTGGGCCGGCTGAAACCCGCGTTGCAGGATGTTCGATAGATTCTCAATTCCTCCGTCGCCATTGGGAAAAACCAGATCCCGCTCACTGCGCGGGCACTTGAGTTTCCACTCGCGGAGTGCCTGCAACACCACGGGCCGGAGCGGAATCTCGCGATCGCCGGCGGCCGTCTTGGGCCGGCCGATCTGGTTCAGGCGATCGGCACGTTGGGCGACGTGAATCTTCTCCCCCTTGAGGTCCACATCTTTCCACCTCAACCCCCTTAGCTCGCTGGCGCGGATTCCGGTGAATGCAGCCGTGATCAAGAGCGGCTTCCAGCGGCCGCTCGAGGTGTTGATGATGGCCGCGACCTCTTGAGGCGTCGGAATATCGACGCCGATCTTGAGCTTGACGTTCTCGTTTCGCCGGTCCTTCTTGATCTGGACGGCAGCGGCGACGTTCTGAGCAACGTTGCCCCGGCGCTGGGCATCCTTGAGGATCGATTTCAAGCTTGTCAGCACCTTGCGCGCCATAGGCCGCGACATCGCCGCCAGCAACTCGTCCCGTAGGTCCTCGATCCGCGGCGCCGTTAGCGCCGCGAGCTTCTCGCGCCCGATCCGCGGGACAATGTGCAGGTTCACGTGCGTCTGATACTGCTCGATCGTGGTCGCCTCGCGGCCCTCCAGCTCGATGTACTTTAGCCAATCCTGGGCCGCCTTCTCCACGGTGATGCTTTTGTTCACAGGCGTATGGACGCCCTTGCGAACGTCTACATCGACCTCGGAATGGCGGGCATCGGCATCCTTCTTCTTGCCGAAGGTTTCGATGTGACGTTCGCCCTTCGCGTCGCGGTAATCGACGACCCAAGCTTCCTTGGCCTCGCCGGCCGCGGTCATCCATTTTCGCTTGCGCACCGACATTTGTTAATCCTCCGTTACCAGCATGTCGCATCATGTCGCACTAAAATCCGATTGTCAACACCGTCCCCAATTGCTACAGTGCACTACGGCTATTACATCGGTGCCTGTTAAGGCTTGACGGAGTGTCGGAATGGACGCGGGGTTGAAAAAAGCACGCCAGCCGCGGGGGCGGGCTCTATCCGATGAGGAATTGGCTGAGTTCGTGCGGAGCGAGGTCGAGATCATAGAGCTCGAGATCGGGCGGGCTTTGGGTCCGAACCCGACTCAGGAACAGAAGACCGCGATAGCCCTCGTTCGAGGCCACTCAATGAGGCTCGGGGCGATGCTGTCGGACTCGCCGGAAGCTCGCGCGAGGGGCACCGTCGCCGGACGTACCGCGCGATGGTCGAATAAGCCAATGCGGGATGAGATCATCGATGCCAGGCTGCGGGCCCACAACAAGAAGCGGGGGATGCCGGTTTTGGCGACTGAGATCAATGAAGAGCTAGAACGCCACGGGCTGAAGCCGAAAGTCTCGGAAGGATACCTCTACAAGCGGCGTAATGCTCTCCGTCTGACTGACGAACCAAAAACAGATTCTCAATCTGACTGACGAACCAAAACCAGCTTGCGCCATCCGAACTCTTTGGGTGTAGTTAGATTTCCGGCGCATAGCCGGAGCAAGACCAAGTCTCCGGCACACCCGCCGCCGGAGCAAGCGTACCGCCTCCGGCAACATACAACCGGAGGCCAATATGGCTACAATCAAAATCCACGGTCGGGTCTATGACCTCGACGCGCCGCTGTTCGGCGCCAAGGATATCGGGAGGGTTCGCAACCAGTCCGAACGTCAGGTATTCCACGCCGCAGCTGAGGGGCGTTTCAATTTCCGAAAAGATGGCCGGCTGATTGTCACCACGCCGCGTGAGGCGCTCCTGCCTTTGGTTGGCGAGGATGGAATTGCGCGTCTCATTGTCCCCGAGAAGAGCGCCACCGGCCGCGGAGATGCGCGTCACCCCGCAGGGGACGAGTGCAAGAATGTGGAGGCGGCATAATGCGGCGCAATTCAAAGGCGCGGGCCGCCCGCAAACCCACGAAGCCCGCGAAGAAAAAAGAGCACAGCAGGATCTTCGACTGCGCAATCTGCAAAGAGTCATCTCGCGGCGTCGGCAACGACGCCTGGCCGACCGTCCCCGGCGGCGTCTGCTGCGACAAATGTCACGAAAAATACGGCCCGGTCGTGTTGCCCCTCGAGGAGTGCTTCCGGATCTGGGGGTGGGGGGACCTGTGGCGCAAAATGCAGCAGGCGGGGGGCGCGTGATCGATGGCCCGCACCACGCCCTACCGCGACTACGCATTCGAAGCGTATGCCCGATCACGCGCCAAGCGCGATCGTGGAAAAAGGAAAGGCCCCGATCACCAAAATGGTGCCGGGGCCCGAGACAATGCTGATCAGCTTGGCGGCCCGATCAGTCTTCTCAATAACCAATGTGAACGCGACCGTCAACTTGATGACACCAACTGGTTCAGGAAATTTCCGAAAGCTCACTTCAGACTCCGTGATCTCAATGATCAGGATGGCCTCGGAGATGCTGCGCAGGAGCTTCTGCGCATCTGCGTG
>Ga0208988_1000130_pt1 | contig 9762 bp, 8 predicted proteins | sample MedBloCARef_M1_FD_187850 | JGI IMG/M metagenome (GOLD analysis project Ga0208988, IMG submission 187850) | Forest soil microbial communities from El Dorado National Forest, California, USA - Mediterranean Blodgett CA Ref_M1 (SPAdes) (version 2) | ecosystem: Environmental > Terrestrial > Soil >... | reverse complement strand
TCGCCAGCAATGCGAAGGCCAGCCAGGCGTTGGAGGCCCTAAGTTGTCGCACCTTTCATCGACCGCAGTGCGATGCCGCCAAGAACCAATACGGCGCCGATAATCGCCACCCACAGCACAGCCGGGTGACGTTCCGACCAGGGCCGATCGTCGGGACGCCCGGTGTACGCGGCGTTCGCCTCTTCGGCGCCCAGAAGGGCCTGCGCGGCGTTCGCGTCCTTCTGGAATAATTTTGCGTAATCATAAACCGGCGCTTCGAGCTTGGCGTCGCCGTAATAAAGCCTGGGCTGGGTTCCCGAATCCGCATCGAAGTAAATCCGCCGCTCGTACTGCTGGAGCCGCGCGCCGGTGATTTTCAACGGCTCGTCATCTCCATTGTGAATAATTATTGTCAGGTCTCCTTGGGTGGTCCCGCGAAGATCAAGCGATGTCTGCTCGGTATCGATTTTCTGCCCATCGCGCTGCATGTGAACGCGGCTGATCTCACCGGACCCAAACCGTTGCCCTTTGTCCCTTTGAACTTCCATCTCACGCAGGAAATTTTGTTGCGTTGGATCAACGGAAAGGGCCGCACGTTCCACTGGAACATTCGCTGGAACAGAGAAAGTCAAAATCGTATCCTTGCCCTGCCGCGTCTGTTTCGGTTCGCTGCCGAGGTCCCGCCATACGGCCTTTTGCGCGCGCGTGATCCCCGCTGTTCCACTCTCCACATCCGAAGGTTTCACGGGGCTGTCGACAGTGACCCGCAAGGTTTTGAAAGTTGTCAGGGGAATCTGCAGTGTGTAATTGTGGCCTAGTCTTTCCTCCGATAGATCGTAGAGAGTGGTCGTCCCCAGGGCGGCCCATTTTGCGCCGTGCGGATCATCCTGTCCTTCCACCCGGGCATGAGCGACAAAGTTCTTGGTCCCGAGCTTCAATTGGATGCGGTCGTACTCGGGCACGCCTGACATGTCCAGGAGGAATTGTGTTTTTCCGCCCACCGTGCCCGGTTGCAGCACGCGGCATTCCCTCTGTTCGGTTTCGGTGCGGCCTTGTTCAATCGTCAATCGGTAGGGGATTTCTTTCTCCGCCAAATAAATTCGCAGGTCGTCCAAATCAGGACGGGCATGTTGCCAGAGAGTTTCGTCCGCCACGGCGTAATGCTGCCCGCTGAAATTGAACGCCTGCAACTGCCGCTGGTAGTGGAAATAAGAAATGGAAGAACCTGCTGTTAAGAGAGCGGCCAGCAGCCCTAAAGTCGTCCTCATCATCAAGTCCCCTGTGCGGATTTGTCGGAGGGGCGCGAAGAAAGCTTCAGCCAGTCGCGTTGATAAATAAAAGAAATTCCAAGCAACACCGCTCCCAAACCAATAAAGCTGAGAATCCGGTAACTGCCACCAAGCTGGGAAACGTCGTAGAAAAATACTTTGCCGATCGTGAAGGCGATCAGAAGCAGGGACTGCCAGCGCGCAAACGCCGAGCGCTGCCGAAAGCCGATCGTCATCAGGGCCGCGCCGTAGATCAGCCAGATTGCGGAATAGCTGAAATCGCGGGCCAGCGATAACTGACGATAATCCGCAACGACTCTTACGCTGGATGCCAGTTGCCGGCGGAAATAATAGTCGGAGGCTTCCCATGTAAGAGCGATGAGCGCCAGCAAATTCACGCCAACCACCGCCACTCGGATGAATACCATTTCCTGTTCTGCGGCATGGCGTTCGCCGAAGATCGCGATTCCTCCCAGGACCGCAATGGCAACCGCATAGGTGGCAAATCGCGCGTTGAAGAGGAGAGTTTCCGTGTGAAATTGGTCATAGAACAACAGACGGATAATACCCAAAGTCAGCGCAGCAACCGCAAGGTAGCGCAGAAAATCCGTTTCTGTCCTCACGCTGATCCACAAGAGCACCGCCGATTCAACCAGCCACCCAATCGTGATCCATTGTGCGTCGAGCTTCAACGGAATCGCAATCGTAATGAACGCGATGGCGATGGCCACATGGAGCAAATTGACGAATTTTGTATCTTGGCCGGGGAAACGCTTCTTGAAGGCGCCTCCGATGCCCAGGTACACAGCCGCCAGCGTCAGGGCAAACCATGTGAGTGTGGCCGTCTCCCGCTCATACATCGCATGAAGCGCCAGGAAAAACAGCGCGGCGTTGAACAGAGGAAGCAAGGTCAAAGTAATGGAGGGTCCAGGAAACCGCGTGGACGCTTCGTAGCGTGTCGCCAGCGGAATTACCGCAAACAGAGCCGCAAACAATGCCGCGAACAAAACTGTGACCGCCCGCTGGTCTTGCGAATAGTATTCACCGTACCAGCCAAGATACAAAATGATGGTCCCTGCAAAACTTCCCCACAGTAACCGCCGCCACGGCTTGGCGATGGCCATCGCCAGAATCGCCAGATCCAGCAGGCAAATGTAGGAGAACAGGACCACCTCGTGGTTCTGCCCCGTGGAAAGCAGCACCGGAGTGGCGAACCCTCCAATCGCCGCGAAGCTTGCCAGCAATTCCGCATCCTGGCTCAAGGAAAGCGCAATCGTAGATGCAGTCACGATCGCCATCGCCACAAATGCCGCCGCCGATGGAATCAGGTGGTAAACCTGGAACGCTCCCCATAAGGACAGATAGAGCGTGCCAATGCCGACCGCTTTGAGCGAATAGGAGAACGCTGCATACCCGCGGGCGCGAAATTGCTCACTCCATAAGACCAGTCCAATTCCTGCAAGCAAGCCAATTACGATCCGTCCGCCCGGGCCAATCCAGTTGTTCTCAAATGCATATTTCAAGAAATAAGAGACTCCGATCAGCATGGCGACAATGCCGATCCGGTTCAGCCAATACTGCCCAATCTTTTTTTCCAGATCGACGTCCTCTTTTGTCGAGCCAGATCTCAGACTCGGCTGAATTTGCGGCAATTGCTGTCGCGAGGGCAGCATCAGTGGAGGTGGCAATTGCGATGGCGTAGATACAATCTGCGCAGGAGGGGGTTGAAGCATCGTTCCGGCAGGAGGCGGAGCCGCCGGTTGCTGTTGCGTCGGAGGAATCGGATGTTGCGACACATCCGGAGCGTAGCCGCTCTTTCGCTCCAGCTGATAAACCCGCGCGGTCAAGGCCGCAACCTGCGCTTTCAGCGCCTCAATCTCTTCCGGGATCTCATCCGGTGGATGACCTGGGGGGCTGGCCATGCGCGTACACTAACTCACTATTGATTCGTGGCAAAGTTCTTGATTGAACACATTCACAATGCTTGACGTGCCCGGCGTCGACCAGTACGCTGTCGGGGATGCCAGCCATGTGCGAGGGGCACCCTCCGGCGACCGATGGCGACCACCGATCCAAGGCTACTTGAGGGCAACCCCGTTTCGTTGACCGGCGCCTTGCTGGAAGGCGTGAAACAGCGCATTCAGCATGTGCAGGACTACGCCCTGTTGGCGGCGCGATCGGTTAGCAATCTCTTCAGTCCTCCCTATTATTTTTCTGATGTTCTCGAACAAATGGACATTATCGGCGTGGGGTCTTTGCCCATCGTGGTCCTGACAGGCTTTTTCATCGGAGCCGTCATGGTGCTGCAGACGGCGGCTCAATTTGTGCGCTTCGGCCAGACGGCGCTTACGGCCGATGCCGTCTCCCTTGCGCTGGTGCGTGAATTGGGACCAACCATTTCGGGACTATTGGTTACGGGACGCAACTCGTCCAGTATCGCGTCGGAACTTGGTTCGATGGTTGTCACCGAGCAGGTAGATGCGATGCGCGCCATGGGCACGGACCCGACGCGCAAGCTGGTAACCCCGCGCATGGTCGCGACGGTATTGATGCTCCCGCTGTTGACGGCCATGGCCGACTTCTCCGGACTGATTGGCGGCTTCGTTGTTTCGTCCTTCACTTTGCGGCTCGGGGCGGTTGCGTTCTGGACGCGTGCGATCAACACTTTGGTTTTTTCGGACCTGATGCAGGGGCTCTCCAAGCCGATCATTTTCGGTTTCATCCTTTCAACGGTCGGCTGCTACCACGGATTGAGAGTGCGTGGCGGGACACAGGGCGTCGGTCGCGCGACAACGTCGGCGGTCGTGGCCTCCTCCGTATTCATCCTGGTTACCAATTTCTTCCTGACCAAAATCATGTTGTACCTTGCCGGCCACGTTTTTTAAACCCGCGTGCAATCCGCTCCTGAACCAAGCCGTTTCCGTCTATAATCCTCGGAGCGATTGCGCGAGCCGCTGCCGACCCGACGTGATCGCCCTCTTCCCGTGACCACCTTGGACACCGCGAGCGAGCGGGTTCTCTCCTTTGAAGATGTGCGCATTGGTTTTGGGCAGGGCGACGTTCTGACGGGGCTCTCGTTTTCCGTCGCGGCCGGCGAAACTAAAGTTTTAATCGGTGAGAGTGGAACGGGCAAGTCGCTTACTCTAAAGCTTGCCGCGGGCTTGCTCCAGCCCGATTCCGGCTCCGTGCACGTTCTGGGACGCGATCTCAGCCATCTGTCCGAGAAGGAATTGCTGGATTTCCGGCGGCAGATCGGATTTGTCTTCCAGGAGGGAGCGCTGTTTGATTCCTTGAGCGTCGCGGAGAATGTCGCCTATCGTTTGCGCGAAGATCACCTCAATGATGAGGAAATCGAACAACGCGTTAGAGAATCGCTGCGGTTCGTGGAAATGGAAGACACGCTCGACAAACTGCCTTCGGAACTTTCCGGCGGAATGAGGCGCCGCGTTTCCATCGCCCGTGCCCTGATCAGCCGGCCGCCTGTCGTACTCTACGATTCTCCCACGGCGGGACTCGATCCGGTCACGTCGCAGACAATCATTACGCTGATCATGCGCTTGCGCGACACGCAAGGCGTGACTTCTATGCTCGCCACGCACCGCTTGCAAGATGCTTTCGGGCTTGCCAATTACCGCTTTGATGGCCAGACGGGCCGCGTTGTGCGGGCTCCGCACACCGGGAACGGTTCCAGTCGTGACGGTCCGGCAACGAATATGGTTGTCCTGCGCGGCGGGAAAGCCTATTTCGAGGGCAGCCCGTGGTCGATTGTCGAATCCAAGGACGAGTATCTCCACCGATTTCTGTTATAGGTGCTGATGACGCACGTGATGATTCTTGAGGAGGAACGATGGCGCAAAACAAACAATTGACCTGGAGTGAGCTACGCGTAGGACTTTTCGTTCTGGCCGCAACGGCTCTCTTGGTAGTTGTCATTTTCTACGTGACGAGTGCGGGTGGTGGGTTCGGTCCGAAATACCGGCTGTACGTGCTCCTGCCGGAGGTGGAAGGCTTGACGGTTGGTGCGCCCGTTCGTCTGGACGGCGTGGAAGTTGGCAATGTGGAAAAAATCGCCGTCGCATTCCCGAAGCCCGGAGAGCCGCCTGCGAAGGACCGCAACATCAGAGTCGATATGCGCATCGAGCAGAAATTCCAGGAGTACATCCGCTCGGACTCCTACGCGACTCTCATCACCGAAGGTTTGCTGGGGAATCGCTACGTGGATATCGATCGAGGCTTCGTCGGCAGAAAACTGGAAAATGAGGACGAAATACCCGGACGCGAGGAGAAAGCCATCAAGGAGGTCGTCCAGCGCAGCGCCGATCTGATGACGAACTTGAATTCAATCACCGAGCAGGCCAGCGCGGTTCTGGACGACATTAGAAAGGGACATGGCTCACTCGGTAAGTTCATGGTGGACGAGGAGGCATACCGGCATCTGAACAGCTCGCTTGGGAACCTCGATACCATGCTGACCAATGTGGGGGCGGGAAAAGGGACACTCGGCAAACTGATGGTCAGCGACGAAGCTTATGAACACGTGAACTCCGCGGCGGGCCGGCTCGACAACGTGCTCGAAGCCGTCCAAACCAAGCAGGGCACGCTCGGCAAACTCGTGTATGAGCAGGGAATTCATGATAACGCGATGAAACTGCTCGACAGCGGCAACGGACTTGTCGCGGATGTTCGCGCGGGGAAAGGGACGCTCGGCAAACTCGCTACCGACGATTCGCTCTTCATGCAGTACCGCCAGGTGGGCGAAAATCTTTCCAGTGCGACGGCAAAGTTGAATTCCAACGAGACGACGGCGGGGAAATTCTTCACGGACCCCAAACTCTACGACAACATCTCGGGCCTCACGGGAGACATGCGTCTGTTAATTGGAGATTTCCGAAAGGACCCGAAAAAATTCCTGCACGTGAAGTTTGCGATCTTCTAGCGGTTGTGCTTTTCGGATTTCAACACAGAGAACACAGAGAATGAATTCGGAGAGCCGGGCTGTTGTGGCGAGCGTAGCGGAACCATAAGCCCGGCCGTAACGAGGCGTTCTCGAAACGAGTTTGCAGGCTTCGGAGAAGCCCCGGAATAGAAACGTCCATACTCTTGCCGGTCCCGTCAGGAACGGAACAGTGTAGCCCGCCGCGGGAGCGGTGGGAGAATGCCCTCGGTCACGTACCAGCCTTTGAATCAGGCAAAAGGAGAACAGTGTAGAGCGTCGCTCCAAGCGTCATGATCGCTCCGGCCATGAAAATCTGGCCGGGTTGCAGATGCGCAACCGAGGCGAACAGGAAATACATGCCCGCCGCGAGAAATACGCCCACGAAGGAGAGCAGATTCGCCGCGGCAATGACGCCGCCCTTCTGTTCGCGCGCCGGGCGATGCTGGATGAGCGCGTTGAGCGGAACCGCGTAGAAGCCTCCAAAAAAGCCGAGCATCGCCAGATCCGATCGCACGGGCCAAATGCCCAGGCCATGTCGCGACACAAGAAAACCAAAGAGGGTCATGCCGATCGCGCCAAGCGGGACGAATCGATATTCAATTTTCCCGCGCGAAAGATAGCCCGCGGTGAGACTCCCAACTCCAATCCCGATCCCCACGGCAGCCTGCAGGTAACTGATTTGCGCTTCGTCCACGCGCAACACATCGTGGCCGTAAATGACGATCACAAATTGAAGCAGCGCGGCTAGGAACCACAGGTAGGTGTTGCCCACCACCGCCCACGCCAACACGCGATCCCGCGCGATAATGCGGATCTGGCCGCCGAAATCGGCGAAAGGATTCGTCCGAAATCTCCGCGCGGGATCGGCGGCGGGCACGCGCGAAATTCCAAAGCTCGTGACCAGTCCGCACAGAGTGTACGCGAGCAGAATGACGCCCGACCACGTCTGCCGCCCGCGAAACGCAACGGCGAGAAATCCCGCCGCCATCGTGGCTGTGATCGCTGCAATAAACGTGCCGAGCTCGATCACCCCGTTTCCCCAGGAGAGTTCTTTTTCCGGGAGCAGCTCCGGGAGCAAACCGTATTTCGCCGGGCCGAACAGCGCACCCTGCGTGCTGATCAGAAAAACGGTTACTGCCTCCATCGGAAGATTTCCGACGGCGAGCGAGAGGAGCGCAAAAATCATCACGCCGATCTCAAAAATCTTTGTCCCGATCGTGACCGAGCGCTTGCTAAAGCGGTCGGCGAGATATCCGCCGGCCAGCGAAAACAGAAGGTAAGGAAGAGCAAACAGCGCGCCCACAAGCAGAACGAGCCGGTCGCGCGCAGCTGCAGGGAAGTTGCGCTCCACAATGAGATAAATGACCAGGAACTTCAACGCGTTGTCGTTGAACGCCCCCTGAAACTGCGTGACGATCAGACTCCAGAATCCCAGGCGCCAGTTGGCAGGAGGCCCGTGCGATAGCTGTGTCGAAACAGCCGCAGGAAGCCTTTCCGCTGTTTCGACCGGCGTTGTCGTTGGATTGTCAGGCATGTTCATGCGCATCGGGTGAGGGCTCTACTTGGCGCCCGCCCGAATGAATACCGGCCTGGCAGTGTGTTGAAAGAGCCCAAGAGGTTTGTGGGTCGCGGCTTCAGCCGCGACATAAATGTCCTCTGTTCTTCAGGGGTTTTAACCCCTGAGAGTTTGAAAGCACTTTTTCAGCCGCCAGCGAGATATTGGCCGGAGCCAGCGGCATATCTTGAAGTGTAGTCAGAGAGCCGTCCGTGAGCAAGCCTTTGGCAAGCGGCGCGTGTCGTGTAGAATCTTAGCGAGCCGGAGTGGCGGAATGGCAGACGCGGCGGACTCAAAATCCGTTGGTCGCAAGGCCGTGTGGGTTCGACTCCCTCCTCCGGCACCAAATTTCCGCTGAGGGTTCGATGAGGTATTCACGCATAAAGATGCTAGCGATGGGATTTGTTGCACCAATCGTACTATGGGGTGGGAGCACTGCCGCTCAGAAGGACACTACCTTCACCGGCGAAATCTCCGATAGGTATTGCGCGAAGGCGAATTCTCACGAAATGATGATGAAAAGACATAACTCCCCAACGACGAAAGAATGCATTCCTGCTTGCGTGAAGGCAGGTGGGGCCTATGTTCTCGTCGATGCAGCCACGAAGACCATCTACGAGTTAGACGATCAGCAAAAGCCCGCCCGGTTTGCCGAACAGAAGGTCAAGGTCACTGGCACCTACGACAAAAAAACGCAAACAATTCACGTCACGGATATCCAAGCGAGCAAGTAAATTCATCGGTAAGGGGGTTCGTTCAGAGGTTGCCCCTTCGCGTGCGCGCTGTCACAGGCCGCGCCTGCTCGGTCAACCATCATTCCGTCAGGTTCCAAGCAGGGACCGCGCCCGTAGATGTTGCAGCCTGATTCGGTGAGCCCTCACTCCGCGCGAGGCGAAACCCATAGTCCGCATATCTGAACTCCGGCGGGATGCTGGAGCGGGCAGACGTGCGCGTAACCTTGATGTGGTGCCGCCACGAGCCGCCGCGCGATGCCCGCCGGCTACTAATTGCAGGCCCTGGCGGATTTCGTTCTGGTGAGCACGCGTAGTAGCCCGGATCGTACCAATCGGAACACCATTCGTGCACGTTGTCGCCGAGGTTGTAGAGCCCGTACGCGTTCGGCGAATACAGTCCGACCGGCTCGGGCCCTTTTTTCCAGCGACTCGCGTATTCGGGAAGGTTTTCAGGCGGGCAGTCTCCCCAGGGGTAAAGAGAATTCTCCACGCCACCTCGGGCGGCGCGCTCCCACTCGGCTTCGGTAGGCAATCGAAAATGCTTCGCGCACGCGACGCTGAGCCATTTACAATACGTCACCGCATCCAGCCAGGACACTGCCACCACCGGCTGTTTCGGATGGTTGAATGCCGGATCATCCCAGGACAACGGTTTCGGGCGATGCGTCGCATCCAGAAACCTGCAATACTCTTCATTCGTCGTTTGGTAGGTGGCGAGTCCGAAGGCATCCACCCAGACTCGATGCCTGGGTTTTTCGTCGTCGCGCCCATCCTCGCAGCCCATCCAGAACCATCCTTCTGGAATACGTCGCATGATGGGCTCGATGACTCCGATCCGCGTCGTTTCAGGGGAGGCCATTATTTCGTGAAGCTCCTATAAGCTCGAGGGCGGACTCGCCAAAATATTTCTTTTGCTCTATGTAGCGCCCGCCTTCAGGCGGGCATGAGCTTGAATCTACCATGTCGGCCTCAAGGCCGACGCTACAAAAGCGTTTCGCGCATCGGTTGTCACACACTCCTGCACCCCTCGTAACGCATCCCACTTGTGTTTTTTTGAAGGCGGGAGGAGAATTCAAACAAAGCAAAACCCCGATTGAAAACGCCCAGCCACGAAATTTGACGAACCGTGCATAGTGCAGCCCGCTTGCAGTACAATGGCTGCACAAAGGGTGTGAGGACATGTAGGGGTCGGACATATTTGCTGGAATTCGGACATGAGGAGTCAAACCGGGTGCGAGTGCTTGTTGTTGAGGATGAGCGACGTCTGTCAGATAACATTGCGCGGGCGTT
>Ga0208988_1000129_pt1 | contig 9768 bp, 9 predicted proteins | sample MedBloCARef_M1_FD_187850 | JGI IMG/M metagenome (GOLD analysis project Ga0208988, IMG submission 187850) | Forest soil microbial communities from El Dorado National Forest, California, USA - Mediterranean Blodgett CA Ref_M1 (SPAdes) (version 2) | ecosystem: Environmental > Terrestrial > Soil >... | reverse complement strand
GTTTTCGTTTCGGTCTTGGTTTCGATCTTCGCTTCGGGCTTCTTCTCGGCAGATTTCTTGAAGTCCGTGGCGTACCAGCCCGTGCCTTTCAACTGGAAGCCGGCCGCGCTGAGCAGCTTCTGGAAGGTCGATTTGCCGCAGGCCGGGCACTTGGAAAGCGTGGGTTCGGAGGCTTTTTGCAGAAACTCCTCCTGGTGCCCACACTTCTTACAGCGGTATTCGTAGATCGGCATGGTCAAAACCCCTAGACAGCGATTATATCGCTGATTTTGGGGGGAAAAGCCGGAAATCAAGCAGCCAGCCGAGATTCACTTCAGAACGGAATGTCGTCTTCCATGTCGTCGAACTTGCCGGCGGGCTTCTTCGCGGCCGGCTTGGCCTCGGCGGCCTTGCCCTCGGTGGCCTTGGCCTCGGCGCGCTGGCCCGCGGGCTCGCGCGGCTCGCCGGAGCCGGCGCGCGGCCCCAGCATCTGCATGACGTCGCCGCGAATCTCGGTGCTATAGCGGTCCTGCCCTTCCTTGTCCTGCCACTTGCGCGTGCGCAGGCTTCCCTCGACGTACACCTGCGAGCCCTTCTTCAGGTACTCGCCCGCGACCTCCGCCAGGCGCCCGAAAAAGGCGATGCGGTGCCATTCGGTCGCCTCCTTCATCTCGCCGCTTGCCTTGTCCTTCCAGCGATCGGTCGTCGCCACGCGAATGTTCGTCACCGCGTCGCCGCTTGGCGTGTAGCGGGTCTCCGGGTCGGCGCCCAGATTGCCGACGATGATGACCTTGTTCACCGATGCCATGTCACACCCCCAAGCTGTCAGTCTTTACCGGACAACGTCGCAGTCGAAAGTTCGTTGACCGGCACCAATGGTCGCATACCGCCGGCCGCACAGAGCCACACGGCGGAAAGGACCGCGCAAATGCCGAACACCGCAGCGGCACCGTAATGCTTGGCAGCCCAACCGCCGAGCAGTCCGCCGAAGAACAGGCCCAGGGTCTGGGTCGTGTTGTAGACGCCGATGGCGGTGCCGCGCACTCGCGCGGGTGCAATGCGCGACACCAGCGAAGGTAGCAGCGCCTCGAGCACGTTGAAAGCAACGAAGAATGCACCGAGCAAGGCCGCCAGCGCGCCGATCGACGCCGGCGCCAGTGCCAGCGCCGTCTGGACGGCCAGGAGCAGCGCGATCGCGCCGAGCATGACCGGCTTGGGACGGTGGTGGCGGTCGGCGTAGAGGATCGGCGGCACCATGATGGCGAACGATGCCAGCACCACAGGAAGGTAAAGCTTCCAGTGGCTGGGCAGCGGCAGGCCCGCTTGCACCAGGAGCGGCGGCACCACGACGAACATCGCCATCTGCACCAGGTGAAGCACGAAGATGCCGAGATTGACGCGCAGCAGCTCCGGCGCGAGTACCGCTTCGCGCAGCGCACGGGCGGCCGGCGTGGGCGGATGCGCATGGATCGGCGGCTCCGGCACCAGGGACCTGACGAGGAAGATCGCGGCGATGCACAGCACGCCAGTGAGCCCGAACAGCCCGCCCATGCCTATATGCTCGTAGAGCAGCGGCGCAGCCACGAGCGAGAGCGCGAAAGCGAGGCCGATCATCGCGCCGATCATCGCCATGATCTTGGTGCGGTGCTGCGCGCGCGTGAGATCGGCGGCGAGGGCCACCACCACGGAGGAAATGGCGCCGGCGCCCTGCAGCGTGCGCCCGGCGATCGCCGCCCAGATGTCGTGCGCGCCGGCGGCGAGAAAGCTGCCCGCCGCGAAGATCACGAGCCCGACATAGATCACCGGCTTTCGGCCCCAGCGATCGGAGACCATGCCGAACGGGATCTGCAGGATCGCCTGCGACAATCCATAAGCACCGAGCGCGATGCCGACCAGGGTGAGGTTATCGCCGCCGGAGAGCTGCGGCGCGTGCACCGCGAACACCGGCAGGATCAGAAACAGCCCCAGCATGCGCAGCCCGAACACGCCGGCGAGGCTCGCGCCGGCGCGCAGTTCTGCGCGGCTCATGCGTTCGGGGAGCATGGGGAAGGTTCGGCGGGAATGCGAAACGCGCTATAGTACCAAGTTTACTTTTCGATTCCCGCGATGGACAGCATCCGCATCCGCGGAGCGCGCACGCACAATCTGAAGAATCTCAGCCTCGAGCTGCCGCGCAACCGGCTCGTGGTCATCACCGGCCTCTCCGGCTCGGGCAAGAGCTCGCTCGCCTTCGACACGCTGTACGCGGAAGGGCAGCGGCGCTACGTCGAGTCGCTGTCGGCGTACGCGCGCCAGTTCCTGCAGCTGATGGAAAAGCCCGACGTCGACCTGATCGAGGGCCTGTCGCCCGCCATCGCCATCGAGCAGAAGGCGGCGAGCCATAACCCGCGCTCCACCGTCGGCACCGTGACCGAGATCCACGACTATCTGCGGCTGCTGTACGCGCGCGTCGGCACGCCTTACTGCCCGGAGCACAACCTGGCATTGCAGGCGCAGACCGTGGCGCAGATGGTGGACCACGTGCTCGCGCTGCCCGAGGACACGAAGCTGATGATCCTCGCGCCGGTGATCGCGCGGCGCAAGGGCGAGCAGGCCGAGCTGCTCGACGAGCTGCGCGCGCAGGGCTTCACGCGCGTGCGCATCGACGGAAGAGTGCACGAGCTCGACGCCGCCCCGCGCCTGTCGAAGAACGTGAAGCACTCGGTGGACGTGGTGATCGATCGCCTTCGCGTGCGCGCCGACACCAAGCAGCGCCTCGCCGAATCCTTCGAGACCGCGCTGCGCCATGCCGACGGGCGCGCCCTGGTCGTGGAAACAGATTCTCATAAGGAACATCTGTTCTCGGCAAAGTTCTCTTGCCCGATGTGCGACTACGCGCTGCCCGAGCTCGAGCCGCGCCTGTTCTCGTTCAACAACCCGATGGGCGCCTGCCCGCGCTGCGACGGCCTGGGCGCGATCGAGTTCTTCGACCCGAAGCGCATCGTCGCGCATCCCAACCTGTCGCTGGCAAGCGGCGCGATCCGCGGCTGGGACCGCAGGAACCACTTCTATTACTCGATGCTGCAGTCGCTCGCCGGGCACTACGGCTTCGACGTCGAGCAGCCGTGGGAGCTGCTGGACGAAAAAGTGCAGCAGCTGATCCTCTCCGGCTCGGGCAAGGAGAAGATCGCCTTCACGTATCTGAGCGAGCGCGGCCGGACCACCGTCAAGGAGCACGCCTTCGAAGGCGTGATCCCCAACCTCGAGCGCCGCTACCGCGAAACCGACTCGACCGTGGTGCGCGAGGAGCTTGCCAAGCACCTCAACACGCGCGCCTGCCCCGAATGCGGCGGCTCGCGGCTGCGGCGCGAAGCCCGGCATGTCAGGATCTTGGACAAGACTCTGTTCGAGGTGTCGGGCTGGCCTCTGCGGAAAACCCTCGACTTTTACAAAAACCTGCAACTCGAAGGCGCGCGCGGGCAAGTGGCCGAGCGCATCGTGCGCGAGATCGCCAACCGCCTCGAGTTCCTGGTCAACGTCGGGCTCGATTACCTGGCGCTCGAGCGCTCCGCCGAGACGCTGTCGGGAGGCGAGGCGCAGCGCATCCGGCTGGCGAGCCAGATCGGCTCCGGCCTCACCGGGGTCATGTACGTGCTCGACGAGCCCTCGATCGGCCTGCACCAGCGCGACAATGCGCGCCTGATCGAGACGCTGAAGCGCCTGCGCGACCTGGGCAACTCGGTGATCGTGGTCGAGCACGACGCGGACGCGATCCGCGCCGCCGACCACGTCGTCGACATGGGGCCGGGCGCGGGCGAGGCCGGCGGACATATCGTCGCCGAAGGTCCTCCATCAGAAATCATTTCGAATCCCCAGTCGCTCACCGGACGCTATCTGGCGCGCGCGCTGACCATCGAGGTGCCGCGGCTGCGCAACAGGCCGAGCTCCAATCGCCTGGTCGTGCGCGGCGCGACCGGCAACAACCTGAAGGGCATCGATCTCGCGCTGCCGCTCGGGCTGCTGGTGTGCGTGACCGGCGTATCGGGCTCGGGAAAGTCCACGCTCATCAACGACACGGTCTATGCGGCGGTGGCGCGCAGCCTCTACGGCAGTGCCGCCGAGCCAGCGCCGCACGAGTCGATCGCCGGCCTGGAGCACCTCGACAAGGTGATCAGCGTCGACCAGAGCCCGATCGGCCGCACGCCGCGCTCCAACCCAGCGACCTATACAGGATTGTTCACGCCGATGCGGGAATTGTTCGCCGGCGTGCCCGAGGCGCGCCAGCGCGGGTATGACGCCGGGCGCTTCTCGTTCAACGTCAAGGGCGGCCGTTGCGAGGCCTGCCAGGGCGATGGCGTCACCAAGGTCGAGATGCATTTCCTGCCCGACATCTACGTCCCCTGCGACGTGTGCCACGGCAAGCGCTACAACCGCGAGACGCTGGAGGTGCGCTACAAGGGCCGCAACGTCCACGAAGTCCTGGAGATGACCGTGAGCGAGGCGGCCAGCTTCTTCTCCGCGGTTCCGGCGATCGCCAGAAAGCTGCAGACGCTGATCGACGTCGGATTGGGCTATGTGCGGCTCGGCCAGTCGGCGACGACGCTCTCGGGCGGCGAGGCGCAGCGCGTGAAGCTGTCGCTCGAGCTCTCGAAGCGCGACACCGGGCGCACGCTGTACATCCTCGACGAGCCGACCACCGGCCTGCATTTCCACGACATCAAGCTGCTGCTCGAGGTGCTGCACCGGCTGCGCGACGCCGGCAACTCGGTGGTGGTGATCGAGCACAACATCGATGTCATCAAGACCGCCGACTGGATCGTCGACCTCGGCCCCGAAGGCGGCGACGGCGGCGGCCGCCTCGTCGCCGAGGGAACGCCGGAGCAGGTTGCGGCGAACAAGGCAAGCTACACCGGCCAGTCCCTGCGGCAGGCGCTGGGCGTCAAGCCGGGCGAGCCGCGGCGCCGCGCGGCCGCTTGAAGGTATTAAATGGTAAGTAGCGCATCGCCGCGCCAGGCGAGGCGCTTCGGGTGATACTGCGCCAGGCTCTCGCGGTGGCCGATGGAAACCAGCGTCGTGTTGGGCAAGCGCTCACGCAATAACCGGTAGAGCGCGGCCTGGTCCTCCTCGGGCAGCGACGCCGTCGCCTCGTCGAGGAATAGCCAGTCGGGCCGGTTCAGCAGCGCGCGCGCAAAGGCGAGGCGCTGCTGCTCGCCGCCTGACAGGACCTGCGCCCAGTTCTCGCTGCGCTCTAGGTCGGAGGCGAGAGTTTGCAGGCCGACCGCTTTCAGGCTTTCACGAATTTCTTCGTCGGAAAAACGATTTGCGTCCTCCGGATAGCAGACCGCATGCTTCAGCGAGCCGACCGGCAGGTAGGGCTTCTGCGGCAGGAACAGCAGCCGCGCGCCTTTCGGCAGCTTGATGCGCCCTTTCCAGTAAGGCCAGATCCCGGCGAGCGCGCGGAACAACGTCGACTTCCCGGCCCCCGAGGGACCGGTCACGAGGACATTCTCGCCGGGCTTGAGCTCGATCGTCGCCGAAGAGAGCAGCGGCTTGCCCTGGGGAAGCTTCAATTCCAGATTTTCAATTTTCAATCCTTGACCAGGTACTTCGTTGCGCTCGCCATCGATCCGCTGCGCATCCTCGCGGGCTCTCTCCAGGGTCGCGGCGAAGCCGGTCAGCCGGTCGACGGTGGCTTTCCATTCGGCGAAGTTCGGGTAGATGTCGATGAACCAGGAGAGCGACTCCTGCACCTGGCCGAAGGCGGACGCGGTCTGCATCAGCCCGCCGAGCTGGATCGCGCCCGAGAAATAGCGCGGCGCGGCGACGACGTAGGGGAACACGATCGCCAGCTGCGCGTACGACACGGTGAAGAAGTTCAGCTGCTTCTGCTTGCGCATGATTCCCCACCAGTTCGCGATCACGCTGGCGAAGCGCTTGCGGAAGTTGCCCAGCTCCTCGTTCTCGCCGCGATAGAGCGCGACGCCTTCGGCGTTCTCGCGCAGGCGCACCAGCGAGAAGCGGTAATCCGCCTCGTAGCGCTGCTGGTTGAATTGCAGGCCGATGAGCGGCCTGCCGATGTAGTGGGTGAGCAGGCTTCCCGCGCCGGCGTAGAGGATCGCGCACCAGACCATGTAGCCCGGGATCGACACGCCGGCCACCTCGAGCGCTCCGGAAAGCGTCCAGAGGATGCCGATGAACGAGGCCAGGGTCACCACCGCCGAGAGCAGGCCGAGCCCCAGGCTGAGGGTGTAGTCGACGAAGAACCTCAGGTCTTCCGCGATGCGCTGGTCCGGGTTGTCGGTGCCATGATCGAGGAGCTGCAGCCGGTAGTAGGCGCGCTCGCGCAGCCAGTCGGCGAGGTAGCGCTCGTTGAGCCAGCTGCGCCATTCGATCTGCAGCATCTGGCGCAGGTACAGCCGGTACACGGCCAGACCGATGGCGGCGAACGCGAGCAGCGTGAACTTGCCGAGCAGCCGGTAGAAATCATCGAGCCGCTTGTCCTGGATGGCGTTGAAGAACTCGTTGTTCCACAGGTTGATCTGCACGTTGATCCAGACCAGGGCCAGCGACAGGCCGATCACCGTGACCAGCAGCGTCACCCCCTTGGCGCGCTGCTCGGACACCCAATAGGGTTTGGCCAACGCCCAGAAAGCCGTTAGGAATCTGTTGGTTTGCATGGGGCACCTGAGAAAGGATCTGAATCAGTTTACAGAACGCTGCCGGCGAGGTAACAATTCTTCCAATGTCCTCCGGCCGGGTTTTCCGCTTTGCGCCCACTCCAGAGCACCCGGCGAAGCACCTGTTCGTGTTCCTCCACGGCTGCGGCGCCACCGCGCAGTCGATGATCCCGATCGCGTTCAAGTTCCAGGCGCGCTTCCCGAGCGCGGCGCTGGTCGTGCCGAGCGGATTCAACCCGGAGGCGCGCGGCGGGATGGCGCAGGACTGGTATCCGACGCGCGGCCTGCATGCCGACAACCATCGCGAGCGCGTCGCCGCCGTGCTGCCCGACGTCGAGGACCTGGTGCGCCACGAGCAGACCAACTTCGCCGTGCCCTCGAGCCGCACCGTGCTGATCGGCTTCTCGCAGGGCGGGACCGTGGCGCTCGAGGTGGTGAAGACGCCGGGCATCGCCGGCGCCGTGGTCGCGTTCTCCGCGCGCTATGCCCGCCTGCCCGCGCGCGGCACGCCGATCCAGTCGCGCATCCACCTCGTGCATGGCGAGTTCGACTCCGTGGTGTCGCGCGTCTACGCGGAGCGCGCCGCGCGCGTGCTGGCGGGACTGCACGTTCCGGTCACGCTCGACATCGTCGAGGACCTCGGCCATGCGCTTTCGCACCGCGCGATCAGCCTCGGGTCGCTGCGCCTCCTGCAGGGCATCTACGAGGGTCGCCGCGCGACGCTGCATTGAAGGAAGGCATCGTTCTCTTCGCCCACGGCTCGCGCGACCCGGAATGGGCGCGACCGTTTCAAAGAATGACCGAACTCGTGGGCCGAACTGCGCCGCATTGCGTGGTCAAGCTTGCGTATCTGGAGATCATGCGGCCGTCGCTCGAGGAAGCCGTGGCTGCGCTCGCCAAAAGCGTGAAGAGGATTCGCGTCGTGCCCGTATTCCTCGGGCAGGGCAGCCACCTGAAGGAGGACCTTCCTCGGCTGATCGCGGCCGTTCGCGGCGACTATCCCGGCGTCGAGATCTCGCTCGAGCCGGCCATCGGCGAGCAGCCGCGCATCATCGAAGCGATCGCCGCGCTCATTGCTGGAGGAGGAACTGCCTGACCGGGGCGATCTGGTCCGCGCTCATCAGCGCCGGCACATGGCCGACGCCCTCGAATTCCACCGTCACCGTATCGGGCCTGCGCTCGCGCATTTCCTTCAATGTGCTGGCGGGCAGCACTTCGGACTTGGCGCCGCGCAGCACCAGCGTGGGACACTTGAGCCTGCCCCAGATGTTCCAGAGGTCGACGCCACGCAGCACGTTGGGGCCGATCGGCATCTCGCTGTCGATGTTGCCGTGGTAGCCTTCGCCGATCGCCGGGTCATAGCGCAGCACGTAATCCCCCTTCTCTTCCTGGGCCACGCTGTGGGTCGCGAGGTACTTCCACTGCTCGTCGGTGAGCGGGCCGAACGAGTCGCAGACCTTGCGTATATACGCCTCGACCTCCTCCAGATTGGAGAAGCGCATGCCCCGCGTGATGGAGCCCTTCATCCGAATGAGCGCGCCCCAGGGAATGAATGCGCCCACGTCGTTCAGCACCAGGCGCCGGATCGGCGCGTTGCGCTTGGCGGCGAGAAACATCCCGATCAGTCCGCCCATGGAGGTTCCGACCCAGTCGATCATGGGGGGCGGGGGGCCGCCGCGCAGCCGTTCGAGCCAGGTGCCGGCGGCGGGCGCCGTCACCCGCGCCAGCATCGCCGCCGCGTCGGCCAGGTAGGTGGAAAACGCGTATTCGGACTTGTTGTCCAGCCAGTCGCTGTCGCCGCGTCCGACGACATCCATGCACACCACGCGGCAGTCCGAGGCGAGCGCCTCGGCGAGGAAGTCGAAATCGCGGCTGTTGCGCGCAAGGCCGTGCACGCACACCACGACGTGCGGATTGTCGTGATCGCCCCACTCGGTGTAGGCGATGCGGTGGAAGCCGCCGTCGCCCAGGGAAAAGAAATATTTCTGGCGCATGGGAAAATCTTAATCGATATTTTTGCGATGCAAAAAAAGATTTGCAGTGCAATACGCCTCACGGAGAGTAAAGTGCTTGCGCTAGGAGGCGTGCCATGGAAGAAAGACCGATCCGCACCATCATAGGGGAGCAGAAACCCGTTTCCGCCAGCGCCGAAACCAGCGTCGCGGCGGCGGCGAAGCTGATGAAGCGCCATCGCATCGGCGCGCTGCTGGTCATCAAGAGCGGCCGGCTCGCCGGCATCTTCACCGAGCGCGACGCGCTGTTTCGCGTGCTCGCCGAGGGCCGCGACCCGGCGAAGACCCACCTTTCCCAGGTCATGACGCCGAATCCGCGCACCATCTCGCCCGACCGGCCGTTCGGGCACGCGCTCCACCTGATGTACGAAGGCGAGTTCCGTCACGTGCCGGTGGTGGAGAACGGCCAGCCGCTCGGCATGGTGTCGGCGCGCGACGCGCTCGGCCCCGACCTGATGCAGTTCGTCGCCGACCTCGATGCGCGCAACCACATCGGAGAGATCCTGGGATGAAGCTAAAAGATGTGCTGGCGGCCAAAGGCAGCCGCGTGGTCACGGTGTCCGCCAAGTCGAGCGTGGCCGACGCGATCCGCACCATGCACGCCCAGAAGGTGGGCGCGGTGCTGGTCCCCGACGCCGAAGCCTGTCCGGTCGGCATTTTCACCGAGCGCGACGTCGTGCGCCTGCTTGCCGACGGCGAGCGCGACCTCGAGCGCCTGCCGGTCGAAGCAGCGATGACCTGCAGCATCGTCGTCGGACAGCTGGCGATGTCGGTCGACGAAGCGCTGGGGCTGATGACGGAGCGGCGCTTCCGGCACCTGCCGGTGATCGAGGATGGCAAGCTGCTGGGGCTGGTGTCGATCGGCGACCTGGTCAAGATCAGGCTCGAGGAAACCGCGCAAGAGGCGCAGGCGCTGCGCGCCTACATCTCTTCCTAGAAATTCCTACTCGGCGAGCTGGGGCAAGTCCCTGAAATGCTCCAGGGCGTCCGGATTGGCGAGCGCGTCGGTGTTGGACACCGGCATGCCGTGCACGACCGCCTTCACGGCAAGCTCCACCACCTTGCCATTCTTGGTGCGCGGGATGTCGGCCACCTGAACGATCCTCGCCGGCACGTGGCGC
>Ga0208988_1000128_pt1 | contig 9769 bp, 7 predicted proteins | sample MedBloCARef_M1_FD_187850 | JGI IMG/M metagenome (GOLD analysis project Ga0208988, IMG submission 187850) | Forest soil microbial communities from El Dorado National Forest, California, USA - Mediterranean Blodgett CA Ref_M1 (SPAdes) (version 2) | ecosystem: Environmental > Terrestrial > Soil >... | reverse complement strand
GTCTGCACTCAATGACGTTTCCTTCTCCCTCGCTCCGGGGAGAACGCTCGCGCTGGTCGGCGAGTCGGGCTCGGGAAAGAGCACTCTGGCATTGTGCCTCGCAGGCCTGGAGCGGCCAACCTCGGGAAGAATCTGGTTTGGAGGCCGTGATATTGTAGCGCTCGACGAGAAAGAACTGCGCGCAGTGCGCCCACAAATCCAACTCGTTTTTCAGGACCCCGTGAGTTCGTTGAATCCGCGGTTTACCGCGCTAGAGATACTGAGGGAACCGCTGATTGTGCAACGGATTGCAGGGAGGCGCGAAACGACCGAGCGAGCACTCGCGATGCTGGAAAGCGTGGGCCTCTCGAGGGAGATGGCCAGCCGTGGCCCCGGCGAATTCAGTGGTGGACAGAGGCAAAGGCTGGCCATTGCACGTGCACTGTCGCTCGCGCCGAAACTTGTGATTCTCGATGAAGCGTTGTCGGCTCTGGATTGCTCGGTGCAGGCGCAGATCGCCAATCTCCTGTTGGAACTGCAATCGTCCTTCGCATTGACGTACCTGTTTATCACGCACGATCTGGCGATGGCCGCGCACCTAGGTGACGAAATCGCGGTGATGGATCGCGGCAGGGTCGTGGAACAGGGCGTTCCGGAGAAGCTCTTGCATGCGCCCGAACAAGAAGCCACACGCCGGCTGGTGGCAGCAGTCCCGGGATCGAGCGTCACGCCGCGCCTGCCGCGAGCTTTGTGATGCGCTTCTTGTCGCGCCGGCTGATACACGCAATCTTTCTTCTGTTTGGAGTATCGATCCTTACCTTTCTGTTCACTTCACTCGCGCCCGGAGATTACTTCGGCGAGATGCGGTTGAATCCTCATATCGCTCCTGAAACGGTCACCGCTCTACGCGCGCAATATCAGCTTAATCGGCCGCTGCCTGTGCGTTACTGGAGATGGGTGAAGTCTGTCGTGCACGGGGACTTAGGTTTTTCGTTCTCCTACAACAGCCCCGTCGGCCCGCTCATTTGGGTTCGTGCCCGCAACACTCTCTTGCTCACGGTAACTGCTACTTTGCTGACCTGGGGGCTGGCCTTGCCTCTGGGGGTCTGGAGCGCGGAGCGCCGCGGACGTCTCCCGGACACCTTGATCTCCTGGGCGATGGCGGGACTACTCGTCGTCCCCGATCTTTTGATCGCGCTAGGCTTGCTGTTATTCGCGGCGCGGAGTGGATGGTTCCCGACGGGCGGCTTGGCCTCCGTCGGTTTTGAGAGTCTCTCGCCGCTTGATAAATTGCGTGATCTTGCACTGCACATGATCTTGCCCGTGGTCGTGCTGGTTCTGACAGCATTGCCGCTGGTGGTCAGGCATGTGCGGGCCGCCATGGCTGGCGTGCTGGACGCGCCGTTTTTGCGGGCGGCTCGAGGTCACGGAATCCGGCGTTACAGGCTTCTATATCGATATGCGCTGCCCGCGGCGGCGAATCCGTTGATCTCCCTGTTCGGCTTCAGCATTGGCGCGCTACTCAGCAGCTCATTGCTTGTGGAAGTCATAATGAGCTGGCCGGGCATGGGCCCGCTCCTGGTGGAGGCCATCCTCGCGCGCGATCTGTATGTGGTAATCGGTGGCGTTCTGCTTTCGACACTCTTTCTCGTAGCCGGCAATTTCGGCGCGGACCTGCTTCTTTACTGGGCCGATCCGAGGATCCGCACCGAGCCGGAAGCAAAATGATCAGACGCCGCAAGCTTGCCAAATGGCTCGCCGTGCTCGTAGCCCTTCATGGCGTCATTGCCTGCGCGGGCTTCTTTGCACCGTATGATCCGGTGGCACAGGATCGCCAGCGCCCCTACGCGCCGCCCAGCAAACTCCACTTCTTGGATAAGCAGGGGCGTGTCCATATGCGTCCGTTCCTCTACCCGCTCCGCATGCGCGAGGGCTTGTTCAATCAGTATGAGGAGGATACCGCGCGGACAATCCCGCTGAAGTTCTTCGTGGACGGGAGCCGCTACAAATTGCTGGGCTGGGTGCCATGCCGCCTGCATCTGTTTGGGGTTGACGACGCGCGTGTCTATTTGTTGGGCAGCGATGGCTATGGCCGCGATCAACTTGCAAGGATCCTCCATGGCGGTCAGGTTTCGCTCCTGGCTGGTTGGCTCGGGGCGGGAATCACACTTTTCCTCGGCTTCGGCATCGGTGCGATGGCGGGCTACTATGGCGGTTGGAGAGACGAAATTCTGATGCGCTTCGCCGAACTCTTTCTCGCCCTGCCTTGGCTCTACTTGCTGTTCGGTCTGCGCGCGTTCTTGCCTCTGTCGGTCAGTCCGTTGCAATCGTTTCTTTTGATCGTGGTGGTCAGCGGAACTCTCGGCTGGGCGCGCCCCGCAAGGCTCGTTCGCAGCGTAGTGTTAAGTGCCAAGGAGCGTGACTTCGTGCGAGCCGCGCGTGGCTTCGGCGCTTCCGATCAATACCTGCTTCGGCGCCATATCTTTCCCGAAACTTCGAGTCTGCTTATGACGCAAGCAACGATTCTCGTTCCGCAGTACGTGCTGGCCGAGATGACCTTGTCGTTCCTGGGGCTTGGCGTGCCGGAGCCCGTGGCGAGTTGGGGAAACCTGCTGGGCAATCTGCAACAATACAGCGTGCTGATGTCCTATTGGTGGATGTACTTGCCTGCTCTGGTTATCGTGCCCTTCTTTCTGTGTTACCTCGGTCTGGCGAGTGCGTTGCAGGAGTGGGCGAACTTCTCTAAGATAGAAGGCTGACGAGGGCAGGGATGACAAACCTCAGGCCAAGGTCATGTCGCTGTACCAAACTCCTGGGCTTGCTTTTTGTCCTGGCAGTAATCGTGGCGTCCGTCGCTGTTGCACTTGCCCAGCAGACAAAATCGAACGAGGAGTTACTAGCGCTATCCGGCGAGGCTGGGAGTTCCGGCGGGCGTGTGGTGGTTTCTCTGCGGGCGGAGCCCAAAACCCTGAATCCTGTGGTGGCCACGGACGCGCCCTCGCAGGAAGTCATCGGCACCATGCAGGCCGACCTGGTCCACATCAACCGCGCGACACACCTTACCGAACCTGCTCTGGCCAAGTCTTGGAAGATATCTTCCGACGGTCTCGACTATACGTTGACGCTGCGGCAGGGTTTGCGTTTCTCCGATGGAGAGCCGCTGGACGCAGAAGATGTTCTATTCACCCTTCGGGTTTATCTAGATGAGGGCGTGCATGCGCCCCAACGCGACTTGTTGATAGTTGGGGGCAAACCGATTACGGTCAGCAAGATTAACGCGCAGACGCTGGTGTTTCATTTCGCCAAGCCCTACGGTGTGGGCGAAAGGGTGTTCGACGGCTTGGCTATCTTGCCGCGACACTTGCTTGAGAAAACTTACCAGGAGGGGAAACTCGGGCAGATAGGGTCGCTATCCACGCCGGCGAATCAGTGGGCCGGGCTCGGCCCGTTTCGTCTGAAGGAATACGTAGCCGGGCAGCGATTGATTCTTGAACGCAATCCCTACTATTGGAAGACCGATACGCAGGGGCATCGCCTGCCGTACCTGAACGAGCTGGTCTTTCTATTTGTGCCGAGCGCGGATGCCCAAGTGCTACGCTTCCAGTCAGGTGAAACTGACGTGATCAGCCGGCTGGGGGCAGAGAATTTTTCGGTATTAGCCCGCCAGCAGCGCGGTTACACCATGGCCGATGCAGGCCCCGGTTTGGAATATAATTTTCTATTCTTCAATTTGAATGACCTCGGAGACAAAACTGCTCCGGAAACGGCGAGGAAGCAGAAATGGTTCCGCGACGTGCAGTTCCGGCAAGCAGTGTCGGCTGCGGTGGACCGCGAGGCGATCGTGCGCCTGGTGTATCAAGGGCGTGGCGCAGCGCTTTGGGGACCCGTCACTCCCGCGAATCGGCGCTGGATCGATGCAGCGATCCCGCATCCGGCACGCTCGCTCGACAAGGCGCGACAGTTGCTTCGCGATGCCGGTTTCCGGTGGACCAACGAGGCCCAGGGGGAACCTGCGCTTGTGGATGCGGAAGGGAAGTCAGTGGAGTTTTCCATCTTGACTAGCTCCTCCAATGCGGACCGGACGAAGATGGCCACGTTAATTCAGGATGACTTGAAACAGCTTGGCATGCGTGTTCAGGTGGTACCGCTCGAATTTCGTTCCTTGATCGATCGCGTCACTCAGTCTAAGGAATACGATGCCTGCGTGCTAGGGCTGGTGAGCTTCGATGCAGACCCGAACAGCGATATCAACGTGTGGCTGTCGAGCGGCGGCACACACCTCTGGAATCCTTCGCAGGAGCATCCGGCCACGCCCTGGGAAGCGGAGATCGATCGCCTCATGGTCGCGCAACTGACGGTGACAAACAGTGAACAACGGAAGAAACTCTATGACCGTGTGCAGGAGATTCTGGCGGAAAATCAACCGATGATTTTTCTCGCCAGCCCCGACATTCTGGTGGGAGCAAAGAATACAATTGGTAACTTCCATCCCGCTGTGCTGGAACCGTATGTGCTCTGGAATGTCGACCAGCTTTACCTGCGTAGTGGAGCAGAGAACGCCGGCCGGTGATGGATACAGCGCCGAAGAAGCAGGCGGTCGCGTGGACTGACACGCGCCTAGTCAGGGAGTGCCTGTCTGGAAGTGAACAGGCCTGGTCCCTGCTGATTGAGAAGTATAAAGCGCTCATCTACTCGATCCCCGTAAAGTACGGGCTGCCTCCACATGAGGCTGCCGATGTCTTCCAGGCAACTTGCATGGAATTGCTCACGCGTCTCCCGCAGTTGCGCGAACCCGATGCACTGCCAAAGTGGTTGATGCAGGTGGCGCACCACCAATGCTACCGATGGAAACGGCAGAGCCAGCGAATGGTGAGCCGCGACTCTCAGCCGGACCTGCCCGAAGCGGAGACTCCGGCGATCGCGGAATCGCTGGTGCAACAGACACAGGAAGAGCAGATGCTTCGCGAAGCAATGGGCGTGTTGGCGCCGAAGTGCCGCCGGCTGATCGAGCTCCTCTTTTTTGAAACACCCTCGCGCCCTTACAGTGAGGTCGCCAGCGAATTGGGTCTGGCGGTCGGTTCGATCGGCTTTACCCGGCAGAAATGCATCGACCGGCTGCGACGGAGACTCGGTGAATTGGGACTGGACTGATGCCCGTGGCTCGCAAGAAGCTTTCCCTCAACGAACTGCTGCCGAAGCTGATGCGGCTTACAAATGACTCGGATCGCCTGAAGTTTCTTGCGCGTCACCGCAATCTGCTTCGCCCCAAAGTCGTCGAACAGCTGGCCCCTCTGGTCGTCGACAAAATCCGGGTGGACGCGCGGGAGGCATTGCGCCTTGCTGAAATCGTGGTCTTGATCGCGCAAAGACTTCGCCGCCCGGAAGACCTGGCGCTTGCACTGCGAGCGAAAGCAAATGCGCTCTACGCTTGCGGAAGCAATCGCGCCGCGGTGGAGCACCACGACCAGGCTTATGAAATCTATGCGTCGCGCGGCAGTTGGAAGGAAGCGGCGCGAACCCTGAGCAACTCCATTCAGCCGCGTATCCTTTTGGGTGAATACGACCGCGCGTTCACGGCCTCGGAGCAAGCGCGAGAGATTTTTGCTCGCTTGGGCGAAGGCAAACGGATTGCCAGCCTGGAAAACAATGTTGGCAACATATTTCATCGCCAGGATCAATTCGAGCAGGCCCTGACCCACTACGAGCGCGCCTACCAGGCGCTGACCGGCTACCAGCAGTGGGAACATGCCGCGGTAGCGCTGAGCAACATGGCGATGTGCCTGATCAGTTTGAACGACTTCCCCAGGTCCCTGGACTGCTATCGGAGAGCTCGCGAATTGTGCGTGAAGTACGACCTGCCCAGACTTCGCGACCAGGCCGACTACAACATTGCCTACTTGTATTATTTCCGCGGCGAATACAATCGTGCCATCGGCATGCTCTTTGCAACGCGGCGAGCTTGTGAAAAGTCGGGCGACGCCTACCACTTCGCTTTGTGCCACTTGGACTTGTCAGAAATTTATCTCGAACTGAACCTCAGCGAGGAGGCGCGGGAAATGGCTCGCCAGGGCGTCCTCCTTTTCCAGAAGCTCGGCATGGGCTATGAGACCGCGAAAACGCTGGCGAACGAGGCCATCGCCTGCGGCCAGCAGGGAAACACTCCCCAGGCGCTCGAGCGATTCGCGCAAGCCCGCGAGATATTCGCCCAGGAAAAAAACCTCGTCTGGCCGTGGCTCCTTGATTTGTATCAGGGGCTCCTGCGATTTCATGAGGGACGCTACCTCGAAGCGCGGCAACTCTGCGCGGGTGCGGCCGAATTCTTTGATCAGACGCTTCTTTCCGGCAAGGCCATGCTGGCACATCTTCTGCTCGCGGGCATCGCGCTCCAAGCCGGCGACCTCGCCGCGGCCGGCCGCGAAGGGGACGCCGCCGTGGCCAAATTGTCCACCGTTCAAACACCGATGCTCATCTACCAGGCCCATTTGCTGCTGGGACAGATTGCATTCTGCCGGGGCGATCGTTCCGCCGCTTACGCCGCCTGCCAGCAGGCGCGTAAAACCCTGGAGACCTTGCGGACCCGCTTGCATGGCGAGGAATTGAAGATCTCCTTCGTCAAAGACCGCCTCCAGGTCTATGAGCTGCTTGTGGATCTGCACTTGGACGGCCAAGGCTCGGAAATCTCGGCAGAGGAGGCCTTCGCCTATATCGAGGCTGCCAAATCCCGCAGCATGATTGAAATGATTTTCCAAAGCGGCCAGAGCTTGCCTCTGGGCGAAGCCGGGCAGAGCGAGTTCCTCCGAAAGATTCGAGACTTGCGCGAAGAGCTCAACTGGTATTATCACCGCATCGAGCTCGAGCAACTTCGTTCCGAAAAAATATCCCATGAACGCATCGAGCGTCTGCAACAACAGGCGCAATCACGTGAGAACGAGTTGTTGCGGGCGCTGCGCGAATCGCCTCCGCACGAACGCGAAAACGCAACTCTCGAAGCGCCGGCCGATTTTTCATTGGCAAAACTCCAGACCGCCCTCCCGTCCGGCACCGCGCTGGTCGAATACTATTCGGCCGGAGACCGGCTGGTGGCGGCGGTTGTAACGCGTGAAACCATTGAAATCATCCCCCTCACGATCGTCTCGCGCGTCGCCCATTGGTTGCATCTACTCAGGTTCCAGTTTTCAAAATTTCGCATGGGAAACGCTTACACGCAACGCTTCGAACCATCGATGCTACGTGCCACCTGGGGTCATTTGGAAACCCTCTATGGGGAACTGATCACGCCTCTGCGCGCGCATCTCCGCGCGCGGCATCTGGTCTTCGTGCCCCATGGACCACTGCACTCTCTACCGTTTCATGCCCTTCGAAATGGCGATGAGTATCTGGGAGATGCTTACACCGTCTCCTATGCACCCAGCGCGACGGTGTTCGCTCTCTGCCAGCAGAAGGCTGCGAGTGAAAAGCGCACCTCCCTCATTCTTGGAATCCCCGACGAACGCGCTCCCCAGATTCTTACCGAGGTCGAGTCGGTCGCAGCCTTGCTGCCGCGCCCCGAACTCTTCGTTGGAAAACAGGCCACCGCGGAAGTCCTTCGTGAGAAGGGAGCAGAGACCGGATTGCTGCACATCGCGACACACGGCACGTACCGCCAGGATAACCCGATGTTCTCCGGCATCCGGCTGGGCGACGGCTACCTGAATTTGTACGACCTCTACCAAATGCGCCTGGGCGCAAACCTGGTAACTTTGAGCGGGTGCGCTACGGGAATGAATCTTGTTGCCGCAGGTGACGAATTGCTGGGACTGCAGCGCGGGCTGTTCTGCGCGGGCGCCACCTCTCTTCTGCTTTCCCTCTGGGACGTTCACGACCGCAGCACCGCCATGCTCATGCAGGAGTTCTACAAGAATTACATACAGACCGAGGATATGGCGCGTTCCCTCCAAATCGCCATGCAGAACATACGGTCAGAGAATCCTCATCCATATTTCTGGGCCCCCTTCGTGCTTGTCGGCAAAATCGCTGAAAAACAAGGCACAAGTTAGTTTCTGCCCGCCTATATTTTTCAGGCCCGAAGGTACCCTTATTCGATATGCGGGGCCGGCGGCGCCGACAGCAGGGGAGCGGACGGCTGAAGAAAGGCTGACGGGGGAGATGATGAAGCACTTTAATTCAGAAGAGTGGATCGATTTTGTAAATCAGGTGGTTTCTGCCAGCAAGAAGCAAGAGATGGAGGAGCACCTGGGAAAAGGCTGCAAACGCTGTTCGAAAACGTTGTCGGGCTGGCAGCAAGTGCGGCGCATGGCGAAAACCGAGGGGAACTACCAACCGCCAAGTGACCTGGTTCGAATCGCCAAGGCAGCCTTCGCTGGTTCGCTTTTGGCAGAGCAGCGGAAACGAGCCGACAATTTGTTTGAAGTCTTGTTCGATAGTTTTCTGCAGCCGGTGTTCGAGGGCGCTCGCTCTTCGAGCGCAGGAATGCGACAAATGCTCTATCGCGCGGATCCTTTTCAGATTGATCTGCAGCTCGAAGTTCAGCCCGGCGGCAGGAGCGTCGTCGTCACCGGACAATTGCTGAATTTTACCCACCCAGAGATTGTGGGGCGCGACGTGCCGATTATGCTTTCCAACCTGCGCGGCGGCGTCGTTCAAACGGTGACAAATCAATTTGGGGAGTTCCGCGAAACTATTGAAACCAACGGTGACCTGGAGTTGGTGGTCCCGGGGGCGAACAATAAGCCCGTCGTAATCACGCTTCGGGATGCCCTCGGCCATTCCGGTGACGAGAAGTCATGAAAGCCAATCCACATCCGGCCCTCGTTCACAATTCTCCGGGTAGTAAAAAATGTGCCAGAGGCCGCGAGCAAATCTGTTTTCCAGGGAAGGCACGCAGGTACCCTTGGCGGATGAGCGGACTCTGGAGTTTAGCAGACATCCCCAAGAGGTGATGTCGGGTATATTTTTCGACGCTGACCGTACACTTATTTTGAACGCTGATCGAGGAAGAGGAATATCCTGAGGTCGCTCGGAACAATTTCCTCGGGATTCACGGAGGCGCTCCTTCATGGGTCAAGAGATCTCTGGGTCCTGCGTTGCGCGGCCTCCCTCGCCTCGGACGCGCCAAACGTCTTTAACCGCGCTCTTATCACGCTTTGAAAAGTTCTCCTGTGGACTTTTGAGAGGAGGACGTATGCCTGTTGCCCGGCCGAGCAAGGAATATGCAGTGCTTTGTCACGTTCATCACGTGAAGATGGGTCTTCACCCGATTCTCTTGAACAACGATAGTGAGGAAGGGCAAATTCTTGCCTATGCGTGCACCGAACCCGATTGTCCGGTGCGCTACAATATCTTGTGCGGATACTTCCTGCTGAGTCCAGAGGGAGGCACCGATGAGCTGCAGATGGTGCCTAGAGTCAGATGTCCTCAGGATGGTGTGTCCATGTATCTCGTCGGAATCAACCCGGAGAAGAGGAGCTTTCGACTGTGGGAATGCCCGCAGTGTGGCCGGAAACGGTCGAACGAGGAGAGCCTGGTAGGCTAGGCACCATCATGGGGACACAGCAACCCGATGAGGACCTTGAAACGCTACACACACCTGTCGCCGGAATTCATCCGCGCGCCGCGAGGGACCATGAGAGGTATGGACACCGAATGGACAATCAGGCCGTTTCACGCGAGAGGACGGACACTCTAAATAGTTGAAAAATTTGGGGTGAGCGACGGGGTTTGAACCCGCGACCCTCGGTGCCACAGACCGATGCTCTACCAGCTGAGCTACGCTCACCACCGCTGAAGTACG
>Ga0208988_1000125_pt1 | contig 9964 bp, 8 predicted proteins | sample MedBloCARef_M1_FD_187850 | JGI IMG/M metagenome (GOLD analysis project Ga0208988, IMG submission 187850) | Forest soil microbial communities from El Dorado National Forest, California, USA - Mediterranean Blodgett CA Ref_M1 (SPAdes) (version 2) | ecosystem: Environmental > Terrestrial > Soil >... | reverse complement strand
CACGTAGCAGAGAATGGGCTTACGTTCGAGTGGCAACGGAGTTCGTAGGTTCCCGCAACATGCTTCCAGCGAGCATGACATCGAGCGCGCCCAGCCCGGTCACGGCGCCGCGCACGGAAGGATGCAACAGGTAGGGAATCAGTCCAGGATATTTGACAAGAAAGAAGTTGTGCTCCCAATATCCCAGCCAGGGGATAAGTATCAGCACCACTCCCAGCAGGAACACATCGAGACTCAGCAAAACACGAAGTAAGGATTTCATCCTGGCGCTGCCTAGCGCGCCTTCCCGAGCAAGCTAATCCGCTCGGAGACGTCGCGGTAGTCGATATTCATCGCATAAACCTGAGAGAAGCTTTTAACTGCACCGGCCTTATCGCCGGCCAGCTCCTGTGCCACTCCCAGATCATACCGCAACGCAAGGATGGATTCCTGATCAAGTCCCGGGGTCTGGAGCGCGCGTTCGTACCAGATCGCCGCGATGGCCGGCTGTCCCTTTTCCATAAAGGCCAGGCCCAGCAGGGTGCAACATTGCATCGCATAGCGAAACGCAGGTCCCTTATCGGCCGATTTGGCGACTCTCTGAAACTCGCTGATGGCCTCTTCCAGCAAACCCATTTCCCTGTAGGCAACACCCAGATTGTAATGGGTCTCGAGATCCTCGTGTTCATCTTTTGCCAATTCGCCCATTTCGGAGCGAAATTCTTCAAACAAGTCGCCAAGTGGCCCGCTCATCTCGCCATCGGAAGGGGCAGCCGGCGCGGAGGTCCCATTTGCAGGCGCTGCTCGCTTCGGCGGCGCCGTTTCCGCGGCAGGAGCCTTTGCGGGGGGAGGCGCCGCGGGTCGAGCGATCTCTTCCGGAATTCCCAGAGATGATGTCGCCGACTCCAATTCCATTGCGAGGTCGGCAAAGAGTGAGTCAACTGACAAAGTTTCGGCTTGTGAACCGATCGTGGGCGCTGCGGGCTGCAGCTCGAGATCGAAGGAAGGAGCTTCCGCATGTACTTCCTTCACTGCTTCTTCCGGCACATCAACATGCACAGGCGGGGCCGCTTCCAAATGAAAAGCAGGCACTGCATCGACCGGGGCTTCCGGGGCCTTTGCCGTCCGCTCTCCCAACTGTTGGGACAACGCCGCCCACTCGTCCGACAAATCCACTTCGTGCACGACAGATTTTACTGTAGGCCGTGGGCTGACCTGTTCCACTGGCGCCGGCTTGGCTGGAACCTCCGCGACAGGTTCCTCCAGGTGCGCTTCGATTGTCGGCACGGCAAACTCCGGCGGAGCAGCTGCGGAAGGCGGCGGAGCAACTGCTTCCGCTGGGGAAAGATCTGCCGCGCGTTGGAATCGGCGCCGGAATTCCGCGTATCTCTCGGCGCCAGGACGATCTTTGCGTTCAATCGCAACTTGTTCAAGCGTCGTGGCCAGTTCCGCTGTGCGATTGTCATTGCCCGCTCCCACCGAAAAATCCAGGAGACGTTCCAGGATCGGCGTATGCTGCGGGGCGCGCTCCAATACGGTTTCCAGCAAATCGATGGCTTTCTGCGTCAGTCCATAGCTGGAAAACAGATCGACGTCGGTCAATGCCTGCGTGACGTAGCGCTGTGTTTCTTCATCCAGGTCTGATTCGGTGGGCGCCGGAGGAGTGGGTTTGGCCTTCGGTTCCAGGGCCACCAATTTCACCGGCGGCGGTATCTCGGCCTCCATCGGCTCAAGTCCGGCCTTCGCGCGCAACTTCATGTACTGGCGGCGGGTCGTTTCGTCTTCCGGGCTTCGAGCGAGCAACAGCTCGTACGTTTCGAGCGCGCTCTTGTCGTTCCCCGCGGCTTCGTGCCCCTGCGCTAGTTGCGCCAGTGCATCGGGCAGGCGGAACGAATCACTGGCCCTTCCGTAGAGATCCACGAGCCATTCGAGCAGCTCAATCTGTCCTGGACGGCGCTCGGCTAGCCGCGAAATTGTCTGCGCCAGAGCCTCGTGGTCGCCCGAATCGATCATTGTGTTGCGGATGAGCGCGAGCAACGCCTGCGCACGGTCGAGGTCGCTGGCTTCCACCAGAACGATTGCGACTTGATGTACGTGCGAATAGTTCTTGGGTTCCCGCGCAAACACTTTCTCCGCCAGCGCCGCGGCTTTTTCAGGTTGTCCGCTTTCTAAATACTGTTTTAGCAGCATCGCCGTAGTCTCGCCGCCGGCGTCTTGATCAGGAAATGATTCCAGGAGCGTGGAGGCTTCGGCGCGCTTCCCTGCGCCCATCAACGCGCGCGCTTTCAAGGTGAGCGTCGGCAGATGCTGTGCATCGATCTTCAAGAGCCGTTCGGCGAGCCGAATTGCTTCGGCGTGATCGCCATGCTCGTGAACTCGCTGAATGGCGATGAAAAAGGTCTCGATCGCTTCCTTCTGCTGCCCCATGGCGACTTGCAGCTCGCCCAGTTTCGTATGGACACGCAGGTTTTCCGGTTCCGCCTCCAGCAGCTTCCGCAAGAGTCCCGCGGCTTGCGGTTGGCGTCCGGCCTTCAAATGCACTTCGGCAAGCTGCAGATACAGCGGCCGCGCTTCGCTGAGCACGCCCTGCTGAACGTAGAGTTCGGCCAACCGCTCCAAAGGCCGAGTTTCCTCTGGCGCCAGCTTGGCAACTTTCTTGTAAATGGCGATGGCTTTGGTTGTGAAGCCGTCCGTCAGAAAAATCTTCGCGAGCCGTTCGAAATATTCCAGTGCCTGGAAGGTTTCGCCTTGCCGGACAAACAGATCGCCCAGGGTCATTAGGGTGACCTGATCTTTCGGCTCATTTTTCAGGATCTGCTGATATTCAGCGATGGCCTGCGGCATCTTCCCCTGTTGAAGATACTTCTGCGCCGCGTCGAGGTGCTTGCTCTTGTTATAGGCCATCTTCTAATGCTCTTTCCACTGCCCTGGCTGGAAGGGACGAAGTAGGACAGAGGTAGATTCGCAGCTCTTCCTACGCCAGTCCATCCGGACCAGCGCGCCACACTTCCAAAAGCGGACTGCTGCTGAAAGGTCTGGCTGAAGGGCCAGCCTGACAGACACCAAATTTACGCTAGCACGCCGTAAAAACCCAAGTCAACGCAACGCTTTGAAAGGCGTTCGGGGCAGTAATCATCGGGTTTGGGAAGGCCGGGACCCTTCGGCACATCGGAAGGGTGGTTCCCCCATATTTCGCTTCAGGTGAGCGGCAAAGCAGCTTGCGTCGCGCCCGCGCCCCAGCAGGAAGCGTCCCGCACCGGGGCGAAGGAAAATCGATGATGCGGCGAGGGGCCGTGCAGTCGCAGTGCGGCAAGATGATCGGGAGTGGCGTATCCTTTGTGCTGCCGCAAGCCATATTGTGGGTAGACCAGATCCCATTCGACCATCAGGCGGTCACGCTCGACTTTTGCCAGGATGGAGGCGGCCGCGATAGAGACGGAACGCGCATCGCCGTGAATCAGCGGCTTCTGTTCAATCAATTCGTCAAGCCTCATCGCATCCAGCAGCAAGTAATCGGGAACAATTTTCAACAGCGTCAGAGCTTGGGACATTGCTTGCCGGCTGGCCTGGTAGATATTCCACGCGTCGATGCGGCGCGCGTCGACCTCCGCCACGCCCCATGCCAGGGCGTGCTTGCGGATTCGCAGCGCCAGGACTTCACGCCTCTCAGCGGGCAGTTTCTTTGAATCATCCAGGCCGACGATGCGGCGTTTGGGGTCCAGAATCACCGCGGCAGCCACAACGGGCCCGAACAAAGATCCGCGTCCTGCTTCGTCGAGGCCGGCAATTCGTTGCCAGCCGCATTTGCGCGCTTCGCGTTCGAATCGGGACGAGCATTGCCTGTGCATCCCCGCGGATTCTAGCACGCACTTCGCCTGTTTTCTCACAAACGATGGAAACGGGCGCTTGCGGAGGCTCTTTGTCGCTTCCACGGGCGCGGCATTCTTGAATTCTTGGCAGGAATAACTGCGGGGATCAATCGTCATTGACCCGAGGCAACGAACCATTTGTAAGTGTCGAGCAGGCCTTGGTGAAGAGGAATTCGTGCGCGCCAACCGAGCGCCTGCAATCGAGAGACATCCAGCTGCTTGCGAGGGGTTCCGTCAGGCTTCGAGGGGTCGAAGGCCAGGCGGCCGCCGTAGCCGCTCACTCCTCGAATCAATTCGGCCAATTCCCGGATGGTCACGTCTTCTCCAGTACCTACATTAATAATTAACTCTTCGTTATAATTAAGCATCAAAAAGACCGCTGCGCCGGCGAAGTCGTCGACATGCAGCAACTCACGTCGCGGCTCGCCCGTGCCCCAAATGGTCACTTCCGGCGCGCGGGTGCGCGCCGCCTCGTGGAACTTGCGGATCAGCGCCGGTACTACATGCGCGGAGGCCGGATCGAAGTTGTCACCCGGCCCGTATAGATTTGTTGGCATCAAACAGATTGCGGGGAACGCGTATTGGCGGCGGTAGGCTTGTGCCATCTTCAGTCCCGCGATCTTGGCTACTGCGTAGGCCTCATTGGTGGGTTCCAGCGGACCCGTAAGCAGCGCGTCTTCACGAATCGGCTGCGGTGCAAGTCTGGGATAGATGCAGGAGGAGCCGAGGAACTGAAGCTTGCTCACGCCGTGCCGGTGCGCGGCATCGATCACGTGGGTCTGAATCAAAAGATTTTCGCGGATAAAATCAGCGGGGCAACTGGAGTTGGCTAGAATCCCGCCTACCTTCGCTGCGGCGAGGAACACATACTCAGGCCGTTCAGTACGGAAGAACCCATCCACCGCCGCTTGGTTCGTTAGGTCCAGTTCCGCGCGAGTACGAACAATCAGGTTGGTGTGTCCGGCCGCCTCGAGTTTCCGTTGAATTGCCGAACCCACCAGCCCAAGATGGCCGGCAACAAATATTCGACTGTGCTTATCCATGTGAATTTATCGTTGCGACGCCCCGCGCTGAACGACATGCCCAGCCCTGGTCAGTGTTCTCTCTTGCTCGGCTAGCTCCAGGTCATTCTCTACCATCATCTTCACCAGGTCCGAAAAGCCTACTTTCGGAGCCCAGCCAAACCTCTTGCGGGCCTTGCTGGCGTCCCCGCACAGGACATCCACCTCGGTAGGGCGAAAATAGCGAGGATCGGTTTTCACATGTTTCCGCCAATCGAGACCGCAGTGGGAGGCGGCGACATCGAGAAATTCCCGCACAGAGTGCGATTCGCCGGTAGCGATGACGTAGTCGTCTGGTTCGGGTTGTTGCAGCATCAGCCACATGGCTTCGACGTAGTCTCCCGCAAATCCCCAGTCGCGCCGTGCTTCCAGGTTTCCGAGATAGAGATTATCTTGCAGCCCGAGCTTGATGCGCGTCAGCGCCCGCGTGATCTTCCGCGTTACGAACGTCTCGCCTCTCCGCGGGGATTCGTGATTAAACAACAAACCATTCGACAGATGCAGGCCATAGGCTTCGCGGTAGTTCACGGCGTACCAGTGCGCGGCGACTTTGCTGACGGCGTAAGGGCTGCGGGGGTAAAAGGGAGTATTCTCGTTTTGTGGCGGCGGGGCGGCTCCAAACATTTCGGAAGAGCCGGCCTGGTACATGCGCAGCTTGCGCCCCGAAGAGATGTAGTCGCGCACCGCCTCGAGAAGCCGCAAGGTGCCCGTCGCTACCGCGTCGGCCGTGTATTCCGCCTGATCGAAACTCACCCGCACATGCGATTGTGCCGCGAGGTTATAGATTTCATCGGGCGCTGTTTGTTCCAGGATCCGGCGCAGTCCCGCGCCATCCGTGATGTCCCCATAGTGGAGGGAAAGTCTCACGCCCTGGTTGTGCGGGTCGGCGTAGATGCCGTCCAGCCGCTCGGTGTTGAACGTCGACGCGCGCCGCACGATTCCGTGCACCTGGTAACCACGATGGATCAGAAATTCCGCGAGAAACGAGCCATCCTGACCCGTAATGCCGGTGATCAGCGCACGCCGCTGTCCGGGTTCTTGCGTGTGAGTCGCGGAAGGATTCATACGAATTTTATCCGAGCCATCGCTTGCGCGACCATCCGCAGCAACAGCCATCCGTGCGTCCATCGTTGAATGTTGGTTGTACCATAAGTGCGCTCGCGATAACGCACCGGCAGATCGGCGATTTTCAAATTATATTTGGCGGCGCCGAACAGCAGATCGAAATCGCCGAACGGATCGAAGTCGCCGAAATAGGAACGGTTGGCAGCGATCATTTCATAATGCTGCTTGCTTAAGACTTTGGTCCCGCACAGTGTATCCTTCACACTCTGGCCGAGCAGCCAGCTGAACGCCAAGCTGAAAAATTTGTTTCCAAGGAAGTTGAAGAATCGCATGGCGCGGTCTTGCATGGGATAAACCAGGCGCACACCGTTGACGAATTCACCTTTGCCGGTGCGCCACGTTTCGTAGAATCGCTGCAAATCTTCGGGCGGCACGGTGAGATCCGCGTCGAGGATCATGAGCAATTCGCCGGACGCCTCGGCAAACCCCAGCCGGACCGCGTCTCCTTTCCCCTTGCCGGTTTGGCGGAAAAGTTTCGCGCTCCGTTCCGGCCAACACTCGATCTCCCGTTCGATCGTCTCATAAGTGTTGTCGTGAGAGTGGCCCTCGACAAAAATCAGTTCAGTACCTGCGCCAAGGGAGGGAGTTTCCTCGAAAATGCGCCGGATATTGCCCGCTTCGTTGCGCGCCGGAACAATCACGCTCACCACCGGCTCGCGATCCTCGGGCTGTTTCGGCTGCGGGCGCGCCACCAGAAAATTCGTGATTCCCATCCAACTAAACAGTCCTAGCTTGGCCAGATAGCGGTTACAGAGGAAGTCCAGCCCCGGGGTTCGCAAAGGCCAAATGATTTCCGAGAACCCCCGAATGGTCTCAAATCCGGCCAGGTACAGCAGGTTTTTGAGGTCTTCCTTTGTCAGCCAGTTCTGGCTTAACTGGGGTTTGGCCAAGCCCAGCATTTCCGCCAGCTTCCGGGGAAACTCCCATAGGCGGCTGTAGGAGTTCAGCACCACGCGAGTCGAAGGGAGAGAATGCTGCGCTACCAATTCGAGGATTCGTTGCACGTCCCAGATGTCATTGACAAGGTCCGAGAGGATGATGAAATCGAATTTCTCCTGCAGGAGGAACTCATGGACATCGGCGTGAACGAATGTCAGTTGCCCATGCCGCGCCCGCGCCCGGTCCAGCATGCGCTCGGAAAGATCGATGCCGACGCCACGGCTTGGCTGCAAGGCAGCCAACAGATCTCCTTGGCCGCAGCCAAGTTCGAGGACGCGCATCCCCGGCGGAATCAGAAAGCGGTAAACAGAGGCCAATCGCGCCTGATAGTACCCCCGAATCGATTCCCACCGATCGAGGGTTTGCGCGAACTCATCCCAGAAGCGTTGGCGCTCGTCTCGATAGCGAGCAAAGCCGTCCAGCTGCTCCCGCACCGTCTCGGAATCTATCGCCTGTTGTCCAGTCACGAAAGCAGATATCCTCGCAAAATGCAGCCATCATCTTACGATGATTTCCGGAGCGGACACTTGTCGTTCGCAGAATTTGTTTCCAAAAGGGAATGTTTTTCCTGCTCGGGGTTAAGAATGGCTGGATTGCCCGCCTTATTTCTTCACTTTGGGGGGCGCCAGTTCTGGGACCGATCCCGCCAAGAACCACGAAAACAAAAGCCCGGCATGGTATATCCCGGGCCCTGGAAAGCTGAATTTGCAAGGTGAGAACTTACGATTTCTCTTCCGTGGGCGCTGTCACCGGAATCTCAACGCGTTCCACTCTCTTCAGGCGCGCGGATTTGCCCTTGAGCCCGCGCAGGTAATACAGCTTCGCGCGGCGCACACGGCCTTGCCGCAACACCTCGATCGAACTGATCGAAGGCGAATTCGCCGGGAAGACGCGTTCGACGCCGACGCCGAAACTTACCCGGCGCACCGTGAAACTTGCTCCGGTGGACTTCCCGCGCTTCTTGATCACCACGCCTTCAAACGGCTGGATGCGTTCCTTTTCGCCCTCGGCCTCTTTCAGCCGCACGTGGATGCGCACCGTATCCCCCGGCCGCAGCGCCGGCAAATCTTTCCGCACTTGTGCTTCCTGAAACTTTTCAATGACGCGATTCATGGCTCAGATTCCCGGCAGACCCACTCAGGTGGGGTCAGCACTGCAAACACAATCTCTAACTATAGCCGAAACCCCGCATTCGCACCATATTAAACTCCCCGCGTGCTCAATTTGCAGCCACCGGCTTGGGAAGAAAGTGAAGAAACCCAAACCCCCACGCGTAAAACCGACGCGTGGAGCACCCACGTTTCTTAACGTTTCGGTATATTCCAACAGTCGTATCCTCTCATCAATGGACGCCGTCAACAGGACGGAACAGAAATGAGCCTGGGCCATCCGTACCATCGTAAAGTCGCAATTTGACGGGACTTCCGAACGCCTGCGGCTTCTGAGATATCATCCAATCGCCAAATAGGCGTAGCGCAGCACAAACAAAGCGGTGAGGATCCAGATCAAGGGGCTGATCTCGCGGTACTTGCCAGCGCCGATTTTCACGAGCGTGTAGGAAATCAGCCCGAGGCTCAAACCCGTGGCCACGCTGAACGTCAGCGGAGTCGCCACCAGCGTGAGAAACGCAGGAAACCCCTCGCTCAAGTCATCCCATTGCACCCGCACAACCGATTTGCACATCAGCGCGCCGACTAGAATCAGAGCTGGCGCGGTGGCGTACGAAGGAATCGCGCTGACCAGCGGAGAGAAAAATGGCGCAATAAGAAATAGTCCCGCAATCGCCACGTTGCCGAGTCCCGTACGCGCTCCGGCCGCCACTCCAGCGGCGCTTTCGATGTAGCTCGTTACGGTTGATGTTCCCGTTGCCGCGCCGAACATTGTGCCCACGGCGTCGGCGAGCAGGGCGCGGCCCGCGCGCGGCAATTTGCCCTCCCGAAGAAATTCCCCCTGCTCGCAAACTCCAACCAGCGTGCCGACGTTGTCAAACAGGTCCACAAAGAAAAATACGCAGATGATCTCGACCAAGCCCATGCGCACGGCTCCAACCAGGTCGAGCTTCATCCAGGTACCCGCGGGATGCGGTAGCGAAAAGATGTGGCTCGGCCATTGACTCACGCCGCTCAACATCCCGGCAATCGTCGCGGCGATAATTCCGAGCAGGATACCGCCGCCCACGCGGCGCACCAGCAACACGGCCGTGAGAATCAGTCCGAACACCGCGATCTGCACTTCATGATCTGAAAAGTTCCCCAGCCCCACGAAAGTCGCCGGCTGCGCGACCACCAACTTCGCATTCCGCAGGCCCACGAACGCAATGAACAATCCAATGCCTGCCGCCGTGCTGTATTTCAAGCAGTCGGGTATGCCGTTGACGATTTGTTCGCGGACGCCCGTGAGCGTGAGGAGCAGAAAGAGCGAGCCCGAAATAAATACGACACCCAGTGCGGTCTGCCACGGAACGCCTTTGCCGAGCACGACTGAGTAAGTGAAATATGCGTTCAGCGACATTCCCGGCGCGAGGGCTATCGGGTAGTTCGCCCACAGGCCCATCACCAGCGTTGCCACGGCGGCCGAGATGCACGTCGCGAAGAGGACGCCCTCGATCGGCATTCCGGCCTCCGCGAGAATCCTCGGATTAACGACGATGATGTACGACATCGTCATGAACGTCGTCACGCCGCCGAGCATTTCCTGACGCACGCCCGTTTTATTTTCGGCCAGCTTGAACCACCGCTCGAGCACAACGCCTCCGCGGAGCAATCCAAATCGCGCCCATATATATGCCGCACGCGCGACAGGGTCAACAGGCAGTTCGAAATCGTCTTGATCGCTATTTAGAATGCATCTGGACGTCCCCGGCGATTCGCGGTGATGTAAACTCTCATTCCGGCTGTCCGGGAATCCTGGTCAGCAAGGAGGGATTTGTGAGCCGATTTCACCGCCATCTTGTTCGAACACTCCTCCTGTTCGGTTGCGGCTCGATCCCAC
>Ga0208988_1000122_pt1 | contig 10061 bp, 7 predicted proteins | sample MedBloCARef_M1_FD_187850 | JGI IMG/M metagenome (GOLD analysis project Ga0208988, IMG submission 187850) | Forest soil microbial communities from El Dorado National Forest, California, USA - Mediterranean Blodgett CA Ref_M1 (SPAdes) (version 2) | ecosystem: Environmental > Terrestrial > Soil >... | reverse complement strand
GAGCCAGTCGAGGCTGCTTTCGTGCTCGATGTTCTGCAGCCGCGCGAACATCCGCTCCATGTCGCGCGTGCCGCAATGGCGGGTCAGCAGCATGAAGCGTTCGCGCAGATCGGCCTGGTCCAAGGGCCGCTCGGGCGTGCCCTTGAAATCGGACACCGTTTTGGACAGCACGCGGCCGTCCTTCAGGGTGACCTGCACGTCGGCCGCGATGGTGGCGTGATCGTGCTGACCGCCCGCCAGCGTGATCGTCACCCGCTCGCACAGCGAGCGGATGGCGGGATCGTTGAGCGCGCTCTCGTCGTAGCTGCGCGGATCGCGCGGATCGCGGAAATGCGCCAGCGCCACGCTGAACGGGATCGAGTATTGGCACATCATCACGTCCTTGGGCGACGGGATGTTGTTGACCTTCGCCATCTTCTCGTTGCCGGCGATACGGATCGCCGCGACGTCGGCGCCGGCGAAACCGTGCTCGGCGCGCAGGTCGAGGATCGCCTGCACCGAGGTATGGGCCGAGATGTGACAGGCGAAGCGCTTCATCAGGATGGTGCGGGTCACCCAGTCGTCGCCGAGCCTGCGCGTCAGCTCGGCCTCGTCGAAGTCGCGGCAGAACACGCGCAGGAAACCGAATTCGCCCTCGAGCACGCTTTGCGGTCCCGTGAAGCCGTCGGCCGCGAGACTGGCGGCGAGCACGCCGCTTTCGGCCGCGCGGCCGAGATGGAGCCGCTTGACCATGGCGCCGGTCCCCGACTTCGCGAACTCGAGAAGCCCGCATGACAGCGAGCCCGCGATGCCCAGCGCGTTGGTCATGGTGGCGGCGTCGAACGCGAGCAGCTTGCCGACCGCCACCGCGCCCCCGAACGGCCCGGTGGTGCCGGGCGCGTGGAAGCCGCGCGCCTCGTTGGTGTGCTTGGTGGCGCGCCCGATGCGGATCATCACCTCGGAGCCGGCGATGAAGGCGGTGAGGAGATCGCGGCCCGTGAGGCCGCGCTCCTGCGCGACCGCGAGGCCGGCCGAGAGCAGGATCGCGCCCGGATGCACGCCCGAGCCGGGCTTGGTGAGGTTGTCGAGCTCGAACGCATGGGCGAGCGCCCCATTGGCGAAGGCGGCCGACGGCGCCTGCACCAGCGGCCCGCCGAGCCCGAGGATGCGGCTCTTGCCGCCCGGCCCCGAGCGCCGCGCATGCGCCACGATGATCCGGCTCCAGGGCAGGTCGTAGCCGAACACGATCGTTCCGACCGCGTCCGTGATGGTGTCCTTGGCGCGCTGGACGACGTCGGCGGGCACGTCCTGGTAGCGCAGCTTGGCGGCATATTCGGCGAGCCGCAGGGTCTCATGGGCCACGGTGTCAACCTTGGATTTGCAGGCGGATCAAACGGTTTTCTGGCTTTGTTGCGCCGGTTTGGCAGCGCTTCCTAGCACTCCGGAAGGGGCTCCGCCATCGTGCTTGCGGCCCCCGGAACCCTTGGCTATATAGCGCCCCACCAGCGTTATCGGAGTGTGGCTCAGCCTGGTAGAGCACCTCGTTCGGGACGAGGGGGTCGCAGGTTCAAATCCTGCCACTCCGACCAACACTTAGCCCACATCACAACCACTAGACCGACAGGTTGGCCGGCAGGTTTGGGATTCCGCGCGTGATCGGTCGTGCTTTCCGTAGGCAATCTGTCGGCGCAAACGCACAAGAAAAGAACGTTAATCGTGTCAGACAAAAGCGATTATCTGGACTTCGATGAGCGCGCGGATGTTCTCTCGTCGCTCGAACTCTTGAAACTCATTCTGCCGGTCGTGCGTGAGACCCCGTTACTATGGAAATGAGCGATCATTGGCGCTCACAGTGCGCTGCAGGGCGCGCTCGTATGTGCCCTCCAAGATACGTCGCGAACGTCGGTCATGAGCAAGAAATCCGCAAAAACGGTGCTTGCTTGGTGGCAGAGCGGTGAAGGCGGCAGCGCGTATCCACAAGAACGCTTGGCAGATTTCGAGGACCTTCTGGACCGACGTGTGTCGCAACACCTGCTCGAAGCGCCAGAAGAACAAGTCGAAAAAATCCGGCGCTTGCATGCGGAGTTCCGGAATCCGTTTGCGCACTTCGTCCCCATGGGCTGGGCGATTGAGAAATCAGGGTTACCGCAGATGATCAAAGCTGCGATGCAGCGTCTGCTAAGGGCCAATCTCTGCCACACGGCTGCTCTCCTCCCGCCTTCCTCTAGTCGCAGGATGATGGCCTGTTGTGTTAAACCAACCGGAAGTGAGGGAGGTAGCCGATGACTTCCACGCTTAGCCCCCCGACACAAGCGGAGTTCTTCGAAGACCACTTTCCCACCGCGGTTAAGCTCAGCCCGGCCGATGCAAAAAATAACCGGTTCTCGAGCAAGCGGCCGTCGCTCGGCAAGCGAGCCTTGAGCGCCTTCGTCCGCTTCCTGATCACGCTCGGCATCGGCATCGGCGGCACCTTGGCCTGGCAGTCCTACGGCGACGAGGCGCGGCAGATCATCGCGACCGCGTACCCAGAGCAGCTCGGCTGGGTTGCGCCGCAAGCCGCGCCGTCTTCTCCCGGCGCACAGAACGCGTCCGCCGCCGTCGCATCCCCGGCACCCGCCCCATCGATCGACCCGCAGGAGCTCAATAAGATGTCGCTCGGTCTCGCCTCCGTGCGGCAAGACGTCGACCGGCTCGCCGCGCAGCTCGCCTCCGGCCAGCAGCAGATGGCGGGCGACATTGCCAAGCTCCAGGCCTCCGAGCAGGACATCCTCAACAAGATCTCAGCGCCTCCGCCGCAGCCAGCCGCTGTCCCGGCGCGCAAGCCCGTGCTGCCGACGCCGCCGCGGCAGCCATCGCAGGCACCGCCGGTTCACTGACGGCCAGATCGGATCGGCGGGACCATTCCCGGCCACCCGGTCGACTCCATCGCGCGTGGATGTGCAGCCCTCCTGATCGAGTGGGAGTCGCGATCCGTTAAACGGATCAACAAGGGCTTCCGGGCCGTTGTGAAGGCGGCGGGGCTCGGCAAGGACGTGACACCGCACGCGTTGCGGCACACCGCCATCGCTTGGCAGGCGCAGAGTGGCGTCCCGGTGCACGAAATTTGCGGATTCTTCGGCGTCACGCGCGAGGTTTTCGAGGATGTCTACGGGCATCATCACCGTGACCATCAGGCGAACGCCGTGAACGCTCTCAGTCTGCCCCGACAGAAATGCGACAGATATTTCGCAACCAAACATGAACAGGGAGGATAGAACTTCGTCAAGCTCGCCTGAAATGATTGAGTATTTCAGCGGTCAGCGGTCAAACTCGTTCGGGACGAGGGGGTCGCAGGTTCAAATCCTGCCGCTCCGACCAAAATTTCAAACGACAATTCGTTGTGGGTCGCAGAGCTACGGAACGCCGGCGTCGGTATTTCAAAGAGACGCCCTGCACCCGGCATCATGACAGTCGGCAGATGCGATCAGGTGTTGCGGGCTTCCGACCTGCAATGCGACGGCCAAGGGCGCGCGGCACTTGGTCACCGACATCCATGAGACCACGTTCCACACGCTCGACGGCCGTTAACGCACAAGCGTTAGCAAGTTGGCGGGATCGAAAAGCGCACCAATCAAACTCCCGACCCGGATCCCATCCGCAGCCTGCAACAATTCCAGGAACAGGCATCCGCGGCCTGGTCCGATCGCTTTCCCCTCCGCCCAGCGTTCGCCCCGCTGCCCGTCCGGGTGAGTGAGAGTGCGTGCGATATCGAGGAACCCTCGCTGGTAACGGTGCCGCGATATCTGGCAACCGAGCAATCGGGCTTCTTGGGCACACCCGATTTGGGCTGGCGCATAACTGCGTGTGGCTACGCGAAACATCGGCAAATCCGCTTCCGAGTCACCCACGGCAATTGTCTCGGCATCGGCTCCCAACACCCAGTTGCGCAGGGCCAGCAAGCCTGTCCCTTTATTGACGTCCTTGGCCACAATCGTGGTGTCGATCATCGTGTGATGGAAAGAAAGCCGATCGAGTTGCAAGGCCGTCATCAAATGATTCATGACAAGTGTGGGAAGTGGGGTCGGCATACCACGCCCAACGCTGAACGAGCGAACGGACCTCACCAGTCGTGAGAACATGCTCCGCGGCTCATCGTCATAGGTGAATGCCCGAATCGAGAATTGGTGGCGATCGTCGACGAACACCCCGGGAAGCCGCTGCAGGTTTCTTTTGAGTTCCTCCAGCTGCCTCATTGCTTCGGGGCTGACGAGTACCTGCTCGCGCTGAACTACGGCGTCCCATAGACAGCCCCCATGTTCAGCCACGCCTCCGGCCAAGCCGTAGGCGTGGCAGTATTCCTTCACTTCGGCAATCGAGCGGGCTGTGTTCAACGCCATTGAAACTCCGTTGCCGGACAGCAGCGAAAGAGCCTCGATCCCCGCCGCGGTGGTGCAAGGATATCCAAATATTCGGCGATCCAGGACGCCATCGATATCGAGTGCGAGGAGCGGTGAACGCCAACGCGCCTCCTGTTGCGGCCGGCAGTAGCTTCCGCAGAACCGCGCCGTATGCACCGTCAGGAAATGCCAGGCGCTCATGAATCGCTGGTGAATTTCCTGCTGCTCGCCCATGGTCTGCGGCTCGCTGAAGAGATGATCTTGAGCCAGCTCCATCGCCCAAAAGCCGGCAAGCAGTTTGTTAATGAACAGCCGTTGCTCTATGTCGCTATCTCCGGACGCCCGGGCGTAACTTCGGACGAGTTTGGTCTCCTCCTCAGGGGAAAGTGCGAGACTGAGAATGATATCGGCGAGGTCGTAAGCAGGATCCTTCACGTTAAGCTCTGCCTTGCCCATGCCGTGATGCTCGAAGTCGGTCTTCAGCAGCCCGGAGGCGCCGACGATCCATTCGACGCGCCGCATCTTGGCATCGATGAGCGTCGGGTATGGGCAAGGGAGTTGCCGCAGCCGCGTCCGAACGCGCGACCACATCAGCAGGTCTGTTGGAAACCGGCCGTAAGCCTTGCTGAGCACCCTCTCCAAAAGACGAAGGCCGTTTTCATGTTGCTGTGGAGCTCTGCCTCCGGTTTTGACCTCTGAGAGCCTCAAGGTGCGCGCTCTGGCAGCCACATAAGAGGCCGACGTCTCGATCCATAAATTACGTTCCGAACGTCCGCCGTTGGGAAGCGCACGCTGCGGAATCCATTCCATATAGAGGATGCCGTCGCGCAGGCCGAGGATCGGCGGCACGAACTCTGAAAGCCGACGGCCGGCAAGAAAAGCATGGTAACCGAGCCAGCCCCAGCCAACACTCTTGGCCAGGATATAGCGGGTTTCCGTTTGCCCTCGAGCCAGCCGCAGTCGAACTTCATAGATGCGCTTGAGACGGGCCCCACGCATGCTGCTCTGCAGGCAAGCGTTGAGGTCGTCGGCGCGACGACTGGTGACGACTGTCACATCAACAAAATTGAGCGGCCGGAAATACTCCGCCAATTGGCTTTCCACCGCTCTTGGATCGAACAGCTGGTGCTTGAGCCATTGTTCGGGTTCCAACGCGACCAGAAGGCGGATGGGCAGGGACTTGAACCAATCGCGTCTCGCGGGGTCCGTTGGGACAAGGACCACGATCCTGTCGGACGAAAATCCCGCCAGGCACGCAATGTCGAACGCGAGCATAACGGCGCTCCCCGTGGACGGTGGGTCATCCACGATCACCGCCGTGTATTTCCGACCGGCGTATCGCTTCAACTCGCTGCGTTCCCACTGTCCCGCGCCTTTGTTTACTTGCACGGTCAGCGAGGAGACCGTCCGATAGCCTTCAGCTTTGAAGAAGGCTCGCAGCAGCGCCGCAAAGTAGGTGCCCCCCGTTCGGACCCCCAAAACGAGGATCGGTTGCGAGCGATCAGGAAAGCGTTCCGCAAAGCGCCGACCGAGCGCCAGGATATCGAAATGCGTCACGTCAAGCCGCCCGAATGCAGACGGAACACCGATGTGCTCGGCCTGCAAATCGGACGGCAACGGCGACCCCAACAACTCCGCCAAACGGCTGCCCCTCTTGACGAAGGAAGCCCGGTCGAGGGTTCCTAATGCGAAAATCGCAAGAAAATCGTCCAGACCGGCCTGCCAGCGCTCCTTCCAGCGGTGCACCTGCGCCCGGTTCCGCTGGCGAAATCGTCCAACAGTTTTTTCCGCCATCCATCTGGCCCGGCGCCCGAGGCGCCTTGCCGCTAACTGCCGCGGCATCCGCAGCGTCGGCCCGCGCAAATATTCATCAACGCTGTTCAGCACCGCGCAGGACAGCAGGAACACATTCGTTGCGACCTCTCCGGTCTGCCAGCCCTCCGGCACGATGTTCAGTCTATCGATCTCACCCCGGAGGTGATCGGTCACTTCGCCAATAGTGAGGTGCGGATCGAGACACCAATCGTAATACGAATAGAAGTCCGCCTCGGCCGGGAGCATCTCCTGCCGCCCGGGCACCTCGTCCGTGGAGATCGGCGTTACTGCGGCGAGCATCGTGCCCTCCTGAACGTGTCATGTCGCCACCCGGACATTCAATTTTGCAGCTCAGGCCGCGAGCCAGCTCGCATCGCACCATCGTAAATTGTCATGAGAATCGTGTGGTTCGCGTCGGCCGTGAAGTTTCGGTCGAATGTCCGGCGAGCTGCCTGCCGCATGCACTTCAACTTGAGCGGGTCTGCGATGATGCTTCGGACTTTCGCGGCGAGATCCGGCGGATCGCCCGGTTCGAAGAACATCCCGGTGTGCCCATCGTCGACGATCTCGGCCATCGCTCCCAATTTCGAGGCGATCACGGGCGTGCCCTTGGCGAAAGCTTCGATGATGACCCGAGCAAACGCCTCGTAACATTGAGACGGGAGTACCAGAACTGCCGCTTCGCCGAGCAGATCGTAAACCGCTTCGAGCGGCATGCTTCCCAACCATTGGATGGAGGCGTTCTCCGCGGCGGCCTCCGTCACGGCTGCTGCCATCGGGCCATCGCCGATGAGCTTCAACGGCAAGACGTTCCCAAGATATCGCCACGCTTTGAGAAGCGTCTTCACGCCCTTTTCGGCCGATAGCCGTCCCACGTAGATGGCATAGCCGCCATTCCCCGAGCCCGGACCGGGATCGGGGAAGGCGAAATTGGGTTTGACGGCGATCTTGCCGGCAGGCAGGCCGCCTTCGATCAGCTTGCGCCGCCCGAATTTGGTGAGGGCGATATATGTGTCGACGGCATTCCGCCATGTGCCGAGCGCGCGGTGCATCGTCAGCATCGCGGCCACCGCCGCACTCGCCACGTAGTCGTCCCGGTAGCATTTGTGCGCGACGCCCCGCCAAGGGATCGCCTTTCCCAGACAATCCTCACAGACGGAACCGTCGCGAAAGAGGAGGGCGTTGGGACAGCACAAACGAAAATTATGCAAAGTTTGGACGACGCGAGCATTTTCCGCTCGAGCCGCATAGTAGGCGGCGGGGGAAATCAGAGGAAATGTGTTATGGAAATGGACAATCTGCGGTCGACGCGCACGGAGTATCTGCCGTAGCTCACGAACCGCCGGCCGGCTCCACATCATTCGCGAGGCGAGCTGCAGTCCGCTCATCGCATCGATCGAATCGTTGCGCAGGTAATACTCCGTCACGTCGTGGCCGCGTGCTCTGAGCATCGCCACCTCGGCCGCCACGCACTGATCTTCGCCGCCCGGCTGCTTGTAAAAGTTATGTGCGACCACGACCTTCATTGGGCGAGTTTTCCCGCTTAGAGCACGTCGAGACGAGCTAGACCGGCTGTGAGCGGAGCAAAGCGATCTGCACTGCGCCACTCTCCGCTAGTTGGCCTCGACGGCGCTTTCCTTCACCGCAGTTCCATCGACCGGCTCCATCCGCGGCAGAAATCGCCGACAAACCTCGCCGTTGGCAAGGAAAGCGGCCTCATATGCAAACCGGCTCATAAGTCGAAGAATGTCATCCAGATGTTGCCACTGATCCGCTTGTTGCACCTCCCATGAATGGCCCCACAGGTGGAAGACGCCGCCGCGCTCGAGGCACCGGCGAAACAGGGAGCGGGCCAGCTTCGGCCAGGCGACCATTCGACCCTGAACGGCGAGCCGCCAGAGGTTGTCGAAAGCCTTGCGTTTTATCGCGTTTCTGGCGAGAGCCAGCGGCCCGTGTGGGAAAGCCTGAGCACTCGTCGGCATCAGCGCGAGCCCGGCCGTCGGGCGCGGAAAATCGAGGGAAAGCATTTCGACGCTGCGCACGCCGAAGTAGCCTGCTTCTCGAATCATCTCGATGTGTCGGGCGGAGTACTTGCCCTTCGGCGGGCAAAACATGCGGCATGGCACACCGGTGATGTCTTCGACCCAGGCCTTTGAGCCGGCAATCTCCTGCCACGCCTGTTGATCGGTTGTGCGGGTTAGGACGACATGATTGAGGGTGTGGGCGCCAATTTCGAAGAGGGCGCCGAGGCGCCGTGTCTGCGCCGCCGACATTGTCTCCCTCTCCGCGCGCATTGGCACGTAAAAAGTACCGCGCACACCGTGCGCCGCCAGTAGCTCCGCCACCCGAAGATCCAACGGGTGCCCGTCGTCCCAGCTCGTCGTCGCATATGCCAGCGCCTTCATGTCGATCCCTCTTCGGCGACGTTCCTCCGTTTTTTCTCATAGAAATCAAAGGTATGACGATAGGATGTGTCGGTCACGTACCTCGCCGTGGCCAGCGGCGCGAAGTGCATGGGCGCGAAACGGCGCAAACTGATGCACTCCTCGAGAGGAAACGGGCGACGCTCATCAACGTCATCCCAGCCGACGACCAGGGCTCCGTCCTCGCGGAGGCAATCGAAGGATGCCTGGAACCCATTCTCGACGTCTTCGCGCGCATCCAGGCCCCAACCGAAGACGCCATTGCACAAAATCAAATCGAGCGTGCCGGCGTGAAAGTGGCGCGTGAGATTTTGCATCCCGTCGACGACGTGCTGCCTTGCGCCATATTTTATCTTTCGCGGATCGATATCGATCGTCCAATAGTTCTTCCGTTCCACGAAGTACCTGTTGTAACCTTTCGTGTACCAATGGCAGCCGACGAAGAGCACGTTCTGATATTGTTTCCGGCAAAGAAAATAGGGGAAGATGACCTGCTCCAAGACGTGGCGATCCTCATTTAGCAAATAGGACTCTACCCCGAACACGCTTTTGACGTCGCGCACGAGGCGTCCGATGATTCGCGCTCCGAAACTCGGCTGCATGCGAACGGCCTGTGTCACGAGTACCTCTCCACTAATCCAGCCTGCAGCCTGCGAAGCATTCCATCGATCCGATGAACGGCGACCTTTTTGACGAGGAGTTGCCATAGTCCGCGCAGCGACCATGACGGCTCAAGCGTCTTGAGACGGGCGTCGACGCATGCTTCGATTTCGGTCAACAACAGACGTTTCCCTTCGAACGAATCCGCCGTCTCGATGAAGGCGCGCAGCATCCGATCGGTAAATATCTGCTTGCGTCTGCGGGCACCGCGATTGCCGATCGTCATGGTGGTCCCCGCCTCGAACAATAAATACGCAAGGTCGCGGGCGACCGGGGACCAACGTCTGGTCGTCTCGGTAAACAGCTGAGATTTTTCCCGCACTCCCGAATCGATGAACGAGATCTCTCTTTTCGCCATGTCGCACAGCATGTTGCGAAGATTAAGCTCTCCGTATGGTCGCCCCGACGACCAGTATCCTTTCATCGCAGCGGCGATTGCGCGCGGGGCGGACTCCAGGACGTCGGGGCTCACGTCTTCGCCGGTTTGCAGGCAGCACTCGAGGGTTTTTCCCGGCACCGCGGTCATCACCAGCGCGAGCGGCAATCCGGACAGGTACAACGGTGCCGGAGCGAATATCCTCCAGCCATAAATGATACGGCCATCCACCGCTTCATTCAGTCGGGACAGACATTCAAATTGCTCGCGAACCCATTCGAAGTTCGGTGTTGTCGGCTTGAACAGCTTGATCACCAAGGCGCGATGCGTTTGCCAGATCGGCCGTCGGTTTTGCGAGCGGACGGCGCAGACATGGGCCTCAAATCCTTCGCCGAGCGTCTCGACGGTCCAGCCGCCGCCTTTGGCGTTTTG
>Ga0208988_1000119_pt1 | contig 10111 bp, 8 predicted proteins | sample MedBloCARef_M1_FD_187850 | JGI IMG/M metagenome (GOLD analysis project Ga0208988, IMG submission 187850) | Forest soil microbial communities from El Dorado National Forest, California, USA - Mediterranean Blodgett CA Ref_M1 (SPAdes) (version 2) | ecosystem: Environmental > Terrestrial > Soil >... | reverse complement strand
CCCCCGCCACCTGGCGAGTCCCTGATGCGTCGACGGGTTTGTCGTGACGCACAAACAGCTCATCGCTGAGAATCTGCCCGAGGACCGCCCTCGCGCGGCTCTGGGTGAATGTGTGATCGGCGCTGTCGACGATGTGTACGTGGCAGCGATCGCCGAGCCGCTTGACCGCTGATCCGCCCTGAATCCTGAGCAGCTCGATGCCCGGATCGCCCCGGGCGAACACAAATACCACTCTGACACCGCGCGCGGCGATCTCTTCCAGCTCCGAGCCCACATCGTTCGGCAGCCGAATGCGCAGCTGTCGTGCGACATCGCGCGCGGCGGACTCCACAGCGATACGCACGCGATGCAGGTAGACACCCACTATGCGCCGGACATTCACCTGACCCCTCAGCAACCGCTTCCAGGCGGCTGCGGAGAGCACGCGCTCGCGATACCCGCCGAAGTCGCGAACCACCTCTGCCAGATCACCGCGCATCTCGGCTTCGTTCCAGACGAAATTCTGCGGATTCACCATCAGGAGGCGGTTCACCGGCAGCCCCGCTACCGCCGCGCGCAGCGCATGGTAGGCGGCCGAGCACAGCCCGCCCACCGCAAAGTCGCGAACCTGGTAGTGCTGGCGCAGGAAGTCGAGCGCGGTACGCACGTCCTCGAGCGCGGCCGGCGGAAAGACCTCGTCATCCGGCTCTCCGGGCCGCGTCGCGCTGTCACCCAGGCCGGCAAGATCCATGCGCAACACGACGTACCCGCGACGGGCCCAGCGTCGCGCAAGCGAGACGTACACGCGACCTGAGCCGATGTGGTAAGTGGCCCCGGCGTTGAGCAGAATCACGGCGCGGCGACGCGGCTCCTCCGCCGCCGGCTTGGTGACGATGCCGAACAGGGTCTGCTGTGCGCCGAGCAAAACGGGATGCTCACTCGGCGCTGCAGCGGGCGGGGATTCGTTGCTCACGAGTGTCAGGACGGTCGCAGGCCGCCGCGGCTCCCCTCGCCCGGGATGCGACTCGGCACCGCCTGGCGACGGTGCTGACACGGCGCCCTGCAGCGACCGCAGCCACTCCCGCATCGCCGCGAGCATGGACTGCGGAATGACCGCCAGATGGGGCGCCGTTATGACCATCTCGACGAAGCCGGGCAGCGCAACATAGCGGGTGCGAACTCCAAGTGCGGGCAGCAACTCGCTCCAGCCGCGCGCACCCGGTAGATCATCGCGGTCGATGATGAGCACGTCGGAAGCCGGCGGTTTGCCCGGCGCCGACAGGTCCAGCTGCGACAGGTGTGCAACGGTGGCCGCCGACAGCGAGAACCCGCTGACTTCCATCGCGCCAGGGGCCTGGGGATCATTGCGGATGACGGTGCCCGGCTCGGCCGCGGCGAGCTGTGTGGTGCGCAACTCGCGCAGGTAGCGGCGGCCGCTGAGCACGGGTGCGACGACCATCACCGCCTTGACAGCCTCGGATCCTGCGGCGGCCAGTATGGCGAGCAGTGCGCCCAGCCGAAATCCGAGCAGGCACACGTGCTGCACGCCCGTCTGTCGGCGCAACTCGCTGACGGCTGCCGCGACGTCTTGCCGCCAGACATCGATCTGATCGGCTTCCGGGTCTATATCGTCGGAATCGCCGGTGCCCCGGTAGTCGAAGCGCAGCGCCGGCACGCCGAGTTCGACCGCCGCCTCGGCGAAAGCACGCATGCTGCGGTGCGCACAGAGCGCGTCGTTGCCGAAGGGCTTGCAGATCACCAACCCCAAGCCCGGCGCGGCCTGCACGGCGGGCCGATGCAACCAGGCGAAAAGCCCGTGCGCTGCCGATTCGAAGTACAGCGGCACGGCCGATCCCGCGCCAGTCGCGAGGCGGGCTGGATCGGTCGGCTCAGCGCTCATGGTTCCGTTCCGTACGCCGCAATCGCGATCGCCCTTCACGGGCTCAGGATCAACACGGCACGAAGTACTCGATATACGAGACGATGCGCCCGGCACGCACTTCGATCAGATCGATGAGCTCGGTGGACACGATGGCGCCGGTGATTCGGGAATGAATGTCGGCGCGCCAATGAACGGCGCTACGGGCACCGTCGATCATGGTGGAGAGCTCTTCGCGGCGGTTGAGCTTGAAGGTCTTCACCATCATCGCGAGCCAGGAGCGGATCTCGCCGATCCCGCGGGCCGCCATCGCGATCGGCTTGCCGTCGCTGGTGCCCGCGATCCTGAAGCGCGCGTCGTCGGCAAACAGCGCACACAGCTCGTCCAGCCGTCCGCCGACGCGCGCTGCATACAGCTGTTGCAGCAGCCGCTCTACTTGAAGGCGATCCACCATCGGGCCTGTCGTTCGCGGTAGGTGTCAGGCGAGCATCGAGCGGATGTCGGCGCCGATGAGCCCGTAGGCCGTAGCCGCATATGGAATCAGTCTCCCCATCCCGTAGAAGAGATGGATCATACCGGAGTGACATCGGTAGGTCGTCTTCACGCCGGCAAGCCGCAGCCGCTCGGCGTAGGCCGCCCCCTCATCGCGCAAAGGATCGAACTCCGCGGTGTGAATGCAGGTCTGGGGCAGCGGCTCGACGTGTGGCGCGCGCAGCGGTGACACCCGCGCATCCGTGCGATCGACATCCGGCCCGAGATAATGCGCGAGATCGTGATCCAAGGTCGCCTGATCGAGCAGGTGCCCCTCGGCAAAGGCGCGGCGCGAATCCGTGACGGCGCAGGCGTCCATGATCGGACAGATCAGCAGCTGCAGCGCGAGGCGCGGGTGGCCGGCCGTCGCCGCCATCTGGCATACAACGGCGGCGAGTGTGGCGCCCGCGGAGTCTCCTCCCAGCACGATCCGATCGGCGTCGATGTCGAGCTCGCGCGGGTGGGCAGCCACCCAGGCCGCCGCCGCGTAGCCGTCCGCAATTGCCGCCGGAAAGGGATGCTCGGGGGCCAGGCGGTAGTCCACGGAAATCAGCCGGCAGCCGCTGGCGTTGGTCAGCGAGCGGCAGATCGCGTCGTGCGAATCGAGACTGCCGGCGACCAGCCCACCGCCGTGGAAGTAGACCAGTGCGGCCAGAGGAGCGCGCGGCGCCCCGGTAGGCGTGTACACCCGCACCGCCAGCGGGGCGTCCGGCCCGGGCAGCGTGCGATTCTCGACCTGCTCCACTTCCTCGCGCAGTCCGGAAAAATCGAGCAGATGCTGCAGCGCGTCGCGCCGCGCGCCGATCGAAAGGCTGCGAGCGCTCGGAGGATTGGTGGCGGCGAGGCGGTCCAACAGGCGCTTGGCGTGGGAGTCGAGTGGCATGTGAAGGAAGGCGGCGCAGGTCGAGCGCCGGCGAGTGCTCGAGCTACACAGCCAGCGCTGCGCGCACCGAGCTCGGCCAACGCGCCATCTCGAGACCGTGGATGCAGAACAGCGCGACGGCCAGGCGGTCCATGCCAAAGGCGACGCAGCCGGTGTGCGCGGTGGCACCGGCTTCGTCCTTCAGGCCCCAGATCACGCCGAACTGGTCGCGATGGTAGTTGAAGCTCATGCAGGCGGTAGGCTTCGCCCCCGGGTAGTACGGGATCAGCAGCTCGAACTTCAGGGACTGCTGCAGCTGACTCACCGCCATCACCTGCCCGACGCGCCCGAAGAAGGGGTCGCTCGCCGCGTCGAGCTTGCAGGGCAGGACGAGCTGCGCAGCGAGACTCTGCGCGCGCTCCATCCAATGCTGCCGAAACGCCAGGATCTCCTCGGGTAAGCCGACGCGCACGAACTCGCGCATGCGAAATGACTGCAGTCGGTCCAGGGCGCGCGAGGGCTCACGGCGAAAGCAGTCGGCCGCCACGTCGAACAGCAGGCCATCGGGCGGAACGGCTCCACGGCGGGCGATGAGGGGATAGACCGGGTAGCAGGCCGCGGGCGACAGCACCAGGTCCGCGGGCGCTAGCGCCACGGTCCAGTCTCCGCCGGCCTCGTAGCGCTCGGCCGCCGTGCGGATCTCGGCCTCCGTGCCGTGCAGCGCGCACACGCACCCGAGCAGATTGGGAAAGCTCTTCAGATACCCGGATTTCTCCAGCTGCTCACGGCTCATGACCGGCGGGAAACGCAGGATTTCCGCGCGCCGGTCGCGCTGGCGCGAGATATATACGGACAGCCGCTCCACCAGGTCCTCGTACAGAGCCGTGCGCGCGTACACGCCGTCGACCCCGAGCGGCCTGAACAGCGCAGCGCCGATGTGCTGCAGCGGATCGGGTACATCGAAACTCATGTGAGAAGGAGCGTGCTCAATCGCCGATCGACGCCGCAATCGGCGCAAGGAGCGACGAGCTCGCGAGGTTAGTCAGTATCCGATCGTTGTTGATCATGAGCGGCGCGGACAGTACATCGCGCAGATGCCGCTCAATGCTGAACTCACTGTCGCAACGATACCCGGACAGCCCGCAGGCCCGCATCGCCGACAGGACGATCGACACCGCGAGCTCGGAGGCCTCGACCTTGGTCAGCGTGATCAGGGTCTGAAATTCGAGCGACGCCAGCGCCTTCGGGTCGTCCATCGAGCGCTGGTAGGCACGTAGCGAACTCGCCAACATTCCGCGCAGGGTCCGCAGTGAGGCGAGCGCCCGGGTGTACTGCGGCGCCCCGGGTGGGGTCTGCCCGCCACTCTGGCGCACCACCTGGCGGATGAACGCCTGGGCGCGCGCGGTCGCATCCGCGGCGACACCCGTCCATACCGAGCCCCACAGCAGGTGGGCGCACGGGACCATGGTCTGCGGGTGGATGATCTCGTACGGGTCCGGCACGATCTGATCCGCCGCGCCCGAAGCCTTGAGCGTGTAGCCCTCGCTGCAGGTTCCGCGCATCCCTAACGTGTTCCAGCCCTGCAGCCGGGTGAGGGTGTAATCGTCCTTCAGGAAAGCGACCAGCACCTGATCGGACGCCGCCGCATCGGATGAGCGCCGTGCGGTCGTCACGATGCCGTCGGCGTAGGCGCCGTAGGAGATGACGCTCGCGCGCCGCTCCAGACTGATACGGCCGTCGCGGTACTCGAGCGGTGCCTCGCTGGCGCGGACGTTCCCGCCGCCCTGGCCCTCGGTCGTCGAGGACGCCAGCAGCAGCTGTTCCGCACACAAGCGGCGCAGCAGACGCTCGAGCGCCTGGCTGTCGTGCATGTGCCGCAGGATGCAAGCGGTCTTGATCTGGTGCATCGCGTAGATCATGCCGGTCGAGGCGCACGACCGACCCAGCTGGTAGCACACGTCCGCAACCTGCGCGAGCTCGGCGCCTTCGCCCCCGAGTCTCTCCGGCACCAGGATGCCGAGCAGGCGCTGGGACTTGACGGCCGCGAACGCTTCCTCGGGGAAGCGGCCGGCGCTGTCGACCGTCGCGGCGTGCTTCGCGGCGACCGCGGTGACCGCCTGCACGCGTGTCGTGAAGTCGGCCGGCATGCGGACCACAGTGGCGGATGGCGCTTTGATCATTCTTACCGACGTCGCGATGAATTCAAACGGCCCTGCGGAAGGTTCGAGGACTCTCGCCGCATATTTAGCCGCTTCGATAAGCTCAAGGTGGTGTTCATCGCCTAGTCCACTTGGCTCATCCTCGAAGCTGTGCGCCAAGTGTTCATCGCGTGGTCTATTTGGCGCTCATTATCGAAGCTGTGCGCCAGTAGTGTTAACAGCCCCCTGACCAGTACCTTAAGCTGCTGCATGACGGGGATCACAGTAAGGGACCAGCTGATGCCGCTGCACGTCGAGCCACCGCGATCCGCAACGCCTCCCGCGCACGGCGGCTACGATCACGGCGCCGTCCCGCACGCCATCGTCATCGGCCTCCTCAACAATATGCCGGACGCAGCCCTCGAGCCAACCGAGGGCCAATTCACCGCCTTACTGGATGTCGCGGCGGGCTCGCATCCGGTGCGGCTGCGCTTCTCCTGCCTTCCGGGTGTGCCGCGCGGACCGGCCGCCCGCGAGCGCATTGAGCGCACCTATTGGAGCCTCGAGGAGCTGCTGCGGCACGCGCCGGATGCGCTCATCGTCACCGGAACGGAGCCGCGCGCGGCCTCGTTGAGCGATGAGCCCTACTGGGCGCAGTTCGTGGAGACGCTCAACTGGGCCGAAGCCCACACCCTCTCGAGCATCTGGTCGTGCCTCGCCGCTCACGCCGCCGTTGAGGTGCTCGACGGCGTTCGCCGCCAGCGCCTCCAGCACAAGCGCTTCGGGGTCTTTGAGCACAGCGTTCTCGCCGGCCACCCGCTCATGCGTGGGGTCTCCGCCCCGCTGCGGATGCCGCATTCCCGGTGGAACGAGCTGCCGGTGGCGGAGCTGCGCTCCGCCGGATACGCGATCCTCAGCAGCTCACCCGAGTCGGGTGCGGACCTGTTCGTCAAGCAGCGCCGCAGCCTGCACCTGTTCTTCCAGGGTCATCCGGAGTACGAGCGCATCACGCTGTTCAAGGAATACCGGCGCGATGTCAGCCGGTTCCTGAGCGGGGAGCAGTCGAGCTACCCGCCGCTCCCCTGCCGCTACTTCTCCGCCGAGGCGGCGGCGGCGCTGCGCGAATTCCAGGATCGCGCGCTGTCGCAGCGCACGGCCGAGCTGCTGGCCGACTTTCCTGCCTCCGCGGCAGCCGGCGCGCAGAGCAGCTGGCGGCCCGCGGCCCTCGCGATGTACCGCAACTGGCTGGCGCTGCTCGCGAATGCGAAGGCCGCCGCAGTCACGGCCGTGCAGGCGCAGGTATGATGGGGGTGGCCATGAACGAGAGAACCGGGGGCGTCCCCGACCGCACGCCGCGTGAGCACCTGATCGACCTGATCAGGCAGATTCTCGGTCCCCCGGAGGCCGCCCGACCTCTGCCGATCGACGCGCGCCTGAGCGAGCTCGGGATGAGCTCCATCAAGATGGTGAACCTCATGCTCGCCATCGAGGTCGAGTTCAACCTCACGATCCCGCAGGCCGAGATTACGCCGGAGAATTTCGAGTCCATCGTCTCCGTCGAGCAGCTGGTGCGGCGGCTCAGCGCCTCAAATGGCGGCAGTTAGCGCGGCGACGAGCTCATCGACGTCGGCGAGACCGGTCTCGCCGTGCGTTGCACACACCCTCAAGACCTCGCGCCCCTCGAATGTCGCGTACGCGGCCCAGGCGCGCCCGGAGGCGCGCACCCGACGCACGATGTCGCCGACCCCGGGGTGCCCGGGCGGCGGCACGGCGCACAGCACCGCCAGGCGCGAGTCATTGGCCACGGACCAACCGTGCGCGAGCAGCCGCGCCTTGACGTGCTCGATCACCTCCACGGCCCGCTCCACGTGTGCGGCATAGCCCTGCCAGCCGGCCGCGGCGAGCGCCAGGAACAAGCGCAGGCCCATGAAGCGTCGCGACCACTGGATGGTGTTCAGGTAGGGATCGAGGCCGTGCGCATTGGAGGGCATGAAATCGGCCCGCACGCGAAACACCTCGCTCAGCAGCGCCGGGTGTCGCGTGATGAACATGCCGCAGCCCATGGTGGTGGCCAACCACTTGTGCGCGTCGATGGTGAGCGAGTCCGCCAGCTCGATGCCTGCGAGGAGCCCGCGCAGCCGGTCCGAGCACAGCGCTGCCCCACCCCAGGCGGCATCGACGTGGCACCACAGGCCGTGCTCGCGCGCGACTTGCGCGCAGGCCGCCAGCGGATCAACCATGCCGCCACCGGTCGTGCCGGCCGTGGCTGAGATCAGCACGGGGATGAGCCCCTGCCTGCGATCCTGAGTGACGCTCTGCGCGAGCGCGCGCGCGTCCATGCGGCCCTGGCCGTCGGTGGCAATGAGCCGCAGCGCGGCGCGCCCGATACCCGCCTGGTGCACGATCTTGAACCAGGCGGGATGACAATCGCGCGAGGTGTACATGGTGACCGGACCGGCAAATGCCCGCGCCCCCTCCTCGCCAAATCGCGCCTCCGAGCGCGTCAGCGCGCACACGAGTGCGGTGTAGTTCGCCTCCGAGCCGCTCGTGGTGAAGTGTCCCGACGCGTCCGCCGGCAAGCCGGCGCGCTGTGCCATGGCGCGGATGACGTGTGCTTCGATCTCGACCGGCGCCGGGGATGAGCCCGAGCTCGCCAGCTGCGGATTGAAGGCGCCGGCAATGCGATCGGCGCACTGCGAGGGGAAGCTGGCGGCCGGATTGAACAGACCGAAGTAGCGCGGGTGTGTCATGTGAGTGACGCCGTGCTCGAGCTGCGCGATCGTCCATTCGAGCAGTGGCTCGATGGGACGGGGGGTGCGGAAATCAAAGCCGGCGAGCTCGTGGCGAAATCTCGCCATGTCCAGGGTAGGCATGACGGACCCGCGCGCCACCCGCGCGCCGGCCCCGGCAAGCTCGCGTGTCAGCAGATCATCCAGGCGCTCGCGCAGCTCGCGAGCCGGGAATAGCGCCGGGACCGGCGGTGGCAATTCCTCACTCACGCGGCTTCGAGCCCGTCAGTCCCTGGTGGCGGCGGCAAGCGCCTGATCGAGGTCGGCGATGATGTCATCGATGTGCTCGATGCCGACGCTCAGGCGCAGCGTCTCAGGCCCAATACCCGCGAGGCGCTGCTCCTCCGCCGACATCTGCCGGTGCGTGGTCGAGGCGGGATGACAGGCGAGGGACTTCGCATCCCCCAGATTCACCAGCCGCTTGAACAGGCGCAAGGCGTCATAGAAGCGGGTGCCGGCATCGTAGCCGCCGCGAATCGCGAAGGTCAGGAGCGAGCACGCCCGGCCACCGAGATATTTCTGCACCAGCGGATAGTAGGGGTTGTCAGGGAAGCCCGCGTAGCTGACGGAGGCGACGCGCCGGTCGGCACGCAGGAATACTGCCACCCGCCGCGCATTCTCCACGTGACGGTCCACACGCAGGGCCACCGTCTCGATACCCTGCAGCAGCAGAAAGGCGCTGAGGGGCGGCAACACCGCGCCCATCGTTCTTTGATAGACGCTGCGACAGCGGCCAATGTAGGCTCGCGGCCCGTAGTGCTCGGTGTAGACGAGTCCATGGTAGGAATCGTCCGGCTGCGTCAGCATCGGAAATCGTGCAGCATACTTCTGCCACGGGAAGTTGCCGGCATCCACGATGATGCCGCCGAGCGTGGTCCCGTGGCCGCCGAGGAACTTGGTGAGCGAGTGCAGTACGACGTCCGCGCCGTAGTCAATGGGGCGAATGAGCATCGGGGTCGGAACCGTGTTATCGACGATCAGCGGCACCCCGGCGCGATGCGCCACCTCGGCAATCGCCTCCAGGTCACAGACATTGCCGGCGGGATTGCCGACCGTCTCGCAGAACACCGCACTGGTGCTCTCATCGATGAGGGCCGCGAGCTCCGCAGGCTTGTCGGACCGGGCGAACCTCGTCTTGACTCCGAACTTGGGCAGAATGTGTGCGAGCAGCGTATGGGTCGTCCCGTAGAGCTGCGGCACCGAGACGAGGGTCCGGCCCGCTTCCGTCAGGGCGAGCACCGCGAAGTGCACCGCCGCCTGCCCGGTACTCACGCTCAGCGCATCCACACCTCCCTCGAGATCGGCGACGCGCCGCTCGAGCACTGCATTGGTCGGGTTGGCGATGCGCGAATAGCGGTAGCCCTCGACCTCGAGGTTGAACAGAGCCGCGCCATGCTCGGCGCTGTCGAAGGAGTAGGCAACCGTCTGGTAGATCGGCACTGCCACGGCCTTGGTGGTCGGGTCGCAGTCGAAGCCGCTGTGCAAAGCGATAGTCTCTTGTCTCATTGCCTCGCATCACCTGTTGCCTTACCTGCGCTGCCAAGACCGCGCCCGCGTATCAAATGCGCTGACACAATCGGCATCGTTTCCGCATTATGAACGCTCCCCGCCCTGAAAACATGAGGTCACCTCTGAAGGCGTGGCTGCGCGCGCTCGAGGCGACCGCGCCCATCGAGCGCGGCCAGGCGCCGATCCTGCCGCTGCTCATCGACACTCTGGCCGAACGATTCGACGCGGCGCCGGCGCTGCTCGGGCGCGACGCCTGTCTCAGTTACCGCGAGCTCGCGCAGGCGGCGAGTCGTTACGCGCGCTGGGGCCTCGCGCAGGGTCTGACAGCGCGGGACGTCGTGTGCCTGCTGATGCCCAACTGCCCCGACTACATGGCCATCTGGCTCGGCCTGTCCCGCATCGGCGTCACCGTGTCACTTCTGAA
>Ga0208988_1000118_pt1 | contig 10157 bp, 8 predicted proteins | sample MedBloCARef_M1_FD_187850 | JGI IMG/M metagenome (GOLD analysis project Ga0208988, IMG submission 187850) | Forest soil microbial communities from El Dorado National Forest, California, USA - Mediterranean Blodgett CA Ref_M1 (SPAdes) (version 2) | ecosystem: Environmental > Terrestrial > Soil >... | reverse complement strand
CGCGCATCGAGGCCGTGGGCGGCGATGGTCTCGCGCAGCGGTGGCAGCCGGGCGAGCGCGTCCATCTCGGGCGCGGCGTTCAGGTGTGACGCCGGCGGGCCATGTCGTCCGCCATGCGCAGCGCGGCGATGAGGCTCGCCGGGTCGGCGCGGCCGGTGCCGGCAATGTCGAGCGCGGTACCATGGTCGGGCGAGGTCCGCACATAGGGCAAGCCCAGGGTCACATTGACCCCGCCGGCAAAATCCACGGTCTTGATCGGGATCAGGGCCTGGTCGTGATACATGCAGAGGGCCGCGTCATAGGTTGCACGGGCGGCGGCGTGGAACAGCGTGTCGGCCGGCGCCGGGCCACGCACGTCGATGCCGTCGCGTCTCAGCACCTCGATCGCCGGTGCGATCACCCGAGCCTCCTCGTCGCCCATCGAGCCCTGCTCGCCGGCATGCGGGTTGAGACCGGCCACGGCAACCCGGGGGTGGTCGATGCCGAACAGCGACTTGAGGCCGGCCGCGGCGATGCGGCCCGCCCGAACGATCTTGACGCTGTCAAGCGTGCGAACGGCCTCGGCCAAAGAGAGGTGGATGGTGACCGGCACGACACGCAACTCGGGGCAGGCGAGCATCATGGCGACGTCGACCCCGCCCGCCAGCTCGGCGAGATACTCGGTATGTCCAGGATGCCGGAAGCCGGCGTCCTGGAGAGTCTTCTTCTGGATGGGATTGGTCACCAGCCCGGCGATCTCGCCGGCAAGCGCCAATCGGGCCCCACGCTCGATGGCCTCCAGGGTGGCCGGCGCATTGGCTGGATCCGGATGGCCGGCGCGCACGGGGCCGCGCAACTGCACCGAAAGGACGGGCAGCGCCGTATCGAAGACGGCGCAGGCGTCAGCCGGCCGCGTGATCTGGCGCACCGGGACATCGAGACCGAGCTTGTCGGCGAGGGTCGCCAGGCGGACGGCGTCGTCGAGGACGAAGAAGGGCCGCGCACCGCGTTGGCGCATCGACCAGGCTTTGAGGCTGAGTTCGCCGCCGATACCGGCCGGCTCGCCCATCGTCACGGCGAGCGGCGCGGCGGCCGTCATGGCTGCTTGACGTCGATGGTCGCCTGGCGCCGCAGGTCACGCATGTAGCGTCGGCCGGCCGCTTCGAGTTTCTGCAGCAGGAGCTGTTGGGAAATGACGTCGCGGGCCGGCAGGCCATCGCCGCCGATCTTGCCGCACAGAGATACGACCTGCAGCCCTTCGGCGACCCGGAAGGGGCCCGCCGTGCCACCCACATTGAGCTTGGGAATCTCCTCGAACATCTGGCGGTTGGCCGCGAGATCGCCCACCCGGATACCCTGCAGGTCGCCCGAGGTTGCGCCCTTGAGGTCGTGCGAGCGGGCATGGAGGTCGCTGCAGTTCCGGACGCCGACCAGCGCCTTTTGGGCGTCGGCGGTCGCCTTGGCGACTTCATCCGCCGAGGCGTTGGTCGGCAGGGGCAAGGTCATCTGCGTCAGGTTGAGGCGCATGTCTTCGGGCCGCGTCGCCGCGAACTGCCGGCGGTCGATGACGTACAGGATATGCCAGCCTGCGCTGCTGCGGATGGGCTCGGAGTACTGCTTGACCGGAAGCTTCTCGACGGCGGCATCGAGGGAGGCATCGAGCGACCCGGGCAAGACCCACCCAAGTTCACCGCCTGCCTGCGCGGTCGCCCCTTGGGAGAATTGCTGGGCGACGGCGCCGAACGGCGCGCCGCGCTTGAGCTGCTCGGTGATACGGTCGGCACTGCGCTTGGCTTCGTCGGCGAGGTCGGCGCGGTCGACAGGCACGAAGATCTCGGCCACGCGCGATTCGGTCTTGCCGACGTTCGTCCGCATCCGGCCCAGCGCGTCGTCGATCTCGGCTTCCGAAACGTCGACCTGGGGCCTCACTTTGCGGCGGATGATCTTGTTCCAGGCGATCTGCGCCTCGATCTGCTGGATTGCGATCTCGAAGGGCACGCCGACGCTCTGCAGGTATTGCCTGAACTGGCCGTGCACCATGCCCGCGGAGCGTTCAATGTCGCTGAACCGCTGCTGCAGCTCGGCGTCGGAGGCCTTGAGGCCCAGCCGCTTGGCATCCTGGATCTGCAGCCGCTCGTCGATCATCTGGCGCAGTATCTGGGCCGCCATCCGCTGGCGCAGTTCCGGACTGTCCTGCAGTCCGGTGGTGCGGATGGCGAACAATACCCTTTGGGACAGGTCGAAATCGGTGACGGCATCGTCGTTGACCCGCGCGACCACGCGCAGCCCTTCAGCCGACGCGAGAGCCGGCGACAGCACGATGACGATGGCGAGAAGAGTGCGGAGGAACAGCGCGGACATTGAACCGGCAAGTTGACGGAGGGGAAGGCATTATATTCCGCGACAGCTCTGCTGCAACGTACCGCGCGGGATAGAACGGGACTATGGCAAGATGCAGGCGCGCTTGACGCTCGGCAGCCGGTGGTTTAGCCGAACACGGCAGACGTGGCAGGCACAAGAGGGGGCAACGATCCACAGAATGACCACCGCGCGCCGCACGATCAGCGCCTCCAGCGCATGGGACCGGATTTGCTCCGGGGTGGGCTATCACCTCGACAATCTTGGCCGCTGGCTGATCGTGAACGCTCCAGCGATCGGATCGACATATGCGGCGTTCCTGGCGCCGGGCATCCCGCGGCTGAAGCCGAGGCCCGGCTGGATGTTCGCGCAGGAGTACTACGAGCAGCGCCGCTGGCTGGCCTGCCGGCGCGGCGCCCTGTGGGAGGCTGCTCGCGAGAAGGACCTCGCGGTGCCGATCACCGTGCGGTGGCACGGCAGCACCACGGTCGACCTGACCCTGGGCAACGACAACAGCCTTTGCCTCTATGTCTGCGGCTCGTTCGAACCCAACGAATTCGCCTTCCTGGATCGCGTGCTGCGACCCGGCATGGTGTTCGTCGATGTCGGCGCCAATGACGGCTATTACACGCTCTTCGCGGCCCGGCGCGTCGGACCGTCGGGCCGGGTGGTGGCGGCCGAACCCAGTTCGCGCGAGCGGGCGCACCTGCAGCGCAACCTCGGACGCAACGGTCTCGACAACGTCTCGGTCGTGCCGGCCGCCATCGGGGCGGCCGTCGGGCTCGCCGACCTCCACCTGGCGCACGGTGTGCATGCCGGCCACAACACCCTCGGCAGCTTCGCCCATGACGACGTGGTGCGCGCCAGCCTCGAGCGCGTGCCCATCGAGCCGCTCGACGCGGTGATCGCCCGGCTCGGCCTGCCCAGGGTCGACTTCGTGAAGATCGACGTCGAAGGCGCCGAAGCCAGCGTCATTGCCGGCGCGGCGACAGTGCTGAGCGCGATGCGGCCGCTCATGCTGATCGAGGTCAACGACAAGGCGCTGCGCGCGCAGGGCAACTGTGCCGACTCCCTCATGGCCACCCTGCGCGACGACCTGCGCTACGAGATATTCGTCTTTTCTCCCGTGACCGGCCTGCTCGAACGGCCGATCGACGGTCATCCACTCTCTGCCAATGTCGTGGCCATACCGGGCGAGCGGGTCGCCGACACGATCACCGCGGCTTAAGCCATCGGTCAAAGGCTCCTTCGCGAATGGCAGCACGACTGAAGCCGGAGGCCGCGGCCCTTCTCGGTTGGGCAACCGACGCAGCGCTTCCCCTTTGGGCAACGGCAGGCTTCGATGTCGAGCATGGACGGTTCGAGGAGCGCTTGACGCTCGGCGCGGAGCGACTGCCCGCCGTTCCGGTCCGCCTGCTGTCCCAGGCGCGCCAGATCTACGCCTACGCTGTTGCGGCAAGGAGGGGTTGGTATCCCGGCGCGGCCACGCTGGTCGAGCGAGCCTACGTCTCGATGGTGCGCGACTTCCACCGACGGGACGGGAAGGACGGCTGGATCTTCTCGATCCGGCGTGACGGCGCCGTTGCCGACCCGCGCCGGGATTTCTACGCCCATACCTTCGTGCTTCTGGCGATCGCGTCCTATGTCCAGGCGACCGGCAAGCGGCAGGCGCTCGCCTTGGCTGACGAAACTTTGGCGTTCATCGACCGCCACCTCCGCGTGGCCAAAGGTGAAGGCTTCCTTGAAGGCCTGCCGCTCTCCGATGCCCTGCGCCGCCAGAACCCGCATATGCATATGTTCGAGGGGCTTCTTTCCCTTTGGGAGTGCTCCGAGGACGCGCGCTATATGACGCGGGCGGGAGAACTGTTCGACCTGTTTGCCGCGCGCTTCTTTCGCGCCGAGCCTGGCATTCTGGGCGAGTACTTCACGGCCACCCTCCAGCCCGCCGAGGGCATCGCCGGCAGCATTGTCGAGCCCGGACATCATTACGAATGGGTCTGGCTGCTGCGGCGCTTCGGACAAATCAGTGGGCGGTCGGTGCAGCCTTATGTCGATGCGCTGTACGACTTTGCCGATCGATATGGATTTGATGGCGCGGGACTGATCGTCGACGAACTGCTCGTCGACGGCTCGCACCATGCGCCATCCCGTCGGATCTGGCCGATCGCGGAGGCGGTCAAAGCCAACCTGGTCGAGGCTCGGCTGGGGCGACCGCGGTCGGAAGGCAAGGCCGCTTCATTGGCTGTCTTGTTGCGAGCTCACTTCCTGACCGCAGATCCTCCCGGCGGCTGGCACGACCGGCTGGACCGCAACGGCGCCTGCCTCAGCAAGTTCATGCCGGCCAGCACTTTGTACCATGTCGTCTGTGCGATCGATGAAATCAGCCAGTTCGTGAGCGGTTCCACCGAGCCTTCGGCGTGACCGTCGCTACGAGCGACGGCCTCGTTCGAGCTTGGCATTTCCCTGGTCGCGCTGCGACACGATGGGATTCTGGATCGGCCACCAGATGTTCAGCGTCGGATCGCTCCACAAGAGGGTGAACTGGCTGGCTCGATCGTATTCCGTGCTTTGCTTGTAGTGAAAAATCGCGCGTTCGCTCATGACGACGTGCCCGTTGCCGAACTTCGGCGGCACGAGCACCTGCAGGTGATTGGTATCGGACAGCGTAAACGAGGCCCATTCGCGGTATTGCGATGAATTCGGATCGTTGTTCACCACGACCATGTAGAAGCTTCCCTGCAGGCAGGAGATCAGCTTCCAGGTCTTGGTATCGCCGTGGATGCCGCGCAGCACGTGACGGTGCGATATGGAAATGTCGTCCTGGACGAAATCGATCGGGATACCGGCGGTGAAGTAGGCATTGCGATTGTAGGTCTCGATGTAGTGGCCGCGGAAGTCCTCGAACACCGTCGGCGGCTTGATCAACAGCACCGATTCGAGCTTTGTCGGAAATACCTCCATCTCCGCTACTCCTTTGCGGCGCGCTTGCGCGCACCGGCGAATATGTCCGACGGGACCGCCGCTTGCCCGGCGCCGAGCAGTTCTTCCTTGCGGTAGACGATCGTCGAGCCCGTGAAATCGACCGAAACGGGAACGGTGATGAGATGCGACAACGCTTCGCGAACGGCCGGTTGCCGATCCGGGGGAACCACGAACACCATGAAACCCGTACCGCCGGCGCCGAGCAGCTTGCCGCCGAGCGCGCCAGCCCGCCTGGCGTCGTCGTAGATGCGGTCGATCGTCGTCGTGCTCGTGCCCTCGGCCAGGCGTCTCTTCAGCTTCCAGCTTTCATGCAGAAGCTCGCCGAAGTCCGCGAGTCGTCCGGCGTGAAGCATCTCGACGGCCACTTCGACCATCTCGCGCATGCGGCGCATATGCGCGGCATTGGCGTCGAGGTTGCTGATCAGCTTCTTGGCGAAGTCCGACGAAATCCGGCTGCTGCCGGTATAGAAGAGCATCAGCCAGTTCTCGAGGTCGCCGCGCCTTGCATCGCTGAGGCCGAGCGGGGTGACCGAGAACGAGTCGTCGGGCTCGAACTTGATGACGTTGATGCCGCCGTAGGCGCTGGCGATCTGGTCCTGGCATCCGACGCTTTCCTTGAGCTTGTTCTGCTCGAGGTCCGTCGCGGCCTTGGCGAGGGCGTGAGCGTCGAGGCTCTTGCCGCGCATTGCGTTCAAGACGTTGATCAGGCCGACGGCGAAGGCCGAGCTCGAGCCGATGCCGGAGCGCGCCGGCAGATCGCCCTGGTGAAACAGCTCGATACCCTGCGTGTCGTCAAATCCGAGCGTCTGCAGCCCAACCCGAACAGCCGGGTGCAGGATCTCGGAAATCGCTCCGACCGCCTCGATATGGGACCAGATGATGCGATGACGGATGCCGAAGAAAGGCGGCAGGAAGCCGGTCCCTATATAGCAATGCTTGTCGATGGCCATCGACAGCACGGCGCCGCCGTGCCGCCGGTACCACGCCGGATAATCCGTGCCGCCGCCGAAGAACGAGACGCGGTACGGCGTTCGGGAAATCGCCATGAGCATCTGAGTGCCATCAACCTTTCTAAGTATTGCCGATCAACGGGTGAGGAAGCGGTCCCCCTCCGTTGCCACGCGATCCCGCCAATAGTCCAGCAGGTCACGCAGGGTCTTGTCGTAGGGAATCTCGGGCTTCCAGCCGGTGTGAGCCTGGAATTTTGCGATATTCGGCACCTGCAGATCGGCGTCGATCGGGCGCAGGCGATCGGGGTCAACCTCGACACGGATGTCGGCCTTGCACGGCGAGAAGGAGATCAGCGTATCGAGGATGTCCTTCACCGTGCAGGAATGATTGCCGCCGATGTTGTAGTAGGCGCCCGCTGTCGGATTGACGGTGACCAGCATGTAGTAGGCGCGCACGGCGTCGCGCACGTCGGCCACCGTGCGCAGCGATTGCAGGTTGCCGACCTTGACCACGGGCGGAATATGATTGTGCTCGATCATCGCGATCTGCTTGGCGAAGGTCGATTCGGCAAAGACGTCGCCGCGCCGGGGCCCGGTATGGGTGAACATCCGCGTCGTCATGACTGTCATGCCGTAGGCTTCGGCATAGAAACGTCCGACGAGATCGGTGCCGACCTTGGAGATGGCATAGGGCGATGCCGGATGGAACGTGCACTCCTCGTCGATCGGCAGCTTTTCCCGGGGCACCCGGCCGAACACCTCGGACGAGGCGCAGACATGGATGATCGCCTTGGGGGCATGCTGCTTCAGCGCGTCGAGGACGCGCACCGTGCCCTGGACGTTGGTGTCCATGGTGTCGAGCGGTGCGTCGAAGCTGGTGCGCGGAAAGCTCTGGGCGGCGAGATGGAAGACGTAGTCCGGTTTGGCGTTGGCCACGACGTTCTGGATCGACATCGTGTCGCGCAGGTCGCCATAGAGCAGCGAGACGCGGTCGCCTGCATTGATCCGCCACGCGATGCTGGCGAGATTGTCGAGCGGGCTGCGCCAACGGCACATGCCCACGATGTCCCAATCCGTGCGCTCAAGCAGGAACTCGGCCAGATGCGAGCCGACCATTCCCGTGATGCCTGTGATGAGGGCGCGCCGAGCAGCCATCGTTCGTCTATCCTACCATCGATGTCGCGGTTTACTTAGTTGAGGCGAGGGCAAAAGGCCACCTTAACTCGTCGGTTGCAATACCGGCCCCAGGACCTTGCCGTTGCCTTGCGAGTCGGAGGTCTCTATGGTCCGACCCACCTCAAAAACAACGACAGTAACGATGATTCTTGCCCGCGAGCTCCTGCCTAAAACGACGGCGGTACAATTGTTCAAGAGCCTTTTTCTGGCTCGGCGTTCCGAAGAGTACATCGTCAAGCATTACCCCGAAAACCAGATGCGGACCCCGATGCACATGTCGATGGGCCAGGAATTCGTGCCCGTCGGTGTTTGTGCAGCGCTCGACGGCAAAGCCGATGTTTTTGCCTCGTACCGCAGTCACGCAGCCTTCCTGGCGCAAACGCACGATACCGACCGATTCTTTTCCGAGCTTTACGGCCGTACCTCCGGCACCGGCGAAGGCAAGGGCGGCTCGATGCACCTGGCTGCCCCCGACCAGGGGCACATGCTGTCGAGCGGTGTGGTCGCCACGCAGATTCCCGTGGCGGTCGGAGCGGCTTTCGCCAATCTGCGGCTGGGGACAGGGCGCACGGCCGTAGCCTTCTTCGGCGACGGCGCGGCGGACGCCGGAGTCTTCTGGGAGAGCATCAACTCGGCCGCTCTGTTCCGGCTCCCCGTGATATTCGTCTGCGAGGACAACGGTTATGCGGTCGACACGCCGCGCGAGGCACGCCAGGCGTCGCGTTCCCTTGGCGAGGCCGTCAAGCCTTTCGGCGCCGACACGTACGAGGACGACAGCGGCGATGTCGAGAGCGTTTATTCCCTGGCGAAGGAAGCGGCCGAGAAGGCCCACCGCGACCGTCGCCCGGCATTCCTCAACATCAAGTGCTGCCGATATCTCGAGCATGTCGGCATCGGCACGGACTGGAACTGGGGGTATCGCGACCAGGCGACCGTCGAGCGAGACTGGATCGCTCGCGACGCCCTGAAAGCGCAACGCGCGAGACTGGCAAGCCATCAGATGAGCGAAAGCGCGATCGCCGCGATGGAAGAGGAGATCGACAAGTCCATCCGCGCGAGCGTGCAGCGAGCCATGGAAGCGCCGATCCCCGCGCCGGACCGACTCCATGCAGGTGTGTTTCATGAGAAAGCTTGATTACAGCGGCGCCATCCGCGAAGCGATGTCGCAGGAGATGGAGCGCGACCCGCGGGTCTTCGTCTACGGCATCGGCGTTCCGACCTGGTCCAAGATCTTCAATACGACGCAAGGGCTGGTCGAGAAGTTCGGCAAGGAGCGCTGCTTCGACACGCCGATTTCCGAGGATGCCATGATGGGCTTCGGGCTCGGCGCCGCGATCCGCGGGCTACGGCCGATCCATGTCCATATTCGCGTCGATTTCATGATTTTGGCGACCAACCAGCTCCTCAACATGGTGTCGAACTACACCTATTCGACGGGCGGCAAGCTCAAGGTGCCGCTGGTCGTGCGCGCCGTGATCGGCCGTGGCTGGGGGCAGGGAGCGCAGCATTCGAAGAGCCTGTTCTCCAACTTCACCCACATTCCCGGGCTGAAGGTTATCGCGCCGACGACGCCGTCCGACATGAAAGGCATGCTGACCGCAGCCATCCGCGACGACAATCCGGTGATCTGCTTCGAGCACCGCTGGCTCTATTGGGCCGAGGAGGACGTTCCCGAAGAACCGTACGAAATCCCGCTCGGCGTCGGACGCATCCTGCGGCCGGGCAAAGACGTCACAGTCGTCGGTCTGTCATGGATGAACGTCGAGGCGCGCCTGGCGGCGGACATCCTGCAAAAGCGCGGCGTGTCGGTCGAGATCATCGATCCGCGCACGCTGGCGCCGCTCGACGAGAATCTGATCGTCGAATCGGTGAAGCGGACGGGGCGTTGCATCATCGCCGACTGCGACTGGGTCGACAGCGGCTTCAGCGCCGAGCTGTCAGCGCGCATCAACGAGAAATGCTTCGGCAAGCTGAAGGCGCCGGTCAAGCGTATCGGCTTTGCCCACACGCCGTGCCCGACGGTGCGCGAACTCGAAAACGAGTTCTACCCGAACGCCAAGACGATCGTGCATGCCGTCGAGGACATGCTGGGGCTGGAAGCCGCCAACCTCGATGGCGAGGATTTCTTCAGTCACGAACGCCGCTTCCGCGGGCCGTTCTAGGCCGGAGCGCGCAATGGATTTCGGCCTTTCCGGAAAGTTCGCCCTGGTGACCGGCGGCAGCCACGGCATCGGTCTGGCGTCGGCCAAGCAACTGGCAGCCGAGGGCTGCAACATCGCCATCTGCTCGCGCTCCCAGCAGCGCCTGGACGCGGCGATCGGCGAGCTGAAGGGCTTTGGCGTCCGTACTCTGGCCGTTGCCGCCGATGTCCTGGAAGCGGCCGCCGCCGATCGCGTGATGGACGTCATTGATCGCGAATGGGGCGAACTGCAGATCCTCATCAACAATGTCGGCGGCGGCGGGCGTTGGGGCAAGGAAAGCGTCGAAGAGACGGAGCTTCTGGTGTGGAGCGACGTCTACGAAAAGAATGCCATGGCCGCCGTTCGCTTCACCCGGCGCGCCCTGCCTCATATGCGCCGCAACAAGTGGGGACGGGTAGTGACCATCACCTCGATCTATGGCGGCAAGGAAGGCGGCGGGCGGCCCTGGTTCACCATGGCGAAGGCGGCCGAGACAGGCCTGATGAAATCGCTCTCTGCCATGACTTACCTG
>Ga0208988_1000117_pt1 | contig 10165 bp, 11 predicted proteins | sample MedBloCARef_M1_FD_187850 | JGI IMG/M metagenome (GOLD analysis project Ga0208988, IMG submission 187850) | Forest soil microbial communities from El Dorado National Forest, California, USA - Mediterranean Blodgett CA Ref_M1 (SPAdes) (version 2) | ecosystem: Environmental > Terrestrial > Soil >... | reverse complement strand
GAGCGCCTACACCTCGCGCCTCAGGACATCCTACTCGTCTTCCACGAGGTGGAACCGAACCTCCCGCGCTTTCCTGCTGCGTCGATCAGGCGGGAGGCGCCCGCGGATGCCTAAGCCGTCAAGCGTGACCAGCTCGTGGAGGCAACGAAAGAGCATGCGCGAGACACTGGCAAGAAACGAGCCGGTCGTGATGCTTGATTGGAAGACAACGCCGAATTGGCGTCACTAGCCGGTTATGCAGGAGTTTGATGAGATGTCGGATGATCAGTCAGGAGAAGCCACTAGCAAACGGCCATTGACGACCGCGGGGGTGGTCATCCGGTTGGGTGCAATTGGCGTAGCCGTGCTCTGCGTCGCCGGCGCGTTCGCTTACACGGGGGGCTGGCTTTCGCCTCGCCGGCTGACTGAAGACCGGATGTTGGCGGCTTTCACGGACGCTGAAGGTCTGCATCCCGGGTTTCGCCGGAATCACGCGAAAGGCGTCTGCGTCAGCGGGTGGTTCGACAGCAACGGACAGGCAGTCTCGTTCTCCACGGCCACCGTGTTCAAGCCGGTCCGCACCGCCATCGTCGGCCGTTTCGGCCTCTCCGGCGCCAACCCGTTCCAGGCCGATCAGCCAGCAATCGTGCGCAGCATGGCCGTTAAGTTCCTGCTGCCGGGGGCCGGGGAATGGCGGATTACGATGAACAACGAGGCAGTGTTTGGTGTGAACTCGGCGCAAGGTTTCCGCGACCAGGTCCTCGCCTCCATCCCTGACCCGGCCACCGGAAAGCCTGATCCCGCCAAGGTCAAGGCGTTCATGGCTGCCCACCCCGAGACCGTACGGGCCATGGCGGTCATCAAGCAAAGCCCGCCGTCCCAGGGCTTCGCCGATTCAACTTTCAACAGTCTCAACGCCTTCCGTCTCGTCAACGCGGCCGGCGCGTCCATTCCGGTTCGCTGGGCCACAGTGCCCATGCAGCCGTTCGTGGCAGAGTCTACGGCGCGGTCGGCATCGAACGACGAGAACTATCTCTTCGACGACCTAATCCAGCAGATTCACCAGCATCCGTTGCGATGGCGCCTGATGATTACCATTGGCCAACCTGGAGACCCCACCGACGACGCGACGTTGCCCTGGCCTGCCGATCGGCAGCAAATCAACGCCGGCACTGTGACAATTGACGAGGTGTCGAGTGAAGACACAGGGCCCTGCGCCTACGTCAATTACGACCCCCTGGTGTTGCCGTCCGGCATCGCGCCATCCGACGACCCGCTGCTAAGTGCTCGATCGGCGGCCTATTCGCGCTCCTTCACTCTTCGTGCCGGCGAGGAGGCGGAAAAGCCCCCGAGTGCGATCACGCGGCAGGACGTACAGGCAGGAGGCAAGTCATGACTGCAGACGCGGCGCGCTTCCCGATCCTGTCCCGGCTCCTGCACTGGCTGATGGCAGCGATGATCCTGGCGATGCTGTTCATCGGCATCGGCATGGTTGCCACGGTCTCCAAACGCTACGAGCTTCTGGTCTCGATCCACAGGCCGCTTGGGATCGCCATCCTCATCCTGGTAGTCGTCCGCCTGGTAAATCGTTGCCTCAATCCGCCGCCAGCGCTGCCCGACACGGTCCCGCCCGTCCAGCGCTGGGCGGCCAAGGCCTCCCACATCGTGCTTTACGCCTCGATGGTCGCGATGCCGTTAGTCGGCTGGGGGATGCTTTCGGCTGAACGTTACCCGATCGTACTCTACGGGCCGCTTCAGCTATCCTCGATCCTGCCACACAACGTCGCGCTGTATGCGTGGTTGCGATCCCTGCACACCTATCTCGCTTATTTGCTCTTCTTCACGTTCCTCGCCCATTTCGGTGCAGCCCTTTTCCACGGCCTGATCCGCCGCGATGGAGTGTTCGAGAGTATGGCGTCATGGCGTAGCAGGGCATCGAAATGAGGCAAATCCATCGTGGGATCCGCATACCCCAGGCCGAGGGCGTTCTTGCACGGATCAGCGGTTGGAGGCTGCACCATGGCGATACGATCGCGGCATGACCGCGGAAGAAAGCCACTAGAATAAGAGAGATCAGGAATGAAGAGCTGGAACGCACAAAAGACTACCCTGGCGGAGCGCCTCGCCGACGGACGCAGGTACGCTTCGGGCAAGACTATCGAAGTCGTGGATCTGCCGAATTTCCTTGAAGCGGTGATTCGGCCCGCCGACCGCGTCTGTCTGGAGGGCGACAACCAGAAACAAGCGGACGTCCTCGCCGCTGCGCTCACCGACGTCGATCCCGCCAAGATCCACGATCTTCATATGGTCCAGTCAGGTGTCGTGCTGCCCGAGCATCTCGATGTATTCGAGAAGGGCATCGCGCGCAGGCTCGATTATTCCTATTCCGGTCCGCAGGCAGCCCGCGTCGCGCGGTTGCTATTCGGCGGCAAAATTGAACTGGGAGCTGTTCATACATATTTAGAACTCTTTGCCCGCTACTTCGTCGATCTGACGCCGAACGTTGCGCTGATCGCTGCGGTCTGCGCGGATAGGGACGGTAATCTCTATACCGGCCCCAACACCGAAGACACGCCGACGGTCGTTGAGGCGACGACCTTCAAGAGCGGCATCGTTGTGGCGCAGGTGGCGGAGATCGTCGACAGGTTGCCCCGCGTCGACATTCCGGGCGATCGGGTGCATTTCGTCGTCGAGGCGAAAAAGCCCTTCTATGTCGAGCCGCTGTTCACGCGCGATCCGGCTGCAATCACTGAAGCTCAAGTCCTTACGGCGATGCTTGCCATCAAGGGGCTGTACGCGCCCTATGGCATACGCCGACTAAATCACGGCATCGGCTTCAGCACCGCCGCGATCGAGCTGCTCCTGCCAACCTATGGCGAGAAGCTCGGTCTGAAGGGGAGCGTCTGCACCCACTGGGCACTCAATCCGCACCCCGCGCTAATCCCGGCGATCGAGTCCGGCTGGGTGGAGCAGATCCACTCTTTCGGATCGGAAGTGGGGATGGACGACTACATCCGCGCCCGATCGGACATCTACTTCACTGGCCCCGATGGCTCGCTGCGTTCGAACCGCGCCTTCTGCCAGGTCGCCGGGCTCTACGCTTGCGACATGTTCATCGGCTCCACCCTGCAGATCGACCTGCAGGGGAATTCCTCCACCGTGACCACCTCGCGCATTGCTGGCTTCGGCGGGGCGCCGAATATGGGCTCTGATGCTCGGGGACGCCGCCATCCGAGCGCGCCCTGGCTGCAGGCGGGCAAGGAGGCCGACCCCGACGGCCCGCCACCCCTGCGGCGCGGCCGCAAGCTGGTCGTGCAGATCGGCGAGACCTTCGGCGACAAGAACGTCCCACTGTTCGTCGAGAAGCTCGACGCCCTGACGCTTGCCGAGAAACTGAATCTCGAACTCGCTCCTCTGATGATCTACGCCGACGACGTCACCCACATCGTTACTGAGGAGGGAATCGCCAATCTCCTGCTTTGCCGCGACAAAGACGAGCGCGAGCAGGCGATCCGTGGCGTGGCGGGCTACACCGATGTCGGCCGCGGCCGGGATGGGAAGATGGTTCGGCGCCTGCGAGAGCGAGGCGTCATCCGTCGGCCGGAAGACCTCGGCATCGATCCGCTCGATGCGGACAGGAGTCTGTTAGCGGCGCGTTCTATCAAGGATCTCGTCCGATGGTCCGGTGGCCTCTATGCGCCGCCCTCCAAATTCCGCAACTGGTGAGAAGGAAGCTGCGATGGAAACCCTGAGCTATCGCCACAAGGCGCAAGAGCGCGCCGCTGGCTCCAAATCATTGGCCATCATCGGCGTCGTCGCCTCCGGAAATCTGGAAGTCCTGGTTGAGCGGTTGTTGCCCGATACGGAATGCCAGGTCGACATCAACACCGCGGCTGAAGGCTTCGGTGCGGTGTGGGAAGCGGTCGTTGCCGACTTCGTCGAGCGTCGCTCACCCGGCGGCTTGAGGCTCTCCGTCAACGATGGGGGTGCGCGTCCAGATACGGTCGCCCTGCGCCTGGCACAGGCCGTCCGCCTGATCGAGGAGGAAGATCGATGAACGCTCGAAAATTGGAGGCGCCGGATGTGTCGCGCGTCGCAAACAGCAAGACCGCGAGTTGGTACGAGGCATCCGCACGCCAGCGGGTCCGATTGATGCTCGACGCCGGCAGCTTCCAAGAGTTCATCGGCCCGGAGCAGCGTGAACAGAGTCCGCATTTGCGGGTGTTCGATCTTCCAACGCAGTTCGACGATGGCATCGTCGTCGGGCGCGGCAGGATTGCTGGCACGCCTATATTCGTTGCTGCTCAGGAGGGGCGCTTCATGGGCGGCGCCTTCGGCGAGGTTCACGGCGCCAAGCTGACAGGCCTTCTACGCGCCGCGCGGGACACCAAGTCGGTGCCGGTGCTGATTCTGTTCGACACCGGCGGGGTGCGCCTGCAGGAAGCCAATGCCGGTGAACTGGCTATCGCCGAGATCATGCGCGCGCTCATCGAGGCGCGGATGGCGGGTGTGAAGATTGTCGGTCTGATTGGTGGCCGGGCAGGCTGCTACGGTGGTGGCGGATTGATTGCCGGCTGTTGCTCGGCGCTTGCCGTGTCCGAGCAAGGTCGCATCGGCGTCTCCGGTCCCGAGGTCATCGAGACAAACCGCGGAGTGGAGGAGTTCGACTCCAGGGATCGCGCGCTGGTGTGGCGCACGATGGGCGGCAAACACCGGCGCTTGCTCGGCGGCGCCGAGGCTTTCGTCGACGACACGATACAGAGCTTCCGTAACATCGCGCTCTCTTTGATCGGGTCCGTGCCGAGCTTCGGCTTGGACGTTCTGAAAGCCGAGCAGGCTCGCCTGGAGGAACGCCTCCAACGCTTCGGCACCTGTGCCGATGCCATGGATATCTGGAGGGCCGAAGACATCTTCGACGCGGAAGCCGTTCCGGCCATATCCTCCTTGGACTTTATGGATCTTGCCAATAGAGATGGGGAACCCCGCTATGACGCTCGATGACATGCTCGCCTCGTTGTTTCCAGAAGGTCACGACGTCAGGAACGACAATGGTGTGCTGTTAGGATCGGGGCCATTGAGGGGCGGTGGTCGCGCGGTGGTGATCGGCATCGCCGATCGAATCGCAGTCGGCGTAGACGAGGCGATCCGCCTGTCGCGCCACGTCCTGAATGCGATGGAGCGCGGAGGCACCGGTCCCATTTTAGTGCTGGTGGACAGCGACAGCCAGCGGATGAGCAAACGCGACGAGCTTCTAGGACTGAATGAATTCTTGGCTCATCTCGCCAAGTGCCTGATCTACGCCGACATGCAGGGCTGCCAAACCGTGGGCCTGCTTTACGGTCACAGCGCCGCCGGCGCTTTCCTCGCGACGGCATTGGCGACCCGGGTCCTTGTGGCGCTACCGGGGGCCGAGCCAGAGGTTATGGACCTGCCCTCGATGTCCAAGGTGACAAAGCTCTCTATCGACGTCCTCAAGGAGAAGGCCAAGTCCACACCAGTTTTCGCCCCGGGGTTGGACAACCTGGCTCAGACGGGCGCGGTGCTTTCCACCTGGGACGAGAAAACCTCACTGGCAGAGCAGCTTCAGACGCTGCTCGGCAGCGATCAGGATGGTGGCGATCGGCGCGACCGTCTCGGCAAGACTCGTAGGGGACGCCCGAAGGCGGCTGATATCGCGGAGCGTGTGCATGATCTCGCACTCCAATCAAAATAATCGGAGGCCACGCCGCCACGATCTCATCTTCGTGTCGCCGGTGGCGTGGCGCTCGTTGCTTAAGACGCGAGACGATCTTGCCGGAGAGCCGCTGGTCATCGAGTGGGTCGATCGGGGCTGGCCTCTCGTCGCACGGCGCACCCTGCCCGGCGAGGCGGACGGGCTGCCGTTGGGTTTACCTTTGCCACCATTCGCCGGCAAACGACGGCTTTCGGTTCTCTTCCAGCCTGAAGATATCGTTTCGACAGCTCCGCCGCCCGGGTTGAGCGCCGCCATCAGCGTGGCACCGAATCGGTGGCAGCACACACTCGGCGCAGTGGCGAGCATGGCTTCCGGGTATGGCGTGGAGGCGCGAATCTTCGGCAGTCTGGCGTGGTGCACACTCACAGGATTGGACTACCTGACTGACACTTCGGACCTCGATCTTCTCCTGCCGATCCATTGTGGCAGCGATCTTGTACGGCTGACTGCAGATCTTGCTGCAATCGAAGCTACGGCGCCTATGCGCCTGGACGGCGAATTAGTGCGCGATGACGGTGCGGGCGTGAATTGGCGCGAACTCCACAGTGGCGCGCGCGAGTTGCTGGTCAAGACCACCGATGGCGTCGCCTTGCTCGACGCGAACCTCTTCCTCAGCAATGGGACCCAGTCATGACAGCCGCTCTAGCACGACACTCACACCAGAGCGGCCTGTCCGAGACGAGGTTTGCGAACGTTTATGAGGCAGAGGCCATCGCCGCCATTGCCGTCCGGTGCCTTCTGCGCGAGTTGGAGACTTGGCCCAAGCCCGGGCTTGTCAGCCATGTCGACTCCGGCAGCCATTCCGATATGAATTTTGGCACATTCCAGCGCAGCGTTGCCGCGATCAAGCCCTATCTACACGCCCTGACCGAAGCTGGTGCTGAGGGTCGTGGCATGGGGCGTCTCAGGATCATCGGTCTTGAAGCCGAAGCTGCGATGTTTGCCGCGACCGGGGGTATCAACACACACCGGGGTGCCATCTTCGGATTGGGTTTGCTTTGCGCGGCTGCCGGCGCCAAGGTAGGCGGGCTGGCCGATCCCACGATGCCGCTCGGCGACGTGGTGGCGAGGCTGTGGGGCAGGAATATCTTGGATGGGCCTGTGCAGCTGCACAGCCATGGTGGCGAGGCACGCCTACACTATGGAGCTGGCGGTGCGCGAGCGGAGGCCGCTCAAGGTTTTCTGAGCGTCTATGAGGTCGGTTTGCCCGCCCTACAATGGGGCGCCCTGATCGCACCAGGCGACACAGAAGCAGCCCGCGTACAGGCCTGTTTCGCGTTGATCGCCTCTCTTGAGGACACCAACCTTCTGCACCGGGGCGGCATGTCCGGCCTCCGCTATGCCCAGTACGCCGCCCGCGTTTTTCTTGATGATGGCGGCGTGGGTACACGCAACTGGCGCGAGCGGGCTAACGTCGTGCACCAGTCGTTCGTCACACGCCGGCTCAGTCCGGGCGGGTCGGCAGACCTTCTCGCGATGACACTCTTCATCCAGGCTTGCGAAGCAGAGTTCTTCTCATGCCGCAGGTGATCTTCACGGTGCTTGCGCCCATTTTCTTCGTCATGGCGCTCGGCTATGTCGCCGGGCGAATGCGCACCATCGACAACCATCATGTGGGAGAAATCAACGCCCTCGTCATGGATTTTGCCCTGCCGGCCTCTCTGTTCGCGTCGACCGGCTCTGCCCCGCGCGGAGAGATGATGGCGCAAGGGCCGCTCTTCGCAATCCTTGGTGCGGTCATGCTGATTATCTATCTGCTCTGGTATCTCTTCGAGCGTAAGGCCTCGAGAAGATCCAGAGGTGAAGCTACGCTACAAGCCCTGACGGTGGCAGTTCCGAACTATGCTGGGATCGGGCTGCCGATCGCGAGTACGGTCCTTGGCCCAACCGCGACCGTGTCCGTCGCGGTCGCTCTCGCGGCGGGTTCGATCCTGGTGAGCCCGTTCACACTGATGCTGCTCGAACTGTCCGTTGGCAAGGGACAGAACGATGCCGAGACCTCTGCCGCACGGGTGCGCCGGGCTCTGCGGCACGCGTTGACTACGCCCGTCGTCCTAGCCCCCGCGCTGGGGATCCTGCTCTCGCTGTCCGGATTCAATTTGGGTACCGTCGCGGGAGCCTCTCTCGATCTTATCGGACAGACGGCGGGCGGCGTGGCGCTGTTCCTGACGGGCCTGATCTTGTCGGCCCAGTCGCTCCGCCTGGACCGGCAGGTCGTAGCCGCGACCGGGACGGCCAACGTGGTCCGGCCCCTGCTGGTCGCCGCGATCGTTCATGTGCTTCCGATCCCCTCAGAGATTGCCAAGGTATCCATTCTGCTGGCGGCTGCGCCGTCGGGTTTCTTCGGCATCTTGTTCGGGGTGAACTATCGGTTGGACTCGGCCCAAGTAGGCTCCACGGTGATCGCGAGCACCGCGTTTAGTATTGTGACGCTCGCGATCACCATCGCGGTGCTCTTTCCCTAATGAGGTGCTGTCGATGACACTTGCCGTCTTATGCACCGGACAGGGGCCACAGCGGTCCAATATGTTTGCCTTGACCGGCGACGCACCGGAAGCCGCGAACCTCTTTGCTCACGCAGCGACCCTACTCGGCGGACGCGACCCACGCGAAATGGTTCAAACCGATCCCGATGACACTCTGCACCAGAACCGCGTCGGACAAATTCTCTGTACGTTGCAGGCGCTGGCTGCGACGGCGACCCTCCGTGATGCTTGGCCTCGCAGGCTGATCATTGCAGGTTACAGCGTGGGCGAAGTGGCGGCCTGGAGTGTCGCGGGCTTGATGGACGCCACGATGACCCTCGACCTTGTATCGCGACGTGCCAACGCTATGGACGCACCTAGCAGGCCCGGAGACGGCTTGCTGTTCGTCCGCGGCTTGTCTTATGGCGCTGTCGAAGATCTGTGCAATCGCCACGATGCAGCGATCGCCATCGTCAATCCCGGCGACGCCTTCGTTCTCGGCGGCCCCGGTGTAGCGCTGGACATCATAGCTGATGTCGCAAAAAGGATGGGCGCCGCACGCGCCGTTCGGTTAGCGGTGAACGTGGCCTCTCACACCCCGCGCCTGGCTGCGGCCTCGTCGGAGTTCCGCAAAATTTTAGACCAAACTCCGACGAAACTTGCGCCGGACTCGAATGTGCGTCTCTTTAGCGGGATCGATGGTTCTCCTGTTGTCAACATCTCAGCCGGCTTGAACAAGCTGGCCAAACAGATCTCCCACACGGTCCAGTGGGCGCACTGCCTGGAAGGCTGCGTGGAAGCAGGAGCGAGCGTTTTCTTCGAACTCGGCCCTGGCCGGGCACTCAACGAAATGGCCGCCGGCGCTTATCCCGATATCTCGGCTCGTAGCCTGGAAGACTTCAGAACGCTACAAGGCGCGCGTGCGTGGCTCGCGCGCGTCGTCAACTGAACTAAGATAGGAGAAAGGAAGTCGGACTGCGTCCATTGTCACCTCACCAAGAGAGCGATCCGCATCCATTGCTATCATCAATCCATTCCTTTTCGGGTACCTGCGCGGAGGTCTTGTCAGCCGAAGATCTAGCGAAAGCGGATGGTGCGCCATTGAACGCGATGCTGTGTGAGTGGCCGCTTTGCGCCAGAAGCGGCCGTTCCATAACCGCGCATTGCGGCTCAGGATTATGCAGCTAAACGGCGCTCCTCCTCGGCCGCCTCTTGATCACTACCTGAAGCCCTCTTAAGGAAGCGAGCCAGGGCGGCTTTGCGTGAATCGCGGTCCAACGCATAGGCGGTTTGCTTGAACTCAATGCCGTCAAGGAGCCCCTGAATATAGCCCGAGATCGTGTCCGCGGCCATGATGAGCGCGGTGTCAAGCGTATGAATGTATTTGCTTGTCACCGAGCCTTTAGCATGACCCACAAGCGCCGCGATGGTCACCTCGGCGATCCACTTCCAACCTTCTGGCGCGATACCCTCGGCGTCGGCCTTGAGCTTCGCGGTGACGAGCCGGTCGAGCAACGGCACGTCCTGAAGCCAGCCGCCGTCGTCATGCGCGAACAGATCGCGCATCACGGCACCGCCGGCCCGCTCGTATGCTTCGAGCCCGATGAACTGCGCGCGGCGGTCGGACGCACGCACCGTATCCTCCGTGAGCATCCGGCGAATCTGGTAAAGGTCGGCCTATCTCGCCGGTTGAACCCGAGAGACGGTGCCGATGCTGAACCACTCTTGCGGCGACAACCTAGCCAGCAAGATAACCCGGTTCTGCCCTGATGGTCGGGCACGGTGACACTTCTTGCGCGCCATAAGCTGCAAGATAGGCTTGAACCGGGTGGCTCCCCGAGGTTCAATCGACCACTGAAGCGTGGCGGATAAGTTGCCTTGGCTCATCCTCGGGAGGGACAGTATGGATTGCTGCGGTCATGGTCACTGTCACGGCCACGCGCTCACGGATGCGGGGTACAGTGCTATCTTCGGTGGAGTAGGTGGC
>Ga0208988_1000116_pt1 | contig 10271 bp, 9 predicted proteins | sample MedBloCARef_M1_FD_187850 | JGI IMG/M metagenome (GOLD analysis project Ga0208988, IMG submission 187850) | Forest soil microbial communities from El Dorado National Forest, California, USA - Mediterranean Blodgett CA Ref_M1 (SPAdes) (version 2) | ecosystem: Environmental > Terrestrial > Soil >... | reverse complement strand
GCTCCCCAGCCGGCAGCAGCACAGGCAGCAAAGTCTCTCCTAGCGACGAAGAAGCCCGCGGCGGAATCCACGGCTCCCAATGCCAGCGCGAAAGCGAAGGAGCGTTCTTCGGCACCTGCTGCGGCGGCGCCGGATGCCGTTGGAGTGCTGGATTTTGAAAACTGCATGGAGCAGATCTGGGAGCAACTGATCGCGACGCCCCCTTCGCGGGGAAGGTCGATGACCACAGTCAAGATCGGTGGAGCGCGAATTCTGATGTCTTCCTGGGAGGTAACGGCATTCGTCAGCGAAGACGGGCCGTCCGCGGAAGATTTGCGGCGAGCCGTCGTAGCCCGGGCGCTGGTCACCGCGGCAATGGAATCCGCCAAGGAAACGGGGAATGCCACGTCGCTCGACCAAGCGATGAACATGGCGCGAGTGGAAGTCACTCGATTGCAGGAGCGCGTGGATGTAGCCAAGCAAGCGAAGGATACGGAAGCAGCGGTAAACCTCGGGATCAGCACGAAACGTCTGCTCTCGGCGCTGGACGAATCAGAAAAGTTGTAGCCGACAACGAATTTGTCCGGCGACCCCGGACGGAAACTTCAGGGAGCTGGTTTTCATTGCGACACGCCAACGTAGTCATCCTGACCGATGAAACCGAATTTGCCCGGCTGTTGACGGCCTGCTGGCAGGCCGAACGCCAGGCCCCGAACATTACCGTCCTCAATAGCGATTCGTGGCGCGAACAAGATGCACCCGCTCACGACCTGGTCGTGGTGGGACCTGTGCGCGAAGGAAAAATTACCAGCTTGCTGCGGTCCCTTGAGCCGGCAACCGCGGTCATTCTCTGTGTTCCGGCAGATTCCCAGGAGTTCGGGCAATTGCGCACCAAGTATCCGCGTCTGGTGCATATCCCGCTCCGCGAAGATTGGGCGCAAACGCTTTTGCTCGTCGCAGGAGAATCGTTGCGCCGAGCTAAAGCTTTGCAGATCGCACGGCAGGCGGAACGAAACGCCGCCAGGAACGAAAACCACGCCACACTAGGGCGGTACATGCTGGACATGAAGCACAGCATGAACAATGCACTGACTTCGATGCTGGGAAATGCCGAATTGCTGTTGCTGGAACCTGGGCAGCTTTCCGCTCAGTCGCTGGCGCAGATCAAGACCATGCACAGCATGGCGCTGCGAATCAATGAGGTGATGCAGCGTTTCTCATCGCTTGCGAGCGAGATGCAGGACGCTGAGAATGCATCTCAAGCTGAGACAGAAGAGACCACGGCGCCAACCTCGCGACGCCGCTGAGGTTCCACCCAGCTGCTGCAACCTGCACATTTATAAACGGTTAGTCTAAAACGACACAAGAGCACGCGGAACGCAAAAGCTGGCTGCTGACGTGCACCTTTGCTCTGTGGACAAGTATGGAGAAAGCACGGCTGTGCATAAAAAAGTCCTGATCGTCGATGACTCGCCCGCTGAGGTCAGGCTGATGCAAGGCCTGTTGGAGAAGGAAGGCTATTGGCCGATTGCGTTGCACGATCCCAGGCGGGTCGAGGAAACCATAGCGAACGAGCGACCCTGCGTGATCCTGCTCGATGTGGTGATGCCGGACCGCAACGGATTTCAGATTTGCCGCGACCTAAAGGGGAACGCCGAGTTCAACATGATTCCGGTGATCCTGGTGACTTCGAAGGACACGGCGAGCGATAAGTATTGGGGTCAGCAGCAAGGCGCTGACGGATACGTGACGAAGCCATTCACACGGGAAGATCTGCTACGCGCAGTGCGGCGGTTCGCATAATAGTTTCTGAGCCAGAGCAAAGGCGATGAGCGAAGACTTCCATCTCGAACCCCTTCCGGCGGACGCCGATACCGGCGATCTGCTCGAAGCTCTTGGGCCGATCGAAGAGCGGCCGCCGGAGTCGCAGTATTGCGTCTTCCGCAGCGGACGCGAGCGGTTCTGCCTGCCGGTTCTGGATGTCGAGGAAGTACTGGATTGGCCGTTGCTGACAAAGCTCCCCCTTGGCCCGGCATACCTGGTCGGAATATTCAATTTGCGGGGCGCCATTGTGCCGCTGATAGACATTGCGATTACCGAAGGACGCCGGCCAGGATTGCTGCCCAAGCACGTGGTGGTCGCTTCCCTGCGCATCGAGAACCATCACGAGGACATTCGGATCGGCATTGCCGCCGACGAAGTCATCGGAACCTATTCGGTGAACACCGAGGATTTGCTCGAGCAAGCGCCGGAAAACGTGCCGCATTGCATCGGAATGTTGCGGCATGACGACCGCCTGGCGCTGGTGATCGATTTGCGCCGGCTGCTTGAGGTTTTTCCGGGCCCGAGCATTTGAGATTTGTGGAGACAACGCTGATGCATGGCGAGGGCTCCGCGGAAGAGATTTGGAGGGTGGCATGAAATCGCGACTGAGTTCCACAATCTGGACGCTGGTCCTGCTGAACGGAGTGGTCGGCTTCGTCGTTCTCGGACTCGCCTTCAGCGCCGGGAAGAAGGCCGGCGATGCGTCCTTGTTCGACTTCGGCTCGCCAGCCGGGGGAACGGTACTCATCGCCATCGTACTTGCGCTGGCGACGGCGGTGATCCTCGCGTGGCGGTTCGGCGCGATGCTGGGGCCGGTGCAGGCTCTCGCGGAATTCTCCGAACGGATGGCCGCCGGAGATCCGCGCGCGCGCGCAGAAGTCACTTCGAACGATGAACTGGGCTACATTGCGGAAAACCTGAATCGGGCGGTCGCCAAGGTGTCCAAGGCCACGAGCAACCAGGACGCCAACGACGCGCTGCAGCGCAGCATTACGGAATTGCTGAGCGTCATCAACCAGGTCGCGCGAGGTGATCTGTCGCAGCGCGGCAAGGTGACCAACGACGCGCTCGGAAACGTAACGGATTCGATTAACTACATGCTCGACAACTTTACCAAAGTTCTCGAGCGCGTCCGAAAGGCGGCCATGGAAGTGACCGCCTGCTCCAACAACATTCTCGTGGCCGCTGATGAAATGCAGGCGGGCGCCACGCAGCAAGACCAGGAAATTACCAATACGTCGAGCGCCGTCGAAGAACTGACGGTTTCCATGAAACAGGTTTCGAACAACGCCGAAGCGAGCGCCGAAGCGGCGCGCCGCGCGCTGGATGCCGCCGAACAGGGCAACCGCGCGGTCCGCGACACGCTCGAGGGCATGCAGCGAATCCGCGCATCGGTGCAGGCCACCGCCAAGAAAATCAAGTCTCTCGGCGACCGCTCCCTGGAAATTTCGGAAATCATCAACGTTATTAACGACATCACCGAGCAGACGAACCTACTGGCATTGAACGCGGCCATCGAGGCAGCCCGCGCAGGCGAGGCGGGCCGAGGCTTTGCGGTCGTCGCCGACGAGGTTCGCAAGCTGGCCGAACACAGCCGCAGCGCGACGAAGGATATCGCGGCGCTCATCAAGGCGATTCAGGCGGAGACAAACGAAGCGGTGGTGGTGATGGAAGAAGGCACGAAGGAAGTGGAAGGCGGCGCACAACTTGCCGATCAGGCAGGCCGCGCGCTGGACGCCATCTCCAACGTGGTGCGCCAATCGGCGGAACTCGTACAGGAAATTTCGCTGGCGTCGAAACAGCAGGTGCGCGGAACAGAAGGAGTAGCGCACGCCATGCAAATCATTTCGAGCATTACGCGGCAGACGTCGCAAGGAACGCGCGGCACGGTGGCCACGGTAAGCCAGCTCGTCAAGCTGTCGGATCAATTGAACGAAGCGCTGGCGCAATTCCGCGCGTCATCCAAAGCGGCGGCGGCCCATGAAGATTCCGAGCGGCCCGTCCCGGCAGGTGCTCTTCGTTAAAGCAGTGACGCCCTACTTCGCCGAGGGGCGGCAGGTAAGAGCGAGGCCCAGAAAACGGGAGCACGATGAGCGAACGCCAGGGACAGGTGCAAGGGCTGAGCGAACACGAGCTGAGCGAGATTCGCATGTTGATCGAAGAGCGGACGGGAATTTGCTTCGATGAATCGCGCGAGCGCTTCTTTTCCACGCGTGTGCGGGAACACCTGCGCGAAAAAGGAATGGAGCGGGGCACGGAACTGCTGCGCGCCATGCGCAAATCCAACGTCGAATATGAGGGGCTGCTCGAGCGATTGCTGACGCAGGAAACGAGCTTCTTTCGGTATCCGGGTGTGTATGAAGCATTCGAGAAGCGCGTGCTGCCCGAGTTGCATACGAAGAAGTTCTGGAAGAATCCGCGCACGCTGAGGATTTGGAGCGCCGGCTGCTCAACGGGTGAAGAGCCCTATTCGATCGGCGTCACGATTGCGGATTCGCTGTCATTCGCGGAAGCCTGGGACGTGGAAATACTTGCAACCGACGTCGGGCGGCACGCCCTGAAGCACGCCGAGCGCGGAATCTACAAAGGCCGCAGCATCGCCAGCGTGAGCGAAAGACAGCTGGCGAACCACTTTACGGAGGTCAGCGGCGGGCATCAGGTAAAGCCGCGGCTGCGCAAGATGGTTTCGTTTGCGCAGATGAACCTTGCTTCGGCGGTGTACGTCGGCCGCATGGACATGATTTTCTGCATGAACGTGCTGATCTACTTCTCGGAAGAGCGCCGGCGCTCGCTGGTGCAACGGTTCTACGACACGCTGGAACCTGGCGGCTATCTGTTCCTCGGTCACTCGGAGTCGATCTCCAAGATGCCGGTGAAGTTCCAGGCTATCGTGCTGAACGATTGCATTCTGTACCGGAAGCCGACCGCGGATGAATTGCAAAAACCGGAACTCGTGGCGGAGGGGCGAGCGTGAGCACGCTGGATCGCGAAGCCGTCGAGCTGTTCCTCCAGGAAGCCTCGGAGAACCTGCAGTATTTGCGGGAATACGTGAGTGTGCTTCAGGACGTGGAACCGCGCCGAGAAGACCTGGAACGGCTGTACATTTCGGCCCACACGCTGAGCGGTACTTCGGCGAGCTATGGATTTCCGCGATTCTCTGAAGTTGCCGGCAAACTCGCGCACGTCTTTCAATACGCGCTGAACGCGCCTCTCGGCAACGATCTGCACGGTCCGTTGACGGAATTTCTTTCGGATGGAATTTCGCTGCTCGAAACCGATCTCCTGGAAATCAGCGACACGGGCAAAGAGAGCGTCGATGATATCGCCGTTTTTAAGGAGCGCTATCGCTTCGCGTTTCCGACGGAACCGCCGCCGCTGAATCTTTCCCAGCCGGAATCACGTGAGCGATTCGCCGCGGAGGAGCTCCATGAGCCCATCGTCGCTGCAGCGACGGGCTCTTACTTTGATGCGCTGCCACTGGACGACGAGGTGCCGGACGAGATCCTCGAGTTTTTCCAACCGGAAGCGGAGGAGCATCTCCAGGTTGTCAGCGATTGCCTTATTTCGCTGGAAGGCAACAACAATCCGGAGGAGATCAATAAACTCTTTCGCGCCATTCACACGGTAAAAGGTTCCGCAGCGCAAGTGGGGCTGAAGAGACTCGGAGCAATTGCACACCGCGTCGAGGATTTGATCGGCCGTTTGCGCGACGGAGAGATTGAACCGTCGCCGGCCGTCGTGGATTTGTGTCTTGAGTCCGTGGATGTTTTGAAGAAGACGCTTCACCGCCAGTGGGCCAGTGAAGTCGACATGCGGACGGGCATCGATTCCCTGCTGGGCCGCATCGCGGAATTTGCTCCGCTCGACCCGGAAGAGGCGGAGGTTTCGGCCGAGTCTGCCGGGGCAGCGGGACTTCGGCAATCGAGCGAAATCGAAGCCACAGCAAAAATCGTCACACCTTCGAAAAAGCCAGCGAAACAATCCGCAAGCGGCACTTCGACGGTAAAATCGGTTCGAATTGCGCTGGCCCGGCTCGACCGGATGATGAATACGGTCGGTGAACTGGTCATCAATCGCACGCGCATGGTCGGCCGCGTAGCTGAACTTGAAAAGCTCATCGATACGCTGAGCTTCTCGAAAGAGCGGCTGCAGGGCAAAGTCGCCGAATTCCAGGAAAAGTACGAATTTAACCGCATCAGTAACAACCGCCCCGCCCAGGGACCGCGGAAGCCTGAGCCGACACCAAAGATGCTTACGAGCGCGGCTGCGGGCGACACATCGTTCTGGTCCGAATTCAGTGAACTGGAAATGGACCGCTACGACGATTTCAATATCTTGTCGCGGTCGATGGCCGAGATTTCAGCAGACGTCAACGAGGTACTCTCGCAACTGCAAGGGTTCATCGGGCGCGTTGAAGGCGATATCGACGAATTCACGAAATTGGCGCATCACTTGCAAGACGAGATTACGGCCGCGCGAATGGTTCCGATTGGCACGCTCTATTCGCGATTGTCGCGCGCCGTTCGCGACGCGGCGAACTCTACCGGCAAACACGTCGAGCTGGATCTCTCCGGAAGTGAAACCGAGCTCGACAACAATATCATTCAGCAGATCTCCGACCCGCTCGTGCATCTGGTGCGCAACTCGGTGGCGCACGGCATTGAGCAAAGCAGCGACCGCACTGCCGCGGGCAAGCCGGCCACCGGAAATATCATGTTGCGCGCCTATCACCGCGGCAACCACATTTACATCGAGGTCGAGGATGACGGCGGTGGAATCAATTACGAGCGCGTGAAGCAAAGCGCGATCGAACGCGGGCTAGTTTCCGAGGAAACTGCCGACCGGCTCACGGAACGTGATCTTCGGGAGATGCTTTTCCATCCCGGGTTTTCGACGGCTCCCGTGAAAACAGAACTGGCCGGGCGTGGAGTCGGACTCGATGTGGTGCGGGCAAACCTGAACGCGCTCAACGGCGAAATCGATATTCAGAGCACGAACGGCAAGGGCACGAAGTTTACGCTCAAGGTTCCCCTCACCCTGATCATTTCCCCGGCCCTGTTTGTGCGCTGCGGCACGACGAATTTCGCGCTGCCATTGGCAGTCGTCGAGGAAATCCGCCGCCTGCGCGCCGATGAAATCGAGGACGTCGGCGGAAAACTGCTGACCAAGGTACGCGACGTGGTTACCGAGGTCGTGCGTTTAGATACCTATCTGGGGTTGCCGCCTCTCGAACCGATCAATGGTTACTTTCGGATGGTGGTGGCAAATGCAGGAAACCGGAAGATCGGCCTCGTCGTGGAAGAAGTTCTCGGCAAGGACGAAATCGTTATCAAGAACCTGGGCGAATACCTTCGCCGAGTAAAACTTTTCCCGGGTACGACGATTGCGCCCGATGGCAGCCTCATTCTGCTGATCGACTTGAACCGCATGGTGGCGACAGAACCGAGCGAGCGCCGGCCGATTCAGGCCAGCGCCAGCGCCGCACGAATCTTTGCGCCGGGCTCGACGGCGATTGCGCGCGGAAGCATTCCTTCCGAGGCCATCGACCGCGTCGAACAAGAGCGCGTAATCGTCGTGGCGGACGACTCCATCAGCGTGCGCAAATTCGTTGGCCGCATGCTCGAGAAGAACGGGTACCGCGTGAAACTGGCGGCGGATGGACTCGAAGCAGCCGAACTGGTAACGCAGCACGGCTGTCATCTGGTCATTACCGACCTCGAAATGCCGCGCATGACGGGTTACGAATTGATGGTGCAACTGCGCCAGAGCCCCTCGACGCGGCGAATTCCCGTGATGGTAGTTACGTCGCGCGCGGGGGCAAAACATCGCGATCGCGCGATGAAGGAAGGCGCCACCGCGTTCCTGACCAAGCCGGTGCAGGAGGATCAATTGATCGCGGCGGTTGAACAACTCATCGGAACGGAGGCGCCGCGCTCCGTCGCGCCGGTAGCGTAAACGAACAATGGCGACCCCCAACAAAAAGTTTCGCGTGCTCGTCGTGGATGATTCCTCATTCATGCGGAAGGTCCTTGAGGGGATTTTCAACGCTGACGAACACCTGCAGGTCGTGGGCAACGCCAAGGACGGCCGTGAGGCCGTTGCGCTGGCGGAGTCTCTGAAACCCGATGTCATCACCATGGACATCAATATGCCCCATGTGGACGGACTAGAAGCCACCGCGGAAATCATGACCACGAATCCGCGGCCGATCGTCATCGTCAGTTCTGACTCGCGCGAAGGCGCCGCAAGCACGCTTCGAGCGCTGGAGCTAGGCGCGATTGAATTTGTCGCCAAACCATCGAGCGCCATCGACCTCGATATGCAGAGTGTGAAGGAAGACCTTCTGCGCAAGGTGCGGATGGCAGCCAAAGTGCGTGTCGTGCGCACGGCGTCACGCCTGGCCTTGACGATTAAGAATGCCAGCGGCTCCAAGACTCCGCCGCCCGCGTCAGTTAGCAATCGCCCCGCGCCTACTTCGGGACCTGATCAGCGCTTCCCGGTAGTCGTGCTGGCAGCGTCCACAGGTGGGCCTGCCACCGTCATGCGGATCGCTCCCGGCTTCACGGGAGACTTCCCTGCCGCGGTGATTCTCGTGCAGCACATGCCCGCGGCATTCACGAAGCAATACGCCGCACAGCTCGCGGAATTTACTGGAATCCGCGTGAAAGAAGCGGAAGCCAATGAGTCGCTTCAGCCTGGAACGCTCTACATCTGTCCGGGCGGCCAGCATCTTCGCGTTACACCTTCGGGTCGAATCCAGCTTGACGGGACGAGCGGCCGCATCAACGGCTACTTGCCGAATATTGACGCCACCATGGAATCCGTTGCAGCCTTCGCCGGCCCACTGAGCATTGCGGGCGTGCTTACAGGCATGGGTAACGATGGAGCTATTGGAGCCAAGGCAATCAAAGCGGCGGGCGGCATGGTGCTGGCCCAGGACGAAGCAACGTCGGTAATTTTCGGCATGCCTGCCGAAGCCATCAAGGCCGGCGCTGTCGATCAGGTGCTCGGGATCGACGATATTTATGCGGCCATTGAAAAACGCGTCCTGGGAATTTGCCGCACGGCACCCGCGGGAGTTCGCTAATGCGGCTGGCGACCCCAGTGAAGGCGAGTCCGGCAAAGACGGAACAGATCATTCTCTTCCGCGTCAGCGGCCAATTGTTCGCCGTCTCTTCCGCTTCGGTGCAGGAAGTGCGCAGCGCGGATAGCATGTCAGGCGGTGCGACCGAAATCAACGTGCCGGGACTTCGAAAAGTACGCCACGTCCTGCGCCGTGGGGACAGATCACTTTTCATCGTCAACGGCGCCATGCATTTTGGATTGCATGTGGCGGAGGGAGCCCTGTTATTTGTGCTGCGCAAAACGCGCACGGCCCTCTTGATCGATGGTATCGACAAAATGACGGCCATGACGCGGCTGCAGGCGCTTCCACTCTCCTTCTGTCACGAAGAGCGGCAATGGTACCGAGGGCTGACGGCCCTCGACCAGGCAGTCGTGCCGGTAGTACATCCGGAAGGGTTTTTGTCACCCGAAGAATTGGCTTTGCTCGATGCGGCTCTTTTGCAAGCAGACAAAACCGCAAGCGAGGATCTAGAGGGGACAAACTCCGCGCAATGACGGTATCGGCCGAACTCGAACTGCAATCATTCGTCCTGCTGCGACTCGGCGAACGGCGGTTTGCCATTTCGGCGAACCAGATTGCCGAACTCGTTGCCCCGAGCCGGGTTTTTCGCTTTCCACACCGGACACCGAAAATGGAAGGCGTGATCCTGCGACGAGGCCGGATCGTTCCCGTATGCGACGTTTCAGAAATGCTGCTGGGGAAACGGCTGGCGTCGCGCCGCTTTTACCTGATCGCCGTGCGCAACTACGGAGCACAGAGGGAATGGGTGGCGGTGCCGGTTTCAGGTGAATGTGAATTGATCAAGGCGGAGATGATGGCGGCGGTTGAATCCGATGCGCCTCACGTCGCGGGGTGGCTGTCACATGACGGTGACGTAATCGAAGTCTTGAATCTCGACACACTCACGCCCGGCCCGGAGCAAGTGCTCGCGGAAGCCGCGGCGCGGCAAAGACCGGAGGCGCGGCCGTGATCCCCGCCGGACGTCCTCTCAAGGTTCTTCTCATTGACAGCAACGTCTATTTTGCAAAGCGACTCGGCGATGCGTTGAAACGAGAAGGTTTTGAGGTCGTGTCCAGTACACAAGCGGCTTTCGCGCTCACCACGCTCGAATACGACGCCCCATCCGCAATTCTTTGCGCTACAAATATGCGGGAGATGGATGCCCTGGAGATTGCGAGAATCATACACGCGGACTCAAAAAACGCCAATCTGCCCGTTATCGCGCTTGGCAACGGAAGCCAGCGCGCGTTGATGGAAGCATTTCAGGCCGGCTGCGACGACTATATCGACCGCAACGGGCAACCCGCGGTCATCGCCGCCCACGTAAAACAAATCATCGTCA
>Ga0208988_1000115_pt1 | contig 10307 bp, 8 predicted proteins | sample MedBloCARef_M1_FD_187850 | JGI IMG/M metagenome (GOLD analysis project Ga0208988, IMG submission 187850) | Forest soil microbial communities from El Dorado National Forest, California, USA - Mediterranean Blodgett CA Ref_M1 (SPAdes) (version 2) | ecosystem: Environmental > Terrestrial > Soil >... | reverse complement strand
CCGCCCGCCAGAAAGCCTTTTCGGCGGCTATCAAGATCGTCTGGTAGATGGGATCGGCTTCGACAGACAGTTCGACCCACTTGCCGCCGCCGTTGATGATGGAGAGTACGGATTTCTTGGTGCCGGCGACCAGCATGTTGTGCTGGAGCTGAGCCATGTGTTTCTCCGCGGCTGCCTCTTCCGAGAACGACCATGGCAGCATGAATTTGGCCTCGAACACCGCGCCGGTTTCCTTGACCAGTCCATCCAGCGTGGCGGCCATCCATGGGATGGTCCGGTGGATTGCATGGCGCTGGACGTCAGAGATCCGGTGGCCAGAGTTCAGCTCATACCAGCGCCGGTTGAGGTCTTCGGTGACTAGGCCGAGCTGGACGATCAGGACGCCCGACAGGTCGAGATTGGCGACCTCACCCCGTTTTTCGCGCCACAGGCGATGGAGGGCCTTCTCATCCTTGCCCATGATGATCCGGGCGTCGGAGCCGCCGACGAAGTGACGTCGATTTACCAATTGTGCCATTTGTCCTTTTCCATATTATTGATATGTAATCATATATTTTATATGCTTCACGACGTCAATAGCAAATATATGGAGTTGAAGAAATTCTATGTTCTTGGCACTGTATAGGATGATCACCGCCGCCCAATGCAGAGCAGCTCGCGGACTTATTGCCTGGAGCCAACAAGATCTTGCTCAGAGATCTGGAATTGGTACCGTTGCTGTTCATCAATTGGAGAATGGAACGAGCAGTCCGCGCCGAGCCACCCTGGATGTGGTCAGGCGGGCTTTCGAAGCCGCCGGGGTCGAATTCATCGATGAAAACGGAGGGGGAGCGGGTGTCCGCTTGCGCAAAGCGCAAGATTAGGCGGACCAATTCTTCCAGAGATGTTAGGACAGGAAGAGCCGCTCAGGCGAATTTGCCGCCTCAACCAGACATCATTAGCACGAGCTTCGGCCACGCTCGGCGTAATATTGCCGTCGACGGCCGCGTAAGCGGCAGCTTGTTTTGCGCGATCGGCCTGCACGACCTGGCAGGGAACTTTCTCCTGGCCACGGAGAATCGCCGCCGTTGTTCGGTGCTGGCCATCAACGATCGCAAACTGGCCGCCTTCTACTGGCGCCACTATAACGGGAGCGAACTTCGACCAATCGAAATTCTCGGCGATCTGATTGACGTTGGTTGCGCCCCTCCGACCGATTTCGCGCTGATACGTTACGTCGACGACAAACTTGTCGGTCTCTACACACCGGGCCGATCACCGCCCCCGCGGCACGCCGGCTTCACCGAGGTCCCAGTACAGGCCAGCCATCAGGCGCAGGCCTTCGCGCGCGATCGCGACCGGCAGGTGCTCGTCGGGGGCATGCTGAGAGCAGCCGGGATAGGAGTGCGGCACCCAGATTGTCGGCAGATCGAGGCCGACGGCGAAGATGTCGTTCGGGAGCGAGCCGCCGAGATTGGGCAGCACCGCGAGCCGCTGGTTCGAGGTCCGGCGCATCGAGGATGCCGCCCATTGCACCCAAGGGTGCTCCGGATCGAGCCGGGTCGCCGCGAACACCTCGTCGCGGCCGCCCAAGGCAATCTTCACGAACGGGAAGCCGTGGCGGTCGAGGTGCCGGCGCAGGGTCGGCAGCACGCGGTCGACCTCGACGCCGACCACGAAGCGCAACTGCCCGCGCGCCCACGCCCGCGGCGGCACCGCGTTGACCGGGGTCTCGGGGGTGCCTGAGGTCATGGCCAAGATCTCGAAGGTGCACCAGCCGTAGAGCTGTTCCGCCGGGGTGAGGCCAGGCTCTCCCCAGTTCGGATCGATCGCCGGGTCGCTGGGGCCTGGCGTGACCTCGCACTCAGCAAGAGCGCGGCGTACCGAGTCGGGGATACTGTCGGGCACCCATTCGGGGATGCGAATCTGGCCGGTCGGCCCGACGATGCAGGCGATTGCGTGTGCGAGCTGGATCGCAGGGTTCGACAGGAGCCCGCCCCAGTTGCCGGAATGGTGGGCGCCCTCACGCGCCTCGATCGTGAAGTCGATCGGGAATCCGCTGCGGGTCCCGAGGAAGATAGTCGGTCGGTCGGCGGCGAGCCGAGGGCCGTCGGAGCCGATCAGCACGTCGGCGGCGAGCAGGTCGCAGTGCTCCGCGCATAGCTCGCGTAGGCCCGGCGAGCCGGTCTCCTCGCCCATCTCGATTAGCCATTTGGCATTGAAGCCGAGCTTGCCGCGGGTCTTCAGCACCGCCATCTGGCCGGCGATGTCGATCGTGTGCTGGCCCTTGTTGTCGACCACGCCGCGGCCATAGTAGCGGCCATCCATCTCGGTGAGCTGCCAGGGTGAGAGGCCATCCTTCCAGCCCGATTCCAGCCCACGGATCACGTCACCGTGGCCATAGCCGAGCACGGTCGGCAGCGCTTTGTCCTCGAAGCGCTCGGCATACAGGAAGGGCCCGCGGGCCTTACCTTGCGAGAGCACGCGGCAGATGAAGCCCATCGCCTCCAGGGCAGGCCGTATCTCCGTCTCGATGTAGCGTTTGAGCTCGGCCACCCGTTCCGGATTCTGGCTCTCGGTCGGGATTGCGACCCGGCGCGCGAGGTCGGTCTTGAACGCGCCGCTGTCGAAATAGGCTTCGGCGCTGGCGATGGCGGCTTCTCGGCTCATACGAAATTCCTTGGGACGGCCTGTTTGACAAAACGCAATCGGATTCTCACTCCCTCTCCCCGCACGCGGCGAGAGGTGAAAGGCAGTCATGCTGCCTGGCGACGCCGCCGTCGTAGAGGTGGCAGGCCATCAAGCCACCGGCGTCTTGCACGGTGCGCGGCAGCTCGGTGCGGCAGCGGTGGCCTAATTCCGAACAGCGCGGGTGGAACACACAGCCGGGCGGTGGGTCGAGCGGGTTCGGCATCGCAAGCCCGAGCCCGGTATCGGGCACGCCGAGCCCTGGCTCGGGCGTCAGCACGCTGTCGAGCAGCGCGCGCGTATAGGGATGGCGGGGCACGCGAAACAGCGCGTCGCGCTCCGACTGCTCGACGATGCGGCCGAGATACATTACGGCGACGCGAGTCGCGATGTGTTCGATCACCGCCAGATTGTGACTGATGAACACATAAGTGAGCCCGAGATCGCCGCGCAGGTCGAGCAGCAGGTTGAGGATCTGCGACTGTACCGAGACGTCGAGCGCGGACGTCGGTTCGTCGAGAAGCACCAGTTCCGGCTCGACCACAAGCGCGCGCGCGATCGCGACGCGCTGGCGCTGGCCGCCGGAAAGCTCGTTCGGATAGAGGTCGGCGTGACGGCGGGCGAGGCCGACCCGGGAGAGCATGGCGATCGCCTTCTCGCGCCGCTCCTCGGCGGAGCCGATGCCCTGCACGGCTAGCGGCAGCGACACGATCGATACCACCCGCTTGCGCGGATTGAGCGACGAATAGGGATCCTGGAACACCGGCTGGATGCGGCGCGCCATGTCGAGCCGGCTCATGCCGGCAACATCCACGCCGCCCAGATGGATGGAGCCGCGCGTCGGCGGCAACAGGCCGAGCAGCATCTTCGCCAGCGTCGACTTGCCGGAGCCCGACTCGCCGACCAGGCCCAGCACCTCGCCCTTGGCGATGTGGAGGTTCACGTCAGAGACCGCGTGCAGCAGGCGCTTCTTCGCGAACATGCCGCGGCTGACCGTAAAGGTGCGCGAGACGCCGCGCGCTTCCAAAAGCGTGGTCATGCGGCAGCCTCGGCTGGGACTTCGGGCAGCGTGCAGCGCCAGCCGTGCTCGTTGTCGGCGCGCCACGGCACCGTCTCGGCGCAGGGCGCGAAGGCGAAGGCGCAGCGGTCGCGGAAGGCGCAGCCGCGCACCTCGCCGATCAGCGACGGCACGATGCCCGGAATGGAGCCGAGCCGCTCGCCAGGCGGCGTGCGGCCGGGGATCGGAATCGAGGCCATCAGCCCGCGCGTATAGGGGTGGCGGGGTTTTCGGAAGAGCGAAGCCGCGGTCGCGCTCTCGACGATCTCGCCGGCATACATTACCGCGACTCGTTGAGCGACGCGCGCCACCACACCGAGGTCGTGGGTGATCAGCAGTATGGCGACGCCGAGGTCGCGCTGGATATCGATGAGGAGGCGGAGAGTCTGCGCCTGGATGGTCACGTCGAGCGCCGTGGTGGGCTCGTCGGCGATCAGCAGGGTCGGACCGCACATCAGCGCCATGGCGATCATCACGCGCTGGCGCAGGCCGCCTGAGAGCTGGTGCGGAAACTGGCCGAGCCGCTCGCCTGCGGGGGTGATGCCGACCTTCTCCAACAGCTCGATCGCGCGTTCGCGGGCCGCCGCATAGGTCGAGCCCTTGTGGCGGCGGTGCACCTCGATCAGCTGATCGCCGATCGTGTAGGCGGGGTTGAGCGCCGTCATCGGCTCCTGGAAGATCATCGCCATGCGATTGCCGCGCAGGCTGGCGAGCTTGCGCGGCGTCACGTTGGCGAGATCGCCGCCCTCGAAGGCGAGATGGCGTGCGCGGCGGGTGGCGCTGTTGGGCAACAGGCCCATCAGGGCGAGTGCGGTCATCGACTTGCCGCAGCCGGACTCGCCGACCAAGCACAGGGTCTCGCCCGCATTGATGTCGAAGGAGATGTCGCGCACGGCGTGTAGGGTGCCACGCGGGGTGGCGAGGTCGACGGTGAGGCCGGATACGCTGAGCAGCGGCGCCACGGTCAGCCCCTCCCCGAGGGCGCGCTGACGTCGCGGATGCCGTCGCCCACCATGTTGATGGCGAGCACGAGCAGCGCCAGCGCGGTGCCCGGAATGGCGATCAGCCAGAACGAGAAGAACATATAGGCCTTGGCCTCCGCGATCATGAGTCCCCAGGACGGCAGCGGCGGCTGCACGCCGAGGCCGAGGAACGACAATGCGGCTTCGAGCAGGATAGCGCTCGCCGCCTCCACGCTGGCCACCACGATCAGCTGCGGCAACACGTTGGGCAGCACCTCGCCGACGATGATGCGCGGAGTGGAAGCGCCGGTCGCGGCCGCGGCTGTCACGTAGTCGAGAGAGCGCACCTGCTGAGTCGCGGCGCGCATGACGACCGCGAAGCGATCCCACTTCAACAGGCCAAGCACCAGCACCACGACCCACAGCGAGCCGCCGACCATCGCCACCACGGCGAGCGCCACCAGGATCACCGGCATGGCGAGCCGGATGGTGATGAAAAAGGTGACCACCATGTCGGTGCGGCCGCCGAAATAGCCGGCCGCAAGCCCGAGGGCGGCGCCGATCAGACCCGAGATCACCATCACGGCGAAGCCGATCAGCAATGAGATGCGAGCGCCGTAGATGACGCGCGAGAGGTAGTCGCGGCCGAGATTGTCGGTGCCGAGCACGTGCGCCCAGGTACCCTTTTCGGACCAAAGCGGCGGAATCATGCGCTGGGTGAGATCCTGCGCGTAAGGATCATGCGGGGCAATCAGCGGCGCCAGCAGCGCCAGCAGCAGCACGATGGTGAGCAGGGTTGAGCCGATGAGCAGCCCCTTGTGGGTGAAGATACGACGGCGCAGCAGTGCGCCGGAGGTCGGACCGACCACTTCGAGCAGCGGGGGCGCGTAAGATTCGGTCATGCGTCAGCCCACCCGGATGCGCGGATCGAGCCAGGCATTGGCGATATCGGCAATCAGGATCAGCCCCACGTAGAGAATCGACAGCAATGTCAGCAGCGCTTGCGTCACTGGCAGATCCTTGTGGGTGATCGACTGGTAGGCGAGGAAGCCAGCGCCATCGAGCGCGAAGATGGTCTCGATCACCACCGAACCGCCGAGCAGCAACCCGAGCTGCACCGCGGAGAGCGCCACGATCGGCACCAGCGCGTTGCGCAGCGCGTGCTTGAGGATGATGCTGGTCTGCGACAGTCCCTTGGCGCGCGCGGTGCGCACATAGTCGGAAGCCAGAACCTCGATCATGCCGGCGCGCACCAGCCGCATAAACACCGGCGCGATGTAGTAGCCGAGCGTGATGGTGGGCATCACAAAATGCGCCCAACTTTCGCTGCCCGAGACCGGCAGCCAGTGCAGACTCACCGCCAACACCATGATGAGGATGAGCGCGAAGAAGAAGTTCGGCATCGCCTGCCCGACCACCGCGAGCGCCAGGCACAGCCGGTCGATCCAGCTGTTGGGATAGACGGCGGCGAGAATGCCGAGCGGGATCGATACGGCGAGTGCGAAAGTGAGCGAGAACACCGCCAGCAGCATGGTGGTGGGCAGCTTCTCCATCACCAGCGGCCACACCTCGGTCTTGAAGTAGAGCGACTCGCCGAAGTCGCCGTGCACCATCTTCCAGAGCCAGTCGAAATACTGCACCAGCAGAGGACGATCGAGCCCGTAGATGCGGCGGATGCTCTCGATATCCTCTGCGCGCGCGCCTTCGCCGGCGAGCGCGATCGCGACGTCGCCGGAGGCGCGCAACAGCAGGAACGCGAGCGCCGACACCGTCACGGCGACGAGGAGGGCGAGACCGAAGCGTTTGGTGGCGAAGGCGAGCATGAGTCGCGATGTTCCCAGTGGTCTGCCCCAAATATTTTCTTCCCGGTTTGGAAGCAAATGCTGGGAAAAGTCAGACCGCTAATTATTAGATGAGTGGGGCGACTTACCCAAACGGATAGATACCATCAGTTTGGGTCGCACCACTAGCGGCGGGCTAGCCTACTTGTAACTCATTTGCCAGAAGCGCGGAATTTCATCGGGATGCGCCTCAAAGACAAGATCCTTGGCCGCTGCGAAATACATCGGCAACGAATACATTGGCAGGGCGTAGGCGCGCCCCTGAATCAGCGTCAGCGCCTTCGCATAGGCCTCCTTGCGGACAGTCGCGTCGACCGAGGTATCGCCGCGCTGCAGTAAGCTCTGCACCTCGACGTCGCGATTCACGTCGTCTGGGTTACCTTTGTAGAATACGGAGGTGGCGGCCGAGACGTCGTTGATCGAGCTCGAACCCCAGCTCTGGAACACCATCGCCGCCTTGCCGGCACGCACGGCATCCCGCATGGCGGGGTATTGAAGATACCGCAGATTGGCCTTCACCCCGACGGCCCGCAGATAACCGATGATCGCCTCCACCTGCGGCCGCTCGCGGAACGCATACAAGTCGACTTCGAATCCGTCCGCCATTCCGGCTTCGGCCAGGAGCCGCTTCGCCTGGGCCGGATCATAGCCGTAGCGGACCATGCCCTCGTCCGTGCAGCCGAACTGAGACGGGTAGCAGATCGAATTTATGACCCTCGATCCTTCGCCGACGATGGCCTTGACCATAGCGTCGCGGTCGACCGCGTGCAGAATGGCCTTGCGTATACGGATATCGCGTAGCTGCGGGGCAGACGTGCGTTCCGAACTATCGAGCTGCAGGAACATGATGCGCATCGTCTCGCCATGCACGATCTGCAGATGCGGGATGTTGCGGATTTGCTCCGCCTGGTCGAGCGGCACATTGATGATCATGTCCAGGCCGCCGGACAGGATCTCGGCGAGTTGGGTCTGGCGATCCGGCACGAAGCGGAACTCCACCTTGGCGATTTTGGGCAGCCCCTTGGGGCCGCCCTTGAAGTAGTCCGGATTGCGCTCCAGGCGGACGTATTTGCCGATCGCATGCTCGGTCACCCTGAAGGGGCCGGTGCCGACCGGCTTCTCGTTCATGCCCCTGGGGCCAACTTTGGCGTAGTATTCGTGCGGGTAAATGGCCATGCGGACACCGGCGAGGTAGTCGATGGCGGCCGGGAACGGCTCCTTCGCGATGATTCGGACCCGGTACTTGTCCAGCTTCACGACCTGCTCGATCCAACTGACCTGTTGGGGGCTGGCGACCTTGCTCTCTGGGTTCGACGCGAAATTTAAGGTGTAGACCACGTCGTCGGCATCAAAGTCGGCGCCGTTGTGAAACTTGACCCCCTGCCTCAGTTCGAGCTCGAGCGTCTTGTCGTCGATCCACTTCCACGCCGTTGCTAGGTCGCCGCGGTACTCGTTGGTCTTGGGGTCGCGATAGATCAAGCCGTCCCACACTTGGTCGGCGATGATGACGCCGCCCCGATCGCTGTTGAAGTAGGAGTCGAGGGAATTGAGCACCTGCTCGTAGCCGAAGCGGATCGAATTGTCCTTCTTGCCCGCTGATGCCGGTGTAGCGCATGCGGCGCACGCCAGCATGGCCGCCGCCAATCCAGATCGCAGGAACCCCCGTCGCAAGCCTCGCATGGACTACCTCCGTTCTCGAAACCCCGAACCGACGAATACAAGCAATTCGAGTGCCAGCAACCTGGACTTCACTTCCAGTTCATTTCCCAAAAGCGGGGGATTTCATCCGGATAGGTCGAGACGGCCAGAACCTTGGCGGCAGGCAAACTGAAAAAACCCAGGCAGCGAGCGAGGTTTCTCGTTTTTATTCGCTTAACGCTCGGACGCTCTCGGTGCCCTGTGCTTACAGCAATGCGGGAAGCTCCTTGGCAATCCGCTCATAGATGCCAACAGCCTCCTGGAGCTCCCGGATGCTGATCCCCTCCGCAGGATTATGACAATCATCGATATGGCCGGGCCCCAGGATCAACGACGGCGCCATGCGGCTGTATTCGGAGGCTTCGGTCCCCAGCCCCATGACGCAGGCCTTGCGGCCGATGATTTGCTCCATGGCGCGCACCAGCGGCGCATCGGCTGGAAGCTCGGGCGGCGGCGCTTCCGGCCGCACCTCGATTTCGAGCCCGTGAGTGGCCGCAGAGCGGCGGATCTCCTCGATGACAGGCCGTGGGTCGATCGACTTCGAGTACCGGAACTTGATGCGGCAGGTGGCGAGCCCGACAGTCACGTTGGGAAACGCGCCGTAATTGTCGATGACGAAGTTGAGGTCGCAAAACGGCGGATCATACTGGGTGTCATGAAGCGTGACGTCGCGCCTCAGGCGAAGATGCAGGTCGCGGATATCCGCGAGAAAAGGCACCAGCTGCAGGTTGGCGTTCAAGCCTCGGCCGGTCGAGGAATGGGCCTGGCGGCCGTGGGAATGAACCACGAACTGAACGTCGACGCGGTGGCCCCGCACGATATCGAGACTTGTGGGCTCGCAGACAATGAAACATTTCGGCGTCTGGTCGCGCAGCAGCCGGCTTTTCGCCACCACGTCGCGGACGCCCTGCTTGGTTACTTCTTCATCGGCGGTGAGCACGATTTTCGGCCGCACCCGGGGATCCATTTGCCGAGCCGACGAAAGAAAGGCCGCGATCGGCCCTTTCATATCGGTCGCACCAAGCCCGATGAGTCGGTCTCCCGCGATCGCCGCTCGGAATGGGTCCGTCTTCCAACCGGCGGGCGAGACCGTATCGAGATGACCGGCGAAGGCGAGAGGCGATGCGCTTTCGGGATCAGCGGCGACGATGTTTGTCTTTGCGATACCTTCGCGATCTACGTAGTCGATACGCTCGATCTCCCAGTGATCGAGTTGCGATTGCATGAAATTCGCAAGCGGGACGTTAGAGACCGAGCTTCGCGAATCAATCGCAATCATCTCGCATAGCAAATCGACGACTGTCTGCATCCAATAGCCCCCTGATAGACGACCTCAGTTGATTAAGTGTCGTTCCGTTTTCAATGGCAAGCAAAATAATCGACAAGACGTGCAGAAAAAAGGAGCGCGCGATCGCATAGGAGCGCGCCGCGCTCATTCAGCTCGTAACCATTTTCTCCTGCAAACTCCCAATGTTAGCTGGCGTGTTGTTCTTGCGCATATATTTCAATCGCGCCCGTGGCAGCCCTGTGGGGAACCCGGCAACGCATCGATCGTCGATCTCGACCAGCGTATCATTGATCAGCAGGCCTGTGGCCGGTCAGCATCATGTCCATCATCCGCCGCACGCCGATCAGCCGCGGTACCCGCACCGAGGCGCCACCACCGACAAAGATACCGCGGCTGCCCTCCGGCAGGGCACAGAAAATCCCGCGCTCGGCAACCCGGATAGAAACGTGGTTCGCCTGATCCCTGAGTTGGGTCAGATTTGGACGTTAGCCGGCACTCAGGCTAAGTCTGCTTTACCATCAAGAGTGCACATTCCAAATCTAACATTACGCGAATTCAGTGGGGTTAATATTGGAATGGGATCAAGCAGAACCTCGAGCAGGGAAGGCTTGGTGTCCGTTGTTCTCTCTCAGCAGCGGACATACGCCGAGGCAATGGTTACGGCAGCTTTGTGCCGCCAACAGCGGACTCATGCATCGCAAAGGCAGCGTTGTTATTCAATCACCTCATCGCGATCACAAGCACTCGTGTAGTAAGGCCAAGGGTCTGGGCAACCTTGAGATTGATTGCCAACT
>Ga0208988_1000114_pt1 | contig 10317 bp, 9 predicted proteins | sample MedBloCARef_M1_FD_187850 | JGI IMG/M metagenome (GOLD analysis project Ga0208988, IMG submission 187850) | Forest soil microbial communities from El Dorado National Forest, California, USA - Mediterranean Blodgett CA Ref_M1 (SPAdes) (version 2) | ecosystem: Environmental > Terrestrial > Soil >... | reverse complement strand
CTTGACCGACAGCACGCAGGTCAGCCCCTCGCGCATGTCGTCGCCGGTCAGGTTCACCTTCTCCTTCTTGGAGAGGCCGCTTTCGTCGGCGTACTTGTTCAGCGTACGCGTCAGCGCGCCACGAAAGCCCGCCAGATGCGTGCCGCCGTCGCGTTGCGGGATGTTGTTGGTGAAGCACAACATCGTCTCGTGATAGCTGTCGTTCCACTGCATGGCGACTTCGACCGTCATGCCGTCCTTTTCGCCGCGGATCGACACCGGCGGGTTGTGCAGCACCTGCTTGTTGCGGTCGAGATACTGGGCGAAGGCCTGGACGCCACCCTCGTAGTAGAGATCGGAAACCTTGGACTCCGCGCCGCGCTCGTCGGTCAGCGTGATTCGCACGCGCGAGTTCAGAAACGCCAGCTCGCGCAGCCGGTGTTCCAGGGTGGCGAAGTCGAACTCGGTCTTGGTGAAGATCTTGTCCGATGGCCGGAAAGTGACCTCCGTGCCGTGCTGGTCCGCCGGCACGTCGCCCACGATCTGGAGGTCGCCCTCCGGCTCGCCGCCGCGGAAGCGCAGGAAATGCTCCTTGCCGTTGCGCCAGATGCGCACGTCGAGATGCTCGGACAGCGCATTGACGACCGCCGCGCCGACGCCGTGCAGGCCACCCGACACCTTGTAGGAATTCTGGTCGAACTTTCCGCCGGCATGGAGCTGGGTGAAGATCAGGTTGACGGCCGAGACGCCCTCTTCCTTGTGGATGTCGACCGGCACGCCGCGGCCGTTGTCGCGCACGGTGGCCGAGCCGTCGCCATGCAGCGTTACCTGGACGCTGTCACAGTAGCCGGCCAGCGCTTCGTCGATCGCATTGTCGACGATCTCGTAGACCATGTGATGCAGGCCGCTGCCGTCGTCGGTGTCGCCGATATACATACCCGGACGCTTGCGCACGGCGTCCAGCCCTTTCAGCAGCTTGATCGAATTGGCGTCGTAGGCGTCGGCGCCGGGATTCATCTCTTCGTTGTTGTTTTCGCTCATTATTCTTGCTTCCCGAAAGGGTTTAGACCGCCGCGATCGAGTCGTCGGCCACGCGCAGGATCTGCGCACGACTGCCGAGCGGCGCAAAAAGTCCGGCATCGGTGCCGGTCATCCAGCTCTGCACGCCGAGCGCCACCACCTCGTCGAACAGCGCGGCGCGGCGCTCTGCATCGAGATGGGCTGCGATCTCGTCGAGCAGCAGGAGCGGCGCACGGCCGCGCGACAAAGCCACTAGACGGGCGTGCGCCAGCGCGATCGATACCAGGACGGCTTTCTGCTGGCCGGTCGATCCCTCCGCCGCCGGCAGGTCGAGATCGAGATGGCGCACCGCGAGATCGCTGCGATGCGGCCCGCAGGATGTGGTGCCGGCCTCGGCATCGCGCAAGCGGCTGGCGGCCAGTTCACCGCGCAGGCGGTCTTCGGCGTCGAGCGCCGGCAGGGCGGCCAACCACCCGTCGATCTCGCCCGCCATGGCAAGGGCTGCCCGCGGGAAGGGGCCGACGCCCAGCCGGGCGGCGGCATCGAGGCGATGGACCGTATCGGCCCGCGCGGCGGCCAGGGCCACGCCGTGGCGGGCCATGGTGTCCTCGAGGGCCGTGAACCAGTGCGGATCGCGGCCGCCATCGGCCAAAAGGCGGGCGCGCTGGCGCAGCGCATTTTCATAGGCCGCCACGTCGCCGGCATGCTGGGGATGCAGCGCCGTCACCAGACGGTCGAGGAAGCGTCGGCGCTCGCCCGGCCCATCGAGGAACAGGCGGTCGAGCTGCGGCGTCAGCCACACGGCCGCGACATGCAGGCCGAGCGCCGTTTGGCTCTGCGCCGGCCGGCCGTCGATCCGCACCGCCCGGCGCGGCAGGCCGCCGTCGCTCCGGGCGGGCTCCAGTCCGGTGCCGATGGCAAGCCGCCCGTCCGGCGTATCGACCGTGGCGGCGACCGCCCAGGTCGCGGCGTCCGGCTCCTCGCCGCGCGAGCGGCGGCAGACTTCCTCGAGACGGGCCCGACGCAAACCGCGGCCCGGCGCCAGGAAGGACAGCGCCTCCAGGAGATTGGTCTTGCCCGCACCGTTGGCGCCGACCAGCACGACGGGCTCGGGGCCGCAATCGAGGCGGAGCTGGCGATAGTTGCGGAAATCGGTCAGGCGGAGCTGGCGCACGGCAAGGACGGCCGGCGCAGCGCCGGTTGCGGCGTCGGGAGAGAAGGCAAGAGCGCTGATCGGCGGCGCCGTCATACCCGCATCGGCATGAGCACGTAGAGCGCGCTCTCGTCGGCGCCGTCACGCACCAGGGTAGGCGAACCGGCGTCGGCCATCAGGAAGCGCGCTTCGGCGCCGGTGATCTGTTCGGTGATGTCGAGCAGGTAGCGCGAATTGAAGCCGATCTCGAGCGCGGCCGCCTTGTATTCGACCTCGATCTCCTCGGTGGCGCTGCCGGCGTCGGGGCTGGTGGCCGAGAGCGTGACCACGCCCTTGGCGACCGCGAGCTTGATGGCGCGCGACTTCTCGGTGGAGATGGTCGAGACGCGGTCGACGGCGTGGGCGAACTCCTTGCACGGCACGTTCAGGATCTTGTCGTTGCCGGTCGGGATGACGCGCTCGTAGTCGGGGAAGGTGCCGTCGATCAGCTTGCTGACCAGGGTGACGTTGCCGGTGGCGAAGCGGATGCGGGTGTCGGAAAGCTCGATGTCGACCGAGCCGTCACTTTCGTCGAGGAGCTTGCGGACCTCGCCCACGGTCTTGCGCGGCACGATCACGCCCGGAATCTCCGCGGCGCCCTTGGGCAGCGGCACTTCCACCCGGGCCAGGCGATGGCCGTCGGTGGCCACGCCGCGCAGCACCTGGGTGCCGTTCGAGGTGGCGGAATGGAAGTAGATGCCGTTCAGGTAGTAGCGGGTCTCCTCGTTCGAGATGGCGAACCGCGTGCGGTCGATGATGCCCTTGAGGTCGGTCGCCGGCAGCTGGAAGCGGTGCGGCAGGTCGCCCTCGGCCATCGCCGGGAAGTCGGCGGGCGGCAGGCACTGCAGCGTGAAGCGCGAACGGCCGGCCCGGATCACCAGCGAGCCGCCATCGGAGGCGGTCTCGAGCTCGACCTGCGCACCGTCCGGCAATTTGCGGACAATCTCGTAGAGGGTATGTGCCGGCGCCGTGGTCGAGCCCGCCTTGGCCGCACTCGCCTCCACCGATTCGGTGATGGCGAGGTCCATGTCGGTCGCCGCCAGGCTGAGGCGTCCCTTCTGCGCAGTGATTAGGACATTCGACAGGATGGGGATCGTGTTCCGCCGTTCGACCACACTCTGCACGTGAGCCAGCGCCTTCAGAAGGGCTGCCCGTTCGATCGTCAGTTTCATGTTTTGATCGCTGTAACGAGGGGCCAAAAAAGCGGTTTAGACACCCCGTTTCGCCGGCCTGAAAAGACCATTGCGGAACGGTCGGGGACTATAGCACGCCGAGCCTAGGCGGGAAGCAATTTCACTCGAAATTTGAGGCTCTTAACGCGCAAATTACCGAGCAAAAAGGGGCCCAATCGGGCCCCCTTCCACGTACCGCGTCAGGGATTCGTCAACCCTGCAACTGTCGCTTGAGCAACTCCACGTCCTCTGCAATCGAGAGGTCGGAGATTTTCAACTCCTCGATCTTGCGGACGGCATGCATGACCGTGGTGTGATCACGATTGCCGAAGCGCTTGCCGATCTGCGGCAGGCTGAGCGTGGTGAGCTGCTTGGCGAGATACATCGCCACCTGGCGCGGGCGGGCGACCGAGCGGGCGCGGCGCGGCGAGCTCATCTCGGCGAGCTTGATGTTGTAGTGCGCGGCCACCCGCTGCTGTATTTCGTCGACCGTGACCTTGCGGTCGGCCTGGCGCAGCAGGTCGTGCAACACGTCCTGCGCCATCTCGACGGTGATCTCGCGGCCGATCAGCTGGCCGTGGGCGACGACGCGGTTGAGCGCCCCCTCGAGCTCGCGGATGTTGGTGCTGATCTTGTGCGCCAGGAACTCCAGCACCGCCGTCGGCACCGGCACGCGCGCATTCTCCGCCTTGGTCTGCAGGATGCTGAGTCGCAGCTCATAGGTCGACGAATGAATGTCGGCGACCAGCCCGCTGCCGAGCCGCGAGCGCATGCGCTCCTCGATGTCCTGCAGTTCGCTGGGCGGCTTCTCCGAGGAGAGCACGATCTGCTTGTTCTGCTCGACCAGCGAATTGAAGGTGAAGAAGAACTCGTCCTGGCTCGCTTCCTTGCCGCAGATGAACTGCACGTCGTCGACCATCAGCACGTCGACGTTGCGGAACAGCTCCTTGAACTGGCCGGTATTCTTGGTGCGCAACGCCTGGATGAAACGGTTCACGAAGCTTTCGGCCGTGAGATAGAGCACCCGCGTCTTGGGATCGCGGTCGCGGATGGCGTGCCAGATGGCATGCATGAGGTGGGTCTTGCCCAAGCCCACGCCGCCGAAAATGTAGAGCGGGTTGCGCTCCGGCAGCGGCCGGTCCTGCTCGGCGATGTTGCGGGCGGCGGCATAGGCGAACTCGTTGGGCTTGCCGACCACGAAGTTGGCGAAGGTGTAGCGCGCCTCCGGTCCCTGGAAGAGGTCATCGCCGCCGCGGCCGATCGACGGGCCCATCCGCGGCATCGGCGGCTGGTAGTTCTGCGAGGAGGGCACCGGCGGCACGGCGATGATCTCGTTGGGCCGACGCGGTGCCGGCGGCGGCACGAGGTTCACCTCGACAGTGCCCACCTCGGCATGCACCGCCTGCCAGTAGGCCAGCACGCGGTCGCCGTAGTGGCGCGCGACCCAGTCGCGGACGAACCGGGTCGGCGCATAGAGGCGGAGCTTGCCGGCCTTCAGTTCGCCCAGCTCGACCTCGCCGAACCAGGTCTTGAAGGCCTTATCGCCGATTTCCTTGCGCAGCCGGTCGCAGACGCGCACCCAGTGCGCCTCAAGCTCCTTCCGGACTGCAACTTCTTCCATATCGGCCCCCGCCACAGTTTTTTGTTCATACGTCGCGTTATTATTGTTGCCTGTTATCGGCGATTGAATTCGGTTCAAGTTTGTCTCCACGGAAGTCCAGCTGCCTTCCATCCCCCCGCCGCGCCGCGTTTGGCCTGCGCATCCAGGGGCCCTTCAAATCCATCCGCTACATTGAAACATGTACTGTAGCCGGCCGCGGTCATGGCTTTCGCCGCCGCGGCCGATCGAGCTCCACTCCGACAGAGGAACAGCAGCGGTGTCTCCTTGTCGGGGAGCGCGCTCGAGAGCGCGGCCACGAATTCCGGATTGGGCTGCATGCTGGGGAAGACCTGCCATTCGAGCAGCGCCGGCTTCTTCGCCAGCTTCTCGAGATCGGGTAGGCCGACATAATTCCATTCGGCGCGCGTGCGCACGTCGATCAAAACCGCGTCCTTTCGTTCGCTCAGGATTTTCCAGGCCGTCGCCGGCGCCACGTCGCCGGCATAGCCGGCGGCGGGAGACACTTCATATGTGCCGGCGATCTTGTTGTCGTTGGACATGGCCCCCGCTCTTCATTCGCCTAAGCGGGACGCTTGAGTACGAGCCAAACGATACTCGGGGACACACAGCTCGATGAGGGCGACGAAACTCTTGGTGTGCGTCGTTGAGTGGACGCTGTTTACTTTTCTCGTCGCTATCACCGGAGGACTGTGGCTCTCCCTCGTTCGTGTTTCCGGCGAAGAGGAAGCCCCCCGTCTTCGCCTTGGCTCGCGTCTCAGCGCCCCACGCCCCGTCGCGATGGGCCGACTCTTAGACAGACTCGGGCGCCTTCGCAAACGATTCACACAGTAACGCCGCACGCTATTCATGGTGTTCTTCGTGCGACTCGATTGACATCTTCGTGGATTCAATTTTCTTTCGTGTGCGTCGTGCGGCATCGCTCAACATCTAGCGCCCGTTCGCTCGCGCAGTCCGATAAACGCGAATCGTATGTTGTTCGCCGAATTGGCAACCAAACGATCTTCGCGGAAGTTCTCCAAATTTTTTTGAGCGTCCAAATTTATTTCGACGCCAAAAACGAAAACGCCGCTCGTTGGAGCGGCGTTCACAATCTCTGAAGGCGGGAGCGTGTCAGGCCATCGCCTTGATGCGCGCCGCAAGACGCGACACGCGCCGCGCGGCAGCGTTCTTGGTCACGATGTGCTTGGTCGCGCCGCGCTGGATCTCCGGCTGCGCATCGCGCAGCGCCGCAGCGGCGGCCTTCTTGTCTCCGCCCTTGATCGCTTCCTCGACCTTCTTGATCGAGCCGCGCACGCGGCTGCGCCGCGCGGTGTTCGCGGCGGTGCGACGCTCGGTCTGGCGGGCGCGCTTCTCAGCCGACTTGTGACTGGCCATCTAATCCTCGTTCATCGGAAGGGCGGGTGTATACGGGCCGGCCGGCATCCGGTCAACCCCGCTGAAAGCCGCCATTTATCGGTGTTTCCAGGCCGCCTTGCGCTTGTCGGCGAAGGCCGCCATGCCCTCCGCCCGATCCTCGAAGGCGAAGGTGGCGTGGAAGGTGCGACGCTCGAAGCGCACGCCCTCGGCCAGGGTCGTCTCGAAGGCGCGGTTGACGGCTTCCTTGGCGACCATGGTGGCGAGCAGCGACATGCCGGCGATCTTCTCCGCCGTCGCCAGCGCATCGTCCATGAGTTGGGCGAGCGGCACCACGCGGCTCACCAAGCCACAGCGCTCGGCTTCGGCAGCATCCATCATGCGACCGGTCAGCACCATGTCCATGGCCTTGGACTTGCCGACGAAGCGCGGCAGGCGCTGGGTGCCGCCGGCGCCGGGGATGGTGCCGAGCGTGATCTCGGGCTGGCCGAACCTGGCGTTGTCCGCGGCAATGATGAAATCGCACATCATCGCCATCTCGCAGCCGCCGCCCAGCGCGTAGCCCGCCACCGCGGCGATGATCGGCTTGCGCACCTGGCTCACCTTCTCCCAGCCGACGGTGATGAAGTCCTGCAGGAAGACGTCCTGATAGGATTTCTCTTTCATCTCCTTGATGTCGGCGCCGGCAGCGAAGGCCTTCTCGCTACCGGTCAGTATTATACATCCGATCGTGCGATCGGCTTCGAAAGCGTCGAGCGCCAGCCCGAGCTCGCGCACGAGATCGGCGCAGAGCGCGTTCAACGCCTTGGGCCGGTTGAGGCGGATGATCCCGACTCGGCCCTTGATTTCGGTCTGGATGTTTTCGTAGGCGGTCACGTTTCCCTCCCCCAACACTGCCTCGGGATGTGAGCGCCGCTCTTAGCTAGCGCTGGCAGTGCGCGCAATAGAAGGTCGAGCGGCCGGATTGCACCAGGCGACGCACGACCTTGCCGCAGCTGCGGGTCGGGCAGACTGCGCCCTGGCGATCATAAACATTGAAGCGTGTCTGAAAATATCCCAGCTCACCGCCCGGCTGCACGTGATCGCGCAGCGTCGATCCGCCATCGTCGATGGAGCGCAGCAGCACCTGCTTGATGGCGGCGACCAACCGGTCGGCGCGCTCGCCCTGGACCGTGTGGGCCGACCGACGGGGTGAGATGCCGGCCAGGAACAACGCCTCGCAGGCGTAGATATTGCCGACGCCGACCAGGGTCTTCTGATCGAGCAGGGCTGCCTTGATCGGTGTGCGTCTTCCCTTGAGACGCTTGGCCAGCGCGGCGCCGTCGAAAGCATCGTCGAGCGGCTCGGGCCCCAAGCCTTTGAAGAGCTTGTGCTTGGGCAGCGCCTCGTCGGCAGCCAGCAGCATCAGGCCAAAGCGGCGGGCGTCGTTGAAACGGACCTGCCAGCCCTCCTCGGTCTCGATCACGACGTGATCATGCCGCTCGAACGGATGTTCGGCGGCACTGGCCGCATCGTGCAGCGTCATGCGGCCCGACATGCCGAGATGGGCGATCAAGGTGTGGCCGTCATCGAGGCGGAACAGCAGATATTTCGCCCGGCGGTCGATGCCCAGCACCCGACGGCCCTCGACGCGCTGCGCAAACCGGGCCGGCAAGGGCACCCGAAGGTCGCGCCGGCGCTGGACGAGGCGAACGATGCGCCGTCCGACCAGTCTCGGGACGAGACCGCGACGGACGGTTTCTACCTCGGGTAGCTCGGGCATGCCGGCGTGCCGCCCCTATGCGCCACGGTGGCCGAACAACGCGGTCCCCACCCGGACATGGGTGGCGCCCAGGCGGATGGCCGTCTCGTAGTCGGCGCTCATGCCCATGCTGATCCTGGCGAGGCCGTTGCGTGCGGCCATCTTGGCCAGCAGGCCAAAGTGCAGGGCGGGTTCCTCGTCGACCGGTGGGATGCACATGAGGCCGACGATCGGCAGCTTATGGCTATCGCGGCAGGAAGCGACGAAGGCATCGAGCTCGGCCGGCAGCACGCCCGCCTTCTGCGGTTCCTCGCCGGTATTGACCTGGATGTAGCAATCCGGTCGGCGGCCCGACCGCGTCATTTCCTTGGCGAGCGTGGCCGCCAGCCGCTCGCGGTCGACCGATTCGATGGCGTCGAACAGCGCCACCGCCTCGCGCGCCTTGTTGGTCTGCAAGGGGCCGATCAAATGCAAGGCGAGGTCGGGATACGCAGCCTTCAGCGCCGGGAATTTCTCCTCCGCCTCCTGCACGCGGTTCTCGCCGAAGACGCGCTGGCCCGCGTCCAGAAGCTCGCGCACCCGATCGGCGCCGTGGGTCTTGGAGACGGCGACCAGGGTGACGGAAGCCGGGTCGCGTCCGGCGGCGCGGGCCGCGGCGGCGATGTGCTGACGAACCTCGGCCAGACGATCGGCGCCTGCGCTCATGCGTCCAGGCTCAACCGTGCAGTCATTGCCTCGGCATTGTTGGGATCGGCCGCCAAGGCGGCGTCCAGGGTCTCGCGTGCCTTGTCGCGCTCGCCCAGGGCGGCGAGGCAGGTGCCATAGTGACCCAGCAGGCGTGAATCGCCCGGCAGTCCGCGCAGTGCATGTTCGTGCAGCGAGCGGGCCTCGGCGGCGCGGCCGAGATCGAGCAGGACGCGGCCGAGGTTGGTCAGCACCATCGGATCGTCGGTCGACAGCCTCGAGGCGCGTTTCAGCGCGCGCCGCGCCTCGTCGAAACGCTTGAGGCCGCGCAGCGCCAGCCCCTGGTTGTTGAGCGCCCGCACGCTGTCGGGCGCCTCCTTCAGGTAAGGCTCCAGGGTCTCGAGCGCTTCGGCAAAGCTGCCGCGCTCGATGTGGAGGTGGGAGAGCTGCAGGACTGCATCGGGGTTAAGCGGATTGTGGCGCAGCGCCCGCTGAAGAACGTCGACGGCTGCATCCCCTTGGCCGGTCGCTGCCTGGGCAAGGGCCAGGGTGTTGAAGCCCGCCATGAAGCCGGGATCGATCTCGAGCGCCCGCTCGATCGGGCCAATGGCGTCGGAAGGCCGGCCGGCGAAGTGGAGCACGAAGCCCAGTATGTGGTTGAGCGCGGCACTTTCGGGCGCCAGTTCGAGCGCCCGGCCGGCTTCGGCGATCGCCTCGTCATGATGGCCGAGCGCGCTCAGCGCCAGCGCGCGGTCGCCCAGGATCTGCGCGCGTCGCGCGCCATCCTCGCCGGCATCGACCACGGCCAGGTCCAGGACCTCGATGGCCGCGGAGTAGTGGCCGAGGCGGTAGAGGGCATAGCCCAGCATGTTGCGCGCCCGGGCCTGCAACGGCTTCAGGCCCTCGCCGCCCTGCTGGATGCCCTGATCGACGTTGGTCACGAATTCGATCAGCTCGCGCTCGGCCGCAGCGAACCGGTTGAGATCCATATAGATGGACGCCAATGCCAGGCGCGCTTCGACATGGGCCGGCGAGCGGCGAACGGTCTCGCGAAAGCGTCGCGCCGCCTCGTCGAGGCGGCCCTGCCGGCGCGCCACCAGGCCGAGATTGTAGGACAGCATCGGCTCGTTGGGATCCTTGGCCAGCGCCTTGCGCCACAATGCTTCGGCATCGCTCAGCGCACCGCGCTGCGACAAGCAGACCGCAAGGAAGTGCAAAATGTCGGGCCGCTCGCCGTGGCGGGCCAGGGCGGACCGGAACAGTGGCTCGGCACGGTCGAACCAACCGGCTCGCAGATACTGCAGGCCGGTCTGCAGATCGGGATCGGGTTGGGGTTGCGGCGAGGACGGCGGTCGGGGCGCGAGGGCCATGGCGCGCTGTGTAGACCCGCCTCACGGCCAAGGCTACACGAAATGCCGTGGTCAAGGATGTCGATCTGTTTGCGGCGGCGATGGGCGATGTGAAGCCGCTTGCCGGCCGCAAGCGCGCGGCCGCGAAGGCTGTCATCCCGAGGCCAAAGGCCGAGGGACCTTTAAAGCCGCAGGAAAGGTCCCGC
>Ga0208988_1000109_pt1 | contig 10412 bp, 9 predicted proteins | sample MedBloCARef_M1_FD_187850 | JGI IMG/M metagenome (GOLD analysis project Ga0208988, IMG submission 187850) | Forest soil microbial communities from El Dorado National Forest, California, USA - Mediterranean Blodgett CA Ref_M1 (SPAdes) (version 2) | ecosystem: Environmental > Terrestrial > Soil >... | reverse complement strand
GACCACGTGCGCGTCGTAGATTTGGATATTGGGGCGAGCAAATCGGACATCTGCGCGATCAGAGTGGTCACCATTTCGGAGCGGGACGCGCCGTCACTGCATCGCTCCCTCACCCGACACGTTGCTCGGCGGTCAGCGGCAAACGTGCCAGCTCATGGCGTTGAAGCTTGCCGGTGGTGCTGCGGGGCAACTCCTCGGAGCGCATGAACTGCAGGTAGCGCGGGCGCTTATAACCGGCGAGCCGCTCGCGACACCAGTGGAGGATTTCGGCGCTGTCGGCCAACTGGCCTTGGCGGAGGACGACCACGGCCTTTATCGTCTCGCCCCAATGCGCGTCCGGTACGCCGAACACACACGCTTCTTGAACGGCCGGATGTCGGCTGAGGACGGCCTCGACCTCTGCGGGATAGACATTCTCGCCGCCGGTCTTGATCAGGTATTTCTTGCGGTCGACGAAAGTGAGCGTGCCATCCTCCTCACGCCGCAACAGGTCGCCGGTATGGAGCCAACCGCCCTTGAACACCTCAGCGTTGGCCGCATCGTCATCGAGATAGCCAGACATGATGCTCGGGCCCCGCACCACGCATTCGCCTGGCTGGCCGACAGGCATCTCGTTCATGTCTTCGTCGACGACGCGGACCTCCATCAACGGCGAGGGTCGTTTGCGCAGCGACGGCACTTCGCCTGGGCCGGAACAGCCGTGCGCGAGCAGATAGCTCGACTCGCTCTGCCCGAAGGCGTCGTAAAAATCGATGCCGAAGGTCTCGGTCAGCTTCGCGACGACGTTCGGCATCATGTTGGCGTAGCCGATGGCGAAGCGCAGGCTCGACAGATCGTTGGCCTGCCGCTGCGGGTTGTTCATGAAGTCGGTGATCACGCCGGGCAGGAGCAGAGTCCAGCTCAGTCGCTCGCGCTCGATGCGCTCGTACATGGCCGGTATATCGACGCGCTTGAATGTCGCATAGATGCCGCCGGTGACGAAGGTCGCGTAGAGTGACTCGTCTCCGCCGCAGTGGAAGAGTGGCAGCCAGCCGACGAAACCGTCCTTCTCGGTCAGTCCGAACCATTGAGCAAGACGCAAGCCGCGGGTGGCCGCCGCTCGCTGGCTCACGAGTGCGCCTTTGGGCTGACCGGTCGTGCCACTGGTGAAAAGGATGTTGTGGATGTCCGCGCCCTCGGCGATCCGAGGCGGCTCGTCCGCGCTGCTTTCGGCAAGAATGGCCTCGTAATCGTCGAAGCCCTGCACCGGCTCGAATGCGATCCAGTCGCCGACGTCCGGAAACTCGGACCGGAGGCCTTCGAGCAACCCCGCCAGCGTACCGGAGGTCAGGACGGCACTGGGACGAGCCTTGCGGAGGCACACGGCGATCTCATCGGGACGAAGCCGGATGTTCAGTGTCGCGACAGTGATGCCGAGTGCGGCCATGGCCGCATAGCATTCAACATATTCCGGACGTGTCTCCGAGAGGATCGCGATCGTGTCGCCGCGGTCATATCCCTTGGCACGCACGGCATTGGCGAGCCGCCAGGCTCGCTCGCCGACCTCGCGGTAGCGGCGCTGCCCGCCTTCCCAGGTGACAGCGGTGCTGTCGGCGAAGACGCGGAATGCGCGCCGGAAGAGAGCGTCGAGCGTGATGTCCGCCGCCATGGCTGCATCGAGCTGCCAGTCGGCTGCGCCAGAAGACAACTTACTGGTAATAGGCGGCATAGGTGCGCCTCAGCTTCGCTTTTTCGATCTTGCCCGTGGCCGTCTTGGGCAACTCCGAAACATGGATCACGGCCTTCGGGCATTTGAATGGGCTTAGCCGCTCCCGGACGGCCGAAAGCAGCATGTTCGCGTCAATGGATCCGCCATTCTGGGTGACGATGACGGCGGTGATCGCTTCGCCCCAGTGCTGGTGCGGCAGCCCGATTGCGGCGACTTCGAGCACGTCGGGATGTGCGGCCCGGATCGCGAGCTCGACCTCGATCGATGAGACGTTCTCGCCGCCCGTCTTGATGACGTCCTTGAAGCGGTCCTCGAACCAGAGAATCCCGTCAACGTCGAAATGGCCGGCATCGCCTGAGTGGAACCAGCCATGGCGGAAAGCTTCCGCTGTCGCCTCGGGATTGTGCAGATAACCCGCCATGGACTGGGGGCTGCGATAGACGATTTCGCCGGTGCTGCCGGTCGGAAGCAGCTCGCCGCTCGGTGCCATGATGGCAACCTGCACGTTGACGGCCGGCGTGCCGACAGCGCCGGGATGGCTCAGCTGGTGCTGGGGCTTGAAGAATGTCGAGACCGGGCTCATCTCTGTTTGCCCGAACATGAGGCTGAAGTCGCACCCAAAGATCTCGATTGCCCGGCGAAGCTCGGCCTCCGGCATCGGCGCCATGGCGTAGACCGTCAGGCGCAGGCTGCTGACGTTGCGGGGATGTGCGAGCTGCCGTTCGACGAGCTGCTGGATCATCATCGGCAGCGCGAAGAGGACGCTGATGCGCTCCCTTTCGATGGCTTCGTGAAGGCCAACGGCGTCGAAGCCGCGCTGGATCACCATCGAGGCGCCGACTGCGATTGCCGGTGTGCAGAGCGCGTTGAGTTGGGCCGTGTGGAAAAGCGGAAGCACCACGCTCAGCCGATCGTTCTCGGTCATGCGTGTATCGATCGCGGTCCCGAGGGATTCCAGGTAGATCGCAAGATGGGTGCCGATCACGCCCTTCGGCGCCGAGGTCGTGCCGCTCGTGTAAAGATAGGAGAGGGGAGCCCGGTCCTCGATCGCCACATCCGGAATGTCGGAGGACTGATCGGCCGCGAGCGCGTCAAAGTCATACAGCGGCGTGTCGCCGATACCGTCTGGAGTGGTAGCGCCTGACGCCTGCCAGTCCATCACGACGATACCGAGCAGTGGTTCCTGACCTTCGACGACAGTGCAGAACTGCTTCAGCAGGCCTGCTTCGACCACGGCAGCGCGAGCGCGTGAGTCCGTCAGGACGTGGCTCAGTTCGTGCTGTCGCCAGAGCAGGTTGATGGGGACGCAGACCAGGCCAAGCCGCGCACAGGCGAAATAGACGGCGAGGAATTCGGCGCGGTTGCCCGACATCAAGGCAAGTGCGTCACCTTTCTGGAGGCCGAGCGCGGAAAGACCATGGGCGACCCGGTTGGTCCAGGCGTCGAAGTCGCGATAAGACCAGCGCCTGTCGCCGTCACAGATCATCTCCCGCCCTGGAAGCCGCTCCGCACTCCGGGTGACGAGGTCACCGACATTGACACGGTGGATCAGGTGACTGCCCACGGCGGTCTGACCTTCCTCTAAAATTGATTGCGGGCGAGGATATCTCGATGCCGATCCTGAAGCGTCCATTCGTCAGCTCCTTACGATTTGCGCTGCTGTGACGACGACGGCTCTACGAGCCCTCGCTACTGAAATAGGGTGGTTTTCCTGTGGTCCAGGTCTCTCCCCAAAGCTGGCCCCCTCCATCCACGGTCAACGTTTCGCCGGTCACGAATCCGCCGGAAGGACCTGTGAGATAGGCGCAGGCCTCGGCGACGTCCCATGGCGAACCTACCCGCATCATCGGGTTCGAGCGGGGGTAGGCCGCTCGTGCCTCGGGCGTATAGACCTTCCAGCCTTCGGTCTCGATCGCGCCGGGGGCTACGCAATTCACCCGGATCTTCAGCGGGGCCCATTCGACGGCAACGCTGCGCGAAAGGCCGATAACGCCGGATCTTGCGGCGATCGTGTGCGCGACGCCGTAGAGGCCGTGCGTCGTGACAACCACAATGTTGACGATGCTGCCGGGATATTTGTTGTCGCGCCAGTGTTGCGCGGCGGCCTGCATCATGTACCAAGTGCCGTTCAGATTGGTATTGATGACGGTATTCCAGCCCTTTACGGAAAAATCGATAGCCGGTTGAGGAAACTGCCCGCCCGCGCTGTTGATAAGGCAGTCGACGCGGCCATGCGTCTTCCAGACCGAATCGAACAAAGCTTTGACCGCGTCGGGATCCCTGATATCGGCTGCGTATGCGGATGCCTTCAGCTTCCGTCCTGTCACGTTCGATACGAGAGCATCGAGCCTTTCCTGTTTGCGGCCAACCAGGACGACATGTGCGCCGAGCCGTGCAAACAGCCAAGCGGTGGCGCGTCCGATTCCCCCGGCGCCGCCGGATAACACCACGACCATGTTTTTGAGGACATCGGATGCGAACGCAGTGCGATGCACCGCAAGCTCATCGTCCGTGAGCCCGAGTCGATCCGGCCGTCCTGGCGTCTGATTGTCAGCCATGGGTGGCCATGTCCTTGAGCAGTTCGCCTGCGATGATCATCTTCCGGACTTCTGTCGTTCCCGCGCCGATCTCCAGCAGCTTGATCGAACGAAATAGCCGGTTGATCTCCGACTCCCAGATGTAGCCGCTGCCGCCATGGATCTGCACTGCCTTGTCGAGGACTGCGTGGCAGGCCTCTGCAGCGTACATCACGGAGGCCGCCGTCAGCATGTGGATATCGCCGCGTCCGCCACCGCCGACTTCGAGCGGCGCGGCTTCCGCCAACGTGCGATAGGTGAAGGTTCGCATGGTTTCGACCTGAACGTACATCTCTGCCAGCATTGACTGAACCATTTGGAAGCATCCGATGGGCTTGCCGAACTGCTGCCGGGTTTGTGCGTAGTCGATGGAGAGCTGCAGCGCCCGTTCTGAAATGCCTAGACACAGGGGTGAGATCATCGCCCGTTCAAGATCGAGCCCGCTCATCACGATTGACACACCGCGATCTTCGCCACCAATGAGGTTCTCTGCGGGTACCCGGCAGTCTTCGAACACGAGCTCGGCGGTCTGGCTGCCGCGATAGCCCATTTTGGTCAGTTTCTGTGCGACCTTGAATCCGGGAAAGCCCTTTTCGACGATGAAGGCGGAAATGCCCTGCGGGCCTTTTGAACGATCGGTCTTGGCGTAGACCAGGATGACGTCGGCGACAGGTCCATTGGTGATGTAGATCTTGCCTCCGTTGAGGACGTAATAATCCCCATCGCGCCGCGCAGTGGTGCGCATCGATCCCAGCGCGTCGGAGCCGGCGCCCGGTTCGGTGAGGCCCAGGGCGCCGATTTTCCGGCCCGTGCAGAGGTCCGGCAGATATTTACGGCGCTGCTGTTCGTTGCCGTTGCGATAGATATTGTTGGCGCACAGGTTGTCGTGCGCCACCCAGGATAGCGCCATCGCATGGTTCCAGCGTGCGAAGCCCTGCAGCACCAGGCCGGCCGCCAGAAGGTCCAGACCGGCGCCGCCGTATTCTTCGGGGATGGTGGCACCGAAAAAGCCGTTATCGCCGATCACGCGGAACGCTTTGTCCGGCCACCATTCTTCACGGTCCATCCGTTCGGAAAGCGGATATAGCTCCTTGCGTGCGAAACGATCGGCCTGATCGAGGACGGCCTGCTGCTCTTCGTTGAGGGCAAAATTCGACGCACGATTGTCGCCACTCAAGATGGCTTGGGACGTGGTCATGCGCTGGTTTCCTCCCAGTTTTGATGAATCCTGCTCTTTGGATCATCGCTGGTTTTATAATGAATACAATTCATTTTGTGTCATGTCAACTGGTGAGCACGGTTGACGCACCAAAAAATGAATGATATTCATTATGGACCCCGTCTCTGAGGGTCGCGATGTTGGCCGTGCGATCCTTAGGCTGGTTACGATCCAGTTTCGTCATCACGGATCTGGAAAATCCCCGGAGTTGCGACATGCCCGCAATAAGCGCCGAACGAATGCAGGATCGTTACGACGCTATCCTCGATGCAGCCAAGCGTGCTTTTGCCGAAAAAGGCTATGAGGGCGCCTCGATCGCCGACATTGCGCGCATCGCGCAGATATCCGACGGTCTTGCCTATCGCTATTTCCGCAACAAGCGGGACCTTCTCTTTGCCGTGCTGCAGAGGTTCTACGAACGGATTTTGGTCGACCTCGAGACGCAGGTATTCAGCCACGATCGCTTTCGCGATCGTCTGGAAGCGCTGATCAAGCGGCATATCCAAGTGTTTGTTTCTGACACCGACCTCTGCCGTTTGTTCATCGCCGAGGTGCGGGTCGCGAGCGACTACGAAGGCTCGCCTATCCAGGAGCTGAACCGGCGCTACACCTCAGTGCTGATCCGTATCGTCAAGGAAGCCGTCAAGACCGGACAGGTCAAGCCGGACGTAAATCCAAAACTGCTTCGGGATGTTCTGTTCGGCGCGATCGAGCATCTTGCCTGGCGGCATGTCAACGGCAGGGGGCAGCTCAAGGTTGCCCAGACTGGGCGTGAGCTGACCACTATGCTCACCGCCGGCATCTGCGTAGACGAGTAGCTTATCAATGGCTGCTATTTCCTTTCCGTTCGAGACCGTCCTGATCGCCAACAGGGGCGAGATTGCCGTCCGCATCATTGGCTCGTTGCGCAAGCTTGGCCTGCGCGCTGCCATCGTCTATCACGAGGTCGATGCTGCAACGCCGGCAGTAGCGCTCGCCGATGTCGCTTTCAAGATCTCGGGGCGGACGCCGGTATCTGCTTATCTCGATGCCGAGCAGATCGTAACGGCTGCCCGCACTGTTGGTGCCGGCGCACTGCATCCAGGCTACGGCTTCCTGTCGGAAAATGCCGGTTTTGCGCGCGCGGTTGCCGCGGCAGGCATCGCCTTCATCGGCCCATCGCCCGAGGCGATCGAACTGATGGGCGACAAGATCCGCGCGCGCAATTTTGTCGAAGGCAATGGCTTTCCGGTCGCTCCCTCCGCCATCGAGGAGAGTGATCCCCCGACATTTCTCGCGCGGGCACGGTCCATCGGGGTGCCGCTCCTGGTCAAGCCCTCCGCTGGCGGCGGTGGCAAGGGAATGCGAATTGTTCGCGATCTCGATCTGCTGGAGGATGCAGTCGCTCAGGCGCGCAGTGAGGGGCAACGATACTTCGGCGATGGTCGTCTCTATATCGAACGTTATGTCGAAAAGCCACGGCATATCGAGGTCCAGGTTCTGGGCGATGCTTTCGGTAATGTGGTGCATCTGTTTGAACGAGAATGTTCGGTGCAGCGGCGATTCCAGAAGATCATCGAGGAAACGCCGTCACCAGCTCTCTCGCCGCAGATGCGCCAGAGGATATGCGAAACCGCGGCGGGCATCGCTCGCGCCGCCGGATATCGCAATGCGGGCACGGTTGAATTCATTTTTGGAGGGGGAGAGTTTTACTTCCTTGAGATGAACACGCGTCTGCAAGTCGAGCATCCGGTGACCGAGATGATAACGGGCGTTGATCTGGTGGCCGAGCAGATCGCGATTGCGGCGAACCGCCCGCTATCGTTCCGTCAGCCCGATATCTCCGCGCAAGGTCACGCCATCGAGGCCAGACTCTATGCCGAATCTCCTGAGCGAGGTTTTTTGCCAACCTCCGGCAAGGTACTGATGCTGGATTATCCTCACGAACAAGGCGTACGTGTCGACAGCGGCATCGCACAGGGGCAGTCGATCACGACAGCCTTCGATCCTATGCTGGCCAAAGTGATCGTCCATGCGCCGACACGCGATGCCGCCGTCGCCAAGGCGATAAGAGCGGTTCAGAAGGTCGTGCTGCTCGGATGCGAGACCAACGCCGCCTTTCTGGCTCGCGTTCTCGGCGACGCCGGCTTCCGGAGCGGGGAAGTGCACACCGGCTATCTGGACGAAAACCCGACGATCGCGTCTGGGATTGATGGCGATCCAGACGAGGTGACCGGACTATTGGCGGTAGCTGCGCTGGTGACGCGACCGGTGCGCGATGCGGCCGATGCAGTTCCCGCCCTCCACGCCGCTATCGGCGACTGGAGAAACTGACATGTTTCACAAGTTCGACCTCGGCGGGGTAATGCACGAGTTGTGGCTCGCTCCGACTGTCAATGGTTACTATCTGCGTATTCTAGATGGTTGGAGCGGCCCGGTTGCCTTTGCGGAGGAGTCGACCGGTCGTGGGAGCCTGACCGTTGCCGGTACAAGCGAGGCGGTCGCATTCGCGGTCGACGGCGACGTGATCCATATCCACATGCGCGGCCGGACGCGTTCTCTACGCTATGTCGATCCACTGCGCGCTCTTGCCTCCGTAGATGGTGACGATGGTCACAACGTCGCGCGTGCCCCAATGCCAGGAACTGTCGTCGCTCTGAAGGTCGTTCCGGGCGATGCCGTGACCGCCGGCACCGTCCTGGTGGTGATCGAGAGCATGAAGCTGGAGACCCAGATTCGCGCCTCGCAGGATGGGATTGTCGAACGTCTGCACGTCAAGGATGGCGACAGCTTTGATCGCGACGCGATCCTGGTCACGCTTTCGCAAGGAAACTGATGAAATGCAACGCATCGTTTCGTTGACCGACACCCGAGCGCAGGAATTTCGAACCAATGATGTTCATAATCGCCGGCTTGCTGCTGAACTCAGGGAACGACAGCAGGCGGCGAGATTCGCTAGGCCTGAGCGCGATCTTGAACGTCTGCGTCGGCAGAACAAGATGTTCGTACGAGATCGAATCCAGGCGCTCCTCGATCCGGGTACCCCGTTCCTAGAGCTGTCGACCCTTGCAGGCAACAAGGCCTACGACAACGAAGTGCCCGGTGCCGCCCAGGTGGTTGGTATCGGCATTGTCTCCGGACGCGAAGTCATCGTTCACGCTGATGACGCCAGCGTGAAGGGCGGGGCCTGGTATCCCCTTTCGGTTAAGAAGATTGTGCGTGCTCTCGACGTCGCGATTGAGAACCGACTACCGGTGGTCCATCTCTGCGACAGCGCGGGCGGCTTTCTCCCGCTTCAGGCCGAATTTTTCGCAGACCGCTACTATGCCGGCCGAATCTTTCGCAATCAGTCGATCCTGTCGAAGATGGGAGTTCCGCAGGTAGCGGTCGTGATGGGCCACTGTACGGCCGGGGGCGCCTATGTTCCAGCACTCAGCGACTACAATATTATCGTGCGGGGAACGGGCGCGATTTTTCTGGCCGGACCACCACTTGTGAAGGCGGCGACCGGCGAGGAAGTATCTGTCGAGGAACTGGGCGGCGCGGACATGCACACCAGCGTCTCCGGCACCGGCGATTATTTTGCCAGCTCCGAAATGCATGCGCTTGCCATTGCTCGCGACATTGTCGCCCGCTTCAACCGCATCCCCAAGGCGGCGGTTGACCACGTTGCGCCGGAGCAGCCCGCCTACGATCCGTCGGAGCTTTACGGGATCATTCCAAAGGATCCGCGCGTCCAATTCGACATGCGCGAGATTGTTGCGCGCTTGGCGGACGGCAGCCGCTTTCACGAATACCAGCCACGGTACGGCCAAACGCTGGTTTGTGGCTTTGCGCGGCTCCACGGATATCAAATCGGGATTCTTGCCAATAATGGCGTCCTGTTCAGCGATAGCGCATTGAAGGGCGCACATTTCATTCAGCTCTGTGACAAGAACCGCACGCCGCTGCTATTCCTTCAGAACATCACCGGCTTCATGGTCGGGCGCGATTACGAGCGCCGCGGCATTACCAAGGATGGTGCCAAGCTTATCATGGCGGTAGCCGGGGCCGCGGTGCCGAAGTTCACGGTCGTCTGCAACGGTTCCTATGGCGCTGGCACCTATGGCATGTCGGGACGTGCCTTCGATCCGCGCTTCATGTTTACCTGGCCGCAATCGCAAATATCTGTGATGGGTGCCGAACAAGCCGCTGGCGTCCTCACCGATATCAAGGCCAAGCAACTCGCCCGCAATGGCGAGCGTCTGTCCGAGCCCCAGCTCGCGGCAATCCGCGAACCCATCCTGGAGGATTATCGCGAGCGGTCGAGTGCCTATTATGCGACATCGGAGCTGTGGGACGACGGCATTCTTGATCCTGTCGACACACGAAATGCCCTGGCGATCGCACTGAGCGCGGCACTGAACGCCCCGATCGAAGCTCCCCATTATGGCGTCTTCAGGATGTGAACGGCGCAAAACGGGACTGCGCTGGATGGCGCTGGTGAGGAGGCCCTCAGGCTGCCCGTCGTCGCTTCCGGGTCTTGGTGCGTTGCACCACCTCTTCTTCGTCCTCTTTTTGACTCTCGGACGGCGTGCCGTCCGACATGGCGAGCAGGTTGTGCTTCATGGCCAGCAGCGCATCGGAAGCGTTTTCGAGTTGCTTCCGGTCGATGCCAACGACGATTTTGGCGTTGAATTTGTCGGTTTCCTTGCGGAGTTTCTCCAGGAAGCCGCGGGCCTGTTTGGTGACGTAGACGCGTTTGACGCGCCGGTCGACCGGATCCCGTATGGTCAAAAAAATTGAGACTGCTCAAAGCCGGCAGCGTTCCAACATTTTTGGTCTTGGGCCGGTGTTGCACAACAAGCTTGCCGTGGACGCTTGAGGAGGGACGACGGGGGGTCGCAAGCAATTCTGGGTACCGCAGGTCAGTGCAACAATTTCAGTGCTC
>Ga0208988_1000107_pt1 | contig 10474 bp, 11 predicted proteins | sample MedBloCARef_M1_FD_187850 | JGI IMG/M metagenome (GOLD analysis project Ga0208988, IMG submission 187850) | Forest soil microbial communities from El Dorado National Forest, California, USA - Mediterranean Blodgett CA Ref_M1 (SPAdes) (version 2) | ecosystem: Environmental > Terrestrial > Soil >... | reverse complement strand
GTCGTCGGTGATCGTGACGCGCAGCCGCCACTATGCCGGGCCCTATGTCGTGGCGCCCGCCGCCGCGCTCGGCGAGCCGCTGCTGCATGTCTGCCTGTTCGAGCGTTGGGGGCGCTCGCACACGCTGCGCTTCGGGCTCGCCTTGCTGCTGGGTCGGCTGCCGCGCACCGCCGGCTATCGCGTGGTCGCCGGCCGCGACGTGCGCATCTCGGTGCTGAGCGATGCCGGCGAGGCCGGCCGCCAGCCCGTGCAGATCGACGGCGACGACGCGCTCACGCTGCCGGTGTCGATCGGGCTCGCCACCGGCGCGGTGCGCATGTTGCGGCCGGCCTAGAGGTCAGAGTGCGCGGCTACGGTTTGTAGAGCGCGGCAAGCTCGTCCAGCGACAGTCCAAGCCTTCTGCCGATCCGCTCGATTTCGTCTTCGGTAAATGCCTTCACGGAAGCGTTTTCGTCCATTTCGGCAAACAATATGTCTTCTGCCGGCACGAACTTCCAGGAACGTGGTTTGGCGGTTCTTGACCCCGCTCTCGCAGGCTTGCTGGAAACCAATTCAAGCGCGCGTCCGCGTGCCGCATCGACGTTAGCGGCCACCATCAGACCAAGAACAGTCGGCTGAAGTTTCTTCGTCATGGAAGCAGTCCTACGCGTCTCAGATATATAAGCGCTGAAGACTGGTCAGAAAAGTCCAATTCTCCGTCCCAGCCTTCGCCCAGCAAGAGATGCTTGCCGAGAGTTGTCGCGGCGACCGGTGTGAGGGCAGCCGCGACGGCGCGAAGGGCGAAGCGATCCGGCGACGACAAGATCTGGCTGATGGCTTGCGCCTGCAGTGGCGGGAGCGGCGGCGCAAGCGCGGCAAGCTTCGCCTGAAGCCGCGCCGCCAGTTGCAGCCATTTTGCGTCGGTTTCAGGCAGGAAACCATGAATGGCCCAAACGTATCCGCCATGGGACAGCCCGGCGCGGAGCGTGACACGGGTTATGCCGCAGTCCCGCTCGATCAGGAGCAGGTTTTGCAGCAGGGGTTTCGAGACGAGGCCTCCTCGCGCGGTGGGAGCCAGGACAATCCAGCTGAGATGTGCCTGGTGCAATCGCGGGGCAAGACGGAAAGCCATCGTTGCGACCGGTGTCGGGCCTTGGAAAATCCGGGCCCGGACAAACAGCCGATCACTGGAGATGACCCTCAGTACGATAAAAGCCGCATCGAAGCGTGCCGTTAGCGTCTGGGCGAAGTGAAGGGCGTCCCTGCCAAAATTGGCGCTGCACCACCTGTTCACGTCTACAATGGTCGTTCCAGCGAAGCCGTATTGACCGCTGCGGTTATTCAGGACGATGAACGCCGTCACCTTGGCATGCTCGACGACTACCGTGCCGTCTGCTGCAGGCGCCGTACGACGTCGGGCGTGGGATGGCCGTCAGCCGGCAATCCGGCCTGCTTCTGGAACAGCCGCACCGCCGAGCGCGTCTTGGGCCCCAAAAGCCCGTCGGTCTCGTCGGTATAGAGGCCCAGCTTGGCGAGCCGCGACTGCATGTCGATGATGGTGTCGCGCGACAGCGGCTCGTCGTCGGCGGGTGCGGCCTGCATGACCGGCGGGCCGCCCACGATCTGGCGCGCCAGGATGCCGACCGCCAACGCATAGAGCGTCGAGCGGTTCCAGTTCATCACCGCCTTGAAGTTGGGGTAGAGGATGAAGGCGGGCCCGCGCCAGCCGGCCGGCAGGATGATCGACGAGGGATCGTCGACATTGGGCAGGGCTGCGTTGCCCGCCCGCTTGACGCCCATCGCCGCCCAGGCGCGCACCGGTTTTTCGATCGTGGTGTCGGCCTGGTCGAGCGGAAAGCCTTGCGGCAGGAACACCTCCTCGCTCGACGGCAGGCCGGGCTTGAAGCCGATACCGCGCAGGAAGTTGGCCGCCGAGGCGAAGGAATCGGGCAGGCTGGTCCACAGGTCGATCTTGCCGTTGCCGTCGCGGTCGACGCCCCACTTCATGAAGGTGGAAGGCATGAACTGCATGTTGCCCATGGCGCCGGCCCACGAGCCGCGCAATTGCTCGCGGGTCATGCGGTCCAGGACGAGGATGCGCAACGCCTGCACCGTCTCGTTGCTGAAGAAGGCGGTGCGCTTGGTCATGCAGCCAAGCGTCGCCACCGAGCGCACGACCTGGAAGTCGCCCATGTAGCCGCCGTAGTTCGTCTCGAGGCCCCAGAACGCCATGATGTATTGCGGCGGCACGCCGTACTCGCCCTGGATGGCGTCGAGCAGGGCGCGGTGCTGCGCCATCTTCTGCTGGCCCTTGGCGATGCGCTCGGGCGACACCGAGGAACCGACATACTTGGCGTAGGTCAGCGAGAATTCCGGCTGGCGCGAATCGAGGTCGATCACCTTCTGGTCGGGCGTAAGGCCCTGGAAGGCGCGCTCGGCGATGTCGGCTGGCACGCCCTGGCGCAGCGCGTCGGCCTTGATGGTCTGCAGGCAGGCCTGGAAGTCGCCGCCTTGGGCGTTCGCCGGACCGAGAGCCGGGCCGGCGAGTAGCACCGTCATTGCGGTGAGGAGAGGAATTCTTGAAAGGGGGCTCATGCCGCCGATTCTATCACGAGCCGGCGACGGTCAACCCTTCGATTCGCACCGTCGGCGCATTGGTGGCGCCCTTGAACTGCAGGTCGTTGGCCGGCGTCATGTTTAAAAACATGTCCTTGAGATTGCCCGCCACCGTGATGCCGCTCACCGGCCAGCCGAGCTTGCCGTTCTCGATCCAGAAGCCCGACGCGCCACGGCTGTAATCGCCGGTGACGCCGTTGACGCCAAAGCCGATCAGGTCGGTGATGAAGAGCCCGCTCTTGATGTCGCCGATCAGCTCGTCGACCGGGAGCTTGCCCTTCTCGAGGTAGAAGTTCGAGGTGGTGGGCGAGGGCGGGCCCGACGTGCCGCGTGCGGCGTGCCCGGTCGGCTTCAGCTTGAGCTGACGAGCCGCTGCCAGGTCGAGCAGCCAGGTAGTGAGATGGCCGTCGTCGATCACGGCATAACGCTTGGTCGGCAGTCCCTCGGCGTCGAACGGCCGGCTGCCCAGCCCGCGCAAGCGCCGCGGGTTGTCGAGGATGCGGATGCCGTCGGCGAAGATCTTTTCGCCCATCCTGTCCTTCAGGAAGGACGTGCCGCGCGCCACGGCGCGGCCGTTGATGGCGCTCGCCAGGTGGCCGATCAGGCCGCCCGAGACGCGGCGGTCGTAAACCACCGGCACGCGCGCGCTCTGCGCCTTGCGCGGGTTGAGGCGGCGGACGACGAACTTGCCGGCATTGCGGCCGACCCGGGCCGGCGCCATCAGGTCTTCCAAATGGACGGCGCTCGACCATTCATAGTCGCGCTCCATGCCCGTGCCCTCGCCGCCCAGCACCGAGCAGGACAGCGAAAAGCCGCTGCGCCGATAACCGCCGGAGAAGCCGTTGCTGGCGGCCAGAACCACCGAGGAGCGGCCCCAGCTCGCCTCGGCGCCCTCCGAGTTGGTCACGCCCTTGACCGCGCGGGCCGCATCCTCGGCCTCCTTCGCCATCGCCAGCAGCGACCTGGCCGAGGGTCGCCGCTTGTCGTCGAGATCGAGGTCGGGCCAGCTCCGGGCCAGCAATTCCTCCGGCGCGATGCCGCAGACCGGATCCTCGGGCACCGCGCGCGCCATGTCGACGGCGCGTTGCGCCAGCGTGCGCAGCGCCGGGACCGCGAAGTCGGTCGAGGAGACGAAGGCCTGGCGCTGGCCCACGAACACGCGCAGCCCGAGATCGCGACCCTCGCTGCTCTCGAGCTTCTCGCGTTCGCCCATGCGCTGGGCGACCGAAATCGACTCGCCGTTGACATAGACGGCGTCCGCGGAGTCGGCGCCGGCAGCCTTCGCCCATTTCAGCAGGTCGACGAGCAGATTGGCGTCCGGCGCGCTCGCCGGACGCTTCTTGGAGGGAGACTTCCGCGGGGACTTCTTTTTCACTTTGGCCATGACGGCCGTTCTACGCGCTCACGGCCCGTGTCGTCGAGGTCTCCCCGCTGCCGACCAACATCAGGGGGCGACATCAGGGCGCGGCATCAGGGGCCGGCGTAGGCGATGCCGGCCTTGGTCTCGCCGATCGCCGAATCGAGAAAGCCGAGGGCGCGCTCGCGATGGCCGCCTTTGTTGGGCGTGGCGCGCACCAGCTCGGCGCGAGCGGCCTGCATGGAGCCCAGCGCCGCCTGCATGTTGGGCTGGGCCGCCATGGCGACACAGGCGCCGACGATTGCGCCAGCGGTACCGCCGACGAGCAGGAGAGCGACAGGCGACTTGGGAAAGAAGCGAGCCATTGAGGCGATCCTCCAAACGTTGAACGAGCGGAAGCCCCGCCCGTTCACGAGTCTAGAACCGGCCTTGCGGCGACGGTATCGCTTTTTGAGTTCAGCCTCGATGAAGCGAGAGACCTGTCGATCGGTGTCGCGCGTCAGTTGCCGGCGTAGGCAATGCCGGCCTCGGTCTCGTTGATCGCCTGGCTGACGAGGTTGATCGCACGCTCGCGATGGCCACCCTTGTTGGGGGTCGACTGCACGAGGTAGGAGCGCGCCTGCTGCAAGGAGCCGAGGGCGGCCTGCATGTTGGGCTGGTCTGCGCCCGCCGCGCAGGCGCCGGCGAGACCGCCGATAGCGATGCCGATGAGGACGTAAGCAGTAGGCGAGAGACGGGACTCGGACATAGGACTGTATCTCCAAACGTTGAACGGGCGGGATTTTGCCCGCCCGTTCGCGATCGTAGAGAACGCCGCTGCGGGACGAAACCGCTATTTGGCGGCGACCGCGCGCCGCCGACGTCACCGCCTTGAGCGAGGCCGCGACGATGTTGGAGTCCATGCCGACTCCCCGGAGAACGCGCCCGTGGCTTGTTTCGGCTTGGATGAAGCGGTGTGCATCAGTCGCCGGCGTATCTGATGCCCCGTTCGGTCTCGTTGATCGCTTCTTCGGTACGTGTGATCGCGCGTGCGCGATAGCCGCCCTTGTGAGGCCTGTACCAGCTCTGCCCGGGCCGCCTGCAGCGAGTTCAATGCCGACTGCATGTGGGGCTGATTGGCGCCGGCGGCGCAGGCGCCGCCGACAGCACCGATGGCGATGCCGATGAGCAGGTATGCGGAGGGCGTCGTAGAGAACGCCATCGTGCGACGGTATCGCTATCCGGCGGCGACCGCGCGGTTGGCGGCCGACGTCACCGCCTTGAGCGAAGCCGTCACGATGTTGGAATCCATGCCGACTCCCCAGAGGACGCGCCCGTCGCTGGTCTCGGCTTCGATGAAGCTGACAGCCTGCGCATCCGATCCCGCGCCGGTGGCATGCTGGTGGTAGTCGCGCACCCTGATGCCGACGCCGCAGTTCTTGCCGAGCGCGTCGACATAGCCCGCGATCGGGCCGTTGCCGCGACCGCTGATCTTCTGCTCCTTGCCGTTGAACATCACCTTGGCGTCGAGAAGACGCACGTCGGGATGATCCGGCTCGGGCACCGTGGTGTGGCTGATGAAGTCCACGGGCGTCGTGTTCTCGAGATATTCGTTGCGGAAGGTGTCCCAGATCAGCGCCGGCATGATCTCCTTGCCGGTCTCGTCGGCGATCTGCTGGATCCGCTTGGAGAACTCGACCTGGAGAAGGCGCGGCATGTCGATGCCGTAGTCGCTCTTCAGGATGTAGGCGATGCCGCCTTTGCCGGACTGGCTGTTGATGCGGATGATGGCCTCGTAGCTGCGGCCGAGATCGGCCGGATCGATCGGCAGGTAGGGGATTTCCCAGATCTTGCTGTTCGAGCTCTGCAGCGCCTTGAAGCCCTTGTTGATCGCATCCTGGTGCGAGCCCGAGAAGGCGGTGAACACCAGGTCGCCGCCATAGGGATGGCGCGGATGGACCGGCAGCTGGTTGCAGTATTCGACCGTCTGGCGGATCTCGTTGATGTTGGAGAAGTCGATCTCGGGATCGACGCCCTGGGTGTACATGTTGAGACCCAGGGTGACGAGGTCGACATTGCCCGTGCGTTCGCCGTTGCCGAACAGGCAACCCTCGATGCGGTCGGCGCCGGCCATGTAGCCGAGCTCGGCGGCGGCCACGCCGGTGCCGCGGTCGTTGTGCGGGTGCAGGCTGAGCACGATCGAATCGCGGTACTTGAAGTTGCGATGGCACCATTCGATCTGGTCGGCATAGATGTTGGCCGAGGCCATCTCGACGGTGGCCGGCAGGTTGATGATCATCTTTTTCTCAGGCGTCGGCTGGTAGACGTCGCCGACGGCGGCGCAGATGTCACGCGCGAACTCGAGCTCGGTGCCGGTGAAGCTCTCCGGCGAATACTCGTACACCCACTCGGTATTGGGATCGGCATCGGCCAGCTGCTTGACGAGCCTGGCGCCCGACACGGCGATGTCGACGATGCCGCTGTAATCCATGCCGAACACGACCCGCCGCTGGAGCGTCGAGGTCGAGTTGTAGAGATGGACGATGGCACGCTTGGCGCCGCGGCAGGCTTCGAAGGTGCGCTCGATGAGCTCCGGGCGGCTCTGCGTCAGCACCTGGATGGTGACATCGTCCGGGATCATCTTCTTTTCGATGAGCTCGCGCACGAAGTCGAAATCGGTTTCCGACGCCGCCGGAAAGCCGACCTCGATCTCCTTGAAGCCCATGTCGCAGAGCAACTTGAACATGCGCGTCTTGCGGTCGGAATCCATCGGCTCGATGAGCGCCTGGTTGCCGTCGCGCAGATCGACCGCGCACCAGACCGGCGGCTTGGTGATGACCTTGGAGGGCCATTGTCGGTCGGGCAGGGAGATGGGCTTGAAGGGAACGTACTTCTCGCCCGCGGTCGGCATCATGGGTTTCTGGGGTGACATCGAAAGACTCCTCGCGCCGCGCACGGCCAAAAGGCACTAAGCGAACACTGCGATGGAACGAAACGGTGTGGCGGCGACTGGTGGAAGGCGACTGGTGGAAGGATTGAGACGAACGACAAGCGATCCGCAGGGCCCCCTCCCAAAACCCTGGGCAGGGGGCGGCGGATCAGCCAATAAGTCGTAGCGTCGTCAGTCGCAGCATGGGCGCCAGAATAAGGCCCTGCCGGCAGGAGTCAACCCGCCGGACGGAAGTCCGCCCGGCGGGGCCTCAACTCGATGAAATATCAGTGCAGCGGGATGTTGAAGTTGAAGTTCAGGCTCGGCTCGACCGGCTGCGCATAGACCGGAGCCGGCGCGATCATGATTGGAGCCGGCGCCACGATGACCGGCGGGCGCTCGTAGACGACGCGCCGTGGCGGCTCGACGTGGCGCCAGTGCTCGCGCTCTTCGACATACTGGCGGTGTTCGCGGCGCCAGTGCTCGTCACGCCAGTGATCGTCGTCGTGGGCCTGGGCACCCACCGCAAGGAAGATACTGGAACCCGCAATCGCGGCGGCCAGGATGGTCTTCCGCACAAGTCCACGCATTACAGCCTCCTGTGACCACACGGGATGACAACTGCTTGTCGTCCCAACAGAGGGGATACGTGTCGGAATGTGACCGCACGGAGGAGATGCTTACAGAGACCTGTCAGTTGGTTGAGCGCCGCCGACGAACCAAGGGACGCTGTCCGGCATCACGAGATCGACGCGAACAGGAGGGCAACGATGACCGGCGCGCAAGCGATGAGCACGCCGATCCCCGGCCGGCCGCGACGCAACAGCAAAATGCCCAGAATGGGCGCTGCCAACGTGGCGATGAAGGCGGCCCACCAAACGATAGCGGCGCCGGCCTCGCCGTGCATGCCCTCCGGTCCGCCACCAAAGATGAAACCGGAAAGCGCCACCAGGAGTGCCGCGAGCGCCAGATCGGCAACGACCGCGATGGCGCAAAAAATCTTCACGAGACTCCCTTCGCCTGCATTTACCGACCGGCCCTAACCTGGGCCGGCCACACCTTCGACGGCCAAGGGCAGGCGGCTCTAGCCCGTGCGCTGCTCACTGTGACGCGCTGCCAGAACCTGCACCAGCGCTGCCAGGTTTCGGCGCAGGCTCGGGATACCATGAGAAATCAGGTGGGCCACGCCGTCGGGGTTGTCCGCACTGGCTCGGATGCGGTTCGACAAGTCGATTGAATGATCGTGCACTTGCCTGAACAGGTGGCGAATCAAGGGACGCGCGTGCTCGGGATGAAGTGAGCCGTCCAGCTCCAGGGCGCTCAACAGCTCCTGCCGGACCGCGTGGTCGTGCGGATGGCCCCAGGCGCGCAGGCAGGCTTCGTCCAGCGCCTCGGCCCTTCTGTGAAGTCTGCTGAGCAATGGCCCCCAATCGACAACATTATGTTGCGCGGCTTCACTACATCATCGGATGCTGCCGCTGTCGAGCGCCGACGGATTACCGTAACGGGCCTTTTCGGTACCGCCCTGCGCGGCGGCGAATTGACAGTGCGGACGCGAGCGGCGTCGAGCTCGCGTCCTATTACAGTCCAGGCTTGATGCGGCCGCCCTTGTCGACGGTAACGTCGATGGTTTCGGTTCCCCTCCTGGCCCTGGCGTGCCAGACGCCTGTGCTGTCGCGCGACAGATCGACCACGTCGGTATAACCCATCCGTTCGATCTTCGATCGGATCATGTCGGTGTCCGTCGTCTGCGCTTGCGGGGCGATGGGCTTGACGGAAAGCGGCACGTCCGCCGGCCTCTGCTCTGCCTGCGCCAAGGCCGTGCCCGCCATGGCGGCGAATGCAATACAGATGAGAATAGCCTTCATCGATGGCCCTCCTGACATATTGCCCATAACGCTCGAGCGCGAAGGCGCGTTGCGTCAGGAGGAGAAGCGGCCTAGCGACGCCCGTCGATCTTGCGCCCGACGCGAATGACCCATGACGGACCACGATCAAACGACCGTGCGAACGCGGACCGGAATCAGCCGGTCTTTATGAAACAACTATGGCCTATGGCCTCCGGTCCTCTCGAATACCTATGCCGCGGCTCTTAAATAGCGCCAAGGATCCCAAGATCGTAAGCACCGACGCTCCGGCCCGTGGAGGCGAACGCGTCGCGGCCTGATCCCTGACCGCAGCAGAGTTCCCTGCACCGCCCTATCCGTGCCGTTGCACATCTGGAGAGATCATATGCTGAAGACCTTTGGACCTGCGCTGTTGCTGGCGTTTGGGTTGGCGATCACCGCCGCCCCGGCGCACGCGCTGCAGATCGTTGTTACGCAAGTGGACAAGAACACCGACGGGTCCATGACCTACCACTTCGCCGTCAAGACGGATCAGGGCGAGACCTTAACGCCGGGCGAGTCGAAAGAGAAAAGTGATTTCGTGACCGTCTACAATTTTTACGGCCTGGTCGACGGGTCGGTGAAATCGCCGGTCGGCTGGGAATTCTCGTCCGAGGAGTTCGGCCGAACCCCGTATTGGAATGGATACCCGCTGGTCTTACCGCTGGATGTTCCGGGCACACCTAACCTAACCTGGACGGTGACGAAGCCCGTTGCTGCGGGGGCGCAGATCGACGGTTTCACCGCGACCACCCGCGTGAGCGCGACGGTGTACGGTACGTACACCGCGCAGGTTACGCGCCAGTCGGCTGCGATCAAAGGTGCAGCCGCCGGAACGCCGGGTGCCGAGGCTTCGGATTCCAAACAGGCGCTTATCGGCTGGCTTATGACGCCGAAGTTCCTCGCTGACGTGAAGTAACAGGTCGGTCGCTAAGAAGCGCCTTTGTGCTCACCGACCTCGCCGCTTGCGATCTGGATGATAGCAAAAGCGCGCTTGGCATGGCGGACAGGACGCGGTTCAAGCGAAAGGATTGCTTGCCGTATTCGAGAGCACGCAAGAAATCAACTTCACGGTCAGAGATATCGTGCGGCGCCAGCGAAACAGCCCCTCAACTAAAGCTTGATGCGGTTGACCGGCATCAGACGAATGTGTTGAGTTGATCAAAGGTTGCCGAACATCAGGGGAACGATGGCTACCACGCACTACATTGAAACACTCGCCCGCCGTATCGTCGCCGAAGTCGATCATGTGACCGCCGAGCGCCCCATGCGTTGGGTAACGCTGCAACAGGTCGCCCGACGGCTAAAAGTCCATCATAGCTCCGCCGCCGCAGCGGTTTGCATGGCGGTTGATCGCAGTTGGCTCATTGCCGAGGGGTCTCCTCCCCATAGCGTCTGCCGAACGGAGGCCGGTCGGAAGTTGCCGCAGCCCCGATGACCTCGCCTAAAGAACGAACGCCCCGCTATTCAATCGAGATAAATGACGCCTCGGGCCGGTCGGTGTGGTTTGCCGCCAATGCGCGTTTTCAACAGCTGTAACGCAAAGAAGGTGTCGAAAGTCGAGGACAACTGTGTCGCTGGTTCCCAGTCGAGGCTTTCTAAGCACCTAGCGCACGATCGAGGGTCAAAGTTCTTTGGCTTTACGCCGTCGTCTCTTTCTTCAACCCGAGCTTCTTGATCGTCTGCTCGCGCATAACGAACTTCTGGATCTTGCCGGTGATGGTCATC
>Ga0208988_1000104_pt1 | contig 10532 bp, 8 predicted proteins | sample MedBloCARef_M1_FD_187850 | JGI IMG/M metagenome (GOLD analysis project Ga0208988, IMG submission 187850) | Forest soil microbial communities from El Dorado National Forest, California, USA - Mediterranean Blodgett CA Ref_M1 (SPAdes) (version 2) | ecosystem: Environmental > Terrestrial > Soil >... | reverse complement strand
GGGAAGCTCGCGAGAAAGGCACGCCGCTTGACCGGACCACAGTGGGGTGAAGTCACCCGATCCTGCCGCCTCGGCTTTTGAGCGAAGCGGCCCCAAAGCTGTGGCAGCGAGCGGAAAATCCGGAACATTGTCCGAAATTGGGCCCAGCTCTCTAATAGCCCGATTTATGATTCCTCGGGCAGGACGGCCGGTGAAAATGTTCGTTAGCGTGGTCTGACTGTCCGTGGTGTTCTTCAAGGCCTCACGATGTACGGGGCTGACCTTGGCTTCCGGACACAGCAAGTAGGCCGTTCCTATTTGCACCGCTGCTGCTCCAAGAGCAAAAGCCGCAACAATGCCACGCGCATCGGCGATGCCGCCAGCGGCGATGACCGGCACTTTCACAGCGTCGACAACCTGCGGGACGAGCGCCATCGTACCGGACTGCGTCGAAACATCCTCGCTGAGAAAATTGCCTCTGTGTCCACCGGCTTCGTAGCCCTGAGCAACGATAGCGTCACATCCTCGATCTTCCAGCCAGCGCGCTTCATCGACCGAAGTGGCCGAGGAAACGATCTTCGCCCCTGTATCTCGAACCCGTCGAACCATTTTTTGTTCCGGAAGGCCGAAATGAAAGCTGACAACCTCTGGATGGAATTCGACGACGAGGTCGCACATCTCATCGTCGAAAGGCGCCCGGTTGGCGCTCGGAACGGGCATGTTCTGTTCGAGCCCAAACTCCACGTAGTAGCGCTGCAAGCGTTGTCTCCAGACCTTTTCCCGATTTGCATCGGCTCGCGGCGGGGTGTGACAAAAGAAATTCACATGGATTGGGCGACTGGTCTGGCGACGTATTGCTCCCAGTTCGCTGCGCATCTGTTCGAGGCTCAACAAGGCACAAGGAAGCGAGCCTAGCCCTCCGGCTTCCGAAACCGCCACAACCATTTCGGAGAAAACACAACTAGCCATGGGTGCCTGGATAATTGGTAGCTCGATGCCAAAGAGTTTGAGAATGCGATTGTTCGGCCACATATTTGCTGCCTCAGTTATGTTGACTACCACTTCCCCGAGTGCGCTCCCCCATCAAGATGCACAATTTCGCCGTTTACAAACGGAGCAGATTCGAGATAAAGCAGCAAGTCGGCAACTTCTTCAACTCTGGCTAAGCGCTTCAGAGGGCTCAATTGTTTTAGAAAGTCATGTGCATCTGCGGGATTCATCGGTGTGTCAACGACCCCTGGCGCAATCGCGTTGAAACGGATACCCTCGCCCGCAAATTCAATCGCCAGCGCACGTGTGACAGACTCCAAACCACCCTTTGTGAGGTTTGTAAGACTCGCTGCTACCCCCGCTATAGGCTGGCTTGCGAGTGACGCCGTGATATTCACGACATGTCCGAATTGCTGCCGGCGCATCTGCTCAACGGTGAGTTGGGAAACGTGGAAGAACCCCGAAAGGTTTGTTTCAGTTACCACTCGAAACTCTTCGACCGTGTATTCGGTGAAGGACTTAGGGATAAAAACTCCCGCATTGTTCACCAACAGATCAATTCTCCCAAAATTCTGGACCGCGATGGCGACTACTTGCTTCGCGGTCTCCTGAAGAGCAATGTCGCCATCGACCAGTTTCAAATCGGTCGTGTTCTGCAGGGTCATCGCAGACCCGATGTTGCGAGAGTTTGCAACCACGCGATATCCGTTTGCGATCAGCCTTTTTGCTAGTGCGAGACCTATACCGCGTGACGCACCAGTCACAACCGCCACTTTGGTCGCGAAAGAATCCCTTTTTGCGTGGTTCGGATTATTTGACGGATCACTTCCGGCGTTATTCTTCATCACTCTGAGTTTCTCCTTCCGCTCGTTCGCGTTGAATCCACTCGCGCACGTACGGCGGGCAACGAACCAATGTGATCCCCTCTTCCTCGCTCGTACTCAGGAATCGGATTACGTCTGCGTGCACAAGTGTGACCTCATGCAAGTCCAAAATCATGCGTTCACTGCTGTCGTTCGTTTGTGCCTTTAATTCTTCGAGATCTTCCGATCGGATTCGGCCTATCAGCCAAATGATGGTGGTTTTCCCGTCGGATTGCCTTTCAATCTTCAACGGTGTCTGCGCCTCCTGCGGGCGCATCCAGTCGATGTTCCGACGACGTACAGATATGCACTCCGGACGCCATTCGAAATATGTTGGAGAACAAGGAGTTAATCTGATACTCCGTGCTGTGTTCTCAACAAAATGCGGAACTCTCAACAAGACATCGAGAGCAGCTTTAGGTTCAAGTAGATTTCCCAGAGGAGGGAGGCCGTGGTGAGGACTAAAGGACAGGAGAGACGGAGTATATCCTGAGTCCGTCTTCGTTCGGTTAACCGAACCTACTTAACCGATGGGACGTTGTGCCCATGTTTGCTAATGCCAAGTCTTCTGAGTTTCGACTCAAGTGTGTGTCGCGGAATCCCGAGCTTGGCGGCTGCGCCCGAAGGACCAGAAATGCGCCCATAGGACTCCGCCAACGCGGCTTTGATCATTTCCACTTCACGTTGTGCCAATGCAGGAAGGCCATTCCGCCCGTTCCATGACTCTGTTGGTGGGCGCTTGAACCAGCTTTCATCAACCGAGAACGTGTCCCCTTCGCTCAAAATGACACCTCGCTCCACCACGTTCTGCAATTCGCGAATGTTTCCGGGCCAAGCGTAGCCTTTGAATAAGGCGAACGTCTTCTTGTTTATGTGGTTGATGTTCTTGCCAGCTTTCTTGGCGTAACGACCAACGAAGTATTCGAGCAATAATGGGATGTCGGATGCTCGCTCGCGAAGCGAGGGTAGGGCAATGGGAAAGACGTTAAGTCGGTAGAAAAGATCTTCCCGGAATGCTCCAGAAGAAACGGCAGAGCTGAGATCCCGATTTGTAGCCGCGATCAACCGCACGTCCACGGAAGTCGGATGATTGCTCCCCACGCGCTCAAATTCGCGCTCCTGAAGTACGCGCAGAAGAGCAATTTGGGTCTCCGCTGGAAGGTCACCGACTTCGTCAAGGAAAAGAGTCCCTCCGTCGGCGGACTCAAATCGTCCTACACGTCTTTGTAGTGCGCCCGTGAACGCGCCTTTTTCGTGACCAAACAGTTCAGATGCGATCAAGGACTGCGGAATCGCCGCGCAGTTCACCCGCACGAAGGGTTTGTTTGCACGGCTCGATCGTCGATGAAGAGCGCGGGCAATCAGTTCTTTTCCCGTGCCGGTTTCGCCCAGGATCAGAACGGTTGAATCCGAAGGGGCCACTTTCGCCACTTGAGTCAACACCTTGCGCATAGGGTCAGAACAGCCGACAATCTCCTCAAACATCGAGGAGTGATCGATTTCCTCGCGCAGAGCCACATTCTCATTGCGCAGTCTCTCTTCCGCATTCTTCTGATTTTGAATGTTGGTCCCCGTCGCATACCAACGGACAATACGGCCATGATCGTCGCGCAGCGGGTTGTACTGAATGAGGCGCCATTGATACTCGCCATTCGGGCGTAATCCCCGTATTTCTAATTCAAACGGCTCACCTCGCAATAGGCCCGTATCGCGGCTGGCCTTCAGATTCTCTACATCTTCAGGATGAAATGCCGATAGAAAAAAGCCTTGTGCCTGGACTTCTTCTGACGTGAGGCCCGTCTCTTTGAGAGCAACGCGATTCGCATAAACCGCGGTTCCATCAGGGGACAGCACGACGATGCCTTGAGGTATGGCATCGGTGATGCGACGGAATTCCTCTTCGTCTTGACGCAGTTTCTGTTCCGCGCGCTTTAGGTCATCGATATCGGTATTCGTTCCATACCAATTGACGATCTTGCCGAACTGGTCCCGCAACGGCTCGTACCGAAATAGGAACCATCGATACTCCCCGTCAAAACGTCGCAGGCGTGCTTCGAGCTCGCCGGCCTTTCCCGAAGCAAGGTCCGAGTTCCACTTCTTTTCCAATTGCTCCAAGTCTTCTGGGTGAATTGCTGCTCGGCACCCACAGCCTGTTGCATCTTCAAGACAGATTCCTGTGTAGTCGCGCCACCGGCGATTCCAGAACTCTGCCGATCCATCGGGCAGGCCGCACCAGGCGATTACTGGGATGGTATCGATGATCCTGCGGAGTTTGGCTTCCGAGTGTTTGAGCTCGTCGGAACTACCTTCCGATCTGGCACGATGCTGGTTCTCTTCAGTATTCATTGACGCTTTTCGAATTCTGCCGATTCACGCACTTCTGCCCTCACAAGGTTTAGATCGCTTTGATCAGAGGATCGTTACAAATATGTCGGTCTTCTTTTCGAGTTGACTGACGCCAGCGACCTTGGCTTTCGGCTGTAGGCAGTCTGGCTTCCAAGCCCGTTCTGCTCAAACCTCAACATTTTGCTGAGAATGCATCATATCCCTCACGGTCAAGTCACACATTTTCAATAGCTTGGAATTGGTCATCCGGCTGCAAGCGTGAAGGGCGGGAAGGAGAAACATTATGCAAGCAATATCATCAAGGTCGATCCGATGTCATCCGCCTGGTGCGCTGATACTTGCTGGTCTTTTTGTCGTTGTCGGCCTTGCCATTCCTGGATACGCGCAAACCGTCACATCAAAGAAAAGCTCTACAGACAAAAAGGAGACCACCGTGACGCGGCTCGCGACTGCGGAAGTTGACAGCGACCCGTACAACGCAACAGTGGAGATCCGAGCCTTCCACGTCAACGTTCCAGAAGACCAACTCGTTGAACTCCGTCGGCGCGTAGCGGCAACACGGTGGCCGGACAAAGAGACGGTCAGTGATGCGACGCAAGGCGTCCAGCTCGCGACCATGCAGAAGCTCGCGCACTATTGGGCGACCGATTACGACTGGCGAAAGGTGGAGGCGAAGCTGAACGCCCTTCCTCAGTTTGTATCCAACATCGATGGGCTGGACATTCATTTCATCCATGTTCGCTCGAAAAATCCTAACGCTTTGCCGGTCATCATCACGCACGGGTGGCCCGGATCGATCATTGAGCAGCTGAAGATCATCGGCCCGCTCACCGATCCTACTGCCTACGGTGGAAAGGCGGAAGACGCTTTTGACGTAGTAATCCCTTCGCTGCCGGGCTACGGGTTTTCAGGAAAGCCGGCCACGACCGGCTGGGACCCCATCCGCATCGCACGCGCCTGGACCGTGCTGATGAAGCGCCTCGGATACACGCGATTTGTGGCCCAAGGCGGCGATTGGGGAAATGCTGTTACGGAGCAGATGGCACTGCAGGCGCCTCCCGAGTTGATCGGCATCCACACCAACATGCCGTCCACTGTCCCGGCAGACGTTGCGAAGGCTCTCCAATTCGGCGAACCGCCGCCGTCCGGGCTCTCAGCCGAGGAGAGGGGCGCGTGGGACCAGCTCGACTTCTTCTATAAGCACGGCCTGGGCTACGCCCAGGAGATGATGAACCGCCCACAGACCCTGTACGGGAGTGCGGATTCACCGGTCGGCCTGGCCGCATGGATGCTCGACCACGACACGCGCAGTCAGGCGCTCATCGCACGGGTTTTCGACGGTCAGCCCGAGGGCCTGACGCGAGACGACATCCTCGACAATGTCACGCTCTACTGGTTGACGAATACGGCGGTCTCTTCGGCTCGTCTCTATTGGGAAAGCAAGCTTCGCTTGTTCGCTCCGAAAGGTGTGTCGATCCCGGCTGCCGTGAGCGTGTTTCCCGATGAGATCTATGCAGCCCCGAAGACCTGGACAGAGAAAGCCTATCCCAAACTGATCTACTACAACCGACTCCCGAAGGGCGGTCACTTCGCGGCCTGGGAACAACCGGAACTTTTTAGTGAGGAGATCCGAGCTGCCTTCAAATCGCTGCGATGAATCAGCTGGCCTGCCGTTCTCAGGTGCGTTTTACGGAATTCCCACCCTCGGAAACATTGGATGTGAGATCAGGTAACCCGTCAGGAGAATGAGATGAACTCTACAAAGGATGTAATCGAGACGAGCCATATCCGGCGTTTCCGTGAAGGAAACATAAAAGGTGTTCTCGACGACTTTTCACCGGATGCGATACTCCTCACCCCCACTGGAGTGCTCAAAGGTACGGAGAAATCACAGATGAGTGCAGTCCCAAACAGACTTCAAGAAGATTCCGCTATATTCGATGTCAGATTCTGGCGTTCATACCGGATGCTTCGGTTCATAGCGTGCCGTGTTCTGGGTGGTCCTGAACACGCGAACAAAGCCGTCGAAAACTGTTGGCACACAGCTTCTCGCCGTGCTCCGCGCTTTGACCATGAAGGTGAGTTTCGGAGTTGGCTACTCAGAGTTCTCATTGATGAAGCACTGGCTCTTCTTTGCAACAACCAGCAAACGCCCAAACCGGATGTCTTGCCCGAACCGCTCCTGTAGAGGTTTTCAGCGGTAACGACGTACATTCCGTGAGCAACATTGACTGTGCGTTCCAGACAAAGGAGATAAGGATGAACTCTACACAACGTGTAGTTGAGAATCATATTCAACGCTTTCGCGAAGGCGACCTTGACGGTGTTCTCGAGGATTTTTCACCTGAGGCAGTAGTCTTCACGCCTTCTGGAACATTGAAAGGCAAGAGCGAAATCAAAACCTTATTCCAAAACCTGCTCGAGGAGTTTGGCAAAGCCGGAGCATCGGAGACGGTGCGCACGGCAATCTTCGAGGGCGATTATGCCTACCTGATTTGGAGTGGAGAAACAGTGGATAACAACTATGAATTCGCAACCGACACGTTTGTCCTCCGAAACGGAAAGATAGTCATGCAATCTTTCGCTGCGAAGGTGACACCAAAGCGGTGATCCGGCCTCGCCAACAACAAAGAGGAAGAAACTAGATGAAGCGCTTGTATCGTGACAACGTGGCATTTGCGTATGAGGATGTTGGCTCAGGATCGCAGCCGTTTCTATTCGTGCATGGATGGACCTGCAATCACAATTTCTTCGCGCCACAAATCGAGTACTTCAGCCGGTTTCACAGGGTGATAGCTGTCGATCTTTGCGGACACGGCGCCAGCGATGCACCACAGCGGCAATATACGGTACCCGAATTCGCAGATGACCTGGCGTGGCTTTGCGGAGAACTCGGCGTGGAACGAGCGGTTCTTGTTGGACACAGTATGGGTGGCGTCATTGCACTGCAATTGGCGGCAACACATCCGGAGCTGAGCGCGGCGGTTTGCCTGATTGATTCTGTGGTCTTCCCCTCCGACGCGTTCATTGCCCAACTCAAGCTACTCGGTGATCAGCTTGCTGGAGCTGCCTACATTCAAACTCTCCAACTCGCAGCAGGTGCCCTCTTCATTGAAACAGACGATCCTGTCCGGAAGGCTCATGTGTTAGCCGAGATGGCTAAAACTTCGCAGCACGTTGCCGTACCGGCATTCAGGAATCATTTGCTGGACTACGACGCCTCTCGTGCAGCGAGGGCGTGTCGCGTGCCCATTGCCTACATTGCGGCAAGCAACCTCATGGCAGATCTCGGTCAATTCAAGCAGTTGTGTCCACAGCTCGTCACCGCGCAGACCATCGGATCTGGACATTTTTCTCTGCTGGAAGTACCCGAACAGGTCAATGCGATGCTGGAACGATTTGTAAAGATATCTTTGCCGCAGGATCGCGGTCACGCGGCTTCTGCTTTTCGCGATGGCGGTTCGTTGAAGTCGGGGACCAACGTAAGAAATACGGTACTTGAGGTGATCGGCAATACACCCGCCGTGCGGCTGCGAAGCCTGGTCACGCGCGAAATGGCGGACGTCATCGTTAAGCTCGAGTATTACAACCCGACTGGCTCGTATAAAGATCGTATGGCGCTGGCGATGATCGAAGGCGCTGAAGCGCGCGGGAGTTTACGCCCGGGAATGCGCGTTGTTGAGTACACGGGAGGAAGTACTGGCAGTTCGCTGGCGCTCGTGTGCGCGATCAAGGGCTATCGGTTCGTGCCGGTTTCGTCGGATGGGTTTGCGAAAGAAAAGCTGCAGACCATGCGGATTTTCGGCGCGGACTTGCGGATTATTTCTTCGGAAAACGGGCAACTCACTCCAGAGCTGTTCCGCACCATGATTGACACGGCGAGGAAGTTGAGCGAGGAGCCAGAGACGTATTACACGGATCAGTTCAATAATACCGACGCAATTCGTGGGTACATGGAAATCGGGAACGAGCTCCTCGATCAAGCCGGTCCGGAAATTGCGGCGTTCTGCGGTGGGGTCGGCACGGCGGGGATGCTGATGGGCGTGTCGCGAGCGCTGAAAGCGCGCGGATGCCGCGCCAGAATTGTGGCGCTCGAACCTGCGTCGTCACCGGTCCTCACCTGCGGCAAAGGCGGACCACATCGCGTGGAAGGCATCGGGGTGGGGTTTCGTCCGCCACATCTTAAGGACAGCGATTTTGATGAGGCGCGCACCGTTGATGAGCAAGAGGCACGCGCTGTGGCTCGGCGGTTAGCCAAAGATGAAGGCATTTTCGCGGGAACGTCTTCCGCAATGAATGTTGTCGCCGCACTGCAACTTGCGGCTGAACTCGGACCGGGAAAAACGGTAGCCACTGTCGCCGTGGATAGCGGATTCAAATATCTCGCAGGGGATTTGTATCAACTCTGAAAACGAATCGCGAGTTCGTTTGACCAATGTGCAGAGCTTAGCGGCCCGACCAGCAACTGAGCTTAGTTGCGCCTGGGTTGTGGATTCTGCCGCACTTTACCCGGTTTTGCCGATGCTGAGTATTTATCCTCTTTCTTGTCAGTCCCGAAATAGGAGTTCGAATCAGTCGGTCAATAACAGTCAGAAGACGCGGGCCGAGGGTTTACTGCTCGCACACAGCACAAATTATGAAGAGAAAAAATGCAAGTATTAACGAAACTCAACCAAGTCGTAACGTCGATAAGCAAGTGTTCAACGCTGCTGGAGTGCTCCTTCAATTCCTTGCTTCACCCGAAGAAGTCGGAGACGCGATTTGCCTCATTCGCGGCACAATGCCGCCGGGTGTTGTGGTCCCACTGCACAAACACGCCGAAGTAGAACTTCTTTATGTTCTTGAGGGCTCGCTTGAATTCTTCATGGCGAAGGAAGGAACCCAATGGGCCACCGCCGGCATGGGAGATGTTATAGCTATACCGAGCAACGTCAAGCACGCGCTTCGTAACCGATCGTCTCTTCCGGTGACTTTGGCTTTGGTGACGAAATCGCATCTCTATGCGTTTTTCCGGGAGCTTGCGAAGCCCTTTGATCCAAATCAACGCCCAGCTCCTCTAACACCTGAAGAGATGCAGGAACTATTTGAGGTCGCCGCAAAATACGGATATTGGATGGCCTCGCCGGACGAGAATGCGGCAATAGGTCTCAGCATTTCGTAGTCCAGCATCACTTAACGTGCTGCATGCCGAAGAACAGCAATTGACTTAAACTGCTGAGGCTCTGACCGACGGGAGGAATCCATGGCCACCACAGCCCCGCATCAACAACCCACTCCGGAACGCTTCTTCAACGCCATAAACGCCTATGAGCAGACCGAGGCAATGAAGGCTGCCGTTGAGCTGGAAATCTTCACCGCCATCGACGAAGGCAATACTACCGCCGCAACGATTGCGAAGCGCTGCGAGGCCGCGGAACGCGGCGTGCGCACCCTGTGCGATTTCTTAACCATTCACGGCTTCTTGACCAAAGAAGGAGCGCAGTACACTCTCGCAGCGGATTCAGCTTTATTCCTCAACCGGCATTCGCCGGCATATATCGGCACCGCCATTGAGTTTCTGCTCACCCCGCGCTTGCGCGAAGGTCATGCACGGCTGACCGAGGCCGTACGCCGGGGAGGCTCCGCGCTGGGCGAAGAAACGCTGGAGCCCGAAAATCCCGACTGGGTGAAGTTTGCGCAGGCCATGATGCCGCTGATGCATATGCCCGCCGAGATCATGGCTGCCGAACTCCGCAAAGGCGGCGAGGCACACAAAGTTCTCGATATCGCCGCCGGTCACGGCATCTTCGGAATCTCCGCGGCAAAACAGAATCCCGCCGCACACATTTATGCATCCGATTGGAAGAATGTTCTCGAAGTCGCAAGCAAGAATGCGCAGGCAATGGGGGTTGCCGATCGCTACCACCTGCTTCCCGGCAGCGCCTTCGAAACCGATTTTGGCAGCGGCTACGATCTGGTATTGATCACCAATTTCCTGCACCATTTCGATTCGCCCACCTGCACAACTTTCATGCGCAAGGTGCATGCCGCGCTAAACCCAGGCGGCCGCGCCGCAATTGCTGAACTCGTTCCCAATCCTGATCGCGTTTCGCCGCCCACCGCGGCGGCCTTCAGCATGATGATGCTGGCCACTACACCGAGCGGCGACGTTTATACTTTCGCCGAGCTCGAAAGCATTTCGAAAAGTGCCGGCTTCGCGCGAGTTGAGCTCGCCCCTCAGGAGATCGGCCTCGATCGCCTGGTCATTGCGTATCGGTGAATTGCGGATGGAGAGGTAAGCCTTGAGAGGGCTGCACCTGACCCGACTCCCTTTCATGAGGACACTGGGGGGTGAACGCGAGGTTTTGACGCCCA
>Ga0208988_1000103_pt1 | contig 10548 bp, 8 predicted proteins | sample MedBloCARef_M1_FD_187850 | JGI IMG/M metagenome (GOLD analysis project Ga0208988, IMG submission 187850) | Forest soil microbial communities from El Dorado National Forest, California, USA - Mediterranean Blodgett CA Ref_M1 (SPAdes) (version 2) | ecosystem: Environmental > Terrestrial > Soil >... | reverse complement strand
CCGGCAATTTCATCGCCGGCTATCTCGGCAGCTTCTGGAGCCAGATGGACAAGGCGCATTTCTTCCTGATGATCGCGGCGATTGCCGGCCTCGCCGGGGCGGCGATCGCCGCGTTCAACCGGCCGCTGCGTGCGATCCTGCGGGAATGAGGAAGCCGCCGCAAACCCCTGGCGGCGCGTCACGCCCTGCCTTATGGTCACCCCAAAGAGCGGGACTCGCAGCCATTCTTGGCAGCGAACCATCCCCACAAGAATTCGTTGGACCTCTAGGGAGAAACTGATGCGCAAGACCACGATCTCGCTGCTCGCGACCACCGCGCTCATTTGTCTGGTATCGGCCGGCCCCACCTCCGCACAATCCGCGCTCACCGGCACGGTCGCCTCGAGCGAGGAAGGGCCGATGGAAGGCGTGCTGGTCACCGCCAGGAAGGACGGATCCACCATCGCGATCACGGTCGCGACCGACGCCCAGGGCCGTTACAGCTTCCCGGCCGCCAAGCTCGACCCCGGCCACTACACCCTGCGCATCCGTGCGGTCGGCTACGACCTCGACGGCAAGCCGAGCGCGGATATCGCCGCCGGCAGCGCCGCGACGGCCGACCTCAAGCTCAAGAGGACACGCAACATCTCGGCCCAGCTCACCAATGCGGAATGGCTCGAAAGCGTGCCCGGCACGCCGGTGCAGAAAGACGCGCTGTTCAACTGCGTGAGCTGTCACACGGTCGAGCGTATCGTCAAATCGACCCATGACGCGGCCGAATTCGTGCAAACCATGGCGCGCATGGGCACTTACGCCAATCAGAGCGTGCCGACACGCCCGCAGAAGCGGATGGCCGAGCGGCTCCTGGAGGAGCGCGGCGAGGAGCGCGCGGCGCTGTTCCAGAAACGCGCCGAGTGGCTCGCCAGCATCAATCTCAGCGAGGGCTCGACCTGGGAATATCCGCTCAAGACCCTGCCGCGCCCGAAGGGCCGCGCCACCCAGGTCATCATCACCGAATACGACCTGCCGCGGCCGTTGATCGAGCCGCACGACGTCGTGCTCGATAAGGACGGCAACGCCTGGTACTCGAATTTCGGCGAGCAGAATATCGGCAAGCTCGATCCCAAGACCGGCAAGGTCACCGAATATCCCCTGCCCGAGCTCAAGAAAGGCTGGCCGCAGGGCAGCCTCGGCCTGCGCGCCGACAAGGACGGCGACCTCTGGTTCGGCATGATGTACCAGGGCGCGATCGGCCGCTTCAATCCCAAGACCGAGAAGCTCACGACCTATCCGCTGCCGCCCGAGATGAACAAGGACATGGCGCAGGTCAACATGGTGCGCGCCGAGTCGGCCGCGGTCGACGGCAAGGTGTGGTCGCAGAACAACGGCTTTGCCGCCGTCCACCGGCTCGATCCCGCCACCGGCAATATCGAGACGATCGCGCCGTTCAAGGATTCCAAGGCGGGCGAGACCCACAACATCTACGACATCGTTCCGGACTCGCAGAACAACGTCTATTTCACCGACTTCGCGCAGCAGCATATCGGACGGGTCGACGCCAAGACCCAAAAGGTCACGCTGTTCGAGATCCCGACCAAGAAGTCGGCGCCGCGCCGCGGCATGATGGATGCGCAGGACCGCATGTGGTTCGGCGAATACCGCGGCAACAAGATCGCCATGTTCGACACCAAGACCGAGAAGTTCACCGAGTGGCAGATGCCGATGCCGTGGGCGGCGCCCTACGACGTGACGATCGACAAGAACGGCGAGGTATGGACCGGCTCGATGATGAACGATCGCGTCACGCGGCTCGATCCCAAGAGCAGCACCTTCGTGGATTATCTGCTGCCACGCGGGACCAATATCCGCCGCGTCTTCGTCGACAACACGACCACGCCGGTCACCTTCTGGGTCGGCAGCAATCACGGCGCCTCGATCATCAAGCTCGAGCCGCTGGATTGAGCGCCAACGCGGGGCGCGGCCTTTCGGGCCGCGCTTCGCGCTCCGTCAGTTCGACCGCAGGCGCTGGAGGTTCGCGTTCGCCCAGCGGTTGCCGGGATCGACCGATGCGGCGCGCTCGTAGTCGTCGAGCGCGAGGTTGATACGCCCGTCCCGCTCGCGGGCGTAGCCGCGCCACAGCAGCACCATGACGGCGCGCGGATCATATTCGAGCGCCTTGTCGAAATCCGCAATCGCGCTCGGGTAATCGGCGAGCTTGAGAGCCGCAAAGCCGCGTCCGAGCGTGGCGAAATAGCTGTCGATCGCACGCGGGAGCTTGATCTTGAGGGCTTGGTCGTAATCAGCCCGCGCGAGACGGGGCTGATCGAGACGAATGAACGCCTCGGCGCGCGCCAGATAGAAGGTCGGGTCGCGCGGGCTGAGCTTGATCGCCTCGCCGTAGAGGTCGGCCGCCGCGGCATAATTGCTCTGCAGGGCCTGGGCGCGGCCGGCGCCGAAGCGATAGCGCGGGTTGGCCGCGTCGAGCTGCATGCCGGCGTTGAAATCCTCGAACGCCTCGGCAAAGCGGCCGAGGCGGATGTAAAAATAGCCTCGGTCGCCATACAGCGCGGCGGCGGGCGGCTCGAGCTTGATCGCCGCGGCCCAGCTCTCCTCGGCCTTGGCGAACTCCTTCGTCTCTTCGTAGATCGTGGCGCGCCGCGCCAGCGTCAGCCGCCTCTCCGCGACACTCGCGTTCGGATCGATCTCGAGGGAACGGCCGTCGACCAGGGCGCCTCCGAAGACGCTCTTCAATTCGTTCTTCTGCGCCTCGGAAGTCGCGCCGGACGCGGGTTCGGGCAATTTGGATTGCGCGCGGACGGGCGGCGCCAGCACGACGATGCCGGCGAGAACCGCCCCCAGACACGCACCGACTCCAACCCGCTCCATCGCGATTCCAATCCAGCGGCGCCAATCGACGCGACTATTCCTAACGGTCGAATATGATGATTTCGCTGCTGGCGCCTGTACAAATCGCCGGCGAAATGCCGGCGATTTTTTCGCGCCGATTCACGTCTTGCGAACCACGCCCGCGTCCGGCCCTAATCCATTGGAAGGCCAGCATAATTTTCCGCGAGCGCGGTCGCCGCCGCGGCCGAAGCCGCCACATAGCCGAGCTCGGCCAGCTGGCGGCGCTGATCGAACGGCACCTCGTCGGGGAAGCGGTGGAAGATCTGGGTCATCCACCAGGAGAAGCGCTGCGCCTTCCAGACGCGCGCCAGACAGGTCTTCGAGTAGCTGTCGAGCAGATCGGTCCGGTTCGACCGGTAAAAGGCGGCGAGTGCGCGCGACAGCACGACCACGTCGGCGATCGCCAGGTTCATGCCCTTGGCGCCGGTCGGCGGCACGATATGGGCGGAGTCCCCGGCCAGGAACAGGCGCCCCACCTGCATCGGCTCGACCACGAAGCTTCGCATCGGGGTGATGCCCTTCTGCAGCAGGCGGCCCTCGGCGAGCTTGCGCACGCCGTCCATGCGGGTATGCAGTTCGTCCCAGATTCGGGCGTCCGGCCAGTTGCCGATGTCCTCGTCGGGCGCGCATTGCAGGTAGAGGCGCGCGAGCGTCGGCGAGCGCATGGTGAAGAGCGCAAAGCCGCGATCGTGATAGGTGTAGATCAGCTCGTCGGCGGGCGGCGGCGATTCCGACAAGATGCCGATCCAGCCGAACGGATAGTCGCGCTCGAAGGTCTGCAGGAGGCCGGCGGGAAAGCTCGGCCGGCAGATGCCGTGAAAGCCGTCGCAACCGCCGATGAAGTCGCAGTCGAGCACCTGCGTCTCGCCGTCATGGCGGAAACGGATTTTCGGCGCGCCGTGCTCGAAGTCGTGAATGCTGACGTCATCGACCTCGAAGAGGATCTGCACGCCTTCGGCCAGCAGGCCCGCGACCAGATCCTTGACGACCTCCTGCTGGCCGTAAATCGTCACGCCCTTGCCGATCAGCTTGCGGAAATCGAGGTGGTGAAGGCTGCCGTCGAAATTGAGATAGATGCCGTCGTGAAACATCCCCTCGCGCCGCATGCGGTCGCCCATGCCGAGCTCGGTCAGGAGATCGGCGACCCATTGCTCCAGCAGCCCGGCGCGGATCCGATGCTCGATGTAATGACGGCTGCGGGCCTCGAGGACGATGGCATCGATTCCCGCGCGGCGCAGCAGCAGCGCCAGCATGAGCCCGGCCGGACCCGCGCCGACGATCCCGACTTGCGTGCGCATCGCTCCGCTCCGTTTTTTTGTTATGTGGCGGCCCACTAGGCCTCATGCCGGCGACGCCCGAAAGGGACGTAAGCCGGAAAGACTTGAACGTTTCGGATCACGGGGCCGGGCGCAAATCCGCGCCAGCCGATCCGCGCAGGCCGCCAGTTCATGAAGCGGAAACAGCCGTTCGGGCGCCAGCCCGGGCACGAGCGCCCGCCCCTGCGATCGGCGGCGGCGGGGCAACGATTCCCGCGCCGTCGGGCGACTGGTCGGTCACGGCCGTGGTGGCTTTGCGCCGGGCCGCCCCCGAGCCCATGCGGGCGCGCGGTGATTCGCGCAACGCCTCATTGGCCTGGGCAAATGCGAAAAACGCGTGACTGTCGATTAACTTAATGCACACCACAAGCATTGACTTTCCGCGCCGTGGCCCTATGTTCTGCGCGAACGGCACGATCAATTTTCGGCCGCCATCCCCCCGCGCACAACCCATGTCGTTCACGTTATCCGGGCGCGGCCTGGAGTTCCGGGCGGTCCCATTTTTCGAGGCTACATGTCTTTCTCCCATCTAGGCTTGTCCGATAAGGTTCTCGCCGCCGTCGAGGCGTCCGGTTACACGATCCCCACCCCGATCCAAGACCAGGCTATTCCGCACGTATTGGCGCGCCGCGACGTGCTCGGCATCGCGCAAACCGGCACCGGCAAGACCGCCGCCTTCGTGCTTCCGATGCTGACCATGCTGGAGCAGGGTCGCGCCCGGGCCCGCATGCCGCGCACGCTGATCCTCGAGCCGACGCGCGAGCTCGCCGCGCAGGTCGAGGAAAGCTTCAACAAATACGGCGCCAAGCAGAAGCTCAACGTCGCCCTGATCATCGGCGGCGTCTCGTTCGGCGACCAGGACTCCAAGCTGACGCGCGGCGTCGACGTGCTGATCGCGACCCCGGGCCGCCTGCTCGATCATTCGGAGCGCGGCCGCCTGCTGCTCACCGGCGTCGAGCTTCTGGTCATCGACGAAGCGGACCGCATGCTGGACATGGGTTTCATCCCGGACATCGAGCGCATCTGCAAGCTGGTCCCGTTCACCCGCCAGACCCTGTTTTTCACCGCCACCATGCCGCCCGAGATCCGGCGCATTACCGAGCAATTCCTGCACAATCCGGTGCGGGTCGAGGTCTCCCGCCCGGCCAGCACGCTCGCCACCACCGCCCAGAGCCTGGTCAAGACCGGTCGCGAGCCGGAGGACAAGCGCGATACGCTCCGGCGATTGATCAAGGCGGCCGACGGGCTCACCAACGCCATCATCTTCTGCAACCGCAAGCGCGAGGTCGCGCTGCTGCACCGTTCGCTCGTCAAGCATGGTTTCTCTGCCGTCGCGCTCCATGGCGACATGGATCAATCGGCGCGCACCGCGGCGCTCGACCAGTTCCGCGGCGGCGAGATCAGCCTGCTGGTCGCCTCCGACGTGGCGGCGCGCGGGCTCGATATCCCGGCGGTGAGCCATGTGTTCAATTTCGACGTACCCCATCACCCCGACGACTATGTGCATCGCATCGGCCGCACCGGCCGTGCGGGCCGCAGCGGCACGGCGGTGACCATCGTCTCGCCGTCCGACCAGAAATCGGTCGGCGCGATCGAAAAGCTGATCGGGCAGCCGATCCCGTGGGCCGGCGAACCGCCGGCCGTCGCCGAGGCCGAGGAAAGCCGGCCGGGACGTCATGGCGGGCGGCGCGAAGGACGCAGCGGACGCTCTCGCACCGAACGGCCACGCCCCGAACGCTCGCAATCCGAGCGGCCACAGCCCGAGCGCTCACGCGATCACCATCGGGCGCCAGCGCACCAGCCTGCACCGGCGACTCCGCCGGCACCGGAGCATCAGCCCGCCGCAGTCGCGGCGCTCGATGCGGCCCGCCCGGAGCGGCGTCCCGAGCCTCGCCGCGACCAGGGCGAGGACGCAGCCGACCTCTCCCATCTTCCGGCCTTCCTTTTCCGGCCCACGCGCCTCAAGGCGTAAGCCCGTCTTCCGGCCAACCCTTGCCCTACCCGGATGTGGTTTGGGCACGGTTCGCCGCACACACGCAGCGTGGACTTCTTGGGCGGGCACTGATCTGAGCCCCATGGGCGCCCGCCCCCTGGCCCTGCGCCATTCCGGCCGGCCGCGACGCCCGCGCAAAGCGCGTTGAAAACACCCCCGGATACAACCAAACCCGGCCTTTGCGGAACCTAACATGTTGGGCGCAAAGGTTCTTTTCCAGCGCCCGTCTATGATCGTATTTACTTCAAATTCACTGGCGCGCCCTAGGCTTTGGGCGATCGGATCGATCCCGGGATCGGCCGAGGATGGAATCGTGGGGCCGGCAGCCCACGAGCGGAGTATGGACCATGACCGTTCAGTCCGACGAGCACGAACGCACCCTGGCGTTCGCAGAGATCGCTCTCGGACAGATCAAGGCATTGCGCCAGCCCGCCGCCCCCCGCATCTACGAGGTCTGGTACAACTACGCGACCGGCTATAACCCGTCATTGAACCAGAAGGTCAACGAGGCGCTGTCGAACCGCGGCACGCTGACCGACGCCGACATCGAATATATCTATTCGACCTATATCTCTCCGACCCACGTCGCCGACGAGGTCGATGCCGTCAACAGCAAGATCATCGAAGAGATCGACCAGGTCATGGCGCTCATCGATTCGGCGGTCGGGTCGGCGAACAAGCACGACGCGAGCCTCGCCGACGTGACCACCAAGCTGGGCCGGGCCACCGATCGCGACGCCGTGCGCGGCATCCTGGAAAGCCTGGTGCAGACCGCCGCCGACATCCGGCGCGACAACAAGGCGCTCGAGGCGCGGCTCAAATCCTCGAAACAGGAAATCACGCAGCTCCAGCAGAATCTGGAAACCGTGCGCAACGAAAGCCTGACCGACCCGCTGACCACGCTCGCCAATCGAAAATATTTCGACGAGGCGCTCGGGGCCGCCCTCGCCGAGTCCGCGGCCACCAACGAGCCGATGTCGTTGATGCTCACCGACATCGATCATTTCAAGACCTTCAACGACACTTACGGCCACCTGACGGGCGACCAGGTGCTGCGGCTCGTCGCCCTCACGGTCAAGCAGAACGTCAAGGGCCAGGACATCGCGGCCCGCTACGGCGGCGAGGAGTTCGCGGTGGTGCTGCCGCGCACCACGTTGCGCGAGGCGATCACGGTCGGCGATCAGATCCGTCGCGCCGTCATGAGCAAGGAATTGATGAAACGTTCGAGCGGCGAGCATCTCGGCCGCGTCACGATCTCGATCGGCGTCGCCGCCATCCGGAACGGCGACACGACCCATTCGCTGATCGAGCGCGCCGACGGCTGTCTCTACGCCGCCAAACGCAACGGCCGCAACCGCGTGATCTGCGAAAGCGATCCGGAAGTCACCCCCGGGGCCGAAACCCAGGTCGCCTAGCGCATTTCTGTTACGCTGAAATCGGGACGCTCAAACGTATGACTGTCGCCCGTCGAGGGCCGCACGCAGATCGGCTATAGCCGGCGGCGGGGAATTTCAATGGGCTTCGGTCGAGCTCGTCTCTTGCGATGCCGGCGTGAGCGCGACCGATTCGCCACAGCCGCAGGCCGAGGTCTGGTTCGGGTTGTTGAAGACGAACCCGGCCGACAGCTTGTCGATCTTGAAGTCCATCTCGGTGCCGAGGAGAAACAGCACCGCCTTGGGGTCGATCAACAGCTTGACGCCCTTGTCCTCGACGACCTCGTCATGGGGCTGCACGCTCTCGGCATATTCCATGATGTAGGACATGCCGGCGCAGCCGCCATTCTTGACGCCGACGCGCACGCCGGCGATCGGCCGCTCGGCCTTCCCAAGGATGTCCCTGATGCGGGTCGCCGCCGCATCGGTCAGCCGCATCACCTGGGGTCGCGGACGGGGACTTGCCATTTCGTTCGAGCTCCTCTCGCCGCCTTCAAGGCCCGGCGGACGAAACACTTGTGCCACAAACATAACAACGAATTGCTGCCGGGGAAGACCGGCTTGCCCTCACCACATGTTGAGCACGACCCGCGCCTCGTCCGACATCCGGCTCGGCTCCCAGGGCGGGTCCCACACGATGTTCACCGTGACCGGCCCGACGCCCGGGACGCTGGCGACCGCGTTCTCGGCCATGATCGGCAGTTCCTGCGCCGACGGGCAGTTGGGCGTCGTCAAGGTCATGTCGACCGTCACCGTGCGATCGTCGGCGATCGCGATCTTGTAGATCAGTCCGAGCTCGTAGATGTCGGCCGGAATTTCGGGGTCATAGACCGTCTTGAGCGCGCTCACGATCTGGTCGCTCAAGCGGGCGACCTCGTCCTGCGGCAATGCCGAGCCGGTTTCCGCCGGGGCCGGCGCATCGGCCGCAACGGTGCTCGCGGCTTGATTGGCGGTGTCTTCGATCATGACAGGAATTCCTGCGCCTTACGGAGCGCCTGCGCCAGGATATCGACCTCCTCGCGCGTGTTGTAGAGGCCGAATGAGGCCCGGCAGGTCGCGGTGACGCCGAAGCGTTCCAGCAGCGGCATCACGCAATGCGTGCCCGCCCGCACCGCGACGCCGGCCCGGTCGATGATGGTCGCGACGTCATGCGGATGCGCGCCTTTCAGCTCGAAGGACACGATGGCGCCCTTCTGGCGCGCATGGCCGAAAATGCGGAGCGAGTTGATCTCGCCCAGCCGTTCATGCGCATAGCTCACGAGGCCGCTCTCGTGGCCCCGGATGCGCGTCTTGCCGATCGACTCGATATAGTCGATGGCGGCGCCGAGCCCGATCGCCTGGACGATCGGGGGCGTGCCGGCCTCGAATCGATGCGGCGGCTCGCCGTAGGTGACGCGATCCTGCGACACCTCGCGGATCATCTCGCCGCCGCCATTGAAGGGCGGCATGGCGGCCAGATGCCCATGCTTGCCGTAGAGCACGCCGATGCCGGTCGGTCCGTAGAGCTTGTGGCCGGTGACGACGTAGAAGTCGCAGTCGAGATCGCGAACGTCGACGTCGAGATGGACCGCCGCTTGCGCGCCGTCGACCAGCACCGGAATGCCGCGGGCATGCGCGAGCCGCACCACCTCCTTGACCGGCACGATGGTGCCGAGGGTGTTCGACATATGGGTGATCGCCACCATCCTGGTGCGATCGGTCAGGAGCTTCTCGAATTCGTCGATGAGGAAATTGCCCTCGTCGTCCACCGGCGCCCATTTGATCACCGCGCCCTGCCGCTCGCGCAGGAAATGCCAGGGCACGATGTTGGAATGGTGCTCCATGATCGAGAGCACGATCTCGTCGCCCGGCTTGATGCGCTCGCGTCCGAACGTGTAGGCGACCAGGTTGATCGCTTCCGTGGCGTTGCGGGTGAAGATGATCTCTTCCGTCCGCGCCGCGTTGAGGAAGGCCCGCACCTTCTCGCGCGCGCCCTCATAGGCCTCGGTCGCCGCGTTGGCGAGATAATGCAGTCCGCGGTGCACATTGGCATATTCGGACGTGTAGGCCTGGTGCAGACGATCGAGCACGGCCTGGGGCTTCTGCGCCGAGGCCGCGTTGTCGAGATAGACCAGCGGCTTGCCATAGACCTCGAGCGCCAGCGCGGGAAAATCCGCCCGCACCCGAGCCACGTCATAGCTGCCATTGGCCACGGCCGGGTGCATGGTCATCCTCGCGCCTTGAGCCAAGTCTCGACGCGGCCCATCAAGACCTCGCGCAATCCCGCATGCGCGATGCCGTCGACCGCCTCGCCCACGAAAGCCTGAATCAGCAGAGCCTCGGCCTCCTTCGCAGGAATGCCGCGCGCCATCAGATAGAACAGAAGATTGTCGTCGAGCCGGCCGGCGGTCGCCCCGTGGCCGCATTGCACGTCGTCGGCGAAGATTTCGAGCTCGGGCTTGTTGTCGGCCTCGGCATTGTCCGAGAGCAGGAGCGCCTGCGTCATCATCCGGCCGTCGGTCTTCTGCGCCTCCGGCCGCACGACGATCTTGCCCTGGAAGACGCCGCGGCTTTCACCGTCGAGCACCGACTTGAACACTTCGCGGCTTTCGCAGCCGGGCGCCGCATGATCGACCACCAGCGTGGTGTCGACGTGCTGACGATCCTTGATGAGGTTGGCGCCGGCGATCCGCACCTTCGAGCCTTCGCCCGCGCAATGCAAGAAGAGCTGATTGCGCGTGACCGCGCTGCCGGTGGTGAAGGCGAAGTCGCCATAATGCGCCTGCGCGCCGATCGTGGCGGTCACGGTGGAAATGTGCAGCGCCGCCGCACCCTCGCGGCCGATCTTGATGCGTTCGACCTGCGCGCCGTCGCCGATCGACAGCTCGAGCGCCGTGTTGACCTGATAGTCGAGCCCGGCCGGGCCGTCGAAGGTCTCGAT
>Ga0208988_1000101_pt1 | contig 10559 bp, 7 predicted proteins | sample MedBloCARef_M1_FD_187850 | JGI IMG/M metagenome (GOLD analysis project Ga0208988, IMG submission 187850) | Forest soil microbial communities from El Dorado National Forest, California, USA - Mediterranean Blodgett CA Ref_M1 (SPAdes) (version 2) | ecosystem: Environmental > Terrestrial > Soil >... | reverse complement strand
GCGGGCAAGCGGCTGCTGGTGGACTGCGGCCTGTTCCAGGGTCTGAAGGAGCTTCGTCTTCGAAATTGGAACCCGCTCCCGGAAAAGCCGGCATCATTCGACTGGTGCGTCCTGACGCACGCGCACCTGGACCACACAGGTTATCTGCCGCGGCTCATGCGCGACGGCTTTCATGGTCCGATCTACGCGGACGCCGCGACGATCGAATTGTGCAACTTATTGCTTCCGGACTCGGCGCACATCATGGAAGAGGATGCCCAAAACGCGCAGCGTGGTGGGTACACCAAACACAATCCCCCGCTGCCGCTTTATACCCCGGCGGAAGTCCAACCGGTGCTGAACGCGTTTCGCGAAATTCCCCGCTCTGACCCGTTCACGATTTCGCCTCAATTCACCGTGCGCCCGCATGATGCGGGACACATTCTCGGTTCATCCAGCCTGGAGCTGACGATTACGGAAAACGGAAAGAAAACCGTCGTGCTATTTTCCGGCGATATTGGGCGATACGACCAGCCGATCCTGAAAGATCCGGAAGCGCCGCCGCGCTGCGACATCTTGCTCTGCGAATCCACTTACGGAGACCGGGAGCACCCGTCCGGCTCGTCCGAAGATGCGATGGCGGACGTCGTCAATCGCGTGGCCAAGCGCGGCGGGGTGATCGTGATCCCGGCATTCGCCGTGGGACGTACACAAACACTTATGTACATCATACGTAAACTTGAGGACTCGAACCGCATCCCGCGCCTTCCAGTCTATGTGGACAGCCCGATGGCCATCAGCGTCACCGACCTGTATATGCGCCACCGTGAGGACCACGATCTGATCTTTACCAAGGAAGAAAGCACCGGGAACCCGCTCGACGCGCACACCGTGCACTTTATGCGCGCCGTCGAAGACTCGAAGAAGATCAACAACGTAAAGACGCCGGCCATCATTATTTCCGCCAGCGGCATGGCCACCGGCGGACGCGTGGTGCAGCACATCGCGCAGCGCGCACCGGATTCACGAAACGCCATCTTGCTGGCCGGCTTCCAGGCCGAAGGCACGCGCGGCCGCGCTCTCGAGGAAGGCGCGAAGACGCTTCGAATGTATGGCGAGGATGTGCCGGTCGCGGCGGAAGTTGTCAATCTGCGGCAATTTTCCGCGCACGCGGGAAAAAGCGAGTTGCTGCGCTGGCTCACGGGTCTGCCCGCGCCGCCGAGGCAAACGTACCTGGTGCATGGCGAGCCGGCAGCCTCGGCTGCGCTCAAGTCCGCGATCGAATCGAGTTTTCGATGGCGTGTGTCGCTGCCCGCGTACCTGCAGTCCGTCGATCTGGACGGTTAGCACTACGCCATGGTCGTTTGCACCGCTCGGCGAGAGAAGTGCTAAAATCAATACACCCTCCCCGCACTGGAGGTTTTATGCGTCTTCACCACGCGACGGGCCTTCTCCTGATACTTATAGGCAGCGCTTTACCGGGAATGGGGCAGGGCCGCCCTGCTCCCGGCAGGCACACGTACGGCATTGCCGGTACAGTCCGCGATGACTATGACCAGCACACGATGGAAAACGTTCGCGTGGAGCTAAAGGAGGCGACCGGCACCCCCATCAACTCCACCTTCACGCGCGGGAGTGGCGAATTCGAGTTCTCCGGGATTCCCAACGGAGAATACACCATCGAAATCAATGCGCAGGATTACGAACCCTTCCATGAGAGCGTATCGGTCGAACACTCGGAGCGTCGAGGCCTAGCCTTGTTTCTACGCAGGCCGATGATCCTGGGGAGTCTAAAATCCAGCGCGACTATTTCCGCCCACGAATTGAGTATTCCTCACAAGGCGCACGATGAATATGAGAAAGGCCTCAGCCTGATCTACTCCAAATCAGACTATAAGGGGGGGGTCATCCAGTTTCAGCGCGCCATCAAGGATTTCCCCAATTTCTATGAGGCTTATGCGCAGGAGGGGAGCGCGTACACCTACCTGGGAGAGATGGGTCCGGCGGAAGAGGCAATGCGGAAATCCATCGCGCTCAGTTCGGGCCAATATTCCGAAGCCTTGTTCCTGTTAGCCGGCCTGCTCAACAACTCTAAACGGTTTCCCGAAGCCGAGGTTCTTTCCCGCGAGGGTGTGGCGCTGGATGCCGCCTCGTGGCACGGCCACTTCGAGATGGCGCGCGCGCTTTCGGCGCTCAAGCGGCCGGAAGAGGCCGAGAAGAGCGCCATCCAGGCTCGGGACTTGATGCCGGACAATTCCGCCGTGTATCTGGTCCTGGCAAACATCCATATCCAATTGCGGAACCACCCCGCACTGCTCAAAGATCTCGATAGCTACTTGAAACTCTCGCCGACTGGCCCGGAGGCCGATCAAGCCCGTAAAACTCGAGATAATTTGCAGGCGGCGATGCGGAGTGAACAAGAACAGGCTCGGTCCAATGAACAAAGTCATTCCAGCGCCAAATCACAAGATCAGGAGAAGTCCGACACGTCAGGCCAATCCCGATCCAACGACCCGGACCAGTCCAAGTCCGACAAAGATGATTCACAATCCAAGGAACAAGCCCCGCCATTGCTCCCGCCTTTGCCACCCCCTCAGCCGGAACCATAGTTTCAAATTACGAGGATTTCCGTCTCCTACGCGTCAACCGTCGTGGCGTTCAGAACGAGTATTACTGGTCAAAACAATCTCCAACGATTGTGCAGATGCTGTCGTCGTGGTCTATTTCCGAGACTGATGACTGGCAACCTCTCCCATTAAATAAAGATTCAATGGTAAAGAGGTCCTGCCGTCATACCACTTCCGGCGTGTTGAAAGCCCCAATTCAAAATTTTTCGTTGGAAGTCAGAATCTTAAGAATTCGGTGAATTTTTCTTCGATTGTTGAAACCGTGAATGAAGGCGCTACGTCTTCATGATCAAGACCACTCGAGGGGTAGGGAGCGACTACCACAAGGCAACCGACTGTCGGCTTCCTACCCCATAATTCCCGAGTGGCACGCAGTGAGCGTCCCGAAAAAAATCTAACCCGCCGAGCTAACCTGCACCCGCGGAATCCGCGCCGGCATTGCGGGAATTTCCATCAGATGCAATCCCAGCACAAACATCGGTAGCGGCGCGACACGTCCCCAGCGGTTCAACTCCCAACCTGCGCGAATGAAATTAACTTCCGGAACAAGCGTAAGATCCAAAACAGCGCGAGTCTCGCCGCGATAGAATTGCTGAGGCAATTTCAGTATGGGGTGCGTGCCCCAGTTTTCACCATCCGCGGAGCCCCAGATCGACACATCCACCGACTCCTGCTCGATCTGGTCAGAAATATACAGGACGCAATAAAACGTGCGAGTCTGGCTCGCGCGAACGTCCACCGGCGCGCCGTACCCGTTTTCCTTGACCAGCGTGCCTTTCGGAATTAGATCGAACTCCATGGCCATGCGGTTTTCTCCCGAACTTTCGCGGCGGATTCTAACACAGCGGCCGCGAGACAGCCATGAAGCTGAAGCGCACACGCTAGCTGGCGCGGAGCTTTGCCAGTTTCTCCGCGCATGCGGCCAATGTCGACTCCTTCTTGCAAAACGTGAAGCGAACCTGGCTCGCTCCTTGCGAAGGATCGTCATAGAAGCTCGATCCCGGCACCACCGCGATGCCGATTTTTTCCACGAGGTAGCGCGAAAAGGAAAGATCGTCGGCGAATCCAAAATCCGAAATATCCGTCATGACGTAATACGCGCCCGCGGGCTTGAAGCAGCGGAAGCCGGCGTCGTTCAAGATGCCGAGCATGCGGTCGCGCTTCACAAGGTAGGTTTCCGCGAGTTTCTGATAATAGCTTTGTGGCAGTTCGAGCGCGATCGCACCGGCCTGCTGGAGCGGCGCGGCGGCGCCAACCGTCAGGAAATCGTGTACTTTGCGGATGGAGGTGGAAGCCTCCGGCGGGGCGATGGCCCATCCGACACGCCATCCGGTCACGCTGTAAGTCTTCGACATGCCGTTGATGGTGATCGTGCGGTCGCGCATGCCGTCAAGCGAAGCCATGGAAATGTGCCGCGTGCCGTCATAAATGATGTGCTCGTAGATTTCATCGGTAACCGCGAACGCATTCCAGCGCACGCAGAGATCGCGGATGAATTCCAGCTCTTCGCGCGAGAATACCTTGCCCGTAGGGTTGTTCGGCGTATTTACGATGATCGCCTTGGTGCGGGGACCGAAGGCGCGCACCAGTTCATCGCGGTCAAAGCTCCAGTCCGGGGGGCGAAGCTGCACGAAACGCGGCGTGGCGCCGGAAAGAATCGCGTCGGGGCCGTAATTCTCATAGTGCGGCTCGAAGATGACGACCTCATCGCCAGGATTAATGATCCCCATCATGGACGCCATCATGGCTTCGGTCGAACCGCAGCACACGGTGATCTCGCGTTCGGGATCCACGCGCACGCCCTGCGTGCGTTCAAATTTCCTGGCGATGGCGTCGCGCAATTCTTTCGCGCCCCAGGTGATGGCGTACTGATTGATGTCGTCGGAGATGGCCTGCCGCGCGGCTTCCTTCACTTCGTTCGACGCGGGGAAATCGGGAAATCCCTGGGCCATATTCACGGCGTCGTACTGCAGCGCAAGCCGCGTCATCTCGCGAATTACGGATTCGGTAAAGCTTTCCGTCTTCGCGGACAGCATGCGGCGCGCCGCGATTGCGACTTGGCCCGGCCCAGTCGTCGAGGTCTCTCCCGCGCTCATCGGCTGACCTTCGCCCCTTCCCGGCGGGTGGCCACTGCACCCACAGGACGATTCCCTTCCGGCATGGTCTGGTGCGTCTGGTCGGTCTTTATCGGGTCATACACCTGGCGATAGACCTCCGCGTTGCGAATCACGATTTGCACGTACTCCCTTGTCTCGGTGAATGGAATCGATTCCACGAACTCCGCTGTCTCGAGGTAATTCTGGCCTGTCGTCCACTGCACCACGCGGTCCTCTCCGGCATTGTATGCCGCGAGAGCCGCCTCGTGCGTCCCGAAGACCTGGATCAGATCGGCCAGATAGCGAGCGCCAAGTTTCAAATTGTAACCCGGATCGGTCAGACTCGCGCGCGCATATCGTACCTTGAGCTGCCGCGCGAGTTTCGATGCGGTGCTCGGCATCACTTGCATCAGGCCCATGGCACCCTGGTGCGAGACCGCGTTCGACTCGAAGGCCGACTCCTGGCGAACCAAGCCGGCAATGAACATGGGATCGACATGATTGCCCGCCGCGGCCATTCGCAGGCTCGATTCATAAGGCAACGGGAACGCCGTCCGCCAGAACTCATTCGGAATTTCCGGTACGCGCCGCGCCTCGAGTTGCGGAAATACCTGCCGCATCGTCGTAATTCCAACCCCGTAATGCCCCGCCGCGATAGCGCTCCCGGCGGCATCCATCAGTAATCTTGGGACGCGATTCGCCGCATAAGCGGCACGATATTCAAGCTCAGCCGACGAGTCGAAAGCGATATCACTGAGGGCGCGGGCACGCATCTGACGTTCTTGCGCCTTTGGCGTCAGGGGCTGGTCCACCAGCGGCAATGGGGGCGCGGGGGGAATCACCGAAAGTATCTCCGCGGGATTCACCGGCGTGCCAACGATTCCTTCCGGCTCCGGGAGCAAGCGCGCGGCCGATTTTTCGCCAAAATAAGTCAGCGGAAATCGGGTCGCACCGGCCTGGTAGAAACTGCGGGCATGCGCCGTGTTTCCGGAGCGCTCGTACGCGCGTCCGAGCCAGTACAGCGCGTCCTGTACGTAGCTCGATGTTGGGAATCGGCGCACATACGCCTCCAACATGTCCGCCGCTTCCGGCTTTCGCTCCAGATAGGCGGTCCAGGCCACACGCCACGCGGCTGCCTGGGAATTCTTGCCGTCAGGAAATAGATCGAGTGTGCGGCGGTAGAATTCCGCCGCCCGATCGCGATCCAGGTTCACCCAATAGTAGTTGGCCGTGGCAAACAGTCCATCCTCGACCCATGGGCTCTGCGGGTGACTCTTCACCAATTGATCGATCTCGTCGAGCATCTGCGGTTCGAGATTCTGGGAGCGATACGCCTGAGAAATCGTGAAGCTGCGTTCCGCGTCCAGCTCAGGGTCGGTCAGTGAAACGGCGCTGAGCAGTTCCTGTCTTCCACCCGATTGCACGTCGCACTGTGCAACCCGCAGGTCCGCGCGCTCACGATAGGTCCCGGAAAGCTTTGGGAGCAGTCCGGCGTATTCAGAGCGCGCGTCATGCCATCGCTTGGCCAGGTAAAATGTTTCCGCGCGCGCGATCTGCGTCTGCAAAGGGGTGCCCGGGAATTGTTCGCCCAACACCGATTGCAGTGAAGCCATCCGTTGTCCCGCAGTTTTTGCTTCGTCGCTCAGAGGAAAGCGGAAATAAAGATCGAGATAATCCGCGGCGGCAATCGAGGGCTTTTCCCCTTTCGCCGCCGCCAATTTTTCCCGCGCTTGCGCGCGCAACAACAGGAGCGCGGGCTTCACATTCGTATTCGGATAAGCGTCGAGCGCCGCCAGAGCATTCTCGGACTTGCCAATCGCCAGTGCCGTCTGGACGAGGGAAGTGGCCGCCTCCTCGGTCATCACACTGTCTGGAAAATCGCGCCGGAAACCTTGCAGTTGCTCGAGACCCTCTTCACTTTGTCCCAGGGCCAGAGACGCTTGCGCTTGCCAATACTGCACGTATTCACGCAACTCCTTGTCATCCACTGCCTTCCGCAACCAGCCGAGTGCGAGTTCAGGCTTATCCCGGGTGAGATCGTAATAACCCAGCGCCAGCGCGGCGTGCCAGCCGAGTTCATTTTTCGCATTTTTCGCCGCAAAGGCGGACAACACCGCGTACGAAGTCGCATTGGGATGGTCGCGCAAGGCGCGGGCAAGTTGCGCGAGCTGTTTTTCACCGGCAAGCACAGCCGGGGCAGCCACCACGTTTTTTTTCACTGACGGTGTGGTGCTCTTATGTGGCCTGCTGGCAGAGGTTTTCGTTGAGGGCTTCTTCGGACGCCTTGCCGGTGTTTGCGCATGCATGGGGAATGCCGCGGCAATCACAAGCAATAGCAACGTGACCGAAATGGCGCGGAAATGGAAGCAAGCACCCTCCCGTGCGGCTGTCTTTGCGCTAATGGCGCAAAACCGGGGAGGGATAGGGATACGCACCCAGCGCTTCGGGATTGCCACCGGCCAAGATCTCAACCATCCAGTCATAGAAATAATCCACTGGATGGGATTGTATAGCCTGGAACCGGCGATCGTATTCTTTATGGGCCTTCTCAATGTCATCACGCAATCTGATGCACAAATCCCGATTCTCGCGCCCAGCCCGCACGTCTTCCGGGCGCAACAACTTTATATCTTGCATCGAAACCTTGGCTACGCGATAGGCGCGCCTATGCAATTCTTGCTCATCAGCGGGCAGCGAAGCCAGACTAAAACCGGACTCTGGTTCGGGCAGCTCGATTTCAAGTGGCGGCTCGACTGCAATCACCTGGTCCATCTGCGGTATTGATTCGTGCACAAAAACCGGCACTGGTTCTCCGAGTGGTGGTTCGACGGACGGCGGCATTTCAAATCGCGAGAGTTCGGGCAACTGAGGAGCTTCTATGGGCGGCGCGGCCCACACACTTTCGTCCATCGGTATCGGCAACCTGGGCTCAACGGGCGGGTCAGGTGCAGGACGAGGTTCAGCCGCCACGGCCGACGTGAGACGCAACATTTCGTCTTCGAATGGAGAGCGCAAAGTTGACTGTAGCGAGGTGGTCACAAATCGCGTTAACGCTTCGAGCGCGGCGGAGAGAGACGCGGCGGATGTCTGCGCGCGGACCATCGGCGGCAGCGCGTTGGCCGCACGGTTGCTTGCGCACGCGGATACCAAGTCACTGATCGCTTGATGCAGTTCCTCGGACATCCGCTGGATTCTTCCCAGGTTGTCACGCAGCGTTCGCGATACCGCTTGCTCGACTGCGTTTGGATCTGCCGCCATTGCCTGTTTGCCTCCGCTGGGCCGGTCCCAAACACAATTATCGGAACGCGCGGGAAGTATTGTCAACTCCGCATCGGGAGCACGTTTCGGCCCGCGCACGTGGCAGGCTGCGGGCGGCAGGTAGTTGAGGTGGGCGCGTTAAGAGTCGACAGTTGAGAGTTTAGAGTCAACAGCGCCTTGGCGCGTGGGCACTGCTCAATTCCTTGCCTCCGTGCTTCCCTGCCACCTTGCCCCTTTGCCTTCAAGCTCTCGACTCTCAACTTTCAATTCTGAACCGGCCCACGGAGTGTTAAAATATGGACCAGGGGGCGACACGGTTTCGACGGAAGCTGTCGCGACCCGAAGGCATGCCGGGCGCCACCTGCCCGCAATCGGGTGGAAAACTAGAACTGCCAACCAACAGTTGGCTTTGGCTGCCTAGCTTAAACTAGCGTAGCTACGCTTCCCCGGGCTTCGCCTACGGGCCCGGCAAGAGGCGTCACACAGTAGGCTGGCCGTCAAGTTTCGGTCCGGAATGCGACGGTGAGAACCAATCGGGCTAGCCGGTCTCGTTTCTTGCTCATTCTGAGCGAGGCTGGCGAAACAAACGGAATAGAGCTAAGCATGTAGTCTTCGGGCCGTAGCGCTTTTCGGACGGGGGTTCAACTCCCCCCGCCTCCACCATTTGTAAAATATTGTGTTCATTTGGTTTATCTGGCTACGCCCCACTTCGTGTGCCAACGGCGTGACATGTGGTAATAGAGGGCTGGCAGGCCAAGTTCGCCTAACGTCTGCTTCCAATAGTTCCTGGCGTTCCCTGATCCAAGACGGATAGTACCGCTCCGTAATGCGTGTGCTTTGATGTCCTAACAACCTGGAGACATTTTCGAGACCAGCACCTGCTTGAAGCAACCTTGCTGCAAAGGTGTGCCGAAAACGGTGCGGGTGTCCATGGGCAATGCTGGCAAGCCGGAATAGTTTTAGAAGTGGACGTTGCCAATCCCCCACCGCGCTTTTTGGCTTTGATTCACCAATCCAAAGGAAATATTGACTGCTCGGGCCTACCACCTTGGACAGTGCCTCAACTACGGCTGGGGGTAACGGTGCTCTAAGGCTGCACCTCAAAAATGCGCACTTCAGCAGACTTGTCTTCGTGGCGCGGCACGGCGAGGTAGAACCGATTCAGTTGGGGCACTAAAATCGCCGTCTTGGCGCGGAAAGCGCTCGGGACTTGTCCGACGTGTTCGAAATGGTCAGGGTCTTTCTGTTGAAATACATCGACGAAGTCGCTGCCCGTAACATAAATCCGCTTACTTTTCGCATCATAAGCCATGTCATCGACCATGCGCCCACAAGGAAGACTGGCAACTATGGCGCCGGAATCGGAATTCAGAACGATCAACCTTCCGGGATTGCTCGTGGAGATAAACAGTCGATGAGCAGCTTCGTCAAAAGCCATAGCGACATTGTGCTTCGCCTCCTGCCCAATCGGCCAAGTTGCGATCACCGTCCGCTTTTCCCGGTCAACGACTCCAACCGCGTCTTTGCCGGTAATATTCACGAACATCCGCGGTCCTGACTTCTCAAGAGCCAGCGCCTCCACACTATCGGAATCGATTTTTATGTCGGCCAGCTTCTTATCGGTGGTTGTATCCACGATGCTGATCAAACAATATGCCATTTTGGCGCCCTTGCCACCGTTAACGACATACAAGTATTTTGTCGAAGGATCGTAAGCCATCGAGTCCGCGTCATCCTCCAGCTTTATAGCCCCAAGACGTTTGTAGGTGTCGCCTTGGTAGATCTTGACTTCCGCCGCGCCTCCGTCAATAACGAAGAGCTTTTTTAAATCAGTCCGATAAAGCATGGAGTGCGGCTCATCGATATCCGTGAGGGTGTGAATCAATTTGTTCGTTTGCAAATCGAACACTTCGACAGCCGCATTTTTCTCGGCAGTCAGGAACAGCCGGTGGCCCACCAGGTCCACAGCGAAGTGATCAAAATCGCCGTCATGGAGAGCTGGCAATGGAATCGATTCCAAGAGTACAAGAGGTGCCTTTGCCTGTCCCCAAGCCACCATCGCCAGGGCAAATAACACGCTAGCCAAACCCGTTACCCTCAATTTATACACATTAACCTCCAGTGTGGTTAAGTGGGGATTTCCGATTTCAACTTTATGCTCGCGCAAAACCATACGCTTGCTGCCCTCTGGTGTCAACCTCAGGTTGCACTCTTAGATTTGCCTGCTGATTGGGCACCTTCGCTCTAAGCGCCGCATACGCCGTTCGCGGCACTCTCGTGTCGGCGGACAGGCCCGCAGTCAGATCGTCGATGCCATCTCCATCCAGGAAAGACCCGCAGAAATCGAAGACCGAGCCATACCCGGTCACTGGGAGGGCGATCTCATTAGCGGCGCTAGGAACAGTCGCATCGCGACCTTGGTGGAACGTCATTCGCGTTTTACCGCGCTCGTGAAGGTGTCCAGCAAAGACACCGCTGTTGTCGTCGCCGCCCTGAGCCGACACATTCGTAAACTTCCCGCATCACTGCGGCGTTCGGATTGAAGCACTCCGTCGGCTCGGCGGGCGCGATGCCGTCGTCGGCAAGGACGAAGGGCAGG
>Ga0208988_1000100_pt1 | contig 10561 bp, 11 predicted proteins | sample MedBloCARef_M1_FD_187850 | JGI IMG/M metagenome (GOLD analysis project Ga0208988, IMG submission 187850) | Forest soil microbial communities from El Dorado National Forest, California, USA - Mediterranean Blodgett CA Ref_M1 (SPAdes) (version 2) | ecosystem: Environmental > Terrestrial > Soil >... | reverse complement strand
GCAAATCCGGAGCCGATGGTTCAGGCGCTGGAACGGAAGCCACTCTTGTTGGTTGGGAATTTTGTTGCTGCTGTGCAAGACCCGGAAAAGGCAACACCACGGCAATCGACACCAATGCGAGAAGTTTTCGCATGGCACCCTCCTTTAGTTGTCGGATAGGACCGTAACCACCCTGCAAATGCGATGCGCGAATGAAATGCCGGGTTGCAGAGGAATCCACAAAGAGTTGGACACCACTTCCGGTATTCCAGTGTCCAAGAGTCTTGGCCGTAAAGGCAGCGCGGACGTACCGCTCGACCGGATCGCCGGACAATTCGCTTCATCCATGTTTTGATTCTGCATAGGGAATCTCACTGGGGGATTCCATACCACCTTACATTTCGCTGCACACGCTGGCCTGCCTGACTCGATAGGGTGGTGAGCACCTAACTGCGTGGCTCGCCGCGGCGGTGAACCACGCGGCAACTGGGGTGAGGTATCAACCTGAAACAAGGAAGAAGGAAACAATGGTAGGCTTCATGCTCGACCGTGAAGACACGAACTCGCTTCCGAATCTTGGCAGGCACGGCTCTACCGATCGTACTGGCATGGGCGGGCACGTCGTGCGCCCAGGAGACGCCGGCACCGAAGCCCTCCGCGCAATCCGTCCCTTCGCAGGACGGAACTTTACACATCGTGGCGCTGCCGTGCGTGCAGCCGCAGCCCATGGTGACGCTGCAAGACTACAACGGACCGTTGAAGAAGGTGGTTGGATTATTTACCCAGCAGTTGGAACGGAAGTCGGTGCACCCGATGCGCTACAAGCCCGGCTTGAAGCTGTGTTCCCCGGAGTTGAAGGATAAATTTTTCTTGTTCGTTCGTGATTCATTTGACCCGGTCATATTTCTTAACTCCGGTTTCAACGCCGGAATCAGTCAGGCGGACAATGATGACCGGGCCTTCGGCCAGGGCGCTGCCGGATACGCCAAGCGGTTTGGCGCCAGCTTTACCGATCAGGCCACATTTATGTTCTTCAAAGATTTTGCCTATCCCACGATTTTTAATGAGGACCCGCGCTACTACCGCCTGGCCCGCGCCAGCGGCAAGAAGCGTTTGCTCCACGCGCTGGAGCACGCAGTCGTGGCTCACACCGACAATGGCAATCGCATGTTCAATTTTTCGGAATGGCTTGGGACGGCGAGCGCAATCAGTTTGAGCAACCTTTATCACCCCGGCAACGAACGCGGATTTGCGCCATCCGCGGAAGCGCTGGGGTTCAGCGTTCTGAGCGACATGGGTTTCGACACGCTCCGCGAGTTCTGGCCGGAGATCGCCCATAAATTCAAGCTCCCCTTCCGTGTCGAACCTGAACCCATGACGGAATACATCGATTTGAATCCGGCCATCAAGTAATTTTTCACAAAGAATTTGGATTCCAAAAGGGCGCCGTCGGGAAACGCCGGTTTACTTCTCGTGTGCGTAGACGGCGATGCAGCCGTGCTTCTCGGGAAAGCCAAACAGCACATTGCACGAGTCTGTCTTCGCCCTCTCATTTGGAATCGCAATGGGGACAAAAATGTGATTGTTCCCCCGGTAGGCTGCTACGGAGTGAGAGACTGGTCCGGCCGGCAAGTTGCTAATCAGTTTGCCCGTCGCGGCATCAATGACGCTGAGAGTAGGATGGGCGCCGAAGCCGAATGGGGCGTAGAAGGAATTGTCGCCGGGGTTGTACCAAACTTCATCGGCGCCCTGGGTCTGCTCAACGGTGGTGATCACTTTGCCGGTCAGTGCGTTCAGAATAAGAAGTTGCTTTCCACCCTCGCAGCCCACGAGCAAATGCTGGGATGGACCGAGAGCGAGCCCCGAGCCGCAATGCGGCGTCGGATAGGTCGCTTCCACCACTGGATTTTTCGGGTCTTTCAGGTTGATGACCACAACCTTGCCCTTGTCACCCTCTTCGTCGGGCACGGTGAGCAGCATGCGCCCGCCTTTCAATTCGGCGTCCCACAACGGTTGTTCCAGGCCAGTGGCATCCGGGAACGGAATCTTGCTCAGAACCGCGTAGGGTGCGTCGGAAGAAATCAGCGTGGCGAAGGGAGGATGTTCTTCCGGATTTCCCACCATGATGACGTGATCCTTGGGATCAAATCCGATCTCGTCGGCGCGGCATTGGGCGCCAGTCGAAATCGTTGCGACGGGGCTTACATTGTTAAAGGGCGGCTGTGCATTCGTCAGGTCAAATACCTTCACCGTTCCATGGGCATCGTCGGCCCAGAGATGATTGTCAGGCGTCACCAGGACCCCGTTAGGGCCCATTCCTTCGATGGGTCCGCAGGGGTCGTCGGGCGCGCCGACCCCGTGGAAACCGGGAATCCGCCCCAGGAACAAATCATTTTCGGCATCAAAAACATCCACACCCGCGTTTCCGCCCTCCGCCAGGTAGTACCTCGCCCTCGCCTCATCGACCCAGCTAATGTCGAAACGAAGAGGATTTCCAGGTACAAGGATTGCACCAATCAATTTGACGGGCTTGCTCAGACTATTTCCAGCATGCGCATTAGGGCGGCGTTCCGGCGCTTGATGCTCCGCATTCTGGCCAGGGTGTGCGCTCACAGTCAGAGCCAAAGCAGACGCCAGTACCAAGACAAGACGGGCGATCCTATTCGATTTCATTTCGTGACTCCTACAGGCTAGCTCGTCCTCTCAAAACGAGGTGAGCGGCGTTCTTTTTGAGAGTTGGCGATTCCCATGCCGTGAAATCTCACTGAATATGCGGAAGTATTGCCGAGGTCAGCAAACAATGCAACACAGTCCCTGACTTTGTGACAAATTCTCTTGGTCAATTGCCTCGATCTTCACTTACGAGTTTTATCGCCATTGAGCGCGGCGACGAAAAACCGGTCGCTATTCATATCGCAGAATATCGACAGGAAGAATGCGGGAAGCAGCGCGCGCGGGAATCAACGTGGCGGCGACGCTGATCGCCAGCGCGGCGGCGGCGATCCACACGGCGTCGAGCGCGTTGGCTTGGAACGGGACGAACGGAACAGAATAAACTTGCGGGTCGAGCGGGATCAGGCGGTAGGTCCCTGCGGCCCAGGAAATCGTATAGCCGGCCACTAATCCCGTAAAGGTGCCGACGATTCCTACCGTCAGCCCCTGCAGCACGAAAATGTTGCGAACCTGGTTGCGGTAGGTACCGAGCGACATCAGCACGGCGATGTCGCGCGCGCGATCGGTGACTGTCATCGCGAGCACGACCAGTATGTTCAGACCGGCGACGAAAGTGATCAGGCCGATGAATAGCGCGGTGACCAGCTTTTCCAGGCGCAGCGCGCGGAACAGCGCGCGATTTTCGTCCTGCCACGTCGTCGTCGCAAGGCCCCTCCCGGCGGCAGCGGAAATGGCGCGGGCGGCGTCGGCGGCATGGTCAACATCCTGCACGCGGAACTCAAGGACGCTCACCACGTCGCCGACGCCGGCAAGATTTTGCGTCGCGGCCAGCGTGGCAAACGCCCAGTTGGCGTCGTAATCGTAGAAGCCGGAATCGAAAACTCCCGCCACGCGGAAACGCCTCGAGCGCGGCACCATTCCGTAGGGCGTGAGCCGTCCTTCGGGGCTGGTTAGCGTGACGTAATCACCGGTCCGGATGTTCAGCTCCTCCGCCATCAATTTGCCCACGACAATCGAATCGAATCCGTCGGCATCCGGTGCGAAATCGGCTGAGCCGGAAACGATGTGGCGCAGGGCGTCATCGGTGCGGCGCTCGAGTTCCGGGTCGCACCCCTTAATGACGACGCCCCGCGCATGGCCGCTTCCGGAGAGCAGCACGGTCAGATAAATGGCCGGAGACACGCTGCGCACACCATCGACGTGGCTCAGCCGTTCGGCAAGCGCGCGATAGTCCGCGATGCCTTCGGCGCCGGGGCGCGTCAAATTGACGTGCGCGGATACTCCGAGGAGACGGTCCTGAATCGTCCGCCGAAATCCTGTATTCATGGACAGCGCAATCACCAGCGTCGCCACGCCGGCGGCAATTCCGATCACGGAAAACATCGTCACCAGGCGCAACACGGCTGGTTTGTAGGGAGACCGAAGGTACCGGCGCGCGACCAGCCAGGCAAACCTCATTTTTGGCCGCCCGAACCCTTTTCGGCGGAAATCCCGGTGGGATGTTCCGCGGATTTCGACGCTCCCTCCGTGGAATCCTCGCCGGAAGTTTCAGGGCGGAGCAGAGGGAACAAGATAACTTCTCGTATAGAGTGTGAATCAGTAAATAACATGGTGAGCCGGTCGATGCCAATGCCTTCGCCGGCAGTCGGGGGCATGCCGTGGGCGAGTGCGCGAATGTAGTCCATGTCCACCTCGCGCGGCACTTCTTCGCCGCCCTTTTCGACTTGTTGCCGGAAGCGGCGCTCCTGTTCAGCCGGATCGTTCAACTCGGAAAAAGCGTTGCCAAGCTCCATGCCTGCGACATAGATCTCGAAGCGCTCGACGAGCGACGGATCGTCTTTGCGGCATTTTGACAGCGGCGAAATGTCGGTCGGAAAATCGTACAAAATGGTGGGCTGAATCAATTGAGATTCAGCCACGGTTTCAAACAGCAGGCCGGTGATCTCCCCGTCAGTCTGGCCGGCAAGGCCGGGGAGCGGTTCGCGGCCGTGAGTTTGTGCCCAATGGTTATATCGCTCCGCAATCACGCGCGGTCCTCCGGGCGTAGCCAGTTCCGTGGCAGCCGGGGCGGGAATGGCGCTTGGCGGCCAATATCGGCATACAGCCTCTCGCATCGACAGGCGCTGAAATTTCGCGAAGTCGACTTCGTACTCGCCGTATCGGACAACCGTGGAACCCGTCACTTCCTTCGCGAGGTGGGCAAAGAGTTCCTCGTTCAGCGCCATCAAGTCGTGGTAATCGCTATAAGCCTGGTAAAACTCCAGCATGGTGAACTCGGGGTTGTGCGAGGTGGAGATACCCTCGTTGCGGAAATTGCGGTTGATCTCGTAGACGCGGTCTAGACCTCCGACAATCAGGCGCTTCAAATACAACTCGGGCGCGATGCGCAGGTAGAGGTCCACGTCCAAGGTATTGTGGTGCGTAACAAACGGCCGGGCGGCCGCTCCGCCTGGGATAGGCTGCATCATCGGCGTTTCAACTTCGATGTATCCCCGGGCATCGAAAAACCGCCGCAACTCCCGAATGATTTGCGCGCGCCGCAGGAAAATTCCGCGCGCGCGTTCATTCGCAATCAAATCCAGATAGCGTTGCCGGTACCTGACTTCGACGTCGGACAGGCCATGCCATTTTTCGGGCAGTGGCAGCAGGGCTTTACTAAGCAAGGTGAGCTCGCTGACCCACACGGTGAGTTCGCCGGTTTTGGTGCGGAATAAGTGACCGTTTAGGCCGACGAAGTCACCCAAATCCAGCATCTGGAACAATTCGAAGGCACGGGGGCCAACGATGTCCAGTTTCACGTAAATCTGCAGACGCTGGCCTGATCCGGAGATGTGCGCGAACCCGGCCTTGCCGTGCAGGCGAAGCGCGACAATCCTCCCAGCCACTCGCACAGGAGGTTTAGAGGCTTCGAGGGCCGCTGCGTCCGCCGACGCATACTTTTCAACGAGTTCAGCAGGAGTTGCCGTCCAATCGAACTTGTGCGGGTAGGCATCATGGCCGCGCGCTTCTATCTCGGCAAGCTTCTTCTGGCGTTGAAGATACTGGTCCTGTGGCTCAAAAGGTAACAGGGAATTCTCCCCTCGAAAGTCGGGCGCCAAATCAGAGCGCCAAATGAAAACGAAGTATAACGGCAAGGCCAGCGGCTGGCAAGGAAGCCCAAACATGGCAAGATGTGCTATCATACGCCCTCTCAGAGGTGAGTTATGGGAGATTTTCGCGCCAAACGCGCCGGCCAACGCTCACGGACAGTGCGTGAGGACTGGTCTGCCTGGCTTCCCGAGGAAATGGACCAACTTTTCGGGGCCACCCGAAGCGAACTCGAATGCTCGAATGGAATCTTGAGTGTTGCCCTGGACGAAGCGCTGGCCCTTTGCGAGCAGGAGCAATTCACGGTCGCCAAGGAGAGGGTCTCAGCTTTTGCGGGGCTGTTTGACCGTCTGGCAATACGTCTCCGGCTTGTGATCCGCACGATCGAGGAACACGGGTCGCACTTTGGAACACTGCCAAACGTGACCGCCTTGGCCTCCGAAAACTTCCGTGGAACGACCGCCCAGAGAATCTCATTCATGGACAATCTGCTTGCGAAAATAGTTTTCCGGGGCCGGACGCGTTTCTTTCACAAATTGCACGCACTTAAAGAGATTATTGAAGAACTCCAAAAGGAAACTCGCACTATCGTAGAGGATGTTTCCGACGGGGCGCCGGTATACCCGGGACGTACCTGGAAGGAACTCGAAGTGCTCGGATACGACCTGAATACATGCATGGGGGAAACAACGGTCGTGTTGAAATCGTTCTTCTGCGCCTTGCCCGCTGAGGAACTGGAGACATTTCGACAGAAGCTCGTAATGCAAGTCCCAGCCATTCTTACGGTTAGGCCTAGACGCACGTAGAGTTTCCAGAACAAATCGGGTTGTGGGCAATTATCCAGCTCGCCGCAGGGCCGGGTAGCAGGCCCGGCGCGAGGTAACCGGCTCCGGTACCTAACCAGCACCGGGCATTCACACAAGTGCAACTTAAGGAGCTAGGGGTGCATCCCATTCAACGGATGCGTCCCGTCGGGTACGGTGACCCGCACGAGACCAACAGATTCCAGCGAGATGACTGAGGCAGAGGCTATTCGTCTCGCCCAATTGGGCGACGCTGGCGCGTTTGAACGCATCTACCGGCTTCATAGCCGGCGAGTTTATGCGTTGTGCTTGCGAATGGTGGGTAATACCGCCGAGGCGGAGGATCTCACCCAGGATGCTTTCTTGCAATTGTTCCGCAAGATCGCGACATTTCGTGGGGAATCCGCGTTCTCAACCTGGCTGCACCGGCTCGCAGTCAATGTTGTGTTGATGAAGTTGCGGAAGAAAATGCTGCCGGAGACTTCGCTGGAGGAGACGACCGACCCTGACGATGAGTCCAGCGGACCGCGGAGAGAAATCGGAGCGCCGGACCTGCTATTGACCGGCTCGATTGACCGCGTGCATCTCGAACGTGCGATCGAGCAGTTGCCACCAGGCTATAAGCAGGTTTTCGTGCTGCATGATATTCAGGGTTTTGAGCACAATGAGATAGCCAGGCTGATGAGCTGTTCGATCGGGAATTCCAAATCGCAATTGCACAAGGCGCGAATGCGGCTGCGAGAACTCTTACAGGAAACTTTGCGTAATCAGGCGCGGCAGGAACGTCAGGCCGCCAAGTCAGAATCGGCGGGGTCAAGTTAACCGCGAGTGAAGAAGGATGCCGAACATGCAGTGCAATGAATTGGAACAGATTCTCGGTCAGCACTCTGTCGGGCCTTTGCCGGAGCTTGCCAACTCTCACATGAACGGCTGCGAAGCTTGCCGCGCTCTTGCCGCAGATCTTGAAGCGATCCACACCGTGGCGGTCGGACTCGGCGTCGAAGAGATCGCTCCTCCCGAACGTATCTGGATCACTCTGCGCAACCAACTGGAAGCTGAAGGAATCATCCACGAACCGGCCCCGCTGGATCAGATCGCGAGGCATGGCTGGTGGGTTGCGTTCCAACGCCCGGCGCTGGCCGGGGCGTTTTTGTCGTGTGTACTCGTCGCGGCAGGGATGATCAGCACCCTGGGCAACTCGACGCAGATGGCAGTGCATCCGACAGTACCTCCGGAACAGCAGGAGGCGTCGGCGATGCCTTCGGCGGAGAATGTATTTAAACAGGAAGTGCTGACGGTCGGTAACCGGAATACAGCTGGGTTCCAAGCGGGCGACGCCGCCGTTACGGATTCCATCCGCCGCAATTTGAACATTGTTGACAACTTCATTGTTATGTGTGAAAAGAACGTACGCGAACAACCTGAAAATGAGATGGCGCGGGAATATCTATACGGCGCCTACGAACAGAAAGCCGAGTTGCTGGCCACGGCCATGGACCGAAGCACGATGGGAGGGTTGCAGTGAATTCAACATGCCATGCAGTAAGGCTGGGCACGATCGGCGCGGTGATGGCAGGGTTTGTCCTCGCCGCTGCTCCCGCGCAAGCCGATCGCGTCGAGAAGCACTTCCCCGTGCAGAGCAAACCCATGGTTACGGTGCGCAATGCGAGCGGACGAATTCAGGTGAAGGCCTGGGGCAAGAATGAAGTGCAGGTCGCGTGGACCAATGCGGGAGGAAAGGCCCTCGTGGAAACCGAACAGGCCGGGAATCGCATTGAAGTCGCCACCCATATGGCCAATGAAATGGCTTCCGCGGAGGACGTTAAGACGGATTTTGAAATCACTGTCCCGGTCGAGAGTGAATTGAGCGTGCGCACGGACTCGGGCAACGTGACGGTTGAAAGCGTGCACGGCGATATGACTTTCGATACGGTCGGCGCGAACCTGCAGCTTTCCGATGTGGATGGCTACATGGTGATCAAGACGATCGACGGTTCGCTCGTTTGTACGCGGTGCGCTGGAAAGCTCGAGGCGAATTCGATCAGCGGCAACATGCAGATGCTCCAACCCTCCCTGAACAGCGTCCGCGTGCAGACTTCCTCCGGGAATATCCTGTTTGACGGGAGTTTCCTGAATCGCGGCGTTTATATCATGAAGAATTTCAGCGGCACGATCGAAGTCCACTTTACCGGCACCGACTCGTTCGATGTGAATGCGACCTCGCTCAAAGGCAACGTCATCAACCAGGCGTCCTTCAAGCCGGATACGCATGGTAGTCATCACCCCGCGTCGAAATATGGACAAAGCCTCTTTGGCACCATGAATGAAGGGCACGCCAAGGTCGAGCTGTCCTCCTTTAGTGGTACAATCAAGATTCTGAAGCGTGACTAACGCACTCGGAATCGCTTGCCGGATTATTTCCAACCAAAGAAGTCTGTGACCGGGCCTGCCCCGGAATGCCGCCTGGTCTGCCTGACCGGTTTCATGGGTTCGGGCAAGAGCACCGTGGGGCGCCTGCTGGCCGCCCAGCTCGCCTGGCACTTTGTCGACCTTGACACCGAAATCGAACGGCACACCGGATTGCCGATTTCGCAAATCTTCGACCAAAAGGGCGAACCGGTTTTTCGCGACATCGAACATGAATGTCTTTCACGCGTGCTTGGCCGGGCATCGGAAAGGGACGCGCGCATGGTGCTCGCGCTCGGGGGCGGCACGTTTGCCCAGCCTCGCAACGCTTCTCTGCTTCACAATGTTGATTCCCCGCAGCGCGCTGGGATCGCCGTTGTGTGGCTCGATTGCGCAATCGAACTCCTATTGCAGCGATGTGTACTGATGGGAGACAGGCCACTCTTCCGGGACGAAGCCAGTTTTCGTAGACTGTACGAAGAGCGCCTGCCGTATTACCGGCAGGCGGACTATCGCATCGAGAGCAGTGGCGAATCCATTCGCGTGGTCGAGCAGATTCTGGGACTCGGCATCTTTGACCGTTCGGCACGCGTCGCCGCGGATGGGACCACGCCGGGGCACCCGCTGCTATGAGTCACGATCGGAAATCCGTGAAGAAACTTGTCACACTGGGATTCGTCTTGAGTATTGCGGCCGGATTTGGCGCCATCGGGGCGGCGCCGCTCGCGCGCGTTTCCCCGCAGAAAAATAAAGATACGAAACCGACAGTCCCAACGACAGGGCTCGCGCCCGACAAGGGAAAATTCCGCATCTCACTCGCGGGCCAAGTAGTCGGCAAAGAAGAATTTGAAATTTCATCGTCGGACGGAACGTGGTCAGCGCGCGGCTCAACGACCGCGCATGCGCCGGGCGGCGGGGACATCAAAGCGACAGGCCATCTTACGCTGGGCCCGGACGGCGCACCCATTCACTACGACTGGACGGCCGAGGCTCAGAAAAAGGGTTCCGGCGTGGTGGATTTCGTGAACGGCACAGCGAAAAGCGCCATCGATCTTGGCGGCAAATCACCCTTCCTGCAGGATTTCACGTTTCCGTCCCCTCGCATCGCCGTCCTCGACAATAATCTCTACTACCAATATGCCGTGCTCGCCCAACTGTACGATTGGAAGGCTGGCGGCAAGCAGGTCTTTCCTGTCCTGATTCCTCAAGACATGACGCCGGGAAGCATATCGGTGGAATCGATCGGCCCGCAGCAGGTCGAGAGCACGAAATACGAAACCTTGCGCGTCAGTTCACCGGACCTGGAAATTCTGCTTTACCTGGACGCCGGGCGCCGCCTCATGCGCGTTGACGTGCCCTCTTCCAAGGCGACGATCGAACGCGAATAGATCGGCCGCCACACGCATCGAGAGCAAGACACAGATTTCTGAGTTCTTTGGAATTCGCGGCTGCAAACAGCGCACAGACTGAAGTCTGTGCTACTAAAAGCCATCATCTGCCGGCGTTCAATTGCCGAAGTGCGGCCGCGCTTTGCAGGCGAATGTAGTTATTGGGGTCGTTCCGCAGGCGGTCGCGCAACACGGCGAGGATTTTGGGATCGACCCTGCCGGATG
>Ga0208988_1000099_pt1 | contig 10579 bp, 8 predicted proteins | sample MedBloCARef_M1_FD_187850 | JGI IMG/M metagenome (GOLD analysis project Ga0208988, IMG submission 187850) | Forest soil microbial communities from El Dorado National Forest, California, USA - Mediterranean Blodgett CA Ref_M1 (SPAdes) (version 2) | ecosystem: Environmental > Terrestrial > Soil >... | reverse complement strand
GGACGCGGCGATGCTCTTTCGCCTCCGCCCTGCCCTGCCGCTGGAGCTCGACGACCAGGGTCTTCACGTCCTCGGCGCGCGCGCGCGGCAGCACCAGCACGGCGTCGGGCGTGGTCACCACGATCAGATCCTCGACGCCCATCACCACCGTCAGGCGTCCCTCGGCGTGGACGATGCAGCCCTTCGCGTCGACCGAGACCACCGGGCCGCTGGCCGAATTGCCGCCGTGGTCGCGCGGCGCGACCTCCAGGACCGCGTCCCAACTGCCGATGTCCGACCAGCGAAAGCGGCCCTCGACCACGGCCGCGCGTGCGGTCTTCTCCATCACCGCGTAATCGATCGATTTCTGCGGCGCTCGGGCGAAGGCGTGCTCGTCGAGACGAACAAAGCCGAGATCGCCGGCCGCGCCGGCAACCGCCTTCTCGACCGCCTCCGCCATGGCGGGCTCGAAGCGCGCGAGCTCGGCGAGCAGCGCATCGGCACGAAACAGGAAATTGCCGGAATTCCACAAATAGTCCTGCGCCACATAGGTGGCAGCGGTCGCGGCGTCCGGCTTCTCCACGAAGGCCGCAACCCGGCTCACGCCCTCGAAGCCGAGCGCTTCGCCGCGCCGGACATAGCCGTAGCTCGTCTTCGGCGCGGTCGGACGGATGCCGAAGGTGACGATGTGCCCCTTGGCGGCGGCGTCCCGTCCGGCCCGGCAAGCGTCGGCGAAAAGATCGGCGTCGAGGATCACATGATCGGCGGCGATCGCGAGCACGATCGCGTCGGGGTCGCGCTTGCGCGCAAAGGCGGCGCCCGCCGCGATCGCGGGCCCCGAGTCACGGCGTATGGGCTCGAGCACCACGGTCGCATCGATGCCGAGCTCCTCGGCCTGGTGGCGGGCGAAAAACCGGAAGGCGTCGCTCGTCATCACGATCGGCGGCGCGAACAGATCCGGTGACGATACCCGCATGAGCGCCTGCTGATAGGTGGATTTCTCGCCCACCAGCGGGAGGAATTGTTTCGGCATGGCGTCGCGCGACACCGGCCACAATCGCGTGCCGGTGCCGCCGGCGAGAACCAGCGGGACGATGCGGGACGCGGCCATCAGGATACGCGGCCGAAGCGATGAGAGGAACGACGGATCATGACGATCGCCTCATGATGAGAATGAAGACCTGAGAGCTTAATGGATGGGCGCGTCGATCGGCTCATTGCCTTTGCGCGCCGGCTTGTCGGACGTGGCGGGGGGCGGGGCTCGTGGCGACTCGTTGCCGCTGACGGACTTCAGATAGGCGTCGTAACCTGGCGTGCCGGGCCGGGGTGGTGTCCCCTCCGGCAATCCACCGGCCCATGGCGGCAGGGTATCGGCGACGAAGGAGCTCAGTGACGAACAGGATGCGACCAGAAGACCCGCCACCACGACGCCGATCATGGGCACGCTACGCATGATCATCTCGCAAGTGATGCATTTGAGAGAATCACCGCGCCGCCATTGCGGGCGCCGCTTTCATCGATCGAATGCGATTCCTGAGATCATACCCGACCCGAACTCGCAGCGCCATTCAACATTGACCGGTCCGCCAGCATGGCGCCGAGCCAGAAGAACAACAGCCTGCCCTCGACGAAGGTCGAGAAATGGGAATTGGCGAGACTGGTCGCGCACCAGCCGATCACGGCCGCGACCGCGAGCTGTCGATAGGGCGTCGGGGCGGAGCACGTCAAAGCGCGAAAGATGAAGAACAGGAGCGCCGCAAACCCGATGACCCCTTGCTCGCCCAGGGTCTTGAGAAACTGGTTGTGCGGATCGCCGGACTCGAATCCCTGCCAGCCCGGCACGCCCTGGATGTAAGGCCGGTAGCCGTCCTGGAACCCGCCGGTACCGACCCCGAAGATCGGATGATCGCCGATCATCCGCAACGTATTGCGCCACATGACGACGCGCTGCCCGAGCGACGTTCCCTCCTGGCTCTGATCGACCGTCTCGATTTCGTGCAACGCCTGCGTGATGCGGCCGCGGCCGATCGTGCTCACGGTGAGGATTACGGCAAGGCAAACCAGCACGGCGCCGCCGGCTATCGCCTTTGTGTGCCACGATCCCTTGGCCAGCAATACGACGGTCACGACCGCCATGACGATCAGCGACAGATACCCGCTGCGTGCCCACAGCACGAAGACGATGTCGAACAGCAGCACGGCCAGCACGGCCGCCATCGCCAGCCGGTTGTGGCCGAGCCAACGGTCGCCCGCAAACGCCTCCGGGCGCAGCAGCGCCGCGATACAAATAATGGCGGCCAGGGAGAATATGATGCCCTGAACCGCATAGTTGCGAAAGACGACGCCCAATCCGAGCCATGACGGCAGGCTCAGACCCCAAACGATGACCAGCGACGCCAACGCTCCGGCAAGACAGGTTAGAACGATGACCTTGAGCACCAGCCGTTTCGAAGCCTCGTCGTCGAATACCGCAGCGGCCAGCGGCAGCAGCAGCATGCGCCGCCATCCGGCGAGCGCGCTGAGCGAATCGGCCCATGAGGCCGGACCGTAAAGCGCCGCCACCCCGGTCACGACGGCGAGCGGGAGAAGGCCGACCACGATGGGATATCGCAGGGCCCGGCATAGCCGCCGGCGCGGTTCCGGCAATGCCGCAAAGACGATGTAGCTCGCAAACTCGAACCCGATGGAGATCGAGGTCGACACCAGCATGGCGACGACGACACCGAGCAGCAGCGTGCGGGCCAGCGCGACGCCCCCGTCGGCCGGCATCTTGACGTTCAAGGAAAAACCCATGCCGCCGTGGTTCTCGATTTGCCCGACCGAATGCGCCCTAACGTTTGTGATAGGCGCGGTACCAGTCGACGAACCGCCGAACCCCATCCTCGACCGGCGTATCGGGCGCGAAGGCGACCGCCTTGCGGAGGTCGTCGACGTCGGCGAAAGTTTCCGGCACGTCGCCGGGCTGCATCGGCACCAGCTCGCGGATCGCGGGCTTGCCCACCGCCTTCTCGATCAGCCGCACGACCTCGGTGACCTCGACCGGCGTGTGGTTGCCGATGTTGTAGACGCGCCAGGGAGCGCCGCTCGATGCCGGGTCGGGCCGATCGCTCGACCAGCTCGGATTCCCGTCCGGCGGCCGGTCGACCAGCCGCACGACCGACTCGGCCACGTCGTCGACATAAGTGAAATCGCGCCGCATGTTTCCGTGGTTGAACAGCCTGATCGGCCGTCCGGCGAGGATCGCGTCGGTGAACAGCCACATCGCCATGTCGGGACGGCCCCACGGTCCGTAGACCGTGAAGAAGCGCAAGCCCGTCGTCGGCAGGCCGAAGAGATGCGCATAGGCGTGCGCCATCAGCTCATTGGCCTTCTTGGTCGCCCCATAGAGGCTGAGCGGATGATCGACATTCTGCGCGGTCGAAAACGGCATATGCGTATTGGCGCCGTAGACCGACGATGACGAAGCATAGACGAGGTGGCGGGACTTCGCCTGCCGGCAGCCTTCCAGGATATTGAGAAAGCCGGTCAGGTTGGCGTCCGCATAGGCGTGCGGATCGACGAGCGAATGGCGCACGCCGGCCTGCGCCGCGAGATGCACCACATGGGAGAAGCGGTGCTCGGCGAACAGCGCCGCCATGCCGATACGGTCGGCGAGGTCGAGCCTGACGAAACGAAATGACGGAGCCTTTGCGAGCTCGTCGAGGCGCGCCTGCTTGAGCGTCGGATCGTAATAGGCGTTGAGATTGTCGAGACCGATGACGTCGCGGCCATCCGCGGCGAGACGGCGCGCGACATGGAACCCGATGAATCCCGCGGCGCCCGTGACGAGGATCGGCTTATCCGGCATCGGCGTGTCCCGTCCTCTGAAAGCTTGTCCGCTCGCTCACAAGCGCCACAGCTCGACCTCGTCGGGCTTGGCGGCGCGATCGAGCAGGGATTTCACGTCGAGCACGATGCCGCCGCCGGGCTTCAGCAGTTTGCGCATCAGCGGCCATCCGCCGCGGACATAATCTTCATGGCCGACCGCGAGGACGACCGCATCGGCCGGACGGAGCGCCGGCATCGTGGCGAGCTTGATGCCGTATTGGTGTTCGGCCTCCTGCGCCGGCGCGAGCGGATCGTGCACCTGCGCCGCGATTCCGAACGACGACAGCTCGCGAACGATGTCCACGACCTTGGAATTGCGGATATCGGGCACGTTCTCCTTGAAGGTGAGACCGAGCACCGTCACGACCGGCGCGGCCCCTCCCCGTTGCATCAGCAGCCGGGCGCATTCGCGCGCGACCCGGCGGCCGACGCCGTCGTTGATTTGCCGGCCGGCGAGAATGACGCGTGGCGCGTAACCGGCGCGCTCGGCGCGATGGGTGAGGTAATAGGGATCGACCCCGATGCAGTGGCCACCGACCAGTCCCGGATGGAACGGCAGGAAGTTCCATTTGGTCCGCGCCGCCGCCAGCACGTCGGCGGTATCGATGCCGAGCGCATGGCAGATCTCGGACAGCTCGTTCATGAAGGCGATGTTGAGGTCGCGCTGGGTATTCTCGATCACCTTGGCGGCCTCGGCCACCTTGATCGACGGCGCGCGATGAATGCCGGCGGTCACCGCCGAGCCGTAGACCTCGGCCACGACATCGAGGGTCTTCGCGTCGAGCGCGGCGACCACCTTGGTGATGGTCTCGAAGCGATGCTCTTTGTCGCCGGGGTTGATCCGCTCGGGCGAATAGCCGACCGTGAAATCGCCTCCGCATTTCAGGCCCGACGCGTCTTCCAGAACCGGAACGCAGTCTTCCTCGACCGCGCCGGGATAGACCGTCGACTCGTAGACCACGATGTCTCCGCGCTTGAGCGCATGACCGACGGTCTTCGACGCCGACAGCATCGCGGAGAGATCGGGACGATTGGCCGCGTCGATCGGCGTCGGGACGGTGACGATATAGAAATCGGCGCCGGCGAGCGCCGCCGGGTCGCTCGTGTAAGCGAGGTTCGGCTGGGCAAGGTCGGCCGCATCGACCTCACGGGTGCGATCACGGCCGGCGCGCAACTCGTCGATGCGAGCCCGGTCGATGTCGAAGCCGATAACGGGGGCCGCACGCGCGAAGGCAACGGCCACCGGCAGGCCCACATAGCCGAGGCCGATGACGGCAATCTTGCGACCATGGCCCACGCTCAAGACCCCTCACCCGCCGCGCGCGAGCCGGTTCTTACGGAGGCGGGCGCGCGTCCGCAATAGAATATGGAACGAGCTCGTGCAATCACCCATAAGCGCGCCGCCACGCCTGGAATTGCAGCACCGCCCATAAACCGTGTTGCGCATCGCGCCGTCCCGACAGGAATTCGGCGAACCACCGGCGCACCGCGGCGTGATCGAACAGCCCGTCCGCGAGCGCGGCGGGAGACAGCAGATCCTCCGCCCATGGCCGCAGCGGCCCCTTGATCCACTCCCCGACCGGAATGCCGAAGCCCATCTTGGGCCGGTCGACCAGCGATTTGGGCACATAGCGCGCGAGCACCGCCCGCAGCGGCCGCTTGCCTTCCCGGTTGGCGATGAGCAGGTCGGACGGAAGCCGCCAGGCGAACTCCACCACCCGATGATCGAGCAGCGGCACGCGCGCCTCGAGACCGACCGCCATCGAGGCACGATCCACCTTGGTCAGAACGTCGTCCGGCAGATAGGTCATCATGTCGAGAAGCCGCAGCTGCGAGACCGTGTCGAGGCCCGCAGTCTCGCCGCGGAGCCGCTCGATCACGTCCGCCGGCTCGCTGACGCCGGGCAGGAAGCAGCCGGGCCGCGGCGTGTGCGAGACCACGCGCCGGTACATGTCGAGCGCATCGTCCTCGCCGAGAAGCGCCGCGCCCTTGCGGATCTTGTCGCCGGCATGGCGCGGCTTGAAGCGCTGCGGCAGCGGGCGCGCCAGCATGTCCCACGCGTCTGCCGAGATGAGCTCGATCGAGCGGGCGGCGAGCCGCCGCAGTGGCCGCGGCAGGCGGCGCGCCGCGCCGGCGAGCCGCGCGATGCCCTGATAGCGCACATAGCCGCCGAAGATCTCGTCGCCGCCGTCGCCCGAGAGCGCCACCGTCACGTGCCGGCGGGCCAGCCGCGACACCAGATAGGTCGGGATTTGCGAGCTGTCGGCGAAAGGCTCGTCGTAGATCGCGGGGAGCTCCGGAATGATCGCTTGCGCGTCCGCGGCCGACAGCACGAGCTCGGTATGGTCGGTGCCGAGATGGCGCGCCACCGCTTTGGCATGATCCGCCTCGTTGAAGGCCTGCTCGCGAAAGCCGATCGAGAATGTCTTGACCGGCCGGCTCGCCGCCCGCTGCATCAACGCGACCACGGCCGACGAATCGATTCCGCCGGACAGGAAAGCGCCGAGCGGCACGTCGGACACCATCTGGCGTTTGACCGCGTCGGCCAACAGGGCATGCAATTCCTCGACGATGTCCGGCTCCGAGCGACGGTCGCACGCCTGCTGGCCGCGCCGCGCGACGTCGGCCACGTCCCAATAGCGCCGGACTGCGACATTGGCCCCGCTGACTTCGAGACGGTGACCGGGCGCGAGCTTTTCGACCTCGCGAAAGATCGTCCGCGGCGCCGGCACGCAGAGGTAACGCAGATATGACGCGACCGCGCCCGGATCGAGTGTCAGCGCGAGGCCCCCGGCGGCGCGCAACGCCTTGAGCTCGGACGCAAACGCGAAGACGCCGTTCTGCCGGGTCCAATAGAGCGGCTTGATGCCGAGCCGGTCGCGGGCGAGGTGAAGCGTGCGGGTGGTCCGGTCGAAGGCCGCGAAGGCGAAGAGGCCATTGGCACGCGCGAGTGCGCCGTCGATCCCGTATCTGGCGATCGCCTCGACCAGGACCTCGGTGTCCGATGTTCCGCGCCAGGGCCGGTCGAGCTCCGCCGCCATCTCGGCGCGGTTGTAGAGCTCGCCATTGTAAGTGATGACGATGCGGCTGTCCGCGCTCGTCATCGGCTGGAAGCCGGTCGGCGACAGGTCGATGATGGCGAGGCGGCGATGCCCGAGCGTGATGCCGGCTGCGGCGTCGGTCCAGTGCCCCTCGCCGTCGGGACCGCGAGACGCGATCGCCTTGGTCATCGCGCGCGATTGCGCGGCGAGGTCGCGCGACCCGGCCAGTTGCCACAGACCCGCGATGCCGCACATCTCAGCGGCGCGCCAGCCAGTTGTGCATCACGACCGAAAGCGCAGTGTGCCGGCTCGGCGACCGCAGGAACGACCTCAGCAGGGCCGCGAGCGACGGAAGCATGTTGCCGCGATAATAATGTGCGGCCGCGCGCTGCAGGTCCAATGCCGCCGCAAAGTGCCTCCGGTCGCGCGCGACGAGATCGCCCTGATGCTTGGTCCAGAGATGCTCGAGCATGCCCTCGATCTTGGCCGCCTGCTTGCCGGGGGATGCGTCGATCCGCGCAAGCGGCGCGGCGAGGAAGCCGAGCGCGTGCCTGCGGGCATAGCGCAGCAACCAGTCCCAGTCCTCCAGGCGTTGCAGGCCGGTATCGAAGGCGCCGATCTCGTCGAACACGCCGCGTTCGAACATCAAGGTCGAGCCCGGGCTGACGAAGCACCCCCACACCATGTCTGCGAGCCCGATCGGGCCGGTCTGGTAGAGCGGCGACACGATCTCCGGCCGCCCCGGCCGGGACAGATAATAGGCGGTGCAACTGGCCCGCCAGTTGTTCTTGCGCATGGCGTCGATCTGGGCCGTCAGCTTGCCGGGCAGCCAGACGTCGTCGGAATCGAGGAAAGCCACATAGTCGCCCCGGGCGGCCCCGAGTCCGGTATTGCGCGCCGCCGCTGCGCCGCCGTTACGCTCACGGCGGACACAGGTGACGCCGGAGCCATAGGGGCGGAGCGCGCCGACGAGGTCGTCGGTCGATCCGTCATCCACGACGATCATCTCGATAGACCACCCGGCCGGCAGCTGCTGCGCCAAAACGCTGTCGATCGCGGCGGGAACCGAACGGGCCCGGTTCCAGACCGGAACGATGACGGAAACCGATGTCATGGATGCCGACAGTCCGATCCGATCAATTCAAACATTTCCGCGATCGAGCGGCGGCCGGCCAACGAGCCGCGCCGAGCGATGCTCGCAGCCGACGCCGCGCCGGCTTGACGAATGTCGCGCAACGATAAACAACAAGCCATCAAGATGACGCTCCGCTTTTCGATCATCGTTCCGACTCTTGATCGCCGCGAGATGCTGCTGACGGCGCTCGCCAGCATTCGTGCCCAGGCATGGCCCGATACCGAGATCATCGTGGTCGATGGGGGGTCGACCGACGGGACCGTCGAAGCGATGGGGCGGGAGCCGGACATATGCTTCATCGCCGGACCCGATCGCGGCGTTTACGACGCCTTCAACCGGGGAATCGAGCGCGCGACCGGCGACGTCGTCGGCGTCCTGAACTCGGACGACTGCTATGAGCCGGGAGCGTTTTCGGCCGCCGCCGCGGCATTCGCTGCCGCTCCGGGCGCGCAGACCGTCTGCGGTACGGCGCTCTTGGTCGTGCATGACCGGATCATAGCGGTTTTCGACAAAGAGGCCGATAAATCCCTGGCGTCGCCGCGCACGACCCTGATCGCCTCTTGCGCTCCCAATGCCCGGTTCTTTCGGCGCCCCGCGATGGCGCGGATCGGAACGTTCAGCCTCGACTATAAATACGTCTCCGACCGGGATTGGCTGACCCGATGGTACGAAGCCGGCCTCGTCACCGCGACGATCCCCAACGTCGTTTATCGCTACCGACAGCATGCCGGCTCCATGACCTTCGATGCCGACCGGAAAAGAGAGATGGCGATCCGGGCCGAGCTTCTCGTCCTGGCGCGGAGATGGACGAGGGACGTTGCCGCCAGCCGCAAGACCCGGACGATCGCGCGCGCCCTGGAGGGACGCTGCGTCTTTGCGCTCTTCGCGACGGCGCTCCGGGGCGGACGGTTCATGGACGCGGCCCGCTTGATGACGATGAAAGACCGCCGCCTTACGCTGTCGGTGCTGGGGTCACTTGCGATCGGCGGCGCGGATTGGGCGGCGGCCCGCCTGGTCAATCACGGGTAACGCGGCGCGGTTGTTGCTGGTCGTAGGCCGCGAGATCCGCCTCGACCATTTCCTTGACCAGATCGTCGAAGCTGGTCCGGTGTTTCCAGCCGAGCTTCTGGCGGGCCTTCGACGGATCGCCCAGCAACAAGTCGACCTCGGTGGGACGGAAATAGCGGGGATCGACCTCGACAAGGGCGCGGCCGGAGCGGACGTCCAGGCCTTTCTCGTCCACGCCGGATCCCTGCCATGCGATTTCCCTGCCCACGATCGCAAAGGCTTTTTCGACGAATTCCCGGACCGAGTGCTTCTCGCCCGTCGCCAGCACGTAATCGTCGGGCTCGTCCTGCTGCAGGATCATCCACATGCCGTCGACATAGTCGCGCGCATGGCCCCAGTCGCGTTCGGCGTCGAGATTGCCGAGATAAAGCTTGTCCTGCCGTCCATGCTCGATCGCGGCGACGGCCTGGGTGATCTTGCGCGTGACGAAGGTTTCGCCGCGCGTCGGTCCTTCATGATTGAAAAGGATCCCGTTCGAGGCGTGGAACCCATAGGCCTCGCGGTAGTTCACCGTGATCCAATAGGCATAGAGCTTTGCGACGCCATAGGGCGAGCGCGGATAAAACGGCGTGGTCTCGCGCTGCGGCACCTCGCGAACCTCGCCATAGAGCTCGGAGGTCGAGGCCTGATAAAACCGGATGCGGTCTTGCAAGCCGAGTATCCGGATGGCCTCGAGCAATCGCAGCGGGCCGAGCGCGTCGGCGTTGGCCGTATACTCCGGCGTCTCGAAGCTCACCTGAACGTGGCTTTGGGCTGCGAGATTGTAGATTTCGGTGGGCTGGGTCTGCTGAATGATGCGAATCAAATTCGTCGCATCGGTCATATCGCCGTAATGCATCGCGAAGTTGACCTCGTTCTCGTGGGGATCGTGGTAGAGGTGATCGACACGAGCCGTATTGAAGGACGAGGAGCGTCGCTTGATGCCGTGCACGACGTAGCCCTTCGACAGCAGCAATTCGGCCAGGTACGCGCCGTCTTGCCCCGTAATGCCGGTGATCAGTGCAATTTTCTCTGTCATCTTTGCCTTGTGGGTTCGCGAGGGGCGGCGTTGACGATGGCCGATTATGATGCCCGCGCGAGGCGCCCGCCATTTGCGCGGAAATCGGCATAGGCCGCGGCAAGCCCGGCGCGAAGGTCGGTCCGCGCGCGCCATCCCAGCGCGGCGAGCTTCGAGACATCCAGCAGTTTCTGCGGCGCGCCATCGGGCCGCGAGGCGTCGAATGTGAAATCACCCTTGTAGCCGACGGTCTCGGCGATCGCCCGCGCGAACTCCGCAATCGACATGTCCTGCCCGGTCCCGATATTCAAAAAGCCCGCGTCGGAATAATTCTTCAGCAGATACACACAGGCATCGGCCAGGTCGTCGACGAACAGGAATTCCCGTCGCGGCTTGCCGGTCCCCCAGATCGTCACCGACGGCGCGCCGGCGAGCTTCGCTTCGTGCATTCGCCGGATCAATGCCGCCGGTACATGGCTGTGCTCCGGGTGA
>Ga0208988_1000096_pt1 | contig 10681 bp, 8 predicted proteins | sample MedBloCARef_M1_FD_187850 | JGI IMG/M metagenome (GOLD analysis project Ga0208988, IMG submission 187850) | Forest soil microbial communities from El Dorado National Forest, California, USA - Mediterranean Blodgett CA Ref_M1 (SPAdes) (version 2) | ecosystem: Environmental > Terrestrial > Soil >... | reverse complement strand
CCAGGGCAAGATTCCATCCCCGGAGGAGGGGTGCTCGACAATTGGTCCGAGGACCCGTGGAAAAATGGCGTGCAGGTTGACCGCATGGAGGATATGGAGAAGCTGGTCATCCAGACGCGGAACAGCCTCTACGAGATCATTATTATTGATGGCCGAAGCGGCGAAATCCTGGTTCGCGGCGGCCAGTTCTTTCCGGAGTTAACTCCCGCCCGCCTCACGGGAGCTACCCTCGGAGGCAGCTTTTGTAAAATGCGCGGCATTTACACAGGCTTCCGGATGGAGATCAATGCGAGCGGCCAGCGGACTGTGACCACTCCCGTGGAATCCATCGGAATTCTCGCCTGACATCGGAAGATCCTTCACACGATCCATTGTGCTTGGACCCGCGATTTCCAGACCTTCCGCTCTACATGGGAATCCAGCAATCAAGTAGTTAATTCCGAAAATTAGAGCAGGGGCGAAGGAAGAATGTTGACGGACGGCTTTGCGTCGTCAACAATGCAGGCACTATGAAAACCACAGTTTCGGGGAAACTTTTGGACGGGCGGCTGGCGGTGCTGGGCGCCGGAAAAATCGGCGGAATTTTGCTGCGTGCATTTCTCGAACAGAAGCTCGTGCAGCCAAAGCGCGTACACGCCACGGTGCGCCATGCGGAGAAAGCGCGCGCGCTCGCCAAGCAATTGGGAATTGAAGCGTCCACCGATAATCGCGCGGCCGTGCGTGGCGCGGACATCGTGTTGCTGGCGGTGAAGCCCCAGGCCGTGCGCGAAGTCCTTGAAGAAATTAAGCCTGAGATGAAACCGGGCAAGCTGATTGTTTCCGTCGTCGCTTCCGTGCCAACCCAGTTGATGGAGAAGTATCTCGGACTCGATGCTCCCGTGGTGCGGGCCATGCCGAATACGCCTTGCGCGATCGGCTGCGGGATGACGGGCCTGGCCAAGGGCGTTCACGCGGGGAAGGAACATCTGGAAATCGCGCAGGCGATGTTTGAGGCCGTCGGGCGCGTGGTGGTCGTGGACGAGAAGCAAATCGACGCGGTGACTGGACTCTCCGCCAGCGGAACGGCGTTTATCTATATCATTCTCGAATCGCTCGCCGAAGGTGGCGTCAAAGTTGGGCTGCCCCGGGACATTTCTACATTGCTTGCCGCGCAGACCATGATGGGCGCCGCACGCATGGTGCTCGACACCGGCGATCATCCCGCGCTGTTGAAGGACGCCGTAACCACCCCCGCAGGGTCCACGATGGACGGGATCCTCGAGCTAGAGGACGGCAAAGTGCGTGTGACGCTGATCAAGGCCGTCATGAAGGCCACGCAGCGCGCAAAAGAATTGATCCTCGAATCCTAACCTGGGAAATGCGTTGGCTGGTTTGAGGCGGAATAAAAACCATCGTTCCAGGCCTCTGGTGCTGAGCCCCCAATTTATGGAATAGCAGTCATAGATTTTAGCGCTGTAGGGCGCAACGTTAGAATCATTCCATGCAATCCACATCCTCTTAACACCCGCGCGAAACTCCAACGCATTGATTTCAGATTTTCCTCGATCCTGATATTACCTCTCACGCGACCTTGAGCCTGTGCATTCGTCCGGGTGGACACTTGTGGGACAGGTTCTCGAACGGTGAAGAAGTTCTGTTCCTAGACTGGTCTCGCGACCAGTAGCGCGTGGATCAGTAGGAGTCTAACTTCGGCGATGCGGAAATAGTCTACGTAGTCGCCTGGGTTTGGGAATCAGGGGAATGGGCTCGTTTCGCTCTCGAACACAGGATGAGGCCAGTTAGATCCGCGCGCTGCCAAATCCAAAAATTGTCCTAGGGGGTAATTCAAGTGAATAGATTCCGTACAACAATGCTTCTTTTGTTCACCGGCATACTCATCGTTCTTGTGTTATTCGGCTCGCAGCTGCAAGTTCGAACGGCGTTTGCGGTTCCGAGGCTTACACCCCAGAACCCGGTAGCGCTGGGCGCCAACACCTGCGCCAGCAGTAATTGTCATACTGGTACCCCCGCTCCCGGAGGCAGCGTGGTCGTCAACTTTCCTTCGGGCTTGACTTATTCGCCAGGTACCGTACAACACTTGAGCGTTACGGTGACCGATCCAAATCAGACCAGAGTGGGGTTTGAACTCACCGCGCGTTTGGCGAGCGCTCTCCAAGCGGGAACCTTCTCAGCACCCGGCGCCAACGCCAATCTCGGGACAAATGGCGTCCCAGTCGTCCAAGGGTTAGGTAACTCCCCCACATTTACCTTCGATTGGACCCCTCCGGCGCAAGGCGCAGGCCCTGTGACATTCTACCTGACCGGGCTGGCCGGCCCATGCTGTAGCGGCGATGGTCTTTACACGAATATGTACACGCTGACACCCGCGGCTTCGGCGACACCAGACTTTAGTCTTTCGGCCTCGCCGACCAGTCTGAGCGTCACACAGGGCCTAAGCGGCACGAGCACGATTACCGTCACTCCGTCGAATGGCTTCAACGGCGCCGTTGCCTTCAGCGCGGCGGGTGTGCCGAGTGGTGTCACTGCATCGTTCGCGAGCAGCACCTTAACGCTGGCCGCGAGCAGCACGGCAACCACCGGAACCTCCACCGTGACCATCACTGGAACGTCCGGCGCCTTGACTCACACGACGACGGTTAGTCTCACTGTGAGCGCGGCGGGCACAAGCACGAGCACACTGACGGCAACCCCGTCGTCACTGAGATTCAATTATCAGATGGGCGGAAGGTTACCCTCATCCCAGACGCTGGCGATCACCAGCACCGGCGGATCAACCTCCTACAAGGCCACGGAAACCGACCCCTGGCTCAGCATTAATCCGACCAGCGGAAGTGGTACTCCCGGAAGCATCCGAGCCTCGGTGAATCCTGCGGGCATGGCTGTGGGAACCTATGGCGGTCAAATTAACATAATCGCACAGAGCGGAAAGACAATCACCGTTACTGTGGCTTTGATAATCACCGGTGGCAGCGGAGGTGGCGGCACCACGGGTAGTATGTTCGCTCAACCGTCCATGTCCGATTCGCAGTCCGGAACTGTCGCTGCGGCTTGGGTAGACAATCTGGGTGCTTCTCCGCTCAGTACAACCGATCCACGCAACCGAGGCCTCGTTCTCGCGAAGGACGCCACCGCCCCGGCAAACGCCTGGGCCGGTGCGGTCATCCAGAATGTCACGGGTATGTCTCTCACGGCACTTAGTTTTGATTTCCGTGCGAGCATCGCGTGCGGCGCCGACTCACCCCACTTCCTGGTCGTCACAATGGACGGAATGACGCACACGTTTGGCGGTTGCAAGAGTAGCCCCGCCGCACCTACGTCTTCCGCGCCGATGGGCTGGACCCGCTTGCGGTTTGATCTAAGTCAAGGGCCGCAGGCGATTACTTCACCAGTCCAAAGCATCTCCCTGGTGCTCAACACAGGATCCACTTCAACGGGTAGCATCGCCGTGATCGACAACATCGAAGTCAACGGCGTGCCGGTCGGGAAGGGGGCAACATCAAGGTCAAGGGACGATTGATCGGAAATAGGGATAAGTAGTTGGCCACTCCAGGCCGGCTTGCCACGAAGTTATGGCAAGCCGGCCTGGATTTTTATTCCGAGATCGGTCAAGACGTGCGGCGTTTGCACCATCAATTGAACCACCGAACCTCGCACGCATTTCCAATTGGTAAAGCGCAGTTTTAGGGCAGCGCCATGACTCGGGATTCGATTACAAAGCGGCTTTTGTTTATTCCCACGCTTGGCTCTACTCACGGCAGGCATAAAGGCAACACAGAAGCGAATGTATTGTTGCCCGATTCTAGTCGCGTCTGCTGAGGGAGGTGTCCTGGTGGAGGCCCGGATTTAGAAAGACAGAGCTAGAAATTGAAAACCAAACCTGTGACCACTTGAAAATGTCTTTGATCCGCAGAGAAGAAGCGGCTGCCGAGCCAGTCGCCTTCCACCCTCAACGTCGTGCCTGCGGTGATGCGAAGATCTACGCCGCCACCGCCCACTCCTGCCAGTGCCGAGTTATTTCCAAGCAACCCTGCCGTCTGGCTAAAGCGGAAAAGTTCCATTCCGACGAGGGCGTGTGCCCAGGGTTCGATCCTGCCATGGCCGCGAAGCGCGAGGTGCGGGCCGCCCCCCGCAAACAGCGATTTGACTGTCAAATTGGGAGGAACTGTAGTTGCGCCCGTATTTCCGAAACCTCCACCCACCTGAGCCTCCGCGCCAATCCTCTTGCCGAAATAGCGCACGGTGGAGACACTTAAACCATTTGTGTTAAAGGGCTTCCCGAGCAGATTGATTCGGTTGAATTGATAGCCAAACGTGAGCTGCCATTTTGAAAGTTCGGAGGGCGAACGAGAATGGCGGCCGGACCCTACACCCGTGCCAGCACCGGCCGGGCCTTGTGCCGAGGCAGGCACGGACAAGCACAGCACAACTGCAACCAAGATCAAGGTTTGTCGCATCAGGTGACCCTCCCAAGCGTCCACGAGGTCCATATCGGAATACCACATTGTAAGGGAGCGGTTATGCTGGGTGTTCTAATTCGAAATGGGATATGCCCAATGCCACACCGCGTTTACTCACACGAGTCAGTCTATGGCTGGACCGACAAAGGGGAGACCAATCCTTTGGAGCAGCGGGTTCGACCAAAGTTGGCTACATCTTGACTCATGTGTTAGGATTTCGAGCGAAATTAATATGCCGAGCGAGTACATTCCGGTATTGATCTTTGCTGTTCTGGCTGCGGCGTTTCCGGCCGTTACGCTCGTCCTCTTCCGGTTTATACGTCCGACTCCGGTGGCGGTGGGGGCGAAACTGAAGCCGTACGAGTGCGGTGTGGAACCCGAGGGCGACACGCGCGGCCGGTATTCGGTCCGGTTTTATATTGTGGCTATTCTGTTTGTAATCTTTGACGTGGAGACGACGTTTCTGTTTCCTTGGGCCGTGCTATTTTCCACTCGCCAGGAAGGTTTCCGTCTGGAACCAGTGTATGCGCTAGTGAGCATGTTCGTGTTCCTGGGCATCCTGGTCATCGGGTACGTGTGGCTCTATCGGAAGGGCGCTCTCGAATGGGTGTAAGCGGGGCCCGGCATTTTTGAAACGCACGCCCGACCGCATGGAGTGGCCGGGATTTTTTTTGCCCGCATTTAGAACCATAAAAAAGATTGACGATGAGATTGTGCCGGAACAAGTTGACTGAGTTTTCCGCCATGTGCTAAAAGCTACGGTTTGTGTACCGGTTGCGCGGGATGGGCGCAGCCTGCTCTACTCCTAATTCATGGCCAACGATCCGGAAGAAAAGCAGCCCTCTGCGAGTCCAAAAAAAGAAGAGCCGTCCGCGGTAAACCCCTCCGCCGCGGCGAGCGAACCCGCATCCAAGCCGCCCGCAACGCCGGCGGTTCCTGCTGCAAAGCCTCCGGCCGCTGCCGCGCCCCCGAGGCCTCCCGCTCCACCGAAGGAAGGGCCTGTCGCTCTGGATAACGATCTCGTCAAGCGATACAAGGAAAGATTCGGCGAAGCAATTCGCGAGGCGTGGATCGATCGCAAGCAGGCGATCCTGGTGATCGCGCGCGAGCGATTGGTGGAAATCGCCACCTACAGCCGCGATGAGGAAAAATTCGACTGGCTGAGCGACCTCACGGCGGTGGACTGGCCGAAACGCGAGCAGCGTTTCGATGTCGTGCTCAACATGTACTCGCTCGAAAAGAATGAGCGGCTGCGCCTGAAGGTTTACGCCACAGCGGACGAGCGCGTGCCCAGCGTGCAGGGGGTGTGGGCTACGGCGAACTGGGAAGAGCGGGAAGTGTACGACATGTTCGGTGTGGTGTTTGAAGGACATCCCGAACTGAAACGGATTCTGCTGCCGGACGAATGGCAGGGACATCCGCTGCGGAAGGATTACGACATCTTGACGCAGGACACGGCCTGGGTGCGAGAAAATCTGGGAATCGAGAGCGGACAGTAGAAATGGCTGACCAGCGCATACCGTTTGCCACGCATGCCGAGACGACAGTGCTCGGGGCGGACGAAATCGTCCTCAACATGGGGCCGCAGCACCCGTCCACACACGGCGTGCTGCGCGTGAAATTGCGCCTGGATGGCGAAAAAGTGATTGGCTCGGAGTGCGTGATCGGCTACCTGCATCGTGGTGTAGAGAAAATCGCCGAGCACCGCACCTATACGCAGTTCGCGCCCTACGTGGACCGTATGGATTACGTCGCGGCCGTTTCGAACGGCCTGGGCTACTGCGAGGCGGTCGAAAAGCTGCTGGGAGCGGAGGCGCCGCTTCGCGCGCGGGTGATTCGAACGATCCTTACGGAGCTGCAGCGGATTGCGAGCCATCTGTTCTGGCTGGGGACGCATGCGCTCGACATTGGCGCCCTGACGCCGCTGTTTTACTGCCTGCGCGAGCGGGAAGAGATCCTGAAGATTTTCGAAAAATATTGCGGCGCGCGGCTCACCACGCACGCGTTCCGCATCGGCGGCCTGCAGTATGAGGCTTACGATGAGTTCGAAAAAGACGTGGAGCGATTCTGCACGCCGTTTGACAAGCGCGTGGATGAGTACGAATCGCTGCTGACGGGAAACCGCATCTGGGTGGGCCGAACGAAAGGCATCGGAATTCTGACTGCGAAAGAGGCGATTGACTACGCTGCTTCCGGTCCTGTACTCCGGGCGAGCGGCGTGAAGTGGGACATCCGCAAGGCGATGCCGTATGCCGCCTACGACCTATACAAGTTCGAGATTCCGACAGGGAAGAACGGTGACACCTTTGACCGGTACATCGTGCGCATGGAAGAGATGCGCCAGTCGCGCTTGATCTGCTTGCAGGCGATTGAGAACATTCCCGCCGGGCCGATCATGGGCAAGGTGGGCAAAGTATTGAAGCCGCCGCCAGGCGAGGTCTACCATGCAATTGAAGCGCCGAAGGGCGAGCTCGGATATTACATCGTGAGCGATGGCACGACGCAGCCCTACCGCGTGCGGATTCGTCCGCCGTCGTTGATCAACCTCGAGGCGTTCGACAAAATGATTCGTGGGCACCTGGTGGCGGACGTCGTGGCCATCATTGGCACGCTTGACATTGTGCTGGGAGAAGTGGACCGCTAACGCGATGCAGGCGCTCATCAATTTCGTGATTTCCATTTGGGTGCCGCTGGTCTGTGCGCTGGTGATCGTTGCTGTCCTTCCGCTCGCGGCCGGATACATCGTATTGATGGAACGCAAAGTCATGGCCGACATGCAAGCGCGGCTGGGACCGATGCGCGTCGGACCGCACGGCCTGCTGCAACCCATCGCCGACGCGGTAAAACTCCTCTTGAAGGAAGACATCATCCCGGAAGAGGCCGACAAAGGGATCTTCTGGATCGCGCCGCTGATTTCGGTGACGGCGGGAATGCTGGCGATGTCGGCGCTCGCGATTGGACCGTGGTTCCAGATTGCCGACCTGAACATTGGACTCTTGTTCGTCGTGGGAATCGGAGCGCTGGGGATTTTCGGAATCGTGCTCGGCGGTTGGTCGTCGAACAGCCATTACTCGCTGCTCGGGGCTCTGCGGAGCGCGGCGCAACTCGTGAGCTACGAAACCGCCGCGGGAATGGCGATTGTCGGAGCGCTGTTACTGGCCGGGACGCTCTCGATTCGAGAGATTATTGAGGCCCAGGAAGACTACCGAGTTTGGTTCGTCTTCGCGGCGCCGGTGGGATTCTTCATCTATGTCGTGGCGTCAATTGCCGAAACCAATCGCGCGCCCTTCGATCTACCGGAAGCGGAATCGGAATTGGTGGCGGGTTACATGACGGAGTACAGTGGATTCCGCTGGGCGCTCTATTTCCTGGCCGAGTACACGAACATGGTCGTGGTGGCGTCGATTGCTACGACGCTATTTCTGGGCGGGTGGCTGCGGCCATTCGCGGGTTCGCGCGCGTTTGATTTCCTGGATTACTTACCCTCCGTGTTGATGCTGGGGATTGCGGGCTATTGTTTTTACCGCACGCCGAAGCAGCCGGTGAAAATACAACAAATGGTTCTTGCGGCAATCGGAGCCTCGTTTATTTTGGTTGGGGGAATTTTGGCGGCACCGCTGCTGGCGCCCGCGGGCTCGATGCTCGCGAGTGCGAAGCCGGGATTGCACGGCGCGTTCTGGTTCCTGCTGAAAGTTGTGCTCTATCTGTACTTGTTCATGTGGCTGAGGTTTACGTTCCCGCGATACCGGTTTGACCAGTTGATGCGTTTGGGCTGGCAATTTTTGATTCCGCTTTCGATCGTGAACGTGATGGGCATTGCCCTGGCTCTCGTGCTGCACCGGCAATTGGGATGGAGCCATTGGACGGCGTTTCCGCTGACGACGATTCTGACGCTTGCGGTGGCCGGGATGCTGGGGTCGGCGGGCGCGAAGAAAGATAAAGAGCACGCTATCGTGGGCGAAGAGGCGTAGGGACGAACAACGATGCTCGATCAGATCGTATTTTATTTCTTTGCCGCACTGGCCGTGATTTCGGCGTTGCTGGTGGTGACGCGCCGGAACGTGGTGCAGAGCGCGATTTTTCTGATCACGGCGCTCCTGGCGACGGCGGGCATTTTTCTGCAACTGCACGCGGAGTTTTTATTCATCGTGCAGGTGATTCTGTACGCGGGCGGAATCATGGTGCTGTTCGTGTTCGTCATCATGCTGATAAACCTGGATGTGTCAATCCATCAGGTCCAGTTCAACCGTCAGTGGTGGCTCGGATTGCTGCTGGCCCTGGTCCTGGGCGCGCAGTTGATCCTCGCGGTCGCCCTCGGCCGATCGGGGTTGCCGCTGGGCGAACCTGCTCCTGCAACGGCGCTGGAACCGAGTACGCAACTCGTGGGCCGCGTGCTGTTCAACGAGTACATGCTTCCGTTTGAGATTGCGTCGATCCTGCTGCTCGTGGCCATGATCGGCGCCGTCGTGATGGCCAAGAAAAAAGTATGAGCTTGCGAGAACAAAAATGATTCCGACCAGCCATTACCTGTTCCTGAGCCTGGGGTTGTTCACGATCGGCGTGATCGGCGTCGTGACCCGGAGGAATGTCATCATTATTTTGATGTCCATTGAATTGATGCTGAATGCGGTGAACATCAATTTGGTGGCGTTCTCGCGCCTGGTCGGCTCGGCCGAAGGGCACGTCTTCGCGATTTTCGTAATTACCGACGCGGCGGCGGAAGCCGCGGTGGGTTTGGGCATCATCATTGCGTTTTTCCGGAACCGTGAGACTTTGCTGGGCGACGAAATGGATTTGCTCAAATGGTAGGCAGCGCGGGCTGGTGTTCCTAGGACATGATGCCAACTGAATATTTTCTAGCACACATCTGGATGATTCCGCTGTTTCCGCTGGCAGGCGCGGCGCTGATGCTGTTTATCGGCCGGCGCTTGCCGAACATCGGCGTGAACGTGGTGTGCGTGGGCAGCGTTTTCCTCTCGATGTGTTTCGCCTTTGGCGCCATCTGGCAATTGATCGCCCGGCCCGCAGCGGAGCGCGTGGTGAGCTACAACCTGTTCGACTGGGTGCCGGCCGGCGTGATGCACACGAACGCCGGACGCGTCATGGATTTCCACGTGCCCTGGGGCGTCTTGATGGATCCGCTGACGGCCGTGATGCTCCTGGTGGTCACCGGCGTCGGATTTCTCATCCATGTGTATTCGACCGGATACATGGCGCATGAGGGCGGCTACTACCGCTTCTTCGGCTACATGAATTTGTTCATGTTCTCGATGCTCACCTTGGTCCTGGCGAATAATTTGTTACTGCTGTTTGTCGGGTGGGAAGGCGTCGGGCTGTGCAGCTACTTGCTGATCGGGTTCTATTTTCTTCGCAAATCGGCGTCGGACGCGGGAAAGAAGGCGTTCATCGTTAACCGCATCGGCGACGCCGGTTTCTTGCTGGGTCTCTTCCTGATGTTGGGCACGCTCGGAACGATTCAGTTCACCGAACTGGGCCCGGCGATCGCGGCCGGAAATTTTGCAATTGGGAACGGCACGCTGACGGCGATTGCCTTGCTGCTATTCGTTGGCGCGACGGGGAAATCGGCGCAGCTTCCGTTATATGTCTGGCTGCCGGATGCGATGGAAGGCCCGACTCCGGTCAGCGCGTTGATCCACGCGGCGACGATGGTGACCGCCGGCGTGTACATGATCGCGCGAACCAACGCCGTGTTTTCGATGGCGCCGCGGGCCCTCGAAGTCGTGGCCGTGGTCGGCTGCGTCACTTCGCTTTTCGCGGCGACGATGGGCCTGGTGCAGAACGACATCAAGCGTGTGCTGGCCTACTCGACCGTGTCGCAGCTTGGATACATGTTCCTGGCGTGCGGAGTGGGCGCTTTCACCGCGGGCGTTTTTCACCTGATGACGCATGCTTTCTTCAAAGCGCTCCTCTTCCTTGGTTCAGGCAGCGTGATTCACTCACTATCGGGCGAGCAGGACATGCGCAAGATGGGCGCGCTGTGGACAAAGATTCCCACGACCGCGCGCACATTTCTGGTTGCCTCGATCGCCATCGCGGGAATTCCGCCGCTGGCCGGTTTTTTCAGCAAGGATGCAATTCTGGGTCACGCATTCGAGCACAGTCCGATCCTTTGGCTGCTTGGGTTCATTACGGCGGGAATGACGGCGTTTTATATGTTCCGGCTGGTGAACATGACGTTTTTCGGAACATCGCGTGTCGATCAT
>Ga0208988_1000095_pt1 | contig 10688 bp, 8 predicted proteins | sample MedBloCARef_M1_FD_187850 | JGI IMG/M metagenome (GOLD analysis project Ga0208988, IMG submission 187850) | Forest soil microbial communities from El Dorado National Forest, California, USA - Mediterranean Blodgett CA Ref_M1 (SPAdes) (version 2) | ecosystem: Environmental > Terrestrial > Soil >... | reverse complement strand
CAGCACGCCCATCTCGGACGCCATGACGATGCGGCCGTCGCGGGTCACCAGGTAGCGCGCGGGACGCAGGCCGTTGCGGTCGAGTGTCGCGCCGATCTGGCGCCCGTCCGTGAAGGCGATCGCGGCCGGGCCGTCCCACGGCTCCATCAGGGCGGCGTTGTATTCGTAGAAGGCGCGGCGCTCCTCGTCCATCAACGGGTTGCCGGCCCACGCTTCCGGAATCATCATCATCACGGCATGCGCCAGCGGATAGCCGCCCTGCGTCAGGAATTCGAGCGCATTGTCGAAGCAGGCGGTGTCGGACTGGCCCTCATAGGAGATCGGCCAGAGCCGCTTGATGTCGTCGCCGTAGAAGGGCGAGCGCGCCGAGGCCTGACGGGCCGCCATCCAGTTGAGGTTGCCGCGCAGCGTGTTGATCTCGCCGTTGTGCGCCACCATCCGGTAGGGATGCGCGAGCGACCAGGTCGGAAAGGTATTGGTCGAGAAACGCTGATGCACCAGCGCGAGCGCGCTCACGAAGTCGGGATCTTGCAGGTCGGGGTAATAGGTGCCGAGCTGGTCGGCGAGGAACATGCCCTTGTAGATCGTGGTGCGGCACGAGATCGTGACCGGATAGTAACCGGAGATCCGGCGCTCATAGCGGCGATAGAACTCGCCCGAGATCGTCTTGCGCAGGATATAGAGCCGGCGCTCGAAGTCGTCCTCGGTGAGCTTGTGCTCGCCTTGTCCGATGAACACCTGCCGGTGCACCGGCTCGGTCGGCTTCACCGACTCGCCGAGCGTGGAGTTGTCGGTCGGTATGTCGCGCCAGCCCAGCAGGCGCATGCCCTCGGCGGCGATCACATCCTCATAGATGTCCGTGATCTCCTTCTGCCGCGTCGTGTCGTGCGGCATGAACAGGGCCCCGACGGCATATTGGCCCGGCGCCGGCAAAGTGAATCCGAGCTCGGCCGCCTTCCTGGCGAAGAACTTGTGCGGGATCTGCACCAGGATTCCGGCGCCGTCGCCGGCGCGCGGATCGGCGCCGACCGCGCCGCGATGCTCGAGATTGAGCAGGATGGTGAGCGCGTCCTCGACGATCTGGTGCGACTTGCGGCCCTTGATGTCGGCGATGAAGCCGACGCCGCACGAATCCTTGTCGAGCGCCGGATCATAGAGACCGCGGACCGGCGGAGTGCCGGGATCGGCCGTGGCGGGCGAGGTGGGCACGACGGCGCGTTTCTGCTCCGCGATGGAAGCAGTGTCACCGACTCGCTCGCCCATGTGCTCTCGGCCGTCTCCTGGCGCGCTCATCTTCACCCTCATCTCTCGCCCGCAGCCTATAGGCCGCCGACGCACCTGCCTCGCGCGTAGCGCCGCTCGGCGCCCCGATGCGAGGCCGAACCATGTCGTGCCGGGCAGCCTTGCCGCCGTACTGGCGATTTTGCGTGGCCGCTCGTTCGGCGCCCCGATGCGATCAGGCAACCTTGGCGCATTTCCGCGCGCCCGATCGGCGGGAATGGGCCTACGGCCGGGCGCGGACCCTATATGGGACAGCAATGCTGTCCTAACACCATGCCAAAATTCCGCCACGGAAACAAGTGCTCGCCGCCCAAAAAATCGTTCGTGCGGTGCCTTTATTGCGGGGCCGCTTTGACCGGCGCAACAAGAGGACCACGGACCGAGCGGGGACGCAATGGCGTTGCGTCCCAAGGGGCTTTTTGCGGATGGCGCCCGCGTTCGCTCCCGGATCCGGCGGCTCGCCTCGCGGGATGTTGCAATGCGGGAATTACCATCATCGGCCGAAAACCCAGCGGCCCGCTTTGCTTTGAGGCGCCTGATCTCCAAGATGAGATGGGAGGCCGCATGAATTTTGCGAGCGACAATACGGCCGGGGTGGCGCCGGCGGTTCTCGACGCGATCGCGCGCGCCAATCGCAGTTTTGCGCCCGGCTACGGCAACGACGAGCTCACGCGCGCGGTCGAGCGCCGCATCGCCGCGCTGTTCGGGCGCGACGCGGCCGTATTCCTGGTGTCGACCGGCACGGCCGCCAATGCGCTCGCGCTCGCCCATGTGGTGCCGCCATGGGGCGGCGTGCTGTGCCATGCGGAGGCGCATATCGCGACCGACGAATGCGGAGCGCCGGAATTCTTCGGCGGCGGCATCAAGCTCATCGGCCTCGATGGCGTCGGCTGCAAGCTCTCGGTCGCGACGCTCAGTGCCGCGATCGACCGGCATACCGGCCACCGGCCGCATGCCGTGCAGGCCGCGGCCCTGTCGCTGAGCCAGGTCACCGAGGCCGGCACGATCTACACGGTCGCCGAGATCGAGGCGCTGTGCGACGTCGCGCACAGCCGCGGCCTCGCGACCCACATGGACGGCGCGCGCTTCGCCAACGCGCTGGTGCGGCTCGGCGTGACGCCGGCCGACATGTCGTGGAAAGCCGGCATCGACATTCTCTCCTTCGGCGCCACCAAAGGCGGGGCGCTCGCCGCCGAGGCGATCGTCATCTTCGATCCGGCGCGCGCCGACACCATGCACGAGCGGCGCAAGCGTGGCGGGCACCTGGTGTCCAAGCATCGATTCCTGGCGGCGCAGTTCGACGCATATCTGGCCGATGACAATTGGCTCGCGTGGGCGCGCCACGCCAACCGCATGGCGGATCGTCTCGCCGACAGGCTCGCGGGCCGCGGCCTTACTCCGGTATGGCCGGTCGACGCCAATCTGGTTTTCGTGGTGCTGCCGGCCGAGACCCATGCGCGCCTGAGCGCCGCGGGCGCCGCCTATTATGCGCGGCGGAGCGCCAGCTTGCCGGGCGGCATGGCGCTCGCGCCGGGCGACGTGTTGGCGCGGCTTGTGACCTCGTTCGCAACGACCGAAACGGAAGTTGACCGCTTCACCGAGATCACGAGCGGCTGATTGCCCCAGCGGCGCCTCAATGTCGCGCTGTCATGCTGCGGGGACGTGAAACCAGAACAAAGAACCAAACGTGGCGCGGTGACGAGTGCATCGAGCCTGGGAGAGCCGTCGTGAAAACTTGCGTCAACGCGCGCGCCAAAATTCGCCTGTTGCTGATCCTGTGCGCCGCCCCTCTTGCTTGGGCGGGCGAAGCCTCGGCCGAACCGGCCGGTGCGGCGCAAAGCGCCGCCGTCGACGGGCTGCCGACCTATGAGATCCTCGCGATGGTGCGCGCCAGCGGCTTCGATCCGGTCAGCCGGCCGGTACGCAGCGGCCGGACCTTTACGCTGCGGGCGTTCGATCGCTATGACCTCGAGCTCAATCTCGTGGTCGATGCGCGCACCGGGCGTGTGCTGTCGGCGAACGAGGTCGCGGCGCCGCGCGATGCCGCCCGTCGCGGCCCCATGCCGGCCTACGACCCCCGTGATGCGCCGGTGTATGGGCGGATCTTCGGACCGCCGGAGGCTGGCTTCGGCTCGCCGCGACCGCCGGGCAACGTGCCTGCCGCTCCGAGCGTTCAAAGCGTCCCAAGCGCTGCAAGCACCCCGAACGTTGCCAACGTCAAGCCGCAAGAAAAAGCGGCCGCGCGCGCCCCGCTGCCGCGTCCGCGGCCCTATGTGGTGGAAGCGACGGGCTCGGTGCCCATCGCAGCGGACACGCCGGCCGTGCCGGCAAGCCCGGCGCCGGAGGCTGCCCCGAAGTCCAATGGCGGCGCATCGATGCCGCCAGTTGCGCCGTTGGACTGAAGGAAATTGCGAATGGCGAATTGGGAATAGCGAGAGAGCAAGACTTCGACTTCGCCACTCACTATTCGCCATTCGCTTCCAAACGAAAGCGCCCCGGAATATCCGGGGCGCTTCCTGCTGTTTCAGCCGTGAATCAGGCCGCCTTGGCGTTGATCGTCTGGGGCTTGCTGCCGCCGTTGATCGGAATCTGCCGCGGCTTCATGGCCTCCGGTACCTCGCGGACGAGCTCGACATGCAGGAGCCCGTTCTCGAGCGAAGCGCCTCGGACCTGGACGTGCTCGGCGAGCTGGAACACGCGCTCGAAGGCGCGTCCGGCGATGCCCTGATAGAGCACTTCGCCTTTCTTCTCGTCCGCCTTCACCTGCTTCTCGCCCTTGATCGTCAGCGTGTTCTGTTTCGCCTCGATCGAAATCTCGGGCTCCGAGAAGCCGGCGACCGCGACGGTGATGCGATAGGCATTCTCGCCGGTCCGCTCGATGTTATAGGGCGGGTAGGTCGAGCCGTTGCCTTCGAAGCCCGCGACTTGGTCGAGCATCGTAAACAGCCGGTCGAAGCCGACGGTCGAACGGTAGAGGGGAGCTAGATCGAACGTACGCATGGCATATCCTCCTGAGGTTTGAGCGACATGCGATTGGCCCGCCACCATGGCCGGGCCACTCGTTTGCACAGGCCGGTTGGCCCTGCACAGCCATGCAGATGGGAACGGAAATGCGGCCTCGCAAGGGGGCCCGGCACGGTCCGAAACGGCGCGCACCGCATTATTTTTCGTTTCAATAACAAAGTGTTAATAAGCCTGGAGGGCTCGCCCCGCAGGCTGCAGGCGCGCCGACGATGTCGCGCCGTTGAGCACGCCGGGCAGGCTGCTATAAGGCTCGGGTCCCGCGTCGCCGGCCGCCCACCCCAAGGGACTTCATCTCAACATGAGACCGATCTCGATATGAGACTGATCTCGATTCCCGCCAATCCGGTCCCCGAAGGAGCGGCGACCGCGATGCTGCAGACGCCGGACGGCGTCCGGCTGCGCTATGCGCGCTGGGCGCCGCCGCCCGGCCGCAAGGGGACGGTGTGCGTTTTCCAAGGGCGCGCGGAATTCATCGAGAAATATTTCGAGGTGGTGCGCGATCTGCGGGCGCGCGGATTCGCGGTCGCCACCCTCGACTGGCGCGGACAGGGACTCTCGCAGCGCGCGCTGCGCGACCCGTTCAAGGGGCATGTTTCGAATTTCTCCGAATACGCCACCGATCTCGCGACCTTCATGAAGGAGGTCGTGCTGCCCGATTGTCCGCCGCCGCTGTTCGCGCTCGCCCATTCGATGGGCGCGGCGGTGCTGATCCAGGCGGCCGCCAAGGGCCACCGGTGGTTCGACCGCATGGTCCTGACCGCGCCGATGATCCGGCTGACCAACCGGCGGCTGCTCAGTCTTGCGCCCACTTTCGCGCGCGTGTTGCGACTCGCCGGCCGCGGTTCGGGCTACGTGCCGGGCGGCACCGCGACCGTGCTGGCGGCGGAACCCTTCGTCGGCAATCCGATGACCAGCGATCCGGTGCGCTTCACGCGCACCGCCGCGGTGCTCGAGACGGAGCCGGCGCTGGGCCTCGGTGCGCCGACCGTCGGATGGGCGGATGCGGCGCTGCGGGTGATGGGCCAGCTTCAGTCGGCATCTTATCCCGGACGCATCCGCCAGCCGATCCTGATCGTCGGTGCCGGTCGCGACGAGCTGGTGTCGACCGCCGCGATCGAGTCCTTCGCGGTTCACCTGCGCGCCGGTTCCCACCTGATCGTCGCCGGCGCCCTGCACGAAATCCTCATGGAGCAGGACCAGTACCGCAACCAGTTCTGGGCCGCGTTCGACGCCTTCGTGCCGGGCACGCCGCTGTTTGGGGGGTAGGCGCGGCTGGTATTCACGTCATCGGCGTCATTGCGAGCGAAGCGAAGCAATCTCTCGCGCCATGCACTCGCGGCCTGGATTGCTTCGCGGAGCTTGTCCTTGGGCTTGCCGGAGGCAAGACCCGAGGGCTCGCAATGACAAAGAAATTATCCCTTCAGTGCCGCCATCGCGGCCGCGTGCACGCGCTTGTCGCCGGCCGCGATGATGCGGCCGCCGGCGGCGGCGGAGCCGCCCTCCCAGGTGGTGATGATGCCGCCCGCGCCGGCGATGATCGGGACCAGCGGGATGACGTCGTGCGGCTTGAGCTCGGTCTCGATGATGAGGTCGATGTGGCCGGCCGCCAGCATGCAATAGGCGTAGCAATCGCCGCCGTAGCGCGAGAGCCGCACCATCTCCTCGACCCGCTCGAAACGCCTGCGGTCGGCCGTGTTCATCAGCCGCGGGCTCGTGGTGTAGAGCACGGCCTGCGCCAGGCTGGCGCAGGCGCGCACCAACAGGGCCCGTTCGCCCGCCGGACCGCGATATCGCGCGCTCGCGCCATCGCCGCTGAAGCGCTCGCCGACGAACGGCTGATGAACCAGCCCGAGCACCGGGGTGCCCCGATGGGTGAGCGCGATCAGCGTGCCCCAGGCCGGCATGCCCGAGATGAAGGACTTCGTCCCGTCGATCGGATCGAGCACCCATACATAGTCCGCATCGGGTCGCTCGGCGCCGAATTCCTCGCCGATGATGCCGTGGTCCGGAAAGTTCGCGCCGATCACCACGCGCATCGCCGATTCGGCGGCGCGGTCGGCGGCCGTCACCGGATCGAAGGAGCCGCCGCGGCTCTTGTCCTCGACGCTGAGCGAGGTGCGAAAATACGGCAAAATCGCTTCGCCCGCGACCGTCGCCAATTTGTCGAGAAAGGCCTTCAGATCGACCGCGGTCATGATGCCGTGTTTTCCCGCTGCACGCGCGCAAAGCCCTATAGGAGGCGGCGGCCGGCCGCAACATCCGCTGCCCGATATCGGCTCTGGTTTCTCTCCCTTGCGGCCATGCGGCTGCCATGCGACGAGAAAAAGCCGGTCGTCTCCGACCGGGGATGCCGGGTTTCTCATGACGGTGATGGTTGGCAGGCAGGCCGCCTGGGCGGCGGACGTCGTCGCGCTCGTGGCGACGCTCGCGCTCACCTACATGGTGAGCCAGTTCCTGCGCAACTCGATCGGAGTGATCGCCCCCGATATCGCGGCCGAGATGGCGATCCCGGCCGCCCAGATCGGGGTGCTGTCGAGCGCGTTCTTTTTCTCCTTCGCGGCGATGCAGCTGCCGCTCGGCGTCGCGATCGACCGCTTCGGTCCCAAGCGCTGCATGCTGGCATGCGGTGTCGTGGTGATCGCGAGCGCCTTGCTGTTCGCGGCCGGCCGCACCCCCGCCGAGCTGGTCGCGGCGCGCATCATCATGGGGGTGGGCACGTCATGCTATCTGGTGGCGCCGCTCGCCCTCTATGCGCGGCGCTTCTCGGCCGACCGCTTCGCCATGCTGGCGGGGCTGCACATGGGCGTGGGCACCATCGGGACCTTGCTGGCGACCGCGCCGCTCGCCTTCGCGGCCGCCGCGATCGGCTGGCGCGCGTCGTTCTGCGTGGTCGCGGCCGTGATGGGCGTCGCCGGGCTTCTGGTCGCGCTCCTGGTGCGCTCGCCGCCGCAGCCCGTGCAGGCGCCCCACCCGACGATCCGCGAGAGCATCGCGGGAATTCGCGAGGTGATCCGAATACCCTCGGTCGGCCGGCTCTTTCTCATGCAGATGGCGACCTATTCGAGCTTCGTGATCTTCGTCGGATTGTGGGGCGGGCCCTATCTGGCTCATGTCTACGGCTACGATCTCCCCGCGCGCGGGAGCCTGTTGCTGGTTCCGGCGCTGGCGCAGGTGCTCGGACTGACGGCCTATGGCTGGACCGATCGCGTGCTCGGCAGCTATCGCGTCCCGGTCGCGATCGGAGCGCTGACGACGGCCGGGTTCCTGGCTCTGCTGGCGATCACGGGGACGCTGCCGCGGCCGTGGTTGCTGCTCTGGCTCGTGGGCTTCGGTGCCTTCGCGGGCTTCACGCCGGTGGTGATCGCGCACGGCAAATCGCTGTTCCCGCCCGCGCTCGTCGGCCGCGGCATGACGCTGCTCAACATGGGATCGATGGGCGGCGTCTTCGTGACCCAGACGGTCAGCGGGCTCGCGATCGATCTGTTCGCGCCGCGCGACGGCGTCTATCCGCTGGTTGCCTATCGGGTCGTGTTCGCGCTGCAGGCCGCATTCCTGGTCGCGGCGGTCATCGCCTACATGACGGCACGCGATCCCTTGCGCGACGCGCGACGATTGGAGCCGGAGAGGCTGTGATTCGGCCGCGTGTCGCGTTCCAACACATGGCTGATACGGAGTTAATATATTGATTTGATGCCACTATTTTCGCATGTGGATAGCGCCGCCCGTTTCGGGTCTTCTCCTCTTGCTTTTTGTGCGGCGCGGTGACATATTGTTGCGGTGCAGCGACGCGAGCGATCGTGTTGCTGCTGCCCTCCTTGGGCGTTTCCTCCCTAGACTTGGGCCGCTAGGTTTCCTAGCGGCCCTTTTTTTTGGGGTTTGCGCCAGCTTACGTGAGTCGGCGCCAACAATTTGTGACACGGACCAAGGTCTACCGAACGGTGCGGTCTGGCCGGCGAGGCACCAATTGCTGCTATGCAGCGAGGGATATTATTCGGCGGCCGCCCGGTAGGGCCGCAGCTCTTCAAGCGGAATAAGGGCGACGCGATCCGCCAGGGCCTCGAGGTCGGCCGCGAGCCGGCCGAATGAAGGGATGGGTTCGAATTGCCGCTCGTCCATGTAGAGCGCGCGGTTGATCTCGAGCTGGATCGCGTGCAGGCCGGCCGGAGGATTGCCGTAATGCTCGGTGATGAAACCGCCCGCATAGGGCTTGTTGCGGCTGACCGAATAGCCGAGGTCGTGCAAGGTGGTCTCGACGACGTCGGTGACGCCGGCAACGCAGCTCGTCCCGTAGCGGTCGCCGAGCACGATATCGGCCCGTGGCCGTTCGTCGCGGCTGCCGGCGAGCGACGGCATCGAGTGGCAATCGACCAGGATGGCGGTGCCGAAGTCGCGGTGCACCCGCGTCACCAGGCGGCGCAAGGCCCGGTGATAGGGCTTGTAGAGGCCCTCGATGCGGCGCAGCGCGTCGTCGACCGGAATGCGCTGATGGTAGATTTCCTGGGCATCGCCGACCACGCGCGCGACCGTGCCGAGGCCGCCCGCCACCCGCATCGAGCGGGTATTGGCGAAGGACGGCAACCGGCCGTCGAACATGCGTGGATCGAGCTCGTAGGGCTCGCGGTTGACGTCCACATAGCAGCGCGGGAAATGCGCGCGCATGAGCGGGAAGCCCCGCCGCACCACGCCGGTGAACAGCTCGTCGACGAAGGAGTCCTCGGAGCGCCGCAGCTGCGCGAGGTCGAGCCGGGCGGCGGACAGGAAGGCCGGCGGATAGATGTTGCCGCTATGGGGGGAGTTGAAAACGACCGGCCCCTGCCATTCGGCGGGTTCCAGGATTTCGAACGGCGGCTCAAGCTCGTCGCGATTGTCGCTCATGCGTGTTTCGGTTCACTCGGGGCTGACGTCTTGGCGGCCATTCGGACCCGACCTTATCCTATTTACAACCTCTTAAGTGTGGCATTGTCCATGGCTTGCTGCGCCGTGCCAAGAATATTCGCGGGTTCACCCCATCTTTACCTGCGATGCGGCTTATGGAATTCAGGACAAAAGGGCGCGCGTGGGGCAGCGGCTCCAGCTTCTCTCGAGCGTATCGGACGAACCGCAGCATGACCAAGATCCTCCTCGCCGAAGACGACACCGATATGCGGCGCTTTCTCGTCAAGGCGCTCCAGACGGCCGGCTACGAGGTCATTTCCTACGATAACGGCCTGTCCGCCTATCAGCGTCTGCGCGAGGAACCTTTCGAGCTCCTGCTCACCGACATCGTCATGCCGGAAATGGACGGCATCGAGCTCGCCCGCCGGGCCGCCGAGCTCGACCCCGACATCAAGATCATGTTCATCACCGGCTTCGCGGCGGTCGCGCTCAATCCCGATTCCTCGGCGCCCAAGCACGCCAAGGTCCTCTCCAAGCCGTTCCACCTGCGCGACCTCGTCAACGAGGTCCAGAAGGTGCTGGCCGCCTGAACGGGCCAAGGCATTAAGCCCTCTGGGCGCTTGCCCGCGCCGGGCCGAGCCGATATAGGAAACCCACCCCTTTAGGTCATTCGGGCGCGTAGCTCAGCGGGAGAGCACTACGTTGACATCGTAGGGGTCACAGGTTCGATCCCTGTCGCGCCCACCATTCAAAGGCTTGAAAAATCGAGATTTTGTCGCGTTTTCCGCTCGGGGCCCACGGCCTCTTCGCGCCTGAACAAGCCGCGAACTGTGCCCAGAATCCCGGCTAACTTGGGCAATGGCTGGGCAGGATGTTCTCGCAAAGTTCAACAAGTAGGATGGTGTTGTCGGCTGCGCTTGGGCTCTCGCTCGCTTGCCTCTGCGCTCCGAAGCCCCGCACGGTGGCATATGTCCCGGAAGGCTTCGGAATCTGGTTCGCGCCTTCGACTTAGACAGCACTCATCGTGTGCGATTCTGGAGGGAAATCTCCGGGTCGGGTAAATTTGCTCCGACCTCAACTGGCCGAACGTCAACGATCCGGTCGGTAGCAACCGGCGTTCTCACGCAGAACGCAGAACGGAAGCGGGTGCCGTAGCGGCCTCCGATCACCGTCTTGTTGCCCGCATGAGCAAGCACGACAGCATCGTCTTGAACAGCGAGATCGCACAGGGCAATGCGCTCCCTGCCATCGCCAACGAGATGGCGGCAGATTTGCAGCGCACGTCCTACAACATGATGATCTACGAGGTGCGCGACTTCTGCACCGCGCTCATCAACACCTCAGGCGAGCTGATCTGCCAGAACGTCGGCGGGGTGTCGCACTTTGTGGCTGATCTCGGCGTCATCATCACCGACGGCATGAAACGCTACGGCAAGGACGACTTCGCGCCGGGCGACGTCATCATCACCAACCACCAGGCGGTCGCCGGCCAGCATCTCAATAACGTC
>Ga0208988_1000094_pt1 | contig 10691 bp, 8 predicted proteins | sample MedBloCARef_M1_FD_187850 | JGI IMG/M metagenome (GOLD analysis project Ga0208988, IMG submission 187850) | Forest soil microbial communities from El Dorado National Forest, California, USA - Mediterranean Blodgett CA Ref_M1 (SPAdes) (version 2) | ecosystem: Environmental > Terrestrial > Soil >... | reverse complement strand
TTGCTGGTCGGGCTGATTTTCTAGCTCAACACTATTTCCATCAACTTCGACCTCTTCGCCCCCAACGCGACCATGGTCACCAGTTTGTTCATCTCCGCGCTGTCGGTTTCCGGCCCGATCTTTATGGTCCTGGAGCTGTACTCGCCTCACGCACGGTCAAATCTTGACTGTGTCCCGTCCTTTGCTGTGGTGATATCCGCTCTGGAAGCCCAGCTTGCTTGGCGAGCAACGCCTGTTACCGTGCGGATTTGCTCATCAGCCTATTCTCGGACGGTTTCCTCCGGAACTGCTATTTCTGACAGTGTTCACTTCCTACCGCAAAGAAAACAATCAGAGGCCGTTCGAAGATCTCTCGGGTTTGTATTGTTCGCGGCAATAAGGGACAAGGAGAACAAGTATGTTTCAGCTATGCAAATGTGCACACATGTTGCAAGCGGGCCGGCGGCGAAGTACTGTCGCAATGGCAGTGTGTCTCGTTTTCAGCGGAGTCGCTGGGGCACAAGACGCACAGGTCTCCCCATCGCGAGCAGAGCTTCCGTTGCCGGCCACGACCGGAGTGCCACGGAGAGCCACATTCCCGTCCGTCCCGGGCGCCAAACCGAACAACGCAGTGCCGCCCGCTGGTGGTTTCGGCAACAACGGTAACAACGGCGGATCATCTTTTGCCCTAAACTCGGGTGATGCTCCAGCAGATGTGCGCCGCATCACTCTGGACGAAGCACAACAACTAGCAGGAGGGACGAGCAATCCACTTGTGCGTCTCGCGGAACTCCAGGTGCGAGTCGCGAAGGAGCATCGCCTCGGAGTGCAGTCACTTTACTTTCCCAACATCAGCGGACAGTTGGAAAACCTTCACTTTAACAAGAACACGGGCCCCGTCCTTACGCTAGACCGTCTCGGAAAGACCGTGCCCGTGGACATAATTGGAAAGAATCAGACGGTGTACAACTTTTCCGCAGTTCAACCGCTCACACCGCTCTTCGCGGTCCATCAACTCGTGAAAATCGCGCGCGCGGACGAGAACATCGCCAGAGCAAAGGCGGGGATGCCGGTGGCGGAAACGGCGAGCAAAGTCGAGAAAAATTACTTCGAGTTGCTCATCGCCGATCGGGAACTGGTCAGCGCAGAAGCAGACTCCAAGAAAATCCGAATGAAATGGCTGTCGGCGAGCAATTCGGGGGCGCCGAGTATCTCATCGGAACAATTGAAGGACATCAATGGTGCCGAAAAGGCAGTCGTGGTCGCAAGCAGCAAGGTGAAGGAGTTGACCGCGTCACTCAACGAGGCGCTGGGCTTGCCGGCAGGAACAAAACTAGAGCTCGTCCCGCCTGAACCTCTTGTTGAAGACACGTCGCTAGAGGAAGCCGTGGACACAGCGGCGACGGCTAATGCCGCGGTCGTTGAGGCGGAGCAAACAGCGGTAAAGGCGCGCGCCGGCTCGACACTCTCAAAAATGCAGTATTTTCCGAGCGTCGCAATTATCGGTGGTTACACAAATCAAAACGCATTGAAAGTCATTCTACCCCGGGATTTTTCCTATGTCGGCTTTATGGCCACGTACACCGTCTTTGATTTTGGCAAGCGCGAGCGGGGAGTGAAAGAGAGCAATGCACAAGCCGAAATGGCAGAGATGGCGGTGCCATTGACAAAGGCCAAAGTGACGGCGGAGGTCAAGAGCAGCTATTTCGAACTGGAACGCTCGCGCAAACTCAGTCAACTGGCGCGCCGGATGGTGTCCGCGGGTCAAGTGGTTGAGGCAAGCTATCATTCAGATAATCCAGAAGTTGAACCGGAACAGGCAAAAATGGAGGCAGACATGTTTCGCTCCGAACTCGAATATCGTCAGGCATACGCGCGGTTGAAGAGTCTTATGGATCGCAAATGAGTGCAAACGAACCAGATTGTGCGCCAGTGATCCCGCCAAATGGAATGGTTCCCGGCGGGTGGCAAAACCGGGAAGGGGATGGCCATCAGAACGGCAAGGGCAACGCTTGGGCGGCCAACGCGGCGGGCGAGGAGCTGAGTTTGGCGAGTCGAACTAAAGCTTCTTTATCTAAACCTCGAAACAGAGCAAATTTATTGCAGCGTTGTACGGCGTGGCATGTCCACTTAGGCTGCGATCCGCTTTTAGCGGTTTGTCCGTGCCAGGGAATCGCAGATTTTTGCGGGCTCTGCAATCTCAGAGTGAACGTAACCACCTAATTTCGACAGGAGGGATTATGAAGCTTAGAATTCTCTTTGGTCTGGCGCTGATCTGTCTTGTGTCTTCAGTAGCCTTTGCGCAAAGTATCTACGTGGATTACGACCACAGCCTGGACTTTTCGCAATACCATACCTATGCGTGGGGTCAGCAGCCAAATCCTAACCAGATAAAAAACCCGTTTCTCGCCCAGGAAGCACAGACCCAAATCAATGCACAATTGCAGAGCAAGGGCCTGCAATTGGTTCAAGAGTCCCAAAACCCAGATTTGATCGTCCTTACTAGCGGCGGCATGAAAACGCAAGTCTACTACAACGCATGGAGTACGGGTGGTTGGAGGTGGGGCGGAGGAATGGGTACGATCACTCCAGAACAAAGTGTTATTGGTACCCTCGTCGTCGACCTTTATGACACAAAGGCTAAACAAATGGCCTGGCGCGGGACGGGTCAAGGAACTTTGAACGAGAGCAAATCAGAGAAAAACAGGCAACTGGTGGCCAAAGCGGTGTCCAAAATGTTCCAGAAATACCCATACCCACCAAACAACAAATAACCTGAATCGAGCATAAGGAAAGTTACCCTGATTGACGGGCGGGGCCCCTCAGAGGCGTGCACGCGTCCCATGCAAAGAGGATGACATTTTCGATCAAATGAGTGATTCGGTCGCGGTGTTCATCCTCTCTTTCATGTCTTGTGTCGTTCCGCGGACATCTGACAGTCTGCATCGGAACAGATCACGGCATTCAGTCGAAGTGAATCGACAAGAATTCCTCGAGCGATAGGCGAAATATTGCGAAACCTTGGGGATGTCACCTGTGCGCCGCTTCGCCGCGGTAACAGAATCGGCTAAAGCTAATTTCGCGAGAATGTAACAATGGCCAAATATGAAATCACCTAAACGAATCTGGCGATAGAAAAACTGCTGGCGGTCACGGAGAACTCGAGGCATCGGTTTTTCCTTCAGCCGTTTCACCGCCATCGGTATATGGAGATCGAAGGGCGCAACGAGGAGATCTTTGCGACCCACATGAAGAGCGACGAACTGGTCCACCAGATGCACGCCGATCGGAACAATGTGACGCTAGAAGGGCAGGCTCGGGTTAAGAACTAATATCGCATCTGGGACGAAACCAACCAGGCCACGTTCTACGTTGACAACGAAGAGTTCGCCGTGGCGGACCATTTTATCGCGACCGTTTCCACCGTTCTCCAGCAGGTATCGGGAAAGGCGCTCGCACCGAAAAGGTTTAGGGCCGGCCAGAGTGAGATGTAACTCTGCGAGACGGTCGCGGAGGTGATCTGGCCCTTTTACGATGGCGGCAAGCTCGTCGGCGAGGACGTTTGAGAGCCCGATCCTTCGAACGCCGGGCTCATTGAGCTAGGTCCCACCCAAGTCCTCTCTAGAGGCGAAACCGCTCGTCAATTCAGCTCATTGATCGAGATGCTCCCGTCGTTCGACGTGGTGATTCTGAAAAAAGGTCAGGCCGCAGGAGCTGATCGATGATGCGGGACTTGGGCCAACTCGTCAGCCCAGCTTAAGACGCTTTAGTAGCCCCTTTTCTGAACGTCTTCCGGTACAAAGCAAACCGTTGTTCCTCACCAAAAATACAGTAAGGGCGCATTTCGATTTCATAGCTAACAAAGACGCCGCAGACCACAATACGTGGATGCGATTCAGCATCTTGCGGAATTTTCGATCACGGCCGATTGACCGATCGAGGCTCAATAGAACGGAGGCGGCTGTTTGGCATTACCGGATGTGATTTTCACGCGAACCTGCAGGTCAATTTGAGACCATTTGTCACCTGGCGCCCTCGTTTTAAGCCGAGCTATTAACTGTGATACCCGAACATTGGGCAACGAACCTAAGCCAAGCCTGTTAGATAATACAGAAGTGTGTAAATCGGTCCTGTTCTGGAAGGGCTTCCATTGAGCTTGATTATAAGGCAGTAAGATCTGAAACTTATGGTCGGTATATCTAAATCGTTGTAATAAAAGAGAGCTCTCCCCGTGGTGAAGCGGAGAGAGCCGAGAATCCTACGAACAAGGGAAATCACCTCTATTCGTCCTGATCAACCGCCGCGCGATCTGGTTTTGGTCTCTGCCACAGGATCTGTGCGTCCGGTGCGTTGTTGGGATAGTAGCGTTGGGATTCCGCGTTTGTGGGAAGAAGAACGATGTCCACCCGACGATTGTAAGCGAGCCACGAGGCGTGCATATTCTTCACGTGGGCTTCGGGCGGCGAGTTTGGATTGCTCGTCTGCAGCTGCTCGACCGTGTTCTTGTCGAGTTGTTGATCTTCGCCGTGGGCCGTTACCTCTATCTTGTCCGCGGAAACACCGTTTGCAATGAGGAAGTCCTTGACGCTCTGTCCACGTCGTGCAGACAAAGGTTCGTTGTACTTCTGTGGACCGCGTTCATCTGCATAAGCGGCGACCGAAAGTTTCGCTTCTGGATCGTACTCTAAATACTTTGTGAATCCAGTAGCAAGGGTTTTCAAGGGTTCTTGCTGGCTACGCAATATTCCGACAGTCGGGTCGTTCTTCTCCGGATAGTCGCTGGGAAAGAATACACTGTTCAGCACGACCGCTGGAATCGGCTCGATAGAACCCGTGAGATGGATAGCAACTGTCTTGGTCTCTGAACCCCCACACACGTTGGTCGCATGCAAAATGTAGCTGACGGTCTGATCGACTGGGCCATCCGTGCTTTGAGTCGGAATGAGCTGCACTGAGCGCGTTCCGCCGGGATCCACCGATCCAAACGGATCGAGGGAAACCGCGTCGACATTGGAAGCAGACCAATTCAGCGTCGCGCTCTCTTGCGTGAGCACCTTGTCGCCGATCCGTCGATAGTGCGCTTCGGAGGGCGACGCTTCTAATCTGGCAACTACGGTTGGATTTACTGCTACCGTCGTACTCGCTTTGACAACGCCACCTGGGCCGGTGGCCGTGAGGTCGTAAGTGGTCGTTTTCTTTGGCGACACCTTTGTTTCGCCGTTCGTTGGCACTGGACTCATCCCGCTGATATCGCTGTCAATTGTCTCGAGTGATGCCCACTTCAATTCGCTGGGCTGATTGCAATCGATTCGCGTCGGATTGGCGCTAATTGTTCCACTCACTGGCGCAATGACAGCCGAGGTGCTCGCTAGGCTAGCCTTGAAGCGGGGCATCGGACCGAGTTCACTCCCGCGAGGCCAATCTTTAGTCCGCTGATTTCCGTTGGCGATATTTATAATCACTCTTTGATTGGCGGCAACAGGAACCGCACCGGACCAAACCACCTTGCCGTTCCTCGTGACCGTTACTTCATGGGTCGCTGGAGGAACTATTAGTTCCTGCTTCCACCAGATGTTGTGGTTGAATTCGTCTACATGTCCCACAAAATAGTCTGGCTTTTTGCCGTTCAAGAGAACGGCATAATCGCCTCTAGTCATCGTCCCTACTTCAAATTGGATCCGCCCCCATGGACCGGATACCACGCTGCCATCCGGTTCTAGGTTTGCCGCGACAGATGTGGTTTCGCCAGGTGTGATAGAGACGTCCTGCCGAAACGACTTGAAACCGTAATTTGCGACGGTCACACTGTGTTTTCCTTCCGGGAGACGGATAGACTGATTCCCAGGGCCGATCGCTTTTTCATCCACAAACGTATAAGGCTCCGGGCGCGAAACGGACACCTTCAATTTTCCTGGCTTGGGTTCCTGTGCGTAAGCAGCCGAGGAGGCCAAAGCGATTGCGCCCAGGACTACAAACAATGCATTGAAAGCTAGAAGTGGATTCCTCATTGCTGGAACTCCTTTGTTGGATCACCTGTTGTGACCGTGTAGCAGCAGCGTACTTGGACGTCGTTTCGCATGGAACTGGCAAAAGTTACAGGAAGTCGGAGAGCACTTGCGGCGTTTACCACAGATCGATTGGGACGGGTCTGCGGAGTGAGACGTCAATAAAACTGTTTTCTGAGGCCGAGAGATGGGGAAATAAAAATTCGGTCTGCGAGAACTTCGTGAACGGCAAATACAAGCTCCTCCGCGAGGCGGGCCTTGATGACATAGCCCATCGCTCCGGCCGCAAGCGACGCCCGGATGAAATCTGGATCATCATGGAGCGTCAAGAAAACTATCTTTACCGTACTACCGGAATTGCAAAGTTTCTCAGCTGCCTGGATGCCACTCAAGATGGGCATGCATATATCGATGATCAGGACGTCCGGTTTCAGCTTGGCGGTGGCGCTGAGTAGAGATTGGCCGTCCTGTACAGCTCCGATGACTTCAAACGCAGGCTCCAGGAAGTTTGTGGCTATTTCCAAGAAATTTGCATTGTCATCTGCCAGGAGTATTCGCGCATGGCTCAAATTGACCTACTTCGATGAACGCGGGAACCAGCACCCACAACGTGACAGAATGCATGCGACCTGACTACTGGCAATGATGACAGCATCCTGCGCATGCTGCCAAGATTTGGCCGCTAGAGGGCGATTCTAGAACTTTTCTATCCGAATTCGTTGTCAATCTCGCCACAGTTTGACCTTCTGAGTCCTAGCTTGGCGAATTGTTTGGCATATTTCTGCTGTTGATTTAAGTTTGCGGAGCCTCGCCCATCCCAATCAGACGCCCCCTCATGGATGGACAGTCCCCTCCCCGCTGCAACGGCCAACTGTTAGTTTTGACAGTTCGATGCCTTTCTTGCTTCGGCGAATATTCAATTTGAGAGTGGAAGAAATCTATCTCCCTCCGCAAGGGGGATACGAAAATGCAGCAAGTCTCTCAAGGGTGCGACTCCGAACAAATACGTGTGTCCAAATCGAGGTGAATACAAATGAGAATCAAAACTAGGCTTTTGCAATTGCTGATGCTGTTCTCGCTTTCGACCATACTCGCTTTTGGCCAAGCGGAAACCGGTTCGATCTCCGGGACTGTGCGCGATACTACAGGTGGGGTTATTCCGGATGCCAGCGTGCTCGCAAGGAACGCCGCTACTTCTGTGGAACGGGTGGTGCGGACAGAAAGCACCGGAGTGTACACGATTCCCGGTCTGGTTCCCGGGATGTATGAGGTAACCGTCTCCAAGTCGGGTTTTTCAGACTACAAGGTTCGAGTGCAAGTCACCGTTGGCAGCTTCGTGACCGTCAACGCGCAACTCTCGGTCTCCGCGGTGACGGGTTCGATCGAGGTGGTGGGGGCGGGCGGAACGGAAATCAACACCCAGAGTCAGGAAGTTTCCCAAAGCATTACACCTAACATGGTTCAGAACCTTCCCAGCCTGACGCGGAATCCCTACGACTTCGTTGCCCTGGCTGGAAACGTAAGTGGCGGAGACCGCTCGATGGCCACCAATAACCCGCAACTCGGCAGCAGCGGCGGTCAGAATACGGTGGGTTATCGGGGCATAGGCTTCAGCATCAATGGACAGAGACAAACGGGCACGGAAATCTTGCTAGATGGCGTGGAGAACGTGAATGTCTTCGATGCCACGATCGGCCTCCTCATTCCCCAGGATGCCGTGCAGGAGTTCCGCGTGATCACGAACAACTTCGACTCGCAGTACGGTCGGGCCTCGGGCGGGGTCGTCAATGTGGTCACGAAATCCGGCACGAACACCCTACACGGTGATGCCTGGGAGTTCAATCGCCTGTCCGCCTACACCGCCAACACATTCGACAACAATGCCCATGGCGTGCAGAAGGGACACTACACACGCAACCAGTTCGGCTACGACGTGGGCGGACCGATCGCAAAAGATAAGTTGTTCTTCTACCAGAGCACGGAATGGCTGCGGGTTCGCAGCAGCGCGAATCTTCTAGCCTATGTTCCGACGCCGCAGTTCCTAGCGCTTACACCCGCGAACGTCCAGGCTTGGTTTAACGCGTACGGCAATCAGGCCTTCAATTTCTTGAGCACCGTGCCGAAGACGACTCTCTGCGATCCTTCAGGTGCCCCTCCCTCGGGCACCCCTCCCACATGTCCCAGTGGACAAACACCCACACCTCACGTTGGGACCACGGGCGGAAACCCAGGGCTTGCATTTGCCGGCGTGCCTGATGGGACTCCGGTTTTCGGGCTGGTCAACTACACCGCACCGCAAGACGCGGGCGGCGACCTCCCACAAAATACCTATGAACTTGTGGGCCGTGTCGATTACAACCTGACCCCAAAAACACAAATGTTCTTCCGGTTCGGCCGGGAGAGCCTTGCGACCTTGTCCGGCGCCAGCTTTGCCAGTCCCTACCCGCAGTACAACGTCGGTCAAACCATCTACAATAACAACTATCTCTACTCGATCACTCATACCTTCACTGCGAATCTTCTGAGCAACACGAAACTGAGTTTCTTCCGGGACATTGAGGCAAACCAGTTCGACCTCGCTCTGCAGCAAACTCCCACGCTGTTTCTGTACAACATCAACTCGGGCGCCGTGATCATCAACGGCCAGCCCTTGCAGCTTCCGGGCTTTTATGACTTTAACACTGCCACCGGCGGACTCCCTTTCGGCGGACCGCAGAATACGACACAGATTAACGAAGACCTCTCCTGGACCCGTGGCAGGCACACAATGAAGTACGGGGGGCAATTCAATTACATTCAGTTGAACCGCGGCTACGGCGCCTACGAACAGGCCAATGAATCGCTAGGAAAAAGCAACGCTGCGAACGGGCTGGACAACTTCGTCACAGGCACGGTGTATCAATTCCAAAAGGCGCTCAACCCGGCGGGCGCGTTCCCATGTGCAGTGGGGGCGTATACCAGCCCTACTGGAACTCCGGGTACTCCTATCATCACGCCCGCATGCTCACTGACATATCCACTGACCGATCCGTTGTTCAACCGCAGCGACCGGTACAATGACTGGGGGCTTTACGCCGAGGATAGTTGGAGGATCACTCCCAGATTCACATTCAACTACGGCGTTAGATATGAGCATTTCGGCGTCCAGCACAACAATATTCGAAGCCTCGATTCCAATTTCTACTACGGACCGGGATCCTCATACTTCCAGCAGGTGCAGAACGGCTCGGTACAGGTAGCCCCAATCAGCCCGATCGGTGAGCTCTGGAGGCCGAGCTGGGGGACGGTTGGCCCGCGAGTCGGTTTTGCATATGATATTTTCGGCGATGGTAAGACCGCAGTTCGGGGCGGTTATGGCATTTCGTACGAAAGAAATTTCGGCAACGTCACTTTTAACATCGTCCAGAACGTGCCAAATAATGCCACCGTCACGGTGAATAACCAGCCTCTGTCGGTGAGCAACCTCGGTCCGTTTGGTGGTTCCACGTGCCCCCCTCTTCCACAAGCTTGCGCGTTGCCTCCGGTCAGTCCTCGCAACGTGGACCAAAACATCCATGTAGCACAGACGCAATTCTGGGGTCTGACGCTGGAGCGCCAGCTAGGCCACAACTCCGTTGTCGCCATCGAATATAACGGAGCGCACGGCCTGCACTTGTATGACATCAAGAACATCAACGAAATCGGCGGCGGCCAGGTTTATCTGGGACAACCAGTCGTGTTCAATGATCCGAACAATCCCTCATGCCACCCTGCCGATCCGACCACCACCCCGCCCACCCCGGCAAGCCCATGCTTAACGCGCCCCAATCAGCACTTCACCTCTATCAATAACCGCGGCAATGCCGGCTTTTCCCATTACAACTCATTGAATCTGCACTTCCAGGCGCAGGAAATCCGCCACACTGGCTTGTTTATCCTTGCTAACTACACCTGGGCGCATGCGTTAGATAATCTCAGCACCACCTTCTCAGAGAGCAGCAGCGAATTCAACCTCGGGTACTTGGATCCTCGAAATCCCGCGCTGGACTTCGGCAACGCGGATTTCGACATCCGGAACCGCTTTGTGCTTTCGATGATTTGGACCGAGCCCTATCTCAAGGATTCCCACGGCATCCTCAAACAGGTGGGGTCTGGTTGGTCGGTGTCGCCAATCTTCACTGTGCGATCGGGAATCCCATTTTCCGTCTGGGACAGCACGAACGCTCTTCAATCCATTCCCCGTTACGTCCCAACCGGAACAATCCCCGGCTACTCAACCGGAAACGGGATATCAACCAGCACGCCCAACCTCTTCAATCTTCTGACCCTTCCTGCTGCCAATAGTTTTTCCAACCCAACCCTTGGCGGGATATCGGACTTTGGGATATCGGGCTTTGTGTACCCCTCCAACATGACCGTAAGGAACGTTTTCCGCGGCACTGGCGCCTACAACCTCGACCTAGTGGTGAGTAAGACATTTCCGGTCACGGAGCGCCTGAAACTCGAGTTTCGCGCCGAGGGCTTTGACATCTTCAATCACGCCAATATGTACGTAGTCACCTCCGGTGCAGACGCAGCAAACTTCTCCGGCGGACCAATTATTCTTCAAGGCAAGAAGGGTGGCCTTGGCATCGGAAATGCTGAGGGAGCGCAGCACGACGAGCGTCGTTTCGGGCAATTCGCGCTGAGGGCCATCTTCTAAACTCTGCCCGCGCAGAGCGCGAGGGG
>Ga0208988_1000093_pt1 | contig 10694 bp, 8 predicted proteins | sample MedBloCARef_M1_FD_187850 | JGI IMG/M metagenome (GOLD analysis project Ga0208988, IMG submission 187850) | Forest soil microbial communities from El Dorado National Forest, California, USA - Mediterranean Blodgett CA Ref_M1 (SPAdes) (version 2) | ecosystem: Environmental > Terrestrial > Soil >... | reverse complement strand
TCTGGCCAAGCCGGTCAACACTGAGCAGCTGCTCCTCGCCATACGCATGTGGCTACACCGCTGATTGTGCATTCGATGATGGACCATGAAAAGGTAAACATTCTTCTCGTCGATGATCAGCCGGCCAAGCTGCTTGCCTATGAGGTCATTCTTAAGGAGCTTGGCGAAAACCTCGTCGCCGCCGCATCGGGACGGGAAGCGCTCGAATACCTGCTCAAGAACGAAGTTGCGGTTATTCTGGTCGACGTTTGCATGCCCGAGCTGGACGGATTCGAGCTCGCCGCCATGATTCGCGAGCATCCCCGCTTCCAGAAGACGGCGATGATTTTCATTTCAGCAATTCAAGTCAGCGATATAGACCGCCTTCGCGGGTACGAGATGGGCGCGGTGGATTACGTTCCGGTACCGGTAGTTCCAGAGGTATTGCGCGCAAAGATCAGGGTATTCGCCGAACTATATCGCAAGACCAGACAGCTGGAGCGGTTCAATGCCGAGCTTGAAGGTCGCGTTCGCGCCCGCACGGCCGAGCTCGAGGAATCGAACGCGAGACTTCTCGAAAGCGAGCAGCGCCGTAGCCTTGCCATCGCAGCCGGCCGAATGGGTTCCTGGGATTGGGATTGGGTCAACGGGGACTGGATGTGGGACGAAGGGCAATTCCGCATCTTTGGAGTCGATCCGCAAACCTTTGTGGCGACCCCCGCAAGCGTTCAAGCGTTGCTTCATCCAGAAGATATTGACGAACTGCGCAAGGCCATAGCCCAGTTCGCCAAGGGCGCAAGATCATATGAGGCAGAGTTTCGAATCAATCGACCGGACGGCGAGACTCGCTGGTGCGTTGGCACGGCCGCTGCAACCCTCGACAAGGGCGGCCGCGTGGTGCGCGTCAGCGGTGTCACCGTTGATATCACTGAACGGAAGCGGGCGGAAGAACGTCAAAACCTGTTGACTCGGGAGGTCGATCACCGCGCCAAGAATGCGTTAGCGCTTGCGCAATCTATCGTTCGGCTCACGCGAGGCGAAGACGTCAAGGCTTACATTCAGGCCGTGGAAGGGCGGATCAGTGCTCTCGCGCGGGTGCATACCATCCTCTCATTGTCGAGTTGGCAGGGCGCGGAAATAGGAAAGTTGGTCGATGAGGAGCTCGCGCCTTATTCTACCGGCGACCAGATCGAATTTTGTGGTTCAAAGATTCAGTTGCAACCTGCAACTGCGCAAACACTTGCTCTAGCCCTGCACGAGCTGGTCACCAATTCGGCAAAGTATGGAGCTCTGTCGACGCTGTCTGGTCGCCTCACAATCAAGTGGGAAATCCACGCAGATGTTCTTCAGATGGTGTGGGAAGAGAGGGATGGCCCCGTTGTCGAGAAACCTGCATCACGCGGATTCGGAACAAGAAGCGTAATCGCCAGCATCGAGTCGCAGCTCGGCGGACAAGCCGAGTTCGACTGGCGCTCAGAAGGTCTGATTTGCCGGCTATCGGTTCCGCTCATGCACGACACGGCAACGCGACAGCTCAACCATCACCAAAATCTGGCCGTCAATGGCAACGGTGCTGAGCTAGCTTCGAGATCCGCGGACGCGTGAGCCCGAGTTCGGCTTCGGCAACGATCGTGACGGTGCGGGAGCCCACGACCCCTGGTTGGCTCAGACTTTATCCCCCGCGGCGAACTCGATGGATTAGTGGCCGGATTGCTCGACCGCTCGGCGTCCGGCCGGCGAACGCGATACATCGTGAACTCTAAGGCCGTTAAAATGCGACCCCCAGACGTCGCCCGACGCGCCAAACGACCCGGCAACGCTTCTTGGTGCCACCGAATAGCAATTCAAATCGATCAGGCAGCTTGGTCTGCCCCGATATCTCAAGGCATGCGCCGCCAGCGGAATAGTCGACAACTTTGCAATCAATGACTGGAATTTTCGGGCCAACGATCAGTTTGGCCACGCTGGAATCTCCGCCTCTCGGCCGAACGCGTGCAAATCGTCGCGGATACATGACTCGCCCCTTTCCGGAAAATCCAACAGACAGGTTCGCAGGCCATCTTGAAGATTCCGTTTAATCTTATGGTTCCCGAATGCCTAGTGCGGTGATCAAACAGAGCACGTCTGAACAAGCGTCGGCGTTCGCGCCACGAAGCAGAGGCGAGAGCACGACAACCTCCCAGTCGCAAGGAATGCCTCGAGCGGACCGGCGATAAGCCAAGATGCGACCTGAAACGGAGCCAGTCCGTCTGGTACCGGACAAAAGATTGTTTACGAAAAAGTTCCATTTTGAATCTATGGTGCTTAATTGCAGATTGTAATTGAGCTCGCTTTTATTTTGTTGGCGAGCCGGCGCACCAGCGCGATTTGATACTGTTGGATTGATACTATTGGAATGTGCGGCGGCGGGTCTCTGGCGTTGCGCCGAAGACCAGCGCCTCCGCGCCTGTTTTTCAGTTTGTGGGTTACAGCCATGCCAGAAGGTGAAGGCTCCCAGTTCGATTATCTCGATGCCGCATTCCAGAGCGGTTCATCGAAAAAGTGCCTAGCCATGCGGCGGCAAGTCACCGACCTGTTCCTGAGCGAAGCAAATCGCTTAAACGAAGAGCAAATCAGCGTTTTCGATAACGTCCTGGTTCAGCTAGTCGAGAGAATTGAAACCAGAACGCTGGTGAAGATCAGTGAACATCTCGCGCCAATTGCGAATGGAAAACTGTCAGCGCCATTCTCGCGATTAAGCTGCCGCCCGGATCTGCCCCGAAGGCGGAACATGACAAGCTCAAGCTTGATTTCGCGAAACTATCGAAATCCAACGCCCAGCGACTGCTTCGATTTTGCCAGGTCCGCGGGGTAAGTGCGAGGAACAGAACCGTTTTTTTATTTTAATGAAAGATCGGATTGCATAGATGGCCTATGGCGACAGAAAGAGCGAACGCGTCGATTTCGAACACGGCATCCATGTTTATATCATGGGGATTGATGGAACTTGGCGCCGGGACTGCATGATGATCGACGCGTCGCACACGGGGGCGCGCTTGTACGTCGAAGGATCTCTCGAAGGATTAGACCTCAAGGAGTTCTTCCTGCTTTTGTCGTCGACGGGTCTCGCATATCGCCGCTGTCGTTTGGTGCGTCTCGCAGGGGACCAAATTGGCGTCGAGTTTTTAAAGCAAGCCAAGATTGCCAATAAGAAAAAATCTCCGAAACGACAGTCAGCTGACGTCACCGTCTGAAACGCGCGAAAAGGACCTAAAGGAAACTTTCATGTTGCTTTTATCGACAGCTCCGACACTTCAAATATGGCTTGCGAATGGTGAGGATGAAATGCTCGGACTCCAACACCTGTCAGGAACCATTCGATGAGAGACGCGCACAAGATAATTGAGGTTTCCATCTTGACCAGATCAACAGAGCCGTTAACCGGAATCGTTCAGGTGAATACGGATGACGCGGATATGAAATTCGAGATAACAGAAGATCTGGCGCACAGGATCTGCACCGAACTCGAGCGCTTCCTTACTCGATGACGGTTCGAACGCTGCATGTCAGCGCTGGCACGGATTGCAATTTGCATAACGGCGAAGAAAATTGAGATCAGCTTGCCATGACTGTTCATGTCGTCGCCGACACCGTTACCAAACTTTCGACCTTGCGTGCCATGTTGGCAAGACAACACGCAGTGACATCCGAATTGCTTGGCGGAGCCAGCAACGGATGCAGCGAGTCTGATGCTGTCGTCGTTACGGCCGATTTACGGGTCGTTGAAAATATCGCGGCTTTGAAGGAGGTGTTCGGAAAATTAAGTCACGTACGTAAGCGAATTTTCCTCGTCGATCAGAAAGCGCGTTTGTTCACCGTTCAGGCTTATGCACTGGGTGCGACGCGAGTACTGATCAATCCTGTTAATCAAGCAGATTTGTTGGCACAGCTTGCCGATAGCACTGTTTGTGAGACTGGCTCGATCGACGCTTTGCATGGCGCCAATGAAGCCGCGACTGCGGGTTCAATTGCCATCGGGTCGATGTTCTCCGCCGTGTTGAGCGGCAAGCCCATCGAGGTCAGGCACGCGAAAGACGCAGGAAGCAGGATTGCAGACAATATCGCTGAAAATGGGCTTTCCAGTTGGCTCGAGACGGTTCGCCGCCATCACGAGGGAACCTATCAACACTGCCTTTTGGTTACGGGAATAGCTGCCGATTTTGGATTGAGCCTCGGTCTGGCGAAGCCGGACATTGAGCGACTGTATTCAGCCGCGATGTTTCATGACATTGGCAAGGCCAAAATTCCGCTCGCAGTCCTGGATAAGCCGGGGCGCCTCGATGCCCAGGAACGTGCGCTAATCGAAACTCATCCCGCGGCTGGATATGAAGTGCTGAAGGGGAATTCCGGTATTTCCTTCGAGATCCTTGATGCGGTCCGGCATCATCACGAATATCTTGACGGAAGCGGATATCCCGACGCGCTTTGTGCCGCCGGCATATCCGACATCGTTCGGATATTGACCATTTCCGATATCTTTGCAGCATTGATCGAGCATCGGCACTACAAGCCGACCATGCCTCGGGAACAGGCCTATGAAATCATTCGGAGCATGGAAGGAAAGCTTGAGAGGGCTCTCGTGGCTGCCTTCAGGGAAGTAGCGTTGAACCGGTGAAACGTTCCATTCCGCCACCGCAGGCTATGTCCAGCGCTTCCACCGCAGATTAACTCGCGCAGGCGTTTCTATTCGATCAGCGCCAATACGCAGATCTGGCGCCTGTCCTGGTGAGAGCGGGTAGGTATCATTGGGTGCAGCCAGGGCGATAATCACTACCCGAAACGCGGACGAGCAAGAGCGGTGAGCGACCGTGTAAAAGCCAAACTATCTGAACTACTTAATCGTCAGGTAACAATCGTGTCAAAAAGGTTGTAACGTTTGGCGATCGTACGTCGCTGTGCGGAACGCGTCTAGGTTTTTTCCGGCCTCGAATGACGGTGTCCTGATGAATCCAGCCGAGCAAGCGAGAGAGACGCCGGCCATTCTGCCGTCAACCATCAAGAGGCGGCTTGCTGCTATCGCTTTTGCCGATGTTGCAGGTTTTTCGCGCTTGATGGCCATTCAAGACGTTGAGACCGTGCTCCGTTGGAGGGCGTTGCGGACCGAGATCATGGAGCCGCACATGGCGCGGCATGGCGGCCGAGTGGCTGAGATCGCTGGCGATGCGGTGCTGATGGAATTCCCGAGCGTCGTGAACGCCGTGAGATGGGCCGCCGACGTTCAGCAGGCTCAGGAGCGCACCAGGACAACCGACGATCCCCACGCACTCCACCTTCGCATCGCCATCAACGTCGATGACGTCATCGACGAAGATGGAATCTTGCAGGGCGACGGCGTCAACATCGCGTCCCGCATCCACCAGGCTGCGGAGCCCGGCCAGATAGTCGTCACGGGGGCGGTTCGCGACTACGTCATGAATCGTCTGCCGCTGACTTTCCATGATCTTGGCACGCCACCGATGAAAAATATTACTCGGATGGTTCGCGTGTACACGGTCGAATGGACCGAGGGGGCCAGAGGCGATCCGACCGCGCAGCCTTACTTGCAATGGGCGTCCCGACCCACGCTCGCTGTTCTGCCGTTTCGGACAATTAGTGGCACCGATGACGACAGCTATTTTGGGGAGGGAATCACCGATGATATCATCACGGGCCTATCAAGAAATCGATCGCTTTACGTCATAGCTCGCAATTCGACACTGCGTTACCGAGAACGCGACAAGGACCTACGTCAGATTGCCAGCGAACTCGACGTTCGCTATGTGCTTGACGGCAGCGTTCAAAGACAAGGCACACGGCTGCGAATAAACACCGAACTCACCGACATCGTGGGCAATATTTCGATCTGGGCCCGAAGATATGAGGGCTCGACTGACGATCTGTTCGAGTTTCAGGACCGCATAGCCGGCAGTATTTTGGCTTCGATCGAACCCCGTGTACGTGCAGTAGAGACGGCACGGGTCGGCGACCGCCCGACCGAGAGCCTGGACGCATATCATTGCGTGCTGCGAGCGATGTCCTTGCTCTATTCCTTCACGCAGGAAAGGTACCGGGAAGCAGGCGAGCTTCTTGAACGGGCGATCGTGCTCGATCCGTCCTACGCGCAGGCTTATGCGTATCTCGGGTGGTGGCTCAATTTCCGCATCGGCGAAGGCTGGTCGCAGGCTCCGGAGTTGGACAGGGCACGCGCGCTCTTCGTTTCACAACGCGCCATTGAGCTCGACCGCGAGGACCCATTTGCGCTCGCTGTCGCAGGACACCTACTCTCCTTCATTGGCAAGAAGCCGGACGAGGCGCTTGATCTTTTCGACGAGGCCTTGGCGCTCAACCAGAACTCGGCATTCGCCTGGGGTTTGAGCGCCCTCAGTCTTGCGTATCTCAGCCGCGCCGACGAAGCCTTGGATCGACTACAGAACGTCTGGCGTCTCAACCCTTTCGATCCTTTGAACTTCTATTTCTGGATTGTGGCGGGCATTGCCGAGTTCGTGGCTGGCCGATACAATGAGGCGATCGTGTGGCTGCGCAAATCCAGGCGGGCGAATCCGCGATTTATTGCCGGCCTGCGGATGCTGGCGGCTTCGCTTGCGAGTTCAGGCGATGAAGCAGGCGCACGGATGATCGCGCAGGAACTTCTGACGATTGAGCCGTCTTTTCGAGTTTCAACATTCGTTTCCTGGTATCCGCTGAAGCGGCAAGAAGATTTGTCTCGTCTCGCACAAGCACTACTCGCCGCCGGCTTCCCAGAATAAGGCGTACCAGAGTAACATGTAGGAGGAGCGCAATATGGCTGTTGGGGCAGGAGCTGGTGCGGGTGCCGGAGCGGGAGTTGGTGCGGGCGCTGGAGCAGGTGCTGGTGCTGGTGCCGGAGCAGGTGCTGGCGCCGGAGCGGGCGCTGGTGCGGGCGCCGGGGCAGGTGCTGGAGCGGGTGCGGGGGCTGGTATCGGCACAACCCGCAGCTACTATGCAACGCCTTGGGAGTTGCACTATCGACCGTGGGCGCTGGATTTTACACCGGATGACGCCGGTGTTTCCCCATTTCCGTTCGAAGAGATTATCAATCCTTATCAGGAAGTCGCCGATCCGAATTCACCTGGCAATAAGATCGACGCGTTCATCGAATGGACGACGGCGGACTGGGACCCCGCCCTGCGATTCTGGGCGCTGCCCTACGATCCGCAACTCACCCAATGGCTGCTTTCTGTGGACCCTTCCCGCCCCTCCATTATGGTGGCGCGCGAATTCGGCGGACAACCTGCACGTTGGCAGTTCTCGCGGAAGCAATTGCTCGACATCGGCTGGCTCGAAGAGGAGGATGTTAGATGGCAGCCAGTCCGGACCACGCAGAACAACACTGCATGGAAAGCGGCAAAGACAGCCGCCTGGGGTCGCGTTCGCGCGGAGATCGAAGAGCTGCAGCAGCTGATGCAAGACGATCGCGAACGCTATCTTCCCGAGATCGACGTGCAAGCCGACGGCTTGGCTGATTACTTCATCAGCTTCCTTGGTGCGAGCGAGGCACGATATCCGTGGACCATCGAATACATTAGCTGCGCAATGGCACTCGGAAACATCGCCTATATGTTTTACAAGCAACAGTTCAAACGCGCCCGGCCTTCCGTGCTGTGCCCCGGCCTCATCCCAGCGTTCGGGCCCCCGGAACATCCCTCTTTTCCAAGCGGACATTCGTTTCTGGGTCATCTGATCGCGCTGATGCTCCTCGAAATTCCGGCAATCCGTCAACGTTATGGCCTGTTCACGGTGTTCGACGGCTCGCCGGGTGGCGCGATAAATCCGAATCCGCCCGCGATTGGTGGCAGCACCATACCTACCAATCCTCTGTACGGCCGGGACGAGATCAAATCGCCTATGCTCTGGTTGTCTCAACGGTTAGCGAAAAACCGTGAGCGCCTTGGCGTTCACTACTTTTCGGACTCAACCGGTAGCCGGCACCTGGCCGGCGCGATCTGGCGCGCGCTGTTTCACGAAACAGACGCAGCCAAACAGATCGATTGTCCAACGCTTCCAGGTATTCTGGCCAAAGCTATCGCCGAGTGGCCAACAAAGCTGCCTTAGCCGAGCAGCGCGGCGGTCAGTTCTGCTTGAGCACGCGCAGAGCGAGATTGTTGTCACTTGCGACCAGATCCTTGACGTCGGTCTCGAGGTAGCTGCAGGGAAGACCCGTCACCGGATCGGTATTCGCAGCGTCGGCATTGCACGTCGCCTGCGCCAGAATCAGATACCGTTTTGCCGGCGGTGTATGCGCGAACGGTCCGAAGGTCTTCTCTCCGCCTGCGGCGATGGATTGGCCGCCACTGACAGGCGGATTGCACCGCTTCCATCCTGCTCCATTGTGCCACGTCGGCGGCTCCGTGTTTTTCGGCCATTCGCGATACCAAAGGCTAACCCTCGCGTTAGCGGCAGATTGACTTCCTCGATTGCCGACTTTCACGCGGATGTTGTTGCCTTGCACAATAATAGTGGATGGTGACTGCCAGGCGGGTGCCGGATCGCCACCTTGCTGATTGCGATCCCATTCAAGGGAGATCGGCACGTAATTGCCCGGACCGTAGTCGCTGCTGCCGTTTGGCGTGGCATCCACCAGCGGCCGGCCATCAGCAATGTAGACATCCACCGGCGGAGGTATTCCGGGCGCATTCGTAATGACGCCTGCGGGTGTGTATAGCCCTTGGGCCTCGAAGGCCCAGCGTATTACTTTGTGCGCGCAGCCGCCGACTCTTTCAAATGTATCACCGTTCACGGAAGGATAAGTCACGTTCCAGACCTGCGTGCCGATGTCAGCATCAACCAACGCAGAAACGAAATCATCAGGATTATTGCCTGCTACAATTCCAGTCGTCCCCATAAGTTGGACCGCGCGAAGTATGAGGTAGACCGTATAATGCGAGGCGCGCTCGCGGAAATGTTGGTCGGCATCTGCTGAACCGAACTTCTTGGTGTCGCCACCGAGGCATCGATAGAGCCGGAAGAGTGACGATGACAGGATCTGCTCACTCCGATAGGCCTTGCGAGGGCGGGGTGCGATATATGGCGCATGCGACAGCGCGCTGTGCATCGTGCCGCCCCAACTCCAACCGTGCCCAACGCAGCGATCATGACGACGCGGGATAAACACCCACGGAAAGGTCAGTCCCCGAGAGTTTGGGTTTAAGGCCAGCTTTGAGAGGGGGTCCATGGCGATGGCTGCCAAAGCATCACCCGCACTATGAGCGAAGCGGAATTCCAATTCGCCGATTGACGCCATCAGAATAACATGTCCGATCTCGTGCCAGATCCAGCGCGCGTCGGCAGCGATGCCAAGCGGCGCGGCCTGTGAGCGATCCTTGCCGTTCCAAGGTTTTCGCTCGCGGTGCCGCAAGTTGGCGAGCGCAAGGTGCATCTCCAAGCCCGGGCGCTGGCCTAGCGTCACCGGGCCTGCAATGTCCGTCAGCCAGCCGTCCGGAATGACGCGAGCATTGACGACCTGGCCGTCCTTTCCCGGACCGGGCTCGACCCCCGAACGATACGCGACCCTGAGTGGCAGCTTCGCAACGCGGAAATAGGCGTTTACGTCGATGCCATAGGCATCGAGACGATCGAAAAAGTCTTTAACGTTGCGGAACGCGCTAACGGCGCTGAAATCATTGCTGCGGATTTCGGGCCCGGATCCAGGCAAATCGGCCACCCTTGGATCGCCAGCCACACTACCTTGGTCGGTAAGAACGAAGCGAGGCGCCACCGTCGCTCGCATGGTTTCCGGCACGCCTAATCGTAGCGACACGTTGCGCTTGGTCCCGAGCTTGGCAGGCCCGCGGAAGCTCCCGAGGTCCTTTTCCGAGCGGGTGGGGCGTCGCTTGCGACAATCTTGAGGTGACCCACACGACGCCGGATCGATCGGAAACAGCTGCGCTTCGCCGGGCCTTGCATCGGCGAAAAGCCTAGCCTTTCGGATGGAAATAGGCCCTTCCACGGACTTCCCTTCGGCCGAAACTATTTCCGTGGCCACGAAGAAATAGGGATAGTCCCGAACGTGACGACGTGTCGTGGCTTCATCGTCGCCCAGCGGACTCTTGAATCTCCCCGTTCCACGTCGTTCGACCTTCCAATTGTTTGCGTCAATGCGTGCAATCCGCAGCCTGTGGGTTTTGACATCATCCAGACCTAGGCTTCTTGATATGCCACTGTTTGTCAGAAAATTACCGATGAGGGTTTTGCTCTGTTTTGACCAATCTTCACTAAACACTCCCATCTTCTGATGTTCGCCAAACGGGAGCGAAGCCGACATTCCGGTAATGCGAATGTCGAATTCCGTTTCTTGCTTGGTGACCCTGCGCTCGCTCGCATGCATGACAACCCGCAGCCCGAAACCGGAGCCCAGAACCTGATCTTGTATTTTTTCGGACGCCATCAAGATGACCGTCTGTTCCGGCAGAGCCTTGCCTTCAACTGAAAAACGTTCCACGCGAAACGAGACAAACGGATCGGCCGGAGTTTGCTCGTCCTCGAAATTTGAGGGCGGCCACTGGATCGGCAACCATCCGAACGCCGAGGCTAGCCGCGGGTTGATTTTCGTAGAGCTAAGAGCCCGAAGCCACTCCTCGGGAAGCTCAAGCCGAGGCTGAATATCAGTAAGTTTGGTTGCACGCTCGAGGTAGGCGAACGCTAACGCCCGCAAAGCCTGA
>Ga0208988_1000092_pt1 | contig 10725 bp, 7 predicted proteins | sample MedBloCARef_M1_FD_187850 | JGI IMG/M metagenome (GOLD analysis project Ga0208988, IMG submission 187850) | Forest soil microbial communities from El Dorado National Forest, California, USA - Mediterranean Blodgett CA Ref_M1 (SPAdes) (version 2) | ecosystem: Environmental > Terrestrial > Soil >... | reverse complement strand
CGGCGGCCACACCCTTCGCCTTGAGGTAGGCTTCAAGGATCTTGTTGGTGGTGCGCGGATAGACATAGTCGGTGCCGGCCAGCACCCAGCGTTTCACCTTCTCGTCCTTCATCAGGTAGTCGACGGCGGGGATCGCCTGCTGGTTGGGGGCGGCGCCGGTATAGAACACGTTGCGCTCGCTCTCCTCGCCCTCGTATTGGACCGGGTAGAACAGGATGCTGTTGAGCTCCTTGAAGACGGGCAGCACGGACTTGCGCGACACCGAGGTCCAGCAGCCGAACACAGCCGCGACCTTGTTCTTGCTGATCAGCTCGCGCGCTTTCTCGGCGAACAACGGCCAGTTGGAGGCCGGATCGACCACGACGGCCTCGAGCTTCTTGCCGAGCAGGCCGCCCTTCTTGTTCTGCTCGTCGATCAACATCAGCATCACGTCCTTCAGCGTCGTTTCGCTGATCGCCATGGTGCCGGAGAGCGAATGGAGAATGCCGACCTTGATGGTGTCCTGCGCCTGGGCGGGCAGCGCCGCCGCAAGCCCGAGCGCCAGTCCCGCCGTGGCGGCCAGCGCCTGGCGCAAGAACGGTCGCCGCGCGACCGTACGTATGGGATTGAGCATTGCGATTTTCCTCTCTGTCTACGCGCGTCGCGGCCGGTTGCCGGTCCGCTCGCGAGGAAGCCGCAAGGAGCGTGCCAAGCCCGAAAAACCAGCTAAGGTCCTGAGAACGCGTGGAATCGGAAATGGGGCCAGAATGCCCTGTTATGGCCAAAGTGGCAGCCATCCGGTCAGTTGATCAAAAATGGGGCGCGTGCCTAAAATTTGAGCCGACCCGACAGGCGCACCGAACAAAGAGAGTCTCATGCCGGCACGATTTCGCGACTTCCTGCAGCGCCTCACCGAGGTCGGCGAGCTGGAGAGGGTCGCCGATGAGGTCGATCTGCGCCATATTTCGGCGCGCGTGGCGGCGTCGCCCAAGGCGCTGTGGTTCGAGCGCGTGCGCGGTTACGACATGGGGGTGGTGAGCGGCATCCTCGGGTCGCGCGCCCGCATGGGCGTCTGTCTCGACTGCGAGCACCGCGACATCGGCAAGAGCTTCGGCAAGCGCGTGCAGGAGCGCCGCAAGCCCGTGATGGTGCGGACCGGGCCCGTCAAGGAGGTCATCCGGACCGGCAACGACGTCGACCTCACCGCGATTCCCGTCCCGCTGATCAGCCAGCTCGACGGCGGTCCCTACATCACGGGCGGCATCGGCATCTGCAAGGACCCGGACTACGGCCGCAACGCCGGCGCCTACCGGCTGATGATCCGCACCGAGCGCGAGACCAGCGTCGACATGGTGTCGGCGAGCGACCTCAAGCTGTTCTACGAGCGCGCCTTGCGCAACGGCCACCCCCTGCCCTTCGCGGTCGCGATCGGGACCCATCCGTCGATCATGATGGCGGCGGCCCATATGGCGCCGGCCGGGCTCGACGAATTCGAGCTCGCGGGCGGCCTCGCGGGCGAGCCGATCGAGCTCGTAAAATGCGAGACGGTGGATCTCGAAGTCCCGGCGGACGCCGAGATGGTGCTCGAAGGCGAGCTGTTGCCGATCGGCTGGACCGAGGACGAAGGGCGCTTCGGCGATTTCACCGGCTTCGTCGGGCCGATCAAGTGGAACCCTGTTTTTCGCGTCAACGCCATCACGCATCGCAGGAATCCGGTTTTCTACGCCCTCCATATGCCGGACGAGGTCGATTACCTGGTGGCGCCGCCGCTCGAAGGCAGCGCCTGGCAGGCGCTCGCCATCGCCGGCATCACCGGCACGGCGGTCTATGCGCCGCAGCCGTCCGGCTGCAACTTCCACCTTTACGCCTCGATCAAGAAACGTCCGGGCGAAGGCAAGAACGCGGTCGCGGCGCTGATGTCGCTCAAGCGCGTGAAGCACGTGGTGGTCACCGACCACGACATCGACATCTTCGATCCGGCCGCCATGGAACGCGCGCTGGCCTACCGGGTCCAGCCCGCGCGCGACATCATCATCTTCGAAGGCGCGCGCGGCTCGCACCTCGATCCGAGCCTCCAGCTCACGGTGACCAAGGGTTCGCTCGCCGCCCTCACCGCCAAATGGGGCATCGATGCGACGATCCCCGAAGGCTCCGATCTCAGCGAATACGAGGCCATCGAATATCCCTTCGCCGGCGCGGACGGGTCGCAAACTCTGACCGAGCACAACATCACGCCCGAATTGCTGGCCGACCGGATCGTCGGATTCCTGTGCGAGCCAAGGCATTTCTACGACGTGCTCAAGCATTTCGGCGAGGCGCCGCACCGCACCGTGGTCCAGGCCTGGGGATTGCTGCGCCGGGCCGGACGGCTGGCGCGCGAGACCAAGTCCGGCAAATATCAGCTCAAGACGTAAACCCTCATGACGCAGCCAGCCGATCCGACACACGACGGCGTTTCGCCCGTCACCCGCGACCTCGCAGGCTATATCGCCGGCACGATGGCGCGTGAGCTGCCGGCCGACGTCGTCGCCAAGACGAAGTTGCACGTGCTCGACACGCTCGCCGCCATGCTGTCGGGCTCGCGCCTCAAGCCGGGCGAGCTCGCGGCCGCCTATGTGGACCGCCTGGGCGGCCGGCCGGAAGCGACCGTGATCGGCACGCACATCGTCACCTCGGCCGTCAATGCCGCGCTCGCCAACGGCATGATGGGGCATGCGGACGAGACCGACGACTCGCACCTCGCCGGCCGCTTTCATCCCGGCTGCGGCATCGTCCCGGCCGCGCTGGCGGTGGCCGAGCAGGCCGGGCTCGGCGGCTCCGATCTCATCAAGGCCGTGGCGCTCGGGTATGATGTCGGGGCGCGCATCGCACCGGCGCTCGGGTTGCGCCGTTCCGACACCGCAAGCCGAAGCTCGCATAGCCTCGCGACCCTGTTCGGCGCGGCAGCCACCGCCGCGGCGCTGCTGCGGCTCGACGACACCCAGGTTCGCTACGTCCTGTCCTATACGGCCCAGCAGGCGTCCGGCATCGCATTCTGGTCGCGCGACCAGGAGCATATCGAGAAGGCGTTCGACTTCGGCGGCATGGGGGCCCGCAACGGGGTCGCGGCCGCCACCATGGTGGCGGCCGGCTTCACGGCGGTCGACGATCCGCTCAGCGGCGCGCACAACCTGTTCACGGCGCTCGCCCACACGCCGGCGCCCGATGAGCTCGTAGCCGGGCTCGGGTCGCGTTTCGAGATCATGCAGGCCTCGATCAAGAAATGGTGCGTGGGATCGCCGATCCAGGCGGCGCTCGACGCGCTGACGCTGCTGATGGCCGAGCATGGGCTGATGGCGGACAATGTGCGCCGGATCGTGGTCGACATGCCGGACGACCGCCTGCATATCGTGAACGACCGGACAATCCCGGACATCTGCCTGCAGCACCTGCTGGCGCTCACGCTGGCCGACGGCGCTCTCACCTTCGCGAGCGCGCATGACTATGCCCGCATGGCCGATCCGGCCGTGCTCGCGATCCGGGGGCGCATCACCGTGGTGCCGAGCCCGGAGCTCACGGTCGCGGTGCCGGCCCGCCAGGCGATCGTCGCGGTCGAGACCACCGAGGGGCAGACGGTGCGCCATCGCACCACCGCGGTGCGCGGCACGCCCGACAATCCGATGGAAACCGCCGAGGTCGAGGACAAGGCGCGCGACCTGATGGGCCCGGTGGTCGGCGCCGCGCGCGCCGGGCAGCTCATCAAAGCAGTCGCGTCGCTCGAGCGGATCGGCACCGCGATCGAATTGCGGCCGCTGCTGCAGGCGTAGATTCTTGTAGGGCGGGTTGAGTTTCGTAGGGTGGGCAAAGCGAAGCGTGCCCACCGTGGTGCCGCGCGTGGGCACGCCGCACCGATCTCGGGCTTGCCCGAGATCGGCATTAAAATATGCGCAGGTCGGGCAAGCCCGACCTGCGTGCGGCTTTGCCCATCCTACTGTTCGACGCGCAGAAGCTCGGTCAGCGTTCTCGCCTTCGGCAATTCATCCAAGCCGAGCACGGCGTCGATCAGGGCCTGCTGGCGGTCCGGCCGCAACACCGCGCGAGTCAGCGCGCGGAACTTGGCGACGATATCGTCGGCGCTCGCGAAGGACTGCTCGCTGCCGCGCGGCGCCTCGCGGGTTTCGGTATGCACGGACCCGTCGCGCAAATGAACGTCCACCCGCGCCTTGTGGCGGAAAGCGGAGCCGAGCGCGGTGATCTGCGGATCGTGGACGACCTCGACCTTGCGCGACAAGGCGATGCGCGCCTCATCGTAAATCGCGTCGGGCCGGAACTGGTCGACCGAGACGTCGCCTTCGATCAGCAGCGTCGCGACGCAGAATGGAAGATTGAGCTGGGCCGTCGTCATGCTGTCGGGCCGGTAGGGCCAGCCGACGTGGTCGACCGTGACCTGCGAGCCGTGCACCACGATCTTGTCGAGCTCGTCGAGCCCGAAGGGCCGTTTCTTGCGGATATCGCGGATCGCGTCGAGGGTCGTGTGGTTGCTGCCGACGCAGGAATAGAATTTGAGCGAGATGCGCATGGTCTCGAAGCGCTCGCCCAGGCCGGCGCTCAGCTCATCAAGGTTGAAGCGATCGTTCGAGCGCGAGAAGGTGGTGCAAAAGCCGCCATAGGGCGCCTCGAACACGTCGACGATGCCGGTGAAGCCGTTTTGCGCCAACAGCGCGCCGTAAAGCCCGCTTTGCGACGAGCGGCCCGCATGCATGCGCTTGACCATGGCGCCGTATTGCGCCGCCATCAGGCCGGCCGACTGGGTGCCGGCGATGCCGAGCGCGTGGACGGTCTGTTCGGCGGTGAGCCGCAAGCCGCGCGCCGCGCCGGCCGCCGCCGAGAAGACGCCGACGGTCGCGCCCGAATGCCAGCCCTGCCCGATATGCTCCTGGCCCATGCACTTGCCGACGCGCGGACCGATCTCGTAGCCCGCGACGGCGGCCGCCAGAAACTCGCGGCCCGTCAGCTCGGCATGGCTTTCGGCCACCGCGATCAGGGCCGGCAGCGTGACGGCGCCGACATGCAGCACGCCCTGGCGATGGACGTCGTCGAGCTCGAAGCCCTGCACCTGCGTCCCATTGACCAGCGCCGCATGAGGCGACGACAGGCGCTCGCCGGTTCCCCAGACCGAGGTCGTGCGGGTGGCGTCGAGCGCCGCGCAGGTCTCGCGCAGGATGCGGCACCATTCGAGATCGACGCTGTAGATCGCGCAGCCGATCGAATCGAGAATCAACAGCTTGATGCGCTCGCGGACCTCCGCCGGAATCCGCTCATAGCTCAGCGCGGAGACGAACTCCGCGATCTGGCGCGTGTGGACATTGTCCACGCCGGCATGCTCCCCCATCAGGTGACTTTCCCTTCCCTCAATGATCCTCGAGGACCGTGCGTGCAATCGACGCGTCGAGCGCCTCGTAGTCGTAATAGCCAATGATGTCGTAGAGCGCCGCCCGCGTCATCATGTCGGGCAGCATCTCCTGCACATCGCCGTTCCGCCGCAGGCTCGCATAGAAACGCTCGGTCGCGCGCGCCGCGATACGGAACTCCGATACCGGAAAGATGACGACCTCGTAGCCGAATTCATGCCACTCCTGCAACGAGAGCTGCGGCGTGCGGCCGAACTCGGTCATGTTGGCGAGCAGCGGCGCCGAAATCTCCCGGCGCACCCGGCGGATATGGTCGGCCGAGGTGAGAGCCTCGACGAAAATCAGGTCGGCGCCGGCATCCGCATAACGCCGGGCGCGCGCGATCGCATCGTCGAGCGACGAGCCGGCCGCATCGGTCCGGGCGCAGATCAGGAGATCGGAGGCGGCCGACCGCGCCGCCGCGAGTTTGCGGCACATGTCGTCGGCGGGGATCAGCCGCTTGTCGTTGAGGTGACCGCATTTCTTGGGAAACTGCTGGTCCTCGATCTGGATGCAGGCGGCGCCGGCCTCCTCCAGGCAGCGAACCGTGTGCATGACATTGAGCGCCTCGCCGAAGCCGGTATCGCAATCGACGATCAGCGGCAGACCGCTGGCGCGCACGACCTCGCGGGCGCGCCGAGTCACGTCCTCGAGGGTCAGCAGCCCGAGATCGGGCAGCGCCATCGAGGCGGAGAGCGCCGCGCCCGACAGATAGAGCGCCTCGAAGCCGGCGCGGCGCGCCAGCAGCGCCGACATGCCGTCATGCGCGCCCGGGGCGGCAACCGTCGTTTTGCCCTCGATCAGGCGCCGCAAACCCGCGGCGGGGCTGGTGCGGGGAGAGCGGCCATCGAGCCATGTGGTCGTCATTGCGAACCCCTTGGCGCCTGGTTCAGCGGCGCTTCGGCGCCACCGTATCAGATGCGTGGATCAAGTTGTCACGGGGGACGGGAGCGAAAATTTACGCGGGGCGCGCAGCAAAATCCTACACGAGGAGTCTCTTGCCCATGTGGCGCCGACGCGAGCCGGTCAGGCCGCGTCCGCGACCCGGCGCCGCCGTTTGGCCAGGAATTCGGGAATCTCGCGCTCCGGCATCGGCTTGCTGAACAGGAAGCCCTGGGCCTCGCCGCAGCCTTCTGTTTTCGCCATTTCGAGCTGTTCTTCGGTCTCGATACCCTCGATGATGGTGGCGATCCGCAAGCTGGCGGCGAGGCTCGCCACCGCGCGGACGATGGCGCGGGAATCGTTGCGCTCCGGCATGTCGCGCACGAACTGGCGGTCGATCTTGATCTTGTCGAACGGGAAGCTTCGCAGATAGGCGAGCGACGAGTAGCCGGTGCCGAAATCATCCATCGAGATCCGCACGCCGAGGTCGCGCAACTGATGCAGCGTGGCCAGCGTGCTGGTCTCGCCCTTCAGGAGCACCGACTCGGTGATCTCGAGGTCGAGCCGGTTCGGCGGCAGGCCGGACGCGGCCAGCGCATTCAGGGCGATCTGCACGAGGTTTTGACCCTTGAACTGAGCCGCCGACAGGTTGACGGCGACGCCCACCGGCTCGGGCCATTTCGCCGCATGGGCGCATGCGGTGCGCAGCACCCATTCGCCGAGCGGCTGGATCAGCCCGGTCTCCTCGGCGAGCGGAATGAACTGGAGCGGCGGAATCTGTCCGCGCGAGGGATGGTTCCAGCGCACCAGCGCCTCGAAGCCGCTCACATGACCGTCGCTGAGGTGGATGATCGGCTGGTAATGCAGCTCGAACTCGCCCTTGACGATCGCCGACCGCAGATCGATCTCGAGCGCGTGACGCGCCTGCAGGCGCTTGTCCATCTCGCGCTCGAAGAAGCGGTGCGTCCCGCGCCCGTCGCTCTTGGCGAGGTAGAGCGCCATGTCGGCACTCTTGAGAAGCTGATCGGGGTTGGCGCCGTCATTGGGCGCAATCGCGATGCCGACGCTGGTGCCGATATCGATGTAGCGCCCGCCGACCTCGTAGGGACGACCGATGAGCTCGACGATGCGCGCCGCGAGCTCGCTGCATTGCTCCGGCCGCTCCACCGCGCTCTGCACGATCGCGAATTCGTCGCCCCCGATGCGCGCCACCATGTCGGAGCTCTGGACGGCCGACAACAGCCGGCCGGCCACGACCTTGAGCAATTCGTCGCCGACCGGATGACCGAGCGTGTCGTTGACCGTCTTGAAGCGGTCGAGGTCCAGGCAGAGGACCGCGCAACCGCGGCCGGGCTGGAGCTTGGAGAAGGCGTCTTCGAGATGCTCGCGAAACAGCACCCGGTTGGGAAGATTGGTCAGCAGATCATGGCGCGCGAGATGCGAAATCTTGGTCTCGGCGCGACGCCGCTCGGTGATGTCCTCGTGGACCGCGACCCAGCCGCCGTCCGCCATGGGACGCTGCGACACCGCGATGACGCGGCCATCCATCAGCTCCTGCGTGAAGGCGGAGTGTTCCTGCGTGGTCTGCGCCGCCGCGGCGGTCTCCTCGGGGGACGCGATCGCACCCGTCCCGATCGCCGCACGATGGGCCTCGATGCGCGCGAGCGCGGTGCCCGGCTGCGTCTGGCCGGACGACAGGCCGTACATCTCCACATAAGTGGCGTTGCACAGGATCAGCCTGTGATCGGCGTCGAACATGCAAAGGCCGTGGGTCATGTTGTTGAGCGCGACGTCGATGCGCCGATTGAGCTGCTTGAGCTCGTCCTCCCGCGACATCAGTTGGACGGCGTTGTCCTTGAACACTTCGACGGCGCGCGCCATGTCTCCGACCTCGTCGCGATCGTAGCGATACGGCACCGCCGTCGCGGTCTCGTGCCGGGCGACCTTCACCATGGCGCTGGTGACGTCGCCCAGGCGCGAGAGGACGCGATGCATCGTCGCGAGCCCGATCGGCCCGATCAGGACGAAGGCCACGAAGGTGCATATCAAGACCGCGATCGTCAGCGAGTTCGCGGAGGCCAGCATGAATGCGACGGCTTCCTCGGCGTCATGCAGCCGCTGGTCGCGGTAGTCGCGAACCAGGATCTGAATTCCGTTGGCTACGTGCGTATATCCCTCGGCCTGCTCGCTCGCCTTGTCCTGGGCGAAGTCGTTCGCATAGAACACGACCTTCTGGGCGGCGTCGAACAAGGCGGGCAGACTTGCTTCGATGCGGCGCTCCAGCGCGCTCGCCGGCAGATCGCTCCTCTGGCCGATTATCTCCTTCATCAGGTCGTCCAGCTTGATCCTGGTCGATGCGAGGTCGTGGCGGCCGTGGTCGATCCGCTCGCGATCGACTTCCGACAGCATGCTCTCGACGATCCGGCGATGCTGTTCGAGCAGGAGGCCGAGACGCGAGGCGCCCAAAGTTCCGCGAAACCCATAATCGTAGAGGCGGTGCGCCGCGGTCTCGGTCGTTTTCGCGAAATAGATCGAGCAGGCCGCGAGCGAGATGACCGCGACGATCGACAGCAGCGCGAAACAATAGAGCTTGCCCGCGATGCTCTGGCCGATCCTGCCGACAGTATTTTCCTTGAGAGAATGCAGCGCGTCGATCATGCAGCTACATCACCTTGTTGACGATCAGACGGGTGGCGTCGATCACGGCCTGCATGGCCGGCGTCGGAGCGCCGAGCGTCACGAGGCTGAGCGTCTGCTGAAGCGGCTTGTCGGTCGCAAGCTCGGGAATGCCTCTCTGCCTCACCAAAGCAAGCTGCGCGAAGCCGAGCGCGCCGCGCTCCTGCTCGATGACCTGAACGAGCTGCACGGGCGTCTTCACAAAGATGGGGTTCGGCGCGCCCAGCTTTTGTCCGCGGAGAAGCTCGGACTCCACGACGGCCGTGACACCGCCGCCGCCGCCGACCAGCACGACCCGTATCGGGAGATCGGGGCCGCCGATCTCCTTCCAATTCTTGATGTCGCCGCGCAGGATTTTGGCGATTGTCTCGGCCGACGCCTTGCGGACAGGATTGGACTGATGCACCCCGATCGCTATCTGGGTCGTCGAAATATTGAACTCGCGCAGCAAGTCGTAGGCCATGCCGGGCGCGACTTGCCGCAGGATGTCGATCTCGGTGCGAAGCGGCGCGGAGATCATGCTCAGATGAGCGCGCCCTTCCATCAGGCCGATGAGTCCGGGCGTCGATTTGTTCGGAATGATCGTCAACACATGACCCGCGGCCGCTTCGATCTCCGCACGGAACGGCTCCATGATGCGGCGATTGAACGTCGTCGAGCCCTGCACGATGAGGGTTTCGGCGGCGGCCGGCGCAGCCGCCTGGATGACGACCTGCATCATCGTCACCGCCAGCATCAGCCGCATGGCTCGCGTCGCGATGGCAAAGGCTCCCCCGGCCATGTGATCCGCTCCGTATCCGCTTGTCGCGTCTCGCGTCCGTGAACCCCGAGAGGAACGGTCGGACCGCCTTTTCCCCAATTAGTCGAGCGATATAGAGCCTTTGATCTTACTTCTGCGCTAATAAGCCGAGAATGCATGGCTGCCCTGCCGGGCGAGGTGCAGCAGGGTAAATCGTCCGTTAAAGCGAAAATTATTCCGGTCGCGCGCCGGGGGTAGACAGCCCCAAAATTCGGACAATCGTTAAAATCCTGGCGATTGCCGTAATCCGAACGTCATGGAAGCCGGCCTAAGCTCGATGTCAGGCGTAAAAATCGAGCCCGGGTGGCCCTCATGACCGATGCTCTCGTCCGATTGGGATTGCCCAACAGCATGGTCATCCTCGTGCTGGCCGTGATGCCTGTCGTCGCCGCCGCGACGGCGCCGGCCGGGCGTGCCGATGTGTCGCGTCTCCAGAGCGCAGCCGGGACAGTGATCGCCGGGAATGGCACGCCGGCAGACGCGGCCACGCAGACCACCGAATAAAAATACGCCGCCCGATCGGGCGGCGCATCTGATCCTGGCAGGCGGGCGGCCTAGGCGGCCGCCGTCTTGTCGATGACCTGCGCCTCCTCGACCAGTTCAACACCGCCGTCGAGATGGAGACGCACGAGGCTTCCGTCCGGAATGCCGGACAATCCCTCCACCCCGACGATCATCGGCACGTCGTGCTCGCGTGCCAGGATCGCGGTGTGGCTCAGCCAGCCGCCGAGCTCGCTCACGAATCCACCCGCCCGGCCGAAATAGGGAAGCCAATTCGGGTTGATCATCGGCGCAACGATGATGTCGCCATCCTGGAAGCTGCCGATGAGGCTTCCACGCTCCGCGTCCGCTTCGGAGATGACACGCGCGCGCGCCATGACGGTACGGCTGCCCGAGACGCGCGTGCCGCCCAAGATACCGCCGCGCTTGTGAGCCGCGGGAGCCGATCCCGCCGAGACC
>Ga0208988_1000090_pt1 | contig 10819 bp, 10 predicted proteins | sample MedBloCARef_M1_FD_187850 | JGI IMG/M metagenome (GOLD analysis project Ga0208988, IMG submission 187850) | Forest soil microbial communities from El Dorado National Forest, California, USA - Mediterranean Blodgett CA Ref_M1 (SPAdes) (version 2) | ecosystem: Environmental > Terrestrial > Soil >... | reverse complement strand
GCGGACCCTCGAGCCGCCGCAGCGGCTCGTGCCGTGCGAGCAGCGCCTCGTACTCGTATGTGCCCAGAGGCTCACCGCCCCCCGTGTACTCGCTGTCGCACACATCGATGACTATGGGCGTGCGGCCATGCTCATCTCGCAGGATCGTGAGCGCCATGCCGATGACGGGCGCGAACTCGCGGTCGGTGATCAGGATCGCGGCCTCGCAGTGCTGCATCTGCCAGGCAAGGAGCGGTGCGTCCAGGCGCGTGTTGAGCGGGTGGAGCACGGCATTCAGGCCCGGTACGGCGTAGTGCGCCTCGATCATCTCCGGAGTATTGGGCAGCATGAGGCTGACCGTGGTGCCGCGCGCCACCCCGAGCCCCCGCAGCGCCGCCGCCAGTCGCGCCGCACGTTCGCGCGTGTCGCGCCAGCTGTAGCGGCGCCGGCCATGAACCACCGCGGGCAGATCAGCGAACACCTCGGCACTGCGCTCCACGAAGCTCACCGGTGAGAGCGCCACGTAGTTGGCAGGGTTCTTGTCCAGGTCCTGGTCGTAAATGCTCATGGCGGTGTGCTTCCCGCGCGCTCGCATGGCGGCTCGCTGTGAAGCGTACACCCGCACACTCGCCTTGGCATGCCGCTTGGATCAAACTAGGCCATCGTGCCCGGTGCATGCCGGGGAGCTCAGGCGGAACGAGGGGGCCTCTTGCATCCAAGCGAGATCGACTGGGTCATCATGGGAGTGTACTTCGCGTTCGTGCTGGGCGTGGGCTACGCGCTGCGGCGCTACGTGAAGACCAGCACGGACTACTTTCTCTCCGGTCGCTCGATCCCGGCATGGGTTGCCGGACTCGCGTTTCTGTCGGCCAACCTGGGTGCCCAGGAAGTCATCGGCATGGCGGCATCGGGCGCCAAGTATGGCATGGCGACCAGTCACTTCTACTGGGTGGGGGCGGTCCCCGCCATGGTGTTTCTCGGCGTTTTCATGATGCCGTTCTACTACGGCTCACAGGCGCGCTCGGTGCCGGAGTACCTGAAGCTGCGCTTCGACGAGAAGACCCGCGGCCTGAACGCGATCTCCTTCGCGACCATGACGGTGTTCTCCTCGGGCATCTCGATGTACGCCATGGGCCTGCTGCTCAACCTGCTGCTGGGGTGGGACTTCGACACCAGCGTGTGGCTGTCGGCGGCCGTCGTTCTGATCTACATCCTGCTCGGGGGTCTCACCTCGGCCATTTACAACGAGGTACTGCAGTTCTTCCTCATCGTGTTTGGTTTCGCGCCGCTGGTGTTTCTCGGACTCAAGGATCTGGGCGGCTGGCAGGGTCTCACCGAGCGCCTCACCCATGTCGCGACCGCGCAGGGCTTTGCGCCCCAGGCATGGTCGAGCACCTGGAGCCAGATGGGCGATCCGACCACGAACCCCATGGGCGTCGAGTGGTTCGGGGTCGCGATGGGACTCGGCTTCGTGCTGTCCTTCGGCTACTGGTGCACGGACTTCCTGGTCGTGCAGCGCGCCATGGCCGCCGATTCGATGTCGGCCGCGCGCCGCACGCCGCTGATCGCCGCCGTGCCGAAGATGTTGTTTCCGTTCCTGGTCATCGTACCGGGCATGATCGCCATCGCCTCGAGCCTGCGCACGGGCGCCAGCGGCTTCGTCCTGCCGCACAAGCCCGACGGCACCCTCAACTACGATCTCTCCATCCCCATGATGCTCAGCCACTACTTCCCGCATGGCATGCTGGGCCTGGGGCTCACGGCGCTGCTGGCCAGCTTCATGTCGGGGATGGCCGGCAACGTCACGGCCTTCAATACCGTCTGGACCTACGACATCTACCAGGCCTACATCCACCGCGGCGCCAGCGATCACCACTACCTCAACATGGGTCGCGTGGCGACGGTGTTCGGGATCGCACTGTCCGTGGCTGCGGCCTACGTCGCCAACCACTTCAACAACATCATGGATATGCTGCAGCTGCTGTTCGCTTTCGTGAATGCGCCGCTGTTTGCGACGTTCCTGCTGGGAATGTTCTGGAAACGGGCTACCGGGCACGGCGCGTTTACGGGTCTGCTGTCCGGAACGGTGGCGGCGGCACTACACCACGGCCTGACGCTGCCGCGGGGCAGCATCCCCGGCATCAAGGGCGGCTGGCTCACACTGCTGCACGCCTATCCGAGCGAAATGGCGCAGAACTTCTGGACCGCGATCTGGGCGTTCACCGTGTGTTTCGTGGTGACCGTCGCGGTGAGCCTGATCACGCGGCCGCGTGCGGAGAACGAGCTGGTCGGACTCGTCTACTCCCTCACTCCCCGGCTGCGCGAGACGGATCAGGCATGGTATGCGCGTCCGGCGGTGCTCGGCTTGGGGGTGCTGGCCGCGACACTGCTGCTCAATCTGCTCTTCTGGTAAGGAGCCTCGCATGGGCCTCGACATCCGCATACCGCTCGGAGTGATGTTCACCACCCTCGGGTTGCTGCTCACGGGGTTCGGATTCGTCAGCGATCCGGCGATTTACCAGCGCTCGCTCGGTATCGACGTCAACCTGTGGTGGGGGCTCGCGCTGCTGCTCTTTGGCACGGTGATGCTGTTCTTCGGATGGCGCGGGGCTGGCCGCCGGGCTCACTGAAACCGTGGGCGCCAGGGCCCGACGGGGAGTCAGGTCCAGTCACGGAATCCGCTCGAGACATGAGAGCCGTCGCAGAAGGGCTTGTTGCTAGATGCCCCGCAGCGGCACAAGGTCATGCGGTTGCGAATCTCGTACGCGAAGCCGTCGGCGCCCAGCAGTGCAATCCCGCCCCGCAACCACAACGGACCGCTGACGCCTTGTGACGGATCCTCGATGAGTCCGATGGAAACCGGCAGCGCATGCTCGATCGGCTTGCCGGTCGCTCGATCCCAGGCCACGAGGCGCCCCGACGGACAGTTGTTGACCTGCCGCAGGAAAGTCGTCCGCAGCCCGGCGTCCTCGGTACGCTCGACCTGGTTCCACACCTGTCCGTTCGGATCGCAGAAGCGCGCGCCCGCACACAGCGACTGCGCGTCCGTGAGCGCGAGCGCAGGACCTTCCAGGACCTGCGCCTGTTCGCGATACGTCGTGCGGGGGGCGGTTTCGGTGCCGTCGAAACCGATCTTCTCATGGGTGCCGTCGCAGAACGGCTTGGTCTTCGACTTGCCGCACCTGCAGAGCTGGTACGAATCCTGCGCGGGGAATGCGTCGCCCTGCCGCCACTGCTGCGACTCGCCCTCGCGGTCGGTGACGATGGTCTGCTTGGCGAGCGGCACGTCGCCGCTCACCAGGTAGGGGCCGTTGTTCGAGATGACTACCCGAGGGCGCGGACCGGACTTCGTCATCGAGGGCCTCCTTCCTTCAGCCATAAGCCTGAACCATCGGCGCGCAGGCGACAAGAGTGCGCCCGCGCCGATTTCGGAGTGCGAACAATGAGTAGCCGAAATGAGTCCATCCCGAAGGTCGGCAAGAAGCAATACGCGCGGGAATTGCGCCGCCTGCAGATCGAGCTGGTCAAGCTGCACCGGCACGTCATTGAGCGCGGCCGCAAGGTGCTGGTGATCCTCGAAGGCCGGGACGCCGCCGGCAAGGACGGCACCATAAAGCGCATCGCCGCGCACTTGAGTCCGCGCGAAGTGCGGATCGTGGCCCCCGGCAAGCCCAGTGACCGTGAAGAAACCGAGTGGTACTTCCAACGCTACGTCAGGCAGCTGCCCGCCGCCCATGAAATCGTGCTCTTCAATCGCAGCTGGTACAACCGCGCCGGCGTGGAGTACGTCATGAAGTTCTGCACTCGCGCCGAGCGCGAGGCGTTCCTGGAAGCCGCGCCGCGCTTCGAGCGCATGCTGGCGCAGGCGGGGATCTCGGTCCTCAAGTACTATCTGGACATCAGCCGCAAGGAACAGGCACGCCGCTTGCGCCAGCGGCGCCACGATCCGCTCAAGCAGTGGAAGATCAGTGCGGTTGATGAGGCCGCGCAGCGCCACTGGCGCGACTACAGCCGTGCGCGCGACGCCATGTTACTGCGCACCCACCATGGCGATGCTCCGTGGATCGTGATTCGTGCCGACGACAAACACCAGACACGCCTCAACGTCATTCGCGACATGCTGGCGCGGATTCCCTCCCCGGATCTCAAGCGCAGCCTCGCCCGGCCCGATCCGCGCGTGGCGCGCGAGTTCCACGCCAGCCTGCTGAGCTCTGGCTGGGTCGCCCGCTAAAGCCCCATCCCGGGGCCGCCGCAGGTAGACTGCTACTGATGCGCTGGCTGACGCCTGTCTTCATCCTCGCGGTCCTGGCGGGCCTCGCCATCGAGCTGTGGCTGTCGCAGCGCCAGGCCAGGGCCGTCGCCTGCCACCGCGATCAGGTACCCGGGCCGTTCGCCGGCAGTGTCTCGGCGAGCGAACACGGCAAGGCCGCCGACTACACGCTTGCCAAGTTGCGCCTCGGTCGTTTCGTCACCATCGTCGACGCGGCGCTCACACTGCTGCTCACGGTCGGTGGGGGCATCGCGGCGGTGGACTCCCTGTGGCGCCACACTCGATTGAGGCAACCGTGGCTCGGCGTGCTGGTGATCGCCACCGTCGTACTGCTCATGCAGCTCGTCAACCTGCCCTTCTCGGTGTGGCGCACCTTCCGGCTCGAGACGCGCTTTGGGTTCAACCGCACGACGCCTGGCCTGTTCCTCGCCGATCTGGGCAGAAGCCTCGCGCTCGCAGCGTTGCTCGGCGGTCCGCTGCTGGTTGCGACGCTCGTGCTCATGGAACGGGCCGGCCGCTGGTGGTGGGTATGGGCGTGGGGCCTGTGGCTCGCCGTCATGTTCCTCATGGCCTGGGCCTGGCCGGCATTCATCGCCCCGCTCTTCAACCGCTTCTCGCCGCTCGAGGACCAGGAGCTGCGGCAGCGCATCGAAGAGCTGTTGAGGCGCTGCGGCTTTGCCGTAAGGGGTGTGTTCGTCGTGGACAACTCGCGCCGCTCGAGCCACGGCAACGCCTACTTCACCGGCATCGGCCGGCACAAGCGCATCGTGTTCTTCGATACGCTGCTCGAGCGTCTCGCCCACCCGGAAGTCGAGGCGGTGCTGGCGCACGAGCTCGGCCATTTCCGCCTCAAGCACGTGCGCCAGCGGCTGCTGCTGTCGATTGCGCTGTCATTCGTGGGCCTGGCGCTGCTTGGCTGGTTGACCGGGCAGGCCGGCTTCTACGCGGCGCTCGGCGTCCCGGTGCCCTCGACGCATGCGGCGCTGCTGCTCTTCGTGCTGGTGGTCCCGGCCTTCACCTTCTTCATCACCCCGCTCGCCTCGCTATGGTCGCGCCGGCATGAGTTTCAGGCGGACGCATTCGCCACCCGCCATGCCAGCGCGGCCGAGCTCGCCACGGCGCTCGTCAAGCTGCATCGGGACAACGCCAGCACTCTGACACCCGATCCGGTGTATGCGGCGTTCTACTATTCCCATCCACCGCCGCTGGTGCGGATCTCACGCCTGCGTACCTCGGATGTGCCCGCGTCCTGAGGCGCCCGTCCCGTCAGGGAATGTAGTACAGATCGATCGACTTGCCGATGCGTTCCACGGGCTGGTAGGCCTCCAGCCAGGCGTAGTCGGAGGGATCGCGCGTGCGCGCGAGCGCAGAGATCGCCACCCAGCCGCTCGTCGGCCGGCGCGCTGCCAGGCTCACGAACGGCGGCAACGGCTCGCGGCTCAAGTCCGCCGTACCGCGGTACGCGAGGCTCAGCTTCGCAATCCGCAGCTGCGCCGCGCGCAGCTCCAGGCGCCGCAGATCCTGGCCCCAGTCCAGATCCGAGTCGACCAACACGCGTTCCGGGTGCGGCACCGCTTCGTTGAAGTAAGGCAGGTAGTCCGGATAGGCCGTCCACAACGTGCTGAGCTGCCACAGCAGCAGCGCGAGGAGCACTGCGAACGGGGCCACAGCCAGGGGCCGGTTACGCCACGCGGCGAGGGCGCGCCAGGCGCGCACGGTCACATACGCCGCGCCCAGGGCAAAAAATGGATACAGCACCAGCAGGTGCCGTATGCCGATGTTGATGCGGCTGAAGGCGCTCGCGAATGTGAGCATCAAACCCACGAGCACCGCCGGTGCGAGCGCCCAGCAATTGCGGCTGCGCCAGCCGTCCCGCGCCAGCCACGCGAGACCCGCGGGTCCGGCGGCGAGCAGTGGAATGGGCGTCTTGACCGCAAGCGCCACCAGGTAGAAGTACCACCACCCCATGAGGCGCACGTGTCCGAGCAGATATGACAGGTGGCCGCTGTCGTTGTGAGCCTTGAGCGCCACGATGCCGTTGACCAGATCCCTGAGCGCGCGCGGCAACCACAGATGCGTGAGCAGCACACCGAGCTCGTGATCCAGTCCCCGCTCCTGCAGCAGGTAGGACACCGCCCAGTTGAAACGCACTGCGACGGCTGCCGGGTTGGGCGAGCGCGGACCGTATGCCAGGGCAAGCGGCAACAGCGCGGCGAGTAGCGCAAGCGCCAGGGCCGGCAGGTGCGAGCGCGGGCGCGCGGCCAGCGTGTGCGCACGCAGTGTGTCCGCACCGGGCGGCGGCACGCCGGGGGGATCGCGCCACGCGACACCGGCACGCACCAGCGCCAGTGCCGGCAGCGCCAGACCGATGAAGGGCACGGCCGAGAATTTCGTGCCGACCGCGAGGCCCGCGGCGAGCCCGAACAGGACCGCGTCGCGCAGCCGCGCGCTCACCACCCACAATTGCAGGGCATAGAGCGCCAGCAGGCAGGTGGCAGCCGCGGCCACATCGAGGCTGGCGAGCGCTGCGTGTCCGAGAACCGCCGGGACCGAGGCGAGCAGCAATACGCTCAAGAGCGCCGCGCCCTGCGATGCGAACAAGCGCCGCGCCCACAACCAGGTGGCCAGCAGCAGCAGCACGAGGAACGGCAGCGCGCCTGCCCGGGCCAGCGTGAGGTAGCGGGCGTAACGGCCACCGCAGTACAGGATATCGATGCCCTCCTGGGTGCCGTTGGGCGGTGGGGTGCCGAAAGAGCGCGCCCCGGCGAGGTACGGCCCGAGCGCGAGCAGCACTCGCCCGAGCGGCGGATGCTCGGTATCGTATTCGTACTGGCCGCGGTCGAGCAGCTCGACACCGGCCGCCAGGTGCTCCGGCTCGTCCCAGGTGTTGGAATACACGCGCCAGCTGCCCGCCGCGAGTGCGCATGCCAGAAGGATGATCAGCGTCAATGCCAGCCGCCCCGCCGCTGCGGAGCGCGCGCTGCCGAATGCGCTCAGACTTACGCTCCGAACGGGTGCCGCAGCATGATGGTTTGCTCACGCTCCGGTCCCGTTGAAATCATGTCGATAGGCACGCCGACGAGGCTCTGCAGGCGCTCGAGGTACTTGCGGGCATTGAGCGGCAGCCCCTGGTAGGCGGTAACGCCGACCGTGGATTCGTGCCAGCCCGGCAGCTCCTCGTACACCGGTTCGATGGCCGCGTAACCCTCGACGCTGAGAGGCGGCTCCGGGGTGACCTCGCCGTTCGAGCGGTACCCGACGCAGATGCGAATGGTATCGAGCCCGTCGAGCACGTCGAGCTTGGTGATGCACAGGCCCGAAACGCTCGAGTTCACGATCGCGCGGCGCAGGGCCACGGAGTCGAACCAGCCGCAGCGCCGCCGCCGGCCGGTGATCGAGCCGAACTCGTGCCCGACACGCGACAGGTGCTCGCCGTACTCGTCGAACAGCTCGGTCGGGAAGGGGCCCGCGCCCACGCGCGTGGTGTAGGCCTTGACGGTACCGAGCACGGCATCGAACGCCAGGGGACCCAGGCCCGTGCCGGTGCTGGCAAAGCCCGCCGTGGTGTTGGATGCGGTGACGTATGGATAGGTGCCGAGATCTACATCCAGCATCGCGCCCTGCGCGCCTTCGAACAGCACGTTCGCATCCGTGCGGCGCAGCTCGTGCAGTGCGCGCGTCACGTCGGTGACCAGCGGTGCGATCTGCTCGCCCATTGCCAGCTGCGCATCCAGGGTCTTCTGGAAGTCCACCGTTGGCAGGCGGTAGTAGTGCTGCAGCACGAAATTATGGAAGTCGAGCATTTCGCCGAGCTTGGCGGCAAAGCGGTCGCGCCGGAACAGGTCCGCGACCCGCACCGCGCGCCGCGCCACCTTGTCCTCGTAGGCGGGGCCGATGCCGCGCCCGGTAGTGCCGATGGCGTTGGGTCCGCGCGCGCGCTCGCGCGCCTGGTCGAGCATGACGTGCGAGGGCAGGATGAGCGGGCAGTGCGGTGAGACCGCCAGGCGCTCGAACACCGGCACGCCCTGCTCCCCGAGCATGTGGCTCTCGGCGAGCAGCGCCTCGAGCGACAACACCACACCATTGCCGATGAAGCAGCGTACCTGCTCGCGCAGGATCCCGGAGGGGATGAGCGACAGGATGGTCTTGCGCTCGCCGATGACCAGCGTGTGGCCGGCGTTGTGCCCACCCTGGAAACGCGCCACCGCCGCGGCACGCTCGGTGAGCAGATCGACGACCTTGCCCTTGCCTTCATCGCCCCACTGGGTGCCGATGATGACCACGAACTTCCCCACGCCGCTTGACCCCTACCGCACCAGAAACAGGATGATGACGCCGACGAGCATGCTGCCGAGGCCCGCAATCCGCAACTCGCGGTCGCGCACCTCCAGGAGCTTGGCGAACGCGCGCTTCACGCCCTGGGGGTTGAGAAACGGCGCGATGCCTTCCAACACCAGGAACAGCCCAAGCGCGGCGAGCAGGTCCGTTAAATTCACGGGACAGCAGTCGGCTCGGGTACTAGCGCCGCGGGGCAGCCGCTTTCGACGGATCTTTCAGATACTTGAAGAAATCCCCGTCGGGCGTCACCACCAGCAGATCGCCGTCCTTGCCAAGCGAGCGCTCGTAAGCCTGGAGGCTCCGATAGAAGGCGTAGAACTCGGGGTTCTTCGAGTAGGCACGCGCGTATATCTGGGCGGCGGCCGCGTCGCCTTCGCCGCGCACTTGCAGCGCATCACGATCCGCGTCGGCGAGGATCACGGTGCGCTGGCGCTCGGCGGAGGCGCGGATGCCGGCGCTGGTGCTCTGCCCTTCGGCACGCAGGCGGCTCGCGGTCTTGGCGAAGCTCTGCTTCATGCTCTCGTAGACACGCGCCGCCACTTCGTCGGGGAGGTCGATGCGCTGCACGCGCACGTCCACCAGGTCCACGCCCAGTCCCGCCGCGTTGCGGCTCGCCTGGCCAAACATCTGGCCGGTGACCGCGGCACGCTCGGCGGAGACGATCTGCTGCAGCGTGCGTTGCGCCACCACGCTCTTGATCCCGTCCTTGACGATCTCCGCCAGACGCTCGCCGGCCAGATCAACGAGTCCGCCCGTGGCCGTGAAGTACAGCGACGGGTCCTTGACGCGCCACTTCACGTAGAAGTCCACGATCAGGCCGCGGCCGTCGTTGGTGAGGAAAGTCTCGCTGGCGTAGGACTGCGAGAGAATGCGGCTGTCGAATTTGGTCACCACGTCCCACGGCCACTTCAAATGCAGCCCGGGCGCGTAATCGATGCCCACGATCTTGCCGAATTCGGTGCGAATCGCGAACTCCGTTTCGCTGACCGAGAACAGCGACAGCGCCGCGATCACCAGCAGCACGCCGGCGGCGATGAACAGCGGGACCAGCCGCGAGCTCATCAGCGCTCTCCCCGCCCGCGGGCCTCGACCGTAACCGAGTCCTGCTCCTTCGGGGCGCCGCCGGCCGGGGTTTCGGCCTGCTCCGATTCGCGCGCCGCGCTCTTCTCCAACAGCTTGTCGATGGGCAGGTAAATCATGTTGCCGCCCGCACGGGCGTCGATCAGCACCTTGTGCGCACGCGACAGCACGTTCTCGACCGCGTCCATGTACAGCCGCCGGCGCGTCACTTCCGGGGACTGCGCGTAGGCGGCCTCGAGCTGCGCGAAGCGCGACGCCTGCCCCTCGGCGAGCGCCATGACCTGCGCCTTGTAGGCCTGGGCATCCTGCTGCATACGCAGGGCGGCGCCCTGCGCGACCGGAACGATGCCGTTGGCGTAGGCCTCGGATTCCAGGATGAAGCGCTCCTTGTCGGCCTGCGCCTTGTTGGCGTCGCGCTGCGAGGGAATCACCGCGTCCGGCACCTGCACGTCCTCGAGATTGACCGTGGTGACGGTGATGCCGGAGGTGTAGTAATCGAGCGTGTGCTGGATCAGGTCCTTGGTGCGCCGTGTCACCTCGGGACGGGTCGAGCCGACCAACAGCTCATCGAGGGTGCTGCGGCCGACGATCTCGCGGATCGCGCTTTCGCTCACCTCGCTCAAGGTGGCCTCCGGGTCGCGCACCCGGAACAGTTTCTTCACCGGGTCTGAGAACTGGTACTGCACCGCGAAATGCAGGTCCACGAGATTGACATCCGAGGTGAGCACGCGTGACTTGAAATCGCTGGAATTCACGCTCGCGACATTCACCTTGGTGACCGTCTCGATCGGCCAGGGCCAGCGCCAGCCCACGCCCGGAGCCTTGATGTCGACGAGCCGCCCGAAACGCTGGATGATGCCGCGCTCGGCCTGTGCCACCTGATAGAAGCCGCTCCACAGCCACAGGCCAAGTGCCACCAGGGTCCCCATCAGGAACAACGAGCCAGTATCCCCGCCCCGACCGCTTCGCAGCAGCGACTCGAACCGCCGCTGCCAGCTCTTCAAACGCTCGTCCAGGTCCGGGCCGCCCTGACCCGGGCGGCGTCCCCACGGATTGTTCGGACCGCTTGGTTGATTCCAGGCCATGGTTGCGCGATTTCAGCGCTGCTTGGTCGCGCGCGAGACGGCGATCGATTGTAGGTAGGCCATTCCG